>JADHED010003095.1_pt1 | contig 10356 bp, 9 predicted proteins | sample 8952041 | NCBI WGS metagenome assembly JADHED01 (sample SAMN16124423, study PRJNA663239) | bioreactor sludge metagenome | isolation source: sludge (control) | place: India:Bengaluru | collected 2018-09-08
GGAGCAGCGTGGCGCGGCCGCCGGCGGCCGCCAGCACGAACACCGGGGCGCCGACGGGAGCGAGTGCCTCCACGCGCAGGCGGCCGGAGGCGTCGACGCCGACGAGGAGGCGGCCTCGCACCTTCTCGCGCCCGAGGCGTCCGCTCACCGACACTTCGGCCGACAGGCTCGCGGCGGCGCGGCAGGGCGCGGCCGCGCGGTCGAAGGCGGTCACCGCAGAGGCCGAGGGCGTCAGCGGCCCCTGGGGCCAGGCGATGTCGGCCTTCGGGGCGCACGCCGCGAGGGCCGCGCACGCGAGCGCCACGGCGAGGCGGGACGCGCGGCGGCCCGCCTCAACGCGCGCGCCGGGCATCGTCGATCTTCCGCTTGATGGCCGCCAGGTCCACCTGGTCGCCGTCGCCCGCGAGGGCGCGCTCCCAGGCGGCGATGGCCGCCTCGCGCTGCTTCAGGGCCAGCAGCACGTCACCCCAGTGGTCCTGCACCACGGAGTTGCGGGGCAACTGCTCGGCGGCCGGCTCGAGGTAGGTGCGCGCCTTGGCGGCGTCGCCCTTCTTGAACCAGGCCCAGCCAAGGCTGTCGAGGTAGGACGGGTTGGTCGGATCCTCTTTCAGGGCCGCCTCGATCAGGCCGATCGCCTCGTCCAGCCGCTGCCCCTGCTCGGCGAGCATGTACCCCAGGTAGTTGAGCGTCGGGGCGTGGGCGGGGTCGCGGGCCAGCACCGCCCGGAACGCCTGCTCCGCCTCGCGGAACTGCTTCTGCTGCTCGAGCAGCGCGCCGCGCTGGAACGGCACGTCGATCTCGGCGGGGAACGCCCGTTCCGCCTCGTCGAGCACCTGGGCGGCCTCGGCCCATCGCTTGGCCTCGCCGAGCACCGTGGCGAGCGAGAGCGAGAGGGCCACGTCGGGACCGCGGGCGATGCGCTCGCGCAGCACCGCCACGGCCTCGTCGAAGCGCCCACTTTCGCGCAGGGCCTGGGCCTCGAGGCGGGTGAACCGGGTGTCCTCGGGCGAACGCCTGGCGCCCTCGCGCGCGATGGCGATGGCCGTGTCGTGCCGTCCCGCGGCGATCTGCGCCTGCGCGAGGTAGAGGTCCGCGAGGCCGTCGCCCGGCGCCAGCTTCCGGGCCCGCTCGAACGTGGCCACCGCCTCGTCGAAGCGGCCGAGTTCCTGGTAGGCGTAGCCGAGGCGCACCAGGGCCCCGAGATAGAGCCGGTTGCTCGACGCCGCGGCGTCACCCTGCGGGTCGAGCGCCGGCTCGAGCGCGCGCACCACGCCGGCGAAGTCGCGGCGCTGCTCGAGCGCGAGCGCCACGGCGTAAGGTCCGCGGATGCCCTTCGGCTCGAGCGCGACGACGCGGCGGGCGGTGGCCTCGGCGGCCTCGAGGTCGCGCGACTGGCGCTGCGCTTCCGAGAGCAGCGACAGCGCCACCACGTCGGTGGGACTCGTCTTCACCACGTCCTCGAGCACGTCGCGTGCGGCGCGCGCGGCGCCGGAGGCCAGCAACGCCGACGCCTGCCGCAGGCGCAGCTCGCCGGAGCGGGGGCTCTGCCGGGCGGCCTGCTCGTAGGCGCCGGCCGCCTCCTTGTAGCGGCGTTCCTTCTCGAGCAGGTCGGCGAGCAGCATCCACGCGCGGAAGAAGCGCGGTTCGAACGAGACCGTGCGCTCCAGTGCCTGGATGGCTTCGTCGCGACGGCCCGCCCCGTCGAGCGCCTGGCCGAGGAGGAACCCGGCCTCGGTGATCCCCGGCTCGCGCTGGACGAGGCTCGACAACACCTCGGCGGCCTTGGGGTAGTCGGGCTTCGACAGGTACAGGCGCCCGAGGGTGAGCACGAGGCCGAGGTCGTAGGCGCGCGCGGGCCGGGCCTGTTCGAGGTGCTCGATCGCCTTGGCGAGATGCGGGCTCTCGCGGGAGGTGCCCGTTTCGGTGCCCCCCTGCAGCAGCGCGGCGTGCACGGTGCCCATCACCCAGTGGGCCTCCGTGTTGTCGGCGTCGAGCGCGAGGGCGGCCTCGGCCGCCTTCAGGGCGTCTTCGGCGCGGTTCTGCCGGGCGTACAGGGCGGCGAGTTCCGCCCGGATCTCCGCTGAGGCGGGGTCGGCCTTGGCACCGCGCTCGAGCGCGGCGATGGCCGGGTCGACGTCGCCGTCGCTCTCGAGGTGCCGTGCGAGCAGGAACTCGTAGTAGGCCTGGGCCCGCGCCTCGGCGCTCACGGGCGGCGCACCGGCGGCCACGACCCGCGACGGCTCGGCCGGCTGGACCGCGGGGCGAACGGGCTGGTCGGCCAGGGCCGCCACCACCGGGACGAGCAACAGCGTCAACGCGGGCATGGGTTCGATTCTTCCACGAAGTCGGGGGTCAGGTCTTGAATTTCAACATGCCGCCCGGCCCCTTCCGGCCCCGTGCCCGCCGGCCTTCGACGGCGGAGATTCGTCGTTCGCGGCCAGCGCCAACGCGATCCACCCGCGGAAACACGGCTCCGAAGCGATGTTGAAATTCAAGGTCTGACCCCAGCGGGGCCGTGCGCCGCTCGTCTCGGCGGCGCGCCCGCCAGTCCTTCCAGGGCGAAGATTCGTCGTTCGCGGCCAGGGGCAACGCGATCCACCCGCGGAAACACGGCTCCGAAGCGATGTTGAAATTCAAGGTCTGACCCCAGCGGGGGGTTTGCTATAGTCGCGGGCATGCCCGTGGACCAGCAACTGCTCGACATCCTGGCCTGCCCCGCGTGCAAGACACCGGTGCGCCTGGTGAAGGACGGCACGGCGCTCAAGTGCGACCAGTGCCATCGCGTCTACCCGATCGTCGACGACATCCCCGTGATGCTCATCGACGAGGCCACGGTGGAGCCCGCCCCCACCGCGTGACGCTGCTGATCGTCCGTCTCCGCCTCATCGGGGACGTCGTCTTCACCACCCCCGCGGTGCGCGCGCTGCGGCGCCACCTGCCGGACGCCCGCCTCACCTACCTGGTGGAGCGGGCCGCGGCCCCGGTCGTCGACACGCTGCCCGACCTCGACGAGGTGCTGGTGGTGCCGCACCTGCGTGGCTGGCCGCGCGTCCGCGACGACCTCCGCCTGGCTGCCTGCCTGCGGCGGGCGCGGTTCGACGTCGCGCTCGACTTCCACGGCGGCCCCCGCAGCGCCTGGCTCACCTGGGCCTCGGGCGCCCCACGCCGCGTCGGCTACGAGATCGCCGGACGATCCTGGATGTACACGGAGGTGGTGCCGCGCCCCCGCGAGCTCCGCCCCCGCCACTCGGTGGAGAACCAGTGGGACCTGCTGCGGGCCGCGTTCCCCGCCGTCGGGGCGCCCGATCCGGACCGCGACCCGGTGGTGATGGGTGACCACGCCGACGCCGCGGCGGCCGTGCAGCGGCGCTGGCAGGACCTCCAGCTCATCGGCACGCGCGTGGTCGTCGTGCACGTGAGCGCCGGCAACCCGTTCCGGCGGTGGCCCGCCGACGCCTTCGAGGAGCTCACGGTGCGCCTTGCCGGGGCCGGCGAGAATCGTCGTATCATCCTCACGTCCGGACCGTCGGAGGCCGACGCCGCGGCGCACATCGGCGCCCGCGCACGGGCGCGCCTCGGGCCGGACCGGGCGGGACGCGTCGTCGAGATGCCGGAGTTGACGCTGGCCGAGTTGCACGCCGCCGTCCGGCGCGCGGCACTCTACGTCGGCGGCGACAGCGGGCCGCTGCACGTGGCGGCGACCACCTCGACGCCCATCGTCGCGCTGTTCGGGCCGACGCTGGCCGAGCGCTCCGCCCCGTGGCGGAGCCGGACGGCGGTGGCGCTGCCGGTGGACGCGGGCCCGCTGCCGTGCCGGCCGTGCGACCAGCGGCGCTGTGATCCGGGCGATTTCCGCTGCCTGCAGCGCATCTCGCCCCAGACGGTGGCCGAGGCGGCCGAGCGCGCCCTCGCGGGCGGCGCGGCCGTCCCCCCGGCCGGGTGAGGACCATGTCGACCACGATCGCCGCCGCCATGCCATTCCGGGGAGATCGGCTCGAGGCCGCGACGCTCGCCGGCCTGCTCGCGTTCGTCGCCGCGCTGCAGGTGTCGATTGCGGCCGCGGGCATCCTGCTCGCCGTCACCATCCTCTGCTGGCTGGGCTGCGTCGCCACGCACCAGGAACGCGTGGAAGTGCCGCGGATGTTCTGGCCGCTCGCGGCGTACGCGGGCGTCACGGTGCTGTCGGCCATCTTCTCGGCCGACCCCGCCCTCAGCCTCACCGACTGCAAGCAGCTGTTCCTGTTCCTGATCGTCCCCATCGTCTACCGCGTCGCGCGCGGCGACCGCGCCCTCACGCTCACCACGGTCATCATCACCGTCGGCGCGCTGAGCGCCGTGGCGGGCATCGTCCAGTACGGCATCCTCCACTACGACAACCTGGGCCGCCGCCCGCAGGGCGCGCTCAGTCACTACATGACCTACTCGGGCACGCTGATGCTGGTGGCCGGCGCCGCCGCGGCCCGCCTCATCTACCGGCAGGAGGATCGCATCTGGGCCGCGCTGGTGATGCCGGCGGTGCTCGTCGCGCTCGCCCTCACCTTCACGCGCAGCGCATGGGTCGGCGCCTGCGCGGCGCTCGCCGTGCTCATGGTGATCAAGGACCGGCGGCTGCTGGCCGTGCTGCCCGTGGCGGCGGCCCTCTTCATCGCGCTGGCGCCGGCGCGCATCACCGACCGCGTCTACTCGATGTTCGACCTCAACGATCCCACCAACCGGGATCGCGTCGCGATGCTGCAGGCCGGCGCCCAGATGGTGGCCGATCACCCGCTCACCGGCCTCGGCCCGAACATGGTGCGCGAGAGCTACGCGCGCTACCGCGTGCCGACGGCCGTCGAGCCGCTCAACGTCCACCTGCACAACGTGCCGATGCACATCGCCGCGGAACGCGGCCTGCCGGCGCTCGCGCTCTTCGGGTGGTTCATCGTCACGGTGACCGTCGACATGCTGCGGCGCCTGCGGTCGTCGCCGCATCCCTCGCTGCCGGCCGCCGGGCTGGCAGCCGTCGTGGCGATGCTCGCCGCCGGGCTCTTCGAGTACAACTTCGGCGACTCGGAGTTCCTGATGCTCTTCCTCGTGCTCGTCACGCTGCCCTACGCCGCCGAGCGACCAGCCGACTCCGCCCACGCATGACGCACGCCGCGCTGCCGGCAGCGCGCGCGCGCGCGCTCGTGTCCGGCTTCTCCTCCCGCTCGGTCGCCATCGTCGGCGACGCGATGCTCGACCAGTTCCTCGTGGGGCGCGTCACGCGCATCTCGCCGGAAGCGCCCGTCCCCGTCGTGGCCTTCGAACGCGAGGAGACGCGCCTCGGCGGGGCCGCCAACGTGGCGCACAACGTCCGGGCCTTCGGCGCCGCCGCCTCGCTCGTCGCGCTCGCGGGCCGAGACGCCGCCGCCGACACCCTCGCGGGGTTGCTCGCGCAGGCGGGCATCGCGCCCGACACGCTGGCCCACAGCGCCAGCCGGCCGACCACCCGCAAGACGCGCGTCGTGACCACGCGCAACCAGCAGGTGGCCCGCATCGACTACGAGGACGACCGCGAGGCGATGGCCGAGGAGGAGGTCGCGCTGGCCGCGTGCGTGGACCGCGCCCTCGGGACGGCCGACGTGGTGATCGTCTCCGACTACCAGAAGGGCGTCGTGACCCCCGCGGTGATGACCAGCGTGACCGCCGCCGCCGCCCGCCGCGGCATCCCCGTCGTGGTGGACCCGAAGATCCCCCACGTGGCCCGCTACCGCGGCGCCACGCTCGTCACGCCCAACCACCACGAGGCGGAGCGCGCCACGGGCCTGCGCATCCGCACCGGCGAGGACGCCGCGCGCGCCGCTCGGCGCCTGCGCGAACTGGCCGGCTGCGCGTCGGTGCTCATCACGTGGGGCGAGCACGGCATGTGGCTGCTCGACGGCCCGCGGGCCGACCGCGGGGAGGCGGGGGCGGAATTCGGCGTCCCGGCGACGGCGCGCGAGGTGTCGGACGTCACCGGCGCCGGCGACACCGTCGTGGCGACGCTGGGCCTCGCGCTGGCCGCAGGGGCCACGCTCGCGGAAGCCGCGGTGCTGGCCAACTACGCGGCCGGCGTGTCGGTGGCGAAGTTCGGGCCGGCCACCGTCACGGCCGAGGAACTGCTGGGCGCCCTCCTGGCCTGACGTCAGTGCCGGAAGTGCCGGCGCCCCACGAACACCATCGCCATCCCGTGCTCGTCGGCCGCGGCAATCACTTCCTGGTCGCGCACCGAGCCGCCCGGCTGCACCACGGCCGTCGCCCCGGCGGCGGCCACCGCGTCCAGGCCGTCGCGGAACGGGAAGAACGCGTCCGAGGCGACCACCGCCCCCTTCAGCGCCCCCTCGGCCGCCTTCATCACCGCCACCTTCACGGCGTCCACGCGGCTCATCTGGCCGGCGCCCACGGCGAGCGTGCGGTCCGGCCCGGCGAAGAGGATCGTGTTCGACTTCACGTGGGCGCACACCCGCCAGGCGAAGCGCAAGGCCTGCCACTCCTCCGGCGAGGGCGCGCGCCGCGTCACCACGCGCAGCTCGGCGTCGCCGTCGCGGCCCCAGGGCTCGCGGGCCTCGACCACGCGGTCCCGTGCCTGCACGAGCAGCGCCCCGAGCACCGACCGGACGTCGAGGTCGTGCGCGCGGTCCCCGTCGAACGGCGCCAGGTCGGCGACCACCACGCGGAGGTTCGGCTTGGCCGACAGCACCTGCGCCGCCGCCGGCTCCACGGCCGGCGCCACCACGCACTCGATGAAGGTGGACGCGATGGCGCGCGCCGTCACCTCGTCCAGCGGCCGGTTGACGCCGACGATGCCGCCGAAGGCCGAGAGGGGATCGGCATCGCGCGCGCGGATGTAGGCCTCGGCGAGCGTGTCGCCGGTGGCCACGCCACTGGGATTGGTGTGCTTGATGACGGCGGCCGCCGGCTCGGTGAACTCGAGCGCGATGCGGGCTGCCGCGTCGAGGTCGAGCAGGTTCGTGTAGGACAACTCCTTGCCCTGCAGCACCTGCGCGCCGCCGAGCCCGGGGGCGAGCGGCGCGGCGTACCACGCCGCCTTCTGGTGCGGGTTCTCGCCGTACCGGAGGTCGCGGAGCTTCCCGAGCGTCAGCGTCAGGGTGCGCGGCAGGCCCGCGGCGCCCGCCTGCCGGTGGAAGGTGTCGCCGTCGAGCGCGACATCGGCCAGCGTGGCCGCAATCATCGTGTCGTAACTGGCCGTGTGGGCGAAGGCCTTCCGCGCCATCTCGAAGCGGAACCCGAGCTCGGGTCCGCCGGGCCGCGCCACCTGGGCGAGCACCGCGTCGTAGTCGCCGGGGTCCACCACGACGAGCACGTCGCGGAAGTTCTTCGCGGCCCCGCGCACGAGGCTCGGCCCCCCGATGTCGATCTCCTCGACCAGGTCGGCGAAGGGCAGCCCGGGCTTGGCCGCGGCCTGGGCGAAGGGATAGAGGTTCACCACCACGAGGTCGACCGGCACGATGCCGTGCGCGGCGAGCGCCGCCATGTCGTCCGCGCGGTCGCGCCGCGCGAGGATGCCGCCGTGGACCGCCGGGTGCAGCGTCTTCACGCGGCCATCGAGCATCTCCGGAAACCCGGTGACCTCGGCCACCTGCGTCACAGGCAGGCCCGCCGAGGCCAACGTACGGGCCGTCCCGCCCGTGGACACCAACTGCACGCCGCGCTTGACGAGGGCGGCGGCGAACGGCACGAGGCCGGTCTTGTCGGAGACGGAGATCAGGGCGCGAGACATGGCCCCGGGATGGTACTTCGCGCGGGGTCACGGGGCAACGGACAGGCGGACGTCGACGGCCCACCGACTCGACCTGGCACGGAAGCACCGACAGAGCGGCTTCGCCGGAGCCGTCGCGTGGGCGGTTGGCCAGGTGTTCGATGGGACGCCGCTCACGGGCCTTGGCAGTTTCGGCGGGGCGAGCGGTCCATCGCGCGCACGGCGGCCATCCGCCGTGCCCGACGACCCGTTACGGCCGAGTCGGTGGGGCCGGCCGCGGTACTTCCCGCAAATCAATCGTTTGCGGCCACGGCGGTCTGCCGGTCGGACGTTGACACCGCGGGGGCCCGCCGCTATGCTTCCCCGGATCCGCTGGGAGCCAGCGGAAACAGTGTCCGGTTGGAGGGGTCCGCCAGCCGGCGGAATCGCCGCACGCCTACGGGCGTGCGGGTGTACGGGCAGCGGCGATCACGCCGCACGTTGCAAGGCAGGAAGTGGAATGACGCGCATCACCGGCAAGGTCAAGTGGTTCAACAACGCCAAGGGGTACGGCTTCATCGAGCGCGACTCGGGGAGTGACGTGTTCGTGCACTTCTCGGCGATCCAGGGCGCCGGGTTCCGGTCCCTCGAGGAGGGCCAGCCCGTCGAGTTCGAGATCGTCGACGGCCCGAAGGGCCCCCAGGCCGGCAACGTGACCAAGGTCAGCTAGGCCCGCTGCCCGTGGGGACGGGGCCACGCCTCGTCCCCACGTCCCCTTCCGCCCCAGCTCCCCAGCCTCAGGCCTCCTCCGCGGCCACCCCCTTCAGCGCACGCGCCGTCAGGTTCACCTTCCCGTCCTGGAGGGTCACGCGAAAGGCGACCTCCCCGGCGGGGCCCGCACGCAACGCCTGCACCTGCTCGCGCACCAGTTCCGCGAACCGATGGAACGGCACCGGCAGCTGCCCGGCATCGCGCCGCGCCTCGGCCATCGCCTCGTAGAACACGCGCAGCTTCTCCGCCTCGTGCCCGGGGTCGGCGAACGACGCCACGCACACCACGCGATCCGGCACACGCGCCTCCCCCGCCGGCGATGCCGGCGACCGCGAGCCGAGCCACGCGCTCAGCGCGGGATGAGGAACCAGAAGAGCGGAAGCCACAACTCCCGCGCGAACGGCACCGGCCGGTCGTCCACGAGCACCTCGGAGCCGGGCACCGCCGCCACCAGCTCGTAGAGGTCGCGCAACGCCAGCGGGGCCTCTGGCAGGAAGCGCGCGCGATGGCGCCGCGCCCTGCCCTGACCCGTGCAGCGATACTCGGCCGAGGCGCGCGCCAGCTCCAGCGCACGCTCGAACTCGGGCCCGTCGAAGTCCGGGAACACCAGGGTCACCGAGAACGACCGCGTCGCCGGGCCGTAGAGCGCGTCACGCAGGTCGGGGTCGATGGTGAGCAGTTCGTCGGGATCGGGCTGCTCGCCCATGGCGACGTAGGGCCAGAACCGCACGTCCGGCTTCGTGGCAGGCGTCTCGACGACGCCGGGCGGGATGAACCCGTGCTCTGCAGGCGGTACTTTCATGGATGTCGTCAGCGGCCCGTTCGGCCCCAGGTCACCGAAACCACGCGCGCCCAGTGGCCAGCAGCGTGAGTCGACGAGGCCCCAAGGCGCGGGGCCCAAGGCCCAAGGCGCAACCGAGGCCCCAGGCCCTGAGATGCTATCCTGTCGCTCCCACCCCCGCAACCGGCGCCGCCAATGCCCTGCTCGCCTCGAGACATCCCCGCGATCGACAGCCTCCTGGCGCGCGCCGACGTGCGCCTCCTGGTCGCACACTGGGGACGGGACGAGACACTCGGGGCGCTGCGGGAAGAGGCCGCGGACGCCCGACAGGCGTTGTCCACAGGCCCAGGCGCAGACGTGCCCGCGGTGCACGCGCCCGATGCCGCCGCCCTCGCCACCGCCCTCGTCGACGGCGCTGGCCGTCGCCTGGCGAACGCGCTGCGACCGAGCCTGCGCCCGGTGATCAACGCGACGGGCGTGATCGTCCACACCAACCTCGGCCGCGCCCCCCTGCCGGAGGCGGCCATCACGCACCTGGCGGCGGTGGCGCGCGGCTACGCCAACCTCGAGTACGACCTGGCGGCCGGGGCGCGCGGGCGCCGCGACGTGCACGCCGAGGCCCTGCTCTGCCGCCTCACCGGCGCCGGGGCCGCCATCGTCGTCAACAACAACGCGGCCGCGACGATGCTGGTGCTGGCGGGCCTGGCGGCGGGCCGCGAGGTACTGATCTCGCGCGCGGAACTCGTGGAGATTGGCGGGGGCTTCCGCGTCCCCGACATCATGCGGCAGTCGGGTGCCGACCTGCGCGAGGTGGGCACCACCAATCGCACGCGCGTGGCCGACTTCGCGGCGGCCCTCGGGGAGCGCACGAGGCTCATCCTGCGCGTGCACCCGTCGAACTTCCGCATCGAGGGCTTCACCGAGGCGCCAGACACCGCCGCCCTGATCGCGCTGGGGCGACGCTTCGGGGTGCCGGTGGTGGAGGACCTCGGCAACGGGAACGTGCTCGGGCCCACGCTCGGCCTCGACGAGGCCGGCGCCGGGCTGCCGCGCGAGGCGACCGTGCAGGCGAGCCTGGCGGCGGGCTACGACGTGGTGTGCGTGA
>JADHED010003131.1_pt1 | contig 10350 bp, 10 predicted proteins | sample 8952041 | NCBI WGS metagenome assembly JADHED01 (sample SAMN16124423, study PRJNA663239) | bioreactor sludge metagenome | isolation source: sludge (control) | place: India:Bengaluru | collected 2018-09-08
TGCTCTTCCGGCGCGGCGAGTTCACGGCCGCCGACGTGCGGTTGACGGCCCAGGCGCTTTCATACTATGCACTCGGCCTGTGGTCCTTCTCCATGGTGCGCATCGCCGTGGCCGCCTTTTTTGCCCTGCAGGACGCGCGAACCCCCTTCCGGGCGGCGACGGTGTGCATCGCCGCCAACCTGCTCCTGGGGCTCCTGCTGATGGGGCCGCTGGCCCACGGCGGGATGGCCCTCGCGGCGTCGGTCGCCTCCACCTTGAACCTGGTCATCCTCCTGCTGCTCCTGGAGCGCCGGGTCGGTCGGGTGCGCTGGGGCGCGGCAGCGCGTTCCGTGGCGCGTTCGGCCTTCAACACGGGGGTCATGTCGGGCGGCCTGTGGCTGCTCGCGCGGGAGACGGCCGAGCAGCTCGACGGACGGGGTCTGTTGGTCGGCGCATGGGTGGGCGCGGGGGCGGTGCTGTACGTCGCGGCGAGCTGGGCCACCGGCAGCCCGGAGCTGCGCTATCTGGTGTCGCTGGTCAAGGGCGAGGGGCGGGCGTCATGAGTCGCAAGCAGGGGATCCTGGTTTTAGCCGCGGTGTTTCTCATCCTCTCGCTCATGTTCTTCATCCTGTTCAGCGAGCGCGGGCTGGCCGATTTGAACCAGATGACAAAGGAGCGGGACCGCCTCTCGTCCCAGAACCGTCAGGTCATCCAGGAGAACATCGGCCTCGGGGTGGAGATCGACCGGCTCAAGAACGACCCGAGCTACATCGAGAGCGTCGCGCGCCGGGAGTTCGGGATGATCGGGCCGGACGAAATCGTGGTGAAGCCGCAACGGCCGCCGGATCGCTGAGGGGGGACGTCGATGGAAAAACGCGGGGCGCAGGGGACGGTCACGCTGGCCAGGCTGTATGCACAGCAGGGGCACTGGGAGCAGGCGGCCGTGATGTACCGCGCCCTGCTGCAGGAAGAACCGGATCGGGAGGAGCTCCGGCAGGCGCTGGCGGAGGCCGAAACCCAACTCTCCAAAAGCGGCATCGACGTTCTGGTGCCGCTGTTTCGGGAGTGGATCAACCTGCTGTTCCGCCACGACCGGCTGCGCCGGCTCCGGCGGCTGAAGCGCCGGCTGTGACCGGCGCCGTCACGGCTTTTCCGCCGGCTTGGCGGCTTCGCCCTTGGGTTTGACGCCGCCTTCGGCGCCCTTCTCTTTCGACTCCGTGGTGAACACCGCCTTGACCCGCTCCGTTCCCGCACCCTCCACCACGGCCGTGCCCTCCGACCGCCGCAGCACGATCCTGGGCCCCGTGATGGTGTTCCCGCCGCTCACTACCCGCGAGTTGGGGCCGGTCAGAGTCATGATGTCGGTCGCCTGAACGTATTCGGCCTGATGGGAGTCCGTGGTGTACTGGTCCGTGACGATGTGCACCCGTCCCGTGGCCACGAACTTCTCGACCGTGCTTCCCGTGCGCTCCCCCTGGGGCGGGTTCATCAGGTCCCCGGTGTAGAACACCCGCAGGGCGTCGGAGGTCATGGTGAACTTGCCTTGGACCGCCTTGACCGATCCCAGGAAATCCGCCCATTTCTCCTTGTTGTTCGTGACCAGCCGGTCGGCCGTGATCTCGATCGGTTCCTTGGAACCTTTCGAGTCGGCCGAGAAGAGCCCGGCCGGCCACGCGGTTGCCGCCGCGAGCAGCCAGCCGAGCGCCAGTGCGCCGGTCGCGATGCGTCTTGCCTGTTGCATATGCGTCACCTTTCGCATGTGATTGCGCTGCTCATTACCCGATAATATGGCAGATGCAGGATACAGGATTCAAGATGCAGGAAAATGAATTGTAGCTCGTTGTATCCTGAATCTTGGATCTTGCGTCCTTTTTTCTTCCCTTTGTATCCTGCATCCTGGATCTTGCATCTCTTCTTTCCTCTTAACGCATCAGCCAGCTGCAGGCCGCGATGCCGGCCGCGATCCCGGCCAGGTCGGCCAGCAGCCCGGCGGCCAGGGTGTAGCGGATGCGGCGGACCTGGACCGCGCCGAAGTAGACGGCCAGGACGTAAAAGGTGGTCTCGGTGCAGCCCTGAAGGGTCGACACCAGGACGCCGGTGTAGCTGTCCGGGCCGATGGCCGGGTCGTTGATGATGGCGGCCAGGACCGCGAACGCGCCCGAGCCCGAAAGCGGCCGCAGCAGGGCCATGGGCAGAGCCTCGGCCGGCAGCCCCACCCGCGAGGTCCAGGGCCCGAGGGCGCTCACCAGGGCGTCGAGGGCGCCGCTCGCCCGGAACATCCCGACCGCCGTGAGGATGGCCACCAGGTAGGGGATGATCTTCAGCGCCACCTGGAACCCCTCCTTGGCGCCGTCGACGAAGACCTCGTACACCCGCACCTTGCGCGCCAGGCCGAAGAGCAGGAACCCCATCATGAGCCCGGGCATGACCCACGGCGAGAGCTCCCTGCCGAAAAAAACCGTCAGCGGAATGAGCCCCAGCACGCCGGCGAGCGCCAGCGCGCAGACCCACCCCGGATAGGCGCCCGACGCGTCGGCCGGCTCCGCGCCCGGGGGCTCATCGGCGGGGGAGGGGGCCGGTGAAGGCACGGGCTGCGCAGCCGGCGCCCGGAACACCCGGGCGAAAATTTTAGCGGAGACGATCCCCACCGCCGTGGAACAGGCCGTGGCGAACAGTGTGGTGGGGAAGATGGCGGCCGGATCCGCGGAGCCGGCCGCCGCGCGCAGCGCGATGACGCCGGTCGGCAGCAGCGTGACGCTCGAGGTGTTGATCGCGAGGAAGAGCGCCATGGCATCGGTGGCGGTTCCGGGCGTGGGGTTGAGCCGGTTGAGCTCCTGCATGGCCCGGATGCCGAAGGGGGTGGCCGCGTTGCCGAGCCCCATGACGTTGGCGGAGAGGTTGAGGATCATGGCGCCCATGGCCGGGTGGTCGCCCGGGACACCCGGGAAGAGCCGCACCATGAGCGGGCGGATCAGCCGCGCGATGATCCGCAGCAGCCCCCCGGCCTCGGCCACCTTCACCAGCCCGAGGAAGAGCGTCATGACGCCCACCAGGCCGAGGGCGAGATCGACCGCACCCGCGGCCGACTGCACCATGGCCTTGGAGAGCGCCTCCATGGGCGACACGCCGCCCTGAGCGGGGGTCGCGAAAAGCTGCCCCCAGGCCGCGGCGCCGAAGGCGACCAGGACGATGGCGAGAAACACCGTGTTCATGGGACCGGGACCTCCGGGCGCTGCGCAGCGCGATGCGGTTTCAGAAGACCCCCTTCCGGCGGTCACTCCCTGCGAAGGGCTTCGATCGGGTCCAGCCGCGAGGCCTTGCGCGCCGGGTAGAACCCGAAGAAGACGCCGACCACGGCGGAAACGGTGAACGCGACGAACACCGCCTCCGGGTGGACCACGGCCGGCCAGTCGCCCATGGCGGTGAAGGCGGCGGACCCGCCCACCCCCAGCACGACGCCGATCAGCCCGCCGATCATGGAGAGCGCCACGGCCTCGGTCAGGAATTGCGACAGGATGTCGCGGCGGCGCGCCCCGACCGCCATGCGCAGGCCGATCTCGCGCGTGCGCTCGGTGACCGAGACGATCATGATGTTCATGATGCCGATGCCGCCGACCAGGAGCGAGACCGAGGCGACCGCCGCCAGCAGCAGCGACATGGTGCGCGAGGAGGCCGCACGGGACTCGAGCGCCTCGGCCTGGTTGCGGATCCAGAAGTCGTTGTCCTGGTTGGGCCGCAGCCGGTGCCGCTGGCGCAGCAGCTCGCGGATCTCGCGCTCGGCCGGGGCCACCAGCTCGGGCGACTTCGCCTTGACGGCGATTCCGCTGACCAGCCGCCCGCTCAACGCCCGCCCCCCCAGGACTTTCTTGCGTGCGGGCCCCATCGGGATCAGCACCAGGTCGTCCTGGTCCCAGCCGCCCATGGCGTAGCCCTTCGCCTGCAGGACGCCGGCGACACGGAACGGCACCCGGTTGACCCGCAGCATCGAGTCGGCCGGGTCCTCCCCCGGCAGCAGGTTCTGAGCGACCGTGTTGCCGAGCAGCACGATCTTGACGTTGCCGCGGAACTCCTCTGCGGCGAGGAGACGGTCGCTCTCCAACCCCCACTCGCGGGCCTCGAAGTACTCCGGGGTGACCCCCAGGATGGTCGTCGACCAGTTGGCGTTGCCGTAGACGACCTGACCGCGGCCGCGGATGTAGGGCGCCACCACCGCCACTTCACCGACCTCCCTCTGGATGGCCTCCGCGTCCTCCTCCGTGAGGGTGGGAAGGGAGCCCGTCCCCTGCCGGATGCGCTGTGAGGTCGAGGTGCCGGGGAAGACGTAGAGCAGGTCCGCGCCCATGCTGTTGATGATCTCCGCCACCTGCTCCTGGGCGCCGGCGCCGACCGACACCATGACGATGACCGCCCCGACCCCGATGATGATGCCGAGTGTCGTCAGCACGCTGCGCAGGATGTTGACGCGCAGCGCCCGGAAGGCGTCGCGGATCGGTTCGACGATCGTCATGCGGCGGAGTCCGAAGGCAGCGGGTTCGCGAGGCGGCCGTCGCGAAAGGCCAGGATGCGCCGGGCGAATCGGGCGATGTCCGGTTCGTGGGTGACCAGGACGATGGTGATGCCCTCGCGGTTCAGCTCCTGCAGCAGGTGCATGATCTCGACGCTCGTGCGGGTATCGAGCGCTCCCGTGGGCTCGTCGGCCAGGATCAGCACGGGGCGGTTGACCAGGGCGCGGGCGATGGCCACCCGCTGCTGCTGCCCGCCCGAGAGCTGGGACGGCTGATGGCGGGTGCGGTCTCCCAGCCCGACCGCGGAGAGGACCTCGCGCGCGCGCTCGTGCCGCACGGAGCGCCGCATGCGACTGTAACGCAGCGGCAATTCGACGTTCTCCAGGGCGGAGGTGCGGGGCAGGAGGTTGAAATTCTGGAAGACGAAGCCGACCAGGCGGTTGCGGACATCCGCCAGCTCGTCGGACGCCAGGCGGGAGACATCCCGGTCTCCCAGGAGGTACCGGCCCGCAGAGGGGGTGTCGAGGCAGCCGAGGATGTTCATGAATGTCGATTTTCCGGAGCCCGACGGCCCGGTGACGGCCACGAAGTCTCCCGGGGCGATCTCCACGGAGACTCCGGACAGTGCCTGTACGGTCTCGCTGCCCATCCGGTAGATCTTGCACAGCTCCTCGGTCTTGAGCAGGGCGGGCGGCATGGCGTCAGAACCCGAAGCGCTTGGCCCGCGCGGCCGGTTTGGGGGCAGGGGCCGCGGTGCCGAGAATGACCGCCTGCCCCGGGCTCAGCGGCCCGCTCAACACCTCGGTGAACGTACCGTCGTTGATCCCGAGCACGAGGTCGACCGGCTCCGGCCTGCCCTTCTCGCCGACGAGGTACACCCGCCCGCGAGCCGATGCGATGGCCTCGCCGGAGGCCCAGCGCAGGAATTTCTCCCGCTGCCCGGGGGAGAGCAGCGTGCCGATTGCCTGCTTGACGCGTTCGCGTTGAATCCGGGTTTCACGGCGCTGCTCCTCGGGCGAGGTGTCCTGGCGCTTAACGGCCTCCAGCCGTTCGCGCGCCTCCGAGGCGATGACGGCTACCTGGTTCCGCTGGGCCTCGGTCAGGCGCAGCAAAGCGCTCAGCTGCTTCAGGCGCTCCTCGGGCATGATGGGGTCGACCGGCGCGGCGGGCGGCCCGCTGCCGGTCTTCCCGTCGTCGGAGGGCTTGAACCTGAGGGCGGCGTTGGGCACCTTGAGAACGTCCTTGCGCTCGTCGACGATGATCTGGATGTTCGCCGTCATGCCGGGCAGCAAGCGCAGCTCTTCGTTCTGCGTCGAGACCACGACGGTGTAGGTGACGACGTTCTGCACCGTGCGGGGGTGCTTGCGGATCTGCAGGACCTCGCCGTGGAACTCGCTGCCCGGGAACGCGTCGACCGTGAAGACAGCGCTCTGGCCCTCGTGAACCCGGCCGATGTCGGCCTCGTCCACGTCGGTCTCCACCTGCATCTGGCGCAAGTCCTGGGCAATCGTGAACAGCTTCGGGGATTGGAAGCTGGCGGCCACCGTCTGACCGATGTCGACGGCGCGTTCGATCACGACGCCGTCCACCGGCGAACGGATGAAGGTGTTCTTGAAGTCGACTTCGGCCTGGTGGAGCGCGGCCTCCTTCAGGCGAACCTGCTCGATGGCATATGCGACTTGAGCGCGGGCCGACTTCAGGGCGGCCTCCCTGGAAGCGGCCTGCGATTCGGCCGCCTTCTCCTCGGAGAGATCGGACTTGAGTTGCGCCGATGATTGCCCGTGGATCGTCTGGGCGTCGTCCGTCTGGCTCTCGGAGACGGCCCCGGACTGGAAGAGGGCCCGGCGGCGCTCCATGTTGCGCCGCGAGTTTTCCAGGGTGACGCGGGACTTCTCCGTCCTGGCCGCGAGGCTGTTGAGGGTCGCGCTCGCGTTGGCCAGCTCCTTTTCAGCGCGCTCGACGCCGGCCTGCTGGATGTGGATGTTGGCGCGCGCCACTTCGAGCTCGGCCTGCGCCTGGCGCACCCGGGCCTCGAAAATTTCCGGGTCGATGCGGGCGATGACCTGATTGGAGCTGACCGCGGAGTTGAAGTCGGCGAGGAGTTCCTTGATCTGGCCGGAGACCTGGGTGCCGACCTGCACCGTGATGACGGCATTAAGCGTCCCGGTGGTCGAGACCTGCGCCACCATGGGGCCGCGTTCCACCTGGGAGGTGCGGTATGAAACCGCATCCTCCTGCCCGTTGGCCAGGAACAGATGCCAGACGGCGGCCCCGAGAACCATGGCCGCAATGGCTGCGATCGTCCATTTCCTGATAGTCACGTACCGCTCCGTCCTGATCGAATTCCCCGGCGCAATACTATTGAGATCCGAGGTGCTTGTCAAATTGGAGATCAGGAAGAATTCGAGGAAATCTGAGGGGTTAATCAGGGATCGAACGGCCGGGCTCGCCGTGAAAGGCGAGCCCGGCCTGAAAAGTTCAGCAATCGCTTAGTACTGCGCGGAGCGGATGGGCTTGCCGGCGACCGGGTTGTAGATCTTCATGATGGCGACCTTCATCACGTCCAGCACTTTCATCTGCGCGATGATGTCGAGCAGCTTCTTCTCGGCTTCCGCGGGCAGGACGTAGGAGTTGGAGGCGTCGATCTTCAGGTCCGGGAACCCCTTGGCGATCTTCTTCTGTTCCTTGTCGCTCACCGGAACCTGCACGGCCTTTTGCCCGTTGATCTCCTTCACCTGACCGGCCAGGCCGGCCCCCTCGATGACTTTCATCTTGGCGTCGTCCAGAAACACGTTGATCAGGTAGTCTGCCATGCGTTCCTCCTCGTGTCGTAGTGATATTGGGTGTGCTGGGAAAAGCCGGGATGTGGAAGCTACTTAGTTGGAAATTCACAGGCTGTCAAGCCGGCAGAAAGCGCGCCGCCGCCGCGCGGGCGGGGCGCGCCTGCCGTGCCGGATTGGGATCGCCGGCGGCGGTCACGGCGCGATCTTCGGCAACCCCCGGGTGCCCTGGATCAGGCCGACCGCCTGCTGCGGGATGTAGGCCCGGCCCGTCTCCTTCGCGTACACGACCACCCCTTCCAACGGGTAGACCTTCTCACCCATCCACAGGAAATTCTTGTTGACCGGCAGCTCGGCCGTGAGCCCCGCGGCCGTTGCGATCTTCACGACCGGGTTGGCGGGTTGGCTGCGGTCGATCGTGACCTGCCCCGGGAAGGCCAGCGCCGCGTCCACGAATAGTCGCCGGTTGAGCTTCTCCAGCTCGAAGCCCATGGCCGACGCACAGATCCTGGCGATCTCCGGGGCGTCGATCACGCCGCCGGCGGGCCGGCCCGGGCCGAAGGCGTGCAGCGGGACGTCGCCCCCGGCATGCCCGTGGGTGGTCCAGCCGACGTACGTGTAGGCGGCGCACAGCACCTCGCCGAGCGCGTGATAGGGCTCGTGCCGCTTGGGGGCGAGCTCGATGACCTTCCGGGCGTCGGCCTCGGTGATCTCCATGCCCCAGAGCTCGCGCGTCGCGGCCTGCAGGGCGACGGGGCTCTTCTCGGGGAGGGCGTTCCACAGACGGTACCCGGAGGCCTTCATCCGCCGGAACGGGTCGAGCAGCTCCTCGACCTTCATCTGGGGGTAAAGCTTGTCCGAGCGGTAGTTGCCGATCGAGAACCCACCTGTGTTGTGATCCGAGACCGCCAGCACCAGCGTGCGGCCGTCGCGCTGCGCGAACTCGAGGGCCGATTGGAACGCCTGGTCGTAGGCGAGCAGGTCGCTCAGCATGTGCGGTGGATCGTTGGCGTGGCAGGCCCAGTCGACCTGGCTACCCTCCACCATCAGGAAGAACCCGTTCGGATTCCGCGATAGGATCTCGATCGCCTTGCGCGTCATCTCCGCCAGCGTCGGCTGCTGCGGGTGCAGCGCCGGGCGGTCGATCTCGGGGTCCATGTGGTTGTCGGCAAACAGCCCGAAGACCCGTCCCTGGGTGATGGACTGCAGGGCCTCGCGCGTTTCGGGCACCGCGTATCCCCAGTTCAGGAGCGATTGGTAGAGGTTATCGCCGTCCGTACGCGACCCCTTGCTCTCCTTGGGCAGCAGGTGACGCCGGCCGCCGCCCAATACCACGTCGAGGCCCTGGTGCACGGCTTGCTCCATGATGTCGTTCTCTTCGTCGCGCGCGGCCGTGTGGGCGACGTAGGCGCCCGGCGTCGCGTGGCTGACGCGCGAGGTGGCCACGATGCCGGTCGCCTTCCGGAGCAGGCGTGCGCCCTCGAGCACCGTGGCGAACGGCCGGTGCTGCTGGTCGTCCGCCGGAACGGGCACGCCGGAGATGGTGTTCCGGCGGGGGCCGACGCTGATGTGTTTGTCGCTGGTGCGGACCCCGGTGGCGAAGGCGCTCGCGGCCGGCGCCGAGTCGGCGATCACCGAGTCGGCGATGTAGGTCTTCACGGAGCCCACCCGGTAGGGGTCGAAGGAGAGCGGCGCACCCTTGTACCAGCGAGCGAAGGTGTACTGCTCTGCCGAGCAGCCGTCCACGATGAGCACGATCACGTTTTTGGCCTGCGCCGCGAGGGCCGTCGCGGGGGTGATCAGAACGGCTGACAGACACAGAGCCAGGACCAGACGGACCGCAACGCCACCTGCCGATTTCCGTGAACGCATGATCAGGTTCCTTTCCGGATGGGGACTCATCATGAAACGGTTTTGGATGCCTCCCGACGACTGGCGTCCGCCGCTTATTCTGCTATACTATACCGCAGGGACGGTCAACCCGGACATTTCACGAGTCGCGCCGGCCGCAGCCGCAAGGCGTCGGGCCATGACGCCGTACTGCGAGTACGGCGAATGGCCCGCAACGCAGCGGATGCGGCCGCCGCGGCTCGCCCGAAGGGTGAAAATTTTTCAGCATCACCGGCGCCGAAAAACCATTCGCTCACGGGACAAACCATACCCGTCGCATCCAGCCGCCTCCCGGATCACGTTGTCTGATATCGTTGCCCATTTCGTCGATGCTGAAAAATTTTCATGAAATGTTCGGGTCAAGGCGGCGGGAGGCGATCGCCGCGGGCCTTCTAAGGAGGAATCATGAAGCGGCTCTGTTGGACATTCATAACGGTCGTGGCGGCGATTGCGTTCGCCCTGGCGTGCGCGCCATCTGCCGGAGCCCAGAGCGGCTCGGTGACCATCCAGTGGGGCAGCCCCGATGCTCCGGACGGCCCCCCGGGGAAAGGCCAGAAGGTGAAGAAGGGCGGACCGCCGCCCCACGCCCCGGCCCACGGCTACCGGGCGAAACACCAGTACCGCTACTACCCCTGCTGCCAGGCCTATTACGACACGGGCAGCCGGGCGTGGTTCTACATCAAGACGGGGCAGTGGACGGTCGGAGCTTCGATCCCGACCGAGTTGAAAGCCCAGCTGGGGCACTACGTCAACATCAGCCTGGACACGGACCGGCCGTACGAGCATTTCGACGAGCACCGGCGGGACTACCCGGCCGAAAAGTACAAGAAGCAGAAGAAATAGACGCGGCCCATCCAGGTTAAGGGACCGGGCGCCGGTAAGCTATCCGGCGCCCGTTCTGTTTCCGGTGGTCTCGGCTGCACGAGAAAAGGGGTGGACGGACGCGCGGTTACGGGGTATGCACGTCCTCCTGAAACGCCATCGCATCACGGAGCGAAAGGAGATCTTCTCGACATGGCACATCGCAAATCGCTGTTCGCCGGGGCGCCGGACATCGTTCCGCCCGCCCTGAGCAAGGGGATGAGTGTCAGCGCGCTGCTCGACGCCATGGGGCGGACCTGCTTCGAAGCCCGCAACCTGTGCGGCGCCGCACGCCTGTTCAAACGGATGATCGCCGAGGGCGACGTGATCTGGCT
>JADHED010003132.1_pt1 | contig 10346 bp, 10 predicted proteins | sample 8952041 | NCBI WGS metagenome assembly JADHED01 (sample SAMN16124423, study PRJNA663239) | bioreactor sludge metagenome | isolation source: sludge (control) | place: India:Bengaluru | collected 2018-09-08
GGCGCCATGCTCTCGCACAGGGCGCTGATGTCGCAGTACCACAGCTGCATTTTCGACGGGCAGTACGAGACCGACGACGTCAGCCTCCACGCCCTCCCGCTCTTCCACTGCGCCCAGCTCCACTGCTTCCTCATGCCCTTTCTCTATACCGGGGCCGAGAATATAATTCTGCACAAGGCGGATCCGCTGGAGATGATGCGGTGCATCGAGAAATACAAGGTCACCCACATGTTTGCGCCCCCCACGGTCTGGATAGGCCTGCTCAACCATCCGCGCCTGCGGGACTTCAACCTGTCAAGCCTCAAGAAGGCCGCCTACGGCGCCAGCATCATGCCGGTGGAGATCATCAAGCAGCTGTCCGACACGTTCCCGGGGCTCCGCCTCTGGAATTACTACGGCCAGACCGAGATGGGACCGGTCGCGACCATCCTCAAGCCCGAGGACCAGCTCCAGAAGCCCGGCTCGGCCGGCAAGGCGGTCATCAACGTCGAGACCCGCCTGATGGACGATGACGGCAACTTCGTCCCCGTCGGCTCCGTGGGCGAGATCGTGCACCGCTCCGGCCAGGTCATGACCGGATACCTGAACGATAAGGAAAAATCAAAGGAGGCCTTCGCCAACGGCTGGTTCCACAGCGGCGACCTGGGCAGGTTCGACGAGGACGGATTCCTCTACGTGGTGGACCGCAAGAAGGACATGATCAAGACCGGAGGGGAGAACGTGGCGTCCCGCGAGGTGGAGGAAGTGCTTTACCAGCACGCCGATATCGCAGAGGCGGCCGTTATCGGCCTTCCCGACCCGAAATGGATAGAGCTGGTCGCGGCGGTGGTCGTACTGAAAAAAGGCTCCGGCGCGTCCGAAAAAGATATAATCGACTACTGCAAGAATAATCTTGCCGGGTTCAAGTGCCCCAAGAGAATCATTCTCGCGGACAGTCTGCCGAAGAACCCTTCGGGGAAGATTTTAAAACGGGAGCTGAAAGAAATGTTCGCTTCGGTGAACTGATCCCCGGAGAAGCGGCTGAGGGTGCCATCCCTGGAACCCTCAGTATACAATATATGACAACAGGGCGCCACAAGCGCCCTGTTTGCTTCACCGGCCACCGCAGCGGAAATATTCCCCGGGGAAAAATATTGATTGATAATTTTCATTCCAGCCCGTACACTAATCCCGTTTTTTCTTTTATGGCTTTATCGGTTATGCCGTACTTTGCGTCACGGAGGCCGGGTCCCGGCGGTGATGCGATATCGAATGAGGCAGGGCAGGAACGAAATCACCTAATACGCCATAACGCCAATGGAACCAAGCGGCATCATTGCCTCTATCTATCATAACTTCTATTCCGTCTGCGCCCTGATCCCGGCCACCTTCATGCTTTCGCTGGGGACAATCCTCCTGATGGTGCCCCGAAAATCGAAGGCGACCCTGCATCTTGGCACCACCTATATAATGATGGCGCTCTTCTTTTTCGGGTACGTTATCGCCGCCATGGTCTATCATCCGGCGGCGGCCTATCACCGGTGGATTACCGCGGGGTTCGTCACCTTTGCGGAGATACACTTCATCCTTTCACTTCTGAACCTCCCCGAGGAAAAATATCCCCGCGCGGGCCGTATTCTCGGCATGGTGCTCTATTTCGTCTCGGGAGCGTCATGTGTCGCATTTGCGATTATCACCTACCATTCCCCGAAGATTTATCACTTCGCCGGCCACTACTGGGATTTTGACGCCGACGCCATAAGCACCTATATCGCGATACTGATCATTGCGTACCTGATACTCTTGTTTGCCGTTGGCCTGTGGCGGATTATCATCATAAAATCCGGTCTTCGCTGGACCATATTATCCATACTGATGTTCATTTTCATCAGCATCATGATCCCCGCCATTGCCAATCTCCTCAGCCGAAACGGCATCCTTGACCGGGGCACGTACCAGATCACCCAGTACATCTCCACCGTCATCGGTTTCTTCGCCGTGTTCGTCATTTTCTTCAACACCACCAAGGAGCGCACCAGCCTCCTGGTGAAGATACTCGGCATCAGCTACGCAACCCTGCTGATCATGATCCAGGCCGTATCCTACTTCTCCCTGAGAAGCCTTGATGCCTTCTATGATACGCTGAAGAAAAACGACATGGTCATAGTCATGGACACGAACCGGACCGTCCCTGACCTCTCCTACCTGGTCGAATACAGCTGCGGGGACGATCGTACGGAAATGCGGAAAGGCGCCATGTCAGGCACGGCCATTGATTTCCAGTCCCTGCGGAGCGAATATTTCAACACGGTCCTCCTCGAGCGTATCAGGCTCATCGGTGCGCGATCACTCACTTCATTTCGTGATGAGATTCATAAAATACTGGACGTCACGCCCCCATTCTTCGGCGGATACCGCGCCGCAATCCTGGCGAAGGTCGACCGTCTTCCGGCCGATACGACCGACCCCGGCGCGGAAATCATCGGGGAGATCGACTCGCTTCAGCTCCGTGTCGCCTCGATGGCCGTCGGGATATCAAAATTGCCGGACCATGGCTTTGCCGGCCGTCTCCGGGATCACCTTCACGGCAGCCATGGCGGCATGGAGCATTTCAGCGGAGCCATTCTCTCCCACATCGCGGCCGCGCGGGCCGACGGACCCGAGCTGAAGCGGGAGGTACTCGGTTTCCTCTCGCCGATGCGTCCTGTCGGACAGAGGCGCTATCGTACCGGCGCGGACGGAATGACTCACCATATCGCCTTCATGGAGTTCGATCCCGTCCGGAAGGTCCTCCATGAGGCGGCCTTTGACTATCGCGCCTATCGCGAATTCCACCATCGCACCGCGAAGAAGCATATCATCATATTCGCCGTCATCATTGCGGCGATATTCCTCGGCTTCCGCTTCTTCTTTCTCGGCGCCTATGTCAGGCCCCTGAAGCGACTCCTTGACGCGATAAATCGTGTCCGGGAGGGGAACTACGATATCGCGATTCCCATCACGGTCAATGACGAGCTTGGCTACATTTCCCATAATTTCAACGAAATGGCCGGCACCCTCCAGATGTCCCGGGAGGCCCTCTCCGATTACGCGGAAAACCTGGAAAAGATGGTCAATGAGCGCACCCTGGAGCTGGAAAAGGCGCGCGACACCATATGGAGCGAGATGGAGCTGGCGCGGAAGATGCAGACCATCCTGGTGCCGGATCATCCGCGGATGGATGGATACGAGGTCACCGCCTACATGGCCCCCGCGGAAATGGTGGGAGGCGACTACTATGACATCATCAACCAGGGCGGCATGGACTGGGTCGTTATCGGTGACGTTTCCGGCCACGGGGTTCCGGCCGGCATCATCATGATGATGGTGCAGACCTCCATTCACACGATCCTCGCGGGCAACCCGGGCATCAGGCCCTCCAACCTTCTGGAGCGCGTCAACACGGTCATCACCGATAACATAAAAAAGCTGAGGGAAGACAAGTACATGACCATAACGGTCATCGCCTGCCTGAGCAGCGGGAGACTTACCGTGTCGGGCCTTCACCAGGATATCCTGATTTACCGATCGCTGTCAAAGCGCGTTGAGGCGTTCCGGCCCGCCGGCATCCTGCTGGGCCTGAAGGACCTGCTCGAATACAATCCCGAGGACAGGGAGCTGAACCTTGAACGGGGCGACGTGATGCTCCTTTACACGGACGGCATCACCGAATCGTGGCGCAAGGGGAGCGTCCGCAATCGCCGCAATCCCCGGCTTGACATGTTCGGGCAGGACCGGCTGGCCGACATACTCCTGTGCAACCACAACCGGAGCGCGGAGGAAATACGTGACGCCGTACTGGAGGAGCTCGAGGGATTTCAGTGCATCGACGACGTCACCATGGTCATCATCAGGAAAACATGACGGGGCGCCGCGGACATCACTTCACCTTCAGGATATTCTTCGACACGACATAGGCTCGTTTTTCCTTGCCGATGAAATCCATGATGACCCCTTCCAACATGATGGACGTTCCGCCTGACAGTCCCGGAACGAGCTTCGGTGAGTAGACGTCGATTTCGCCGCCGGATTTTCCCTCCGGCCCGTCAAGACGTACGGCGAGGTGCTGGCTCTCGTCCCGTTCCCTGATTTTCACCACCCTGCCCTTCCAGCGCACCGCGAATCCCCGGTACCGGTACCTCTTCTTTTCTATGTCTCCATAGGGCACGGCGGCGAACTCCCGGTCCTCCAGGTCGGTGACGAACTTGATGAGAAAGGCGACCTTTTCCTTCACCACGAAATTGACATTGCTGTTGTAGAGGCCGTTCAGGATGAAAAGGGCGTCATTGTGCTTTTCCGCCTTGATGAGCCTCCGGGCGCGGTCGAAATCGTTCGTGACGTCGCGCACCGACCGGTAATAGACGGGGACGCGGTCCCGGCCCATTTTTTTGACCAGGTCGAATTCGGTGCCGCCCAGGGCCACCCGGTCGATGCCGCTGTAATCGCGGTGCTTCGCGCGCAGCCCCCGTACGGCTCCGGTGAAGAGCCCCGGCCCCGAATAGAGCCATACGGCCAGGAGCGCCAGGATGACGGCAAGGATGACGGCCGCGGCTGCAATGGCGATGCGGCGCCGGGAAGCGCCGCCCTCGCGGAGGATGCGTATCCCCCGCTTCTCCAGCATACCGATATAGGCCCTGTTTTTGGCCGCGGTTTTCAGTGTCTTCGGCGGAGGCGGGATGCTGACAAAATCCTGGAGGCGGGCGTTCTTCTGGAGCTCGCGGAAATCCTCCGCTTCGCTGACCAGGGTGCGGCCGCGGTGGATATGGGCGTCCGCCGGAAATTTCGCCATGAGCTCGATGTAGAGCTTCAGCGCCTCTTCCCGCGTCGCGGCGGATTTAAGCTTCAGGAAAGCGTCGAGCTGGATGAGGGGCATGTAGGACCTGTTCATCTCCCGCATCTTGACGACGAAGCGGGCGAGCTTCCCGAACTGGTCGGTGTGCAGGTAGGCCACGGAAAGAAGGAGCAGAACGTAGATGTCCCCGGCGCCCGACGCGAGCACCTTCTCCAGCACCAGTATGGCTTCCTGGTATTTCTTCCTGTCAAGGGAGCCGTAGGCGTCCCTTATGAGGCGGTAATGTACCTGTGCCGAGTCCACGGATTGATTATGAAACCACCGCGGTCGCTCCGTCAATCACGATTTCGCCGAAAAAAGGAGGTAATCATGTCCACGACAGGGATATTTTCATCGCGGGACTTGCCGATGATGAAGCCGATGAAGGCCAGGAGGAGAACGATGAGGGTCTTCCACCACCCGATGGTGAGCAGGAGAATCCCGATGACAAAGCCGAAGGCGGCGCCGATGGTTTTCCCGGGGTTCTTCTTTATCCAGTCGGCGATCTGTTCGAAGAAATCCATGCCTACATCTTAACCCGCTCGATATATTCCCCGGTCTCGGTGTTGATCTTGATGTAATCGCCCTCGTTGACGAAGAGCGGGACCTTGACCTCCGCGCCGGTCTCGACCTTGACGGGCTTGCGCACGTTGGTCGCCGTGTCGCCGCGCAGGCCCGGCTCCGCATAGGTGACCTTGAGCACCACCGACGCGGGAGGCTCGATGGTGAGCGCCTCGCCTTCGTAAAAGGCTATCTGGACAACATCCTCTTCCTTCATGAACTGCAGGGCGTCCCCGATGGCGTCGGCCGGAACATGCTCCTGGTCGAAGGTCTCGGTGTCCATGAACACCACCGAGTCCCCCTCGCGGTAGAGATACTGCATGGGCCGCTTTTCGAGGCGCACGTCCTCTATCATGACGCCGGCGTTCCAGGTCCGGTCTATGACGTTACCCTTCCTGACGTTGCGCATCTTGACCCTGACGATGGCGCCGCCCTTGCCGGGCTTGTGGTGCTGCTGCTCGATGACGGAAAATAATTCCTTGTCGATAATTATGACGTGTCCGCGTCTGAGATCGTTTACAGAGATCATATTCAACTATCCTATAACAATGATGTCTTTCGATGATTTGGTCAGAACCTCGCGCCCCTTCGCGGTGACCACGACCATGTCCTCTATGCGGACGCCGCCGACGCCGGGCACATATATGCCGGGCTCGATCGTGATGGCCATGTTCCTTTTCAGCTTCAGGTCTCCCAGCTTGATGGCCGGCAGCTCATGGACCTCCATGCCGATCCCGTGACCGAGGGAATGGCCGAAACGGTCGCCGTAGCCGGCTTCCGCAATGATGTCCCGCGCCGCCGCGTCAAGCTTCCCGGTGGTGATCCCGGGCCGCACCGCGTCAACGGCCGCCTCCTGGGCCTGCTGGACAATGCGGTATATGCGCTCAAGGGCGGGGTCAACATTAGAAATGAACATGGTTCTTGTCAAGTCTGAATTATAGCCCCGGAACTCGCACCCCATGTCGATGAGGATGACCTCCCCGGCCCGCACCTTCTTGGTCATGGAGGTGGCGTAGTGCGGCATCGACGAGCCCGGGCCGGAGGCGATGATGCAGTCGAAGGAAGTCTTTCGGCAGCCGTGCTTCCGGTAGAAATGCTCGATCTCCACGGCGATGTCCCACTCCCCGTCCCCAGGCCTGATGATCTTCTTGAGATGCTCGACGCAGGCGTCGGTGATCTTCGCGGCCTCCCTGAGAATGGCGAGCTCGTCCTCGTCCTTCACCATGCGGACTGTGTTCACCTCGTCGCCGCCCGGCATGAGCTTCACGCCTTTCAGGTTCCTCTTCATGTTACGGTACACGGAAAAGGGGGTTGAGTGCTCTTCGAGGAACAGCTCCCTCGCGCCGATGGTCTTCAGGACCGATTTCAGCGTTTCAAGAAAGTCTATTTTCTGGAGGACGAATTCCACGCCCTTCGGCATGATGGAGCGGGCGTACTCCTCGTACCGCGAATCGGATATGAAATAGGACCGTTCACTGCCGATGACCAGGCTCGCGTAGGATCCGGAAAAACCGGTGAGGTAGCGCACGTTCACCAGGTCAGTGACAAGGTAGGGGAGCGCCCACCGGTCCTGGAGAGCTCTTTTCAGTTTCTTTAAACGCATATGGCATATCCTTGCCGTAATCTGTCCCCCCTAAAAACCCCTGGCGGGGGCTTCACTGATCAATATTAACAATACAAGTTCCCCTCCGGGGGATTCAGGGGGGAGATGGATAGAGATGGGGGGCTGCCGGGCAATGCACCATGTTATTTCAGCAGTTCCTTGTAGTCGTCCCTGCCGCGGCCCTCGGCCCGCTTTTTGTTCCACTCTTTTTCATCTATCGGCACATATTCGATATCGGCGTCCTCTTTTCTTGTCATTTTTATCGCTTCGAGGGGGCACGATGACACGCAGAGGCCGCACCCTATGCAGCGGTCGCTGATCATGGCGGTGCCGCCGATTTCGATGACCCCTTTTACCTGGCACCGGTCACGGCAGGCGCCGCAGGCGGTGCAGAGGTTCTCGTCCACCACGGCCCGGTAATTGGAGCGCGCCATGGCGGAATCCAGGCCGAGTTGATTGACGCCCCGGAGGATGCCGCAGCAGCAGCCGCAGCAGTTGCAGATAAAGATGTGCCCTTCCTTCGTGTTGGAGATCATGTGAACAAGGCCGGAATCCTCGGCTTTTTTCAGAACCGCATAGGCCTCCTCCTTGGTGATGGGCCTTCCCCAGAAGTAGCCCTCGAACATGTTCTCTATCGGGGAGAGCGCCATGCACACTTCCATCGGATTGTCGCACTTTTCTCCGAGGATCATCTTTTCCTTTTTACAAATGCAGTCGCCCACGGCCCATGATTTCGCCTTTTCGATCAATCCGGTAATGGATTCGTACGGCTCCACGACGGAGCCGGCGGGTATCTCCTGTTCCACGGGGACTACTTTCGTCAGGGCCGGGGTCTTGCTCCAGAAATATTCGCCGAACCCGCGCTCGAAATACTCCTCGCACAAGTCGACCAGCTCCCGGTCGAGGCGGTATACCTGCCATTCATAGACCCCGAACACGAAGGGCGCCAGCTTGTATATCTTCGCGCCCCCGATGGTGACGCCGAAGATCTGGCCGTTATTGGCCATTTGGGGGAGCATTTTTTTCAGGTATTCTACGTCGAGGCCGGTCCGCGCCGCCATGGCCTCCGCGGTCTCGAATTTCATCCGCATCTTCGTGGCGACCTCCGCTTCCTCCTCGGTGAATATCTTTTTAAGGATTTTTATCTCAAGACCGTCATCAGTGGATGGGTAGCCGTTGGGCATCTTGTCAAGAATATCCCTGAGCCTGTAGTATACATCATCTGCCATGGTGCACCTCGCCGGTTAATATCATAAAATCAATCCAAACATAACAGTGTTATGTTTAAATGCAAGTATTTTTTCCAGATTTGTATTCAGGATTTTCCATAACACCGGATCGGGGGTTCTCGCAGAGACACAGAGGCGCAGAGAATAATAAAGAATCAATACAATGAAATCCATTACCCCGGTCTATGCCGTTATTGAATACCATGGGCGAATCATTTGAACTCTGCGACTCGGCGGCTCCGCGAGAAATTTTTCTTTTTTCCACATATTGTTCAGGCAAACCCTTTGATAAGCAATGCCACGGAATAGAGGAAGTATCCCATGGAACCCACGCCGATGGCGAGGTTGACCAGGCTCAGCGGTGGCTGGAAGACCAGGATGACACGCATCGGCACGATCCCGGCGAGGGTGAGATAGGCCAGGGTGCCGCCCATGGAGGGGGTATTCCCGTTCTTCAACGCCCGGGTGATGCTTCCCCAGAGAAAGATCTCGTCCCAGAGACAGAGAAGCGTGACCGCGATGACAGGGAAAATAAACTTCCTGAAAACCGTGTCCGCCCCGGAAGGCCCCCACTCAGCGGACGCGCCCTTTCTCAAGCGCTTCTCGATAATCCAGAGCAGGTAGAATTCGAGGAAGGTAAAGAGCGCCCAGAGGGGTATACCGATAAGGATGTATTTCATTCGCAGGGCATCGAGGAGATAGTAGATGAGGTATATGTTCATGGCCCACATGCCGAAGGGAAGGAGAATCTTCAGCGCCCGCGCCCGTACGGCAGCCACCGGCGTTCCCCCGCCCCGCTGCACTTCGGTGCCGGCGAAGACGATGCCGCCGCCGATGCCCACCGTGACCATGAGATAAGCGAACACGGACATCACGATAAAATCCGGTTTGCCGAAAATGTCAAAGACATTCTTCGCGATGCCTATATGGAGGGCGCACACGATCCAGAGGGCGGCGATACCGTACATCACTATGACAAGGGGCTTCTTGTAATAGCCCAGGTATTCCTTGAGGATAATGCCAAGGTACCAGATGATAAAAAAATCGATGAACACGCCGCCGAGAAGAAGGGTTTTCATGGAGAGGATCTCGACAAGCCACTTGCCGCCGGTGACGAACCTGTACAGGAAGAACTCGGCGTAGGCGATGAGAAAAATGTCGAATAACAGCTCATCCAGGTTGAGGCGGAAGATATACTTCCGGAAAAAAGATGCTTGCCGATCCATGATGATTTCTATGCGCCCTGCCGTCCCCCGCGGTAGTGCCAAAAGACCGAGGCGAGGAATACCAGAAGCCATGCCGCGTTGACGGCGGCCATTCCGGCCATGATCACGAGCCTGCCCCTTGCTATTTCGCTGCCGGCATCGGCGATCCAGTGGACCGTCAGCGCCTTCGGGTCGGATTTCAGGCCGTACTTCTCCTCGGCCTCCTTCACTCCTCCGGGAAAGACATCCTTGACCACGGCCGTGCGGGTATTGGCCAGGCAGGCATCCGTGCTGTATTTGCATAATACCCAGACCGTGACCGGCCGGCTCTTATCCCAGGAATCGGGAACATAGGGTACGGCATAATACGTCGAGGCGGAAGAAGACTTCCGCGACATATTCCGGTCGACATGCACCCCCATGTATCCGCTTTCCAGCCTGCCGTCCCTGAAGCCGATGACCGCCGCATCCCTATACGATTCCGCGTCCGCCACTGACACGTTCTTCACCTCTTTGCCGGTGAGAATGGTAAAGGTATTATTGAATGATACGGCCACGACCAGGGACGCCATGACGCACAGGAAGGGGAATATGAATACTGCATTAGATTTCGGGGCCGATTTCACAAGGAACCCGACCGCTATCAGCGCCAGGGACCAGCCCAGGACATTGACGATAAAGGATGCCGGCGACATCTTGTAATAGTTAACGGTATAGACTATGGTAATCATCATCAGGTTTATCTCGATGAATACCGCGAAAAAGGCCACGGCCAGACGCAATCTGGATGGCATGGCATGAACCTCCCCGAAAATTATCAGTATCCGCGCCCTTCATTAATGCGGTCCTTATCGAGAAAATGCAAGGTTTTTTTACTTTTGCGATGTCCGGGTAGCACT
>JADHED010003099.1_pt1 | contig 10341 bp, 8 predicted proteins | sample 8952041 | NCBI WGS metagenome assembly JADHED01 (sample SAMN16124423, study PRJNA663239) | bioreactor sludge metagenome | isolation source: sludge (control) | place: India:Bengaluru | collected 2018-09-08
CACGTGGGGGACGACGACGTAGGTGGTGTCGGCGGTCTCGACGACGGCCTTCACGGTGACCGAGCCGAGGTTCGACGCGAACTGCTTCTCGATCACGGCCTTGGGGTTGGAGATCAGGGCCTCGCGGTACTTGGGGTTCTCGGTCGCGAACTTCGCCAGCAGATCCTGCACCTGACCACGCGTCATCTTCTCGGCCATCGTCTCGTCTCCTCTCGCCGCCTGGGCGGCCGTCCTGAAGTGTCGCCGACGCCTGATTGCGCCAGCGGGTGATGCCCTCTCCATGAGCAACCGTGGTGCCAGCCCACCCGGACGTGCGAATTGGCGAGTTCAGGCCGAAAGAGTGGCGTTTGCGGAAGCCAGCACGAGCGGTGTGGCCGAGCCGGCTGGAGATCGAACGCGAGGAGTTGGAGCTGGGGCCCCAGAAACCCCGGCCGCCCAGAGCTCGTCCCGCGCCGGACGCGACCGTGAGGGCTGTGGGGCGCGGTGCCTCCGGGATAGGCACCCGGCGGGCCAGTCGTCAGTACCCTTCGAAGCAGCGTGTGGAGCCAGTGACCTCGCTGGCGCAGTCGAGCACGGCAGGCTCGGCGGCCTCGCGCAGGAGGACCTGCCACGCGCGGCCGGACGTGCAGCGCACGCTCCACGCCGCCACGCCGTCGCGCACGCCCTGGTAGTACGTCGCGGTGACACGGCCGCACGCCTCGCGCGGCAGCAGTTCACCGAAGGCCCGGCGGCGCGCCGCCTCGTCTGCCGTCGCGAACGCGTTGTGCCGCTGCTGGCCGGGCAGCACGGGCGCCACCGGCGAGGCCGCCGGTGCCGTCGCACCGCGCCGCATCCGCTCGATTGCCGTCCCGATCAGCGCGTAGGTGAGCGCGCCCAGCACGGCGAGCACGACGATCGCCACGACGAACGATCCCGTGCTCAACGACGACCCGCCCCGCGTGTCCGTCACGACGCGATTCTATCGCCGGGGGCCGCGGCCGGTGGTCCGTGCTCGCCGTGTGCACGAGGGCGTCGTTGCGCTCTCCTCTCCGCGGAGCGCACGTCGTGGCCGACGGTCATCGCCCGCGTGCGTCGCCGGCCCTCACCTCCGCTGTTTCCCACATTTTGCACGAACCACGGGAATGGCGAGACCCTGCGCGCCGGCGGCGGCGCTGACGCCGTCACCGCGGACGCGCGTCGGCGGCGTGTCCGGTGCCCCAGCCCAGCCCCGCGTCGCCGGCGCCGCCGCGGGGCGACCCCCTCGCGTCCGGCCACGGCGCCTCGTGTAAGATCGAGAGTTCCGTCGCCTTCAAGGCCACCTCCGGTGGGAAGCGCGCGAGGAGTCGTTCCCAAATGCGTCAGTCGATGCGAGCAGTCGTCTGCCTGTCGTTGTTCACGCTGTCCTGGCTGGCACCCGACCGCGCCCAGGGCCAGTCCACGTGGTTCCTGGCCGAGGGCGCCAACAACGAGGTGTTCACCGAGGAGATCCTCGTCGGCAACCCGAGCGCGTCCACGCTGGCGGTCACCGTCGCGCTGCTGCCGGAGCCCGGTGCCGTGGCGGCCGTCACGTCCAAGGTGTTCACCCTGGGGCCGACGTCGCGGCTCACCGTGCGGTTGACGGAGGACTTCGGGCTCGTCGGCGCGAGCTCGGCCCGCGTCAGCGCCGTCCTCGCGGGGACGAGCACGCCGGCCGACATCGTGGTCGAGCGCACGATGTGGTTCCCCGACGGGTCGCGGCCGGGCGCGCACAACGCCGGCGGCGTCGCGCGGTTGGCACCGAAGTGGACGCTGGCGGAGGGCGCCACCGGCACCTTCGACACGTTCGTCCTCGCGGCCAACCCCAACCCGACGACGACGCGCGTGCGGGCCACCTACCTGACGGCCGACGGCACCGAGTACGTCAGCGAGGTGGACGCGGCCCCGAACGGCCGCGTCACCTTCTGGCCGCGCATCCAGCACCCGCCCCTGGCCGCCACCGAGTTCTCCACCTTCGTCGAGTCGCTCACCGCCGGCAACGACATCGTCGCCGAGCGCGCCATGTACTTCGATGGCCTCAGGAGCGGCCACGACGCCGTGGGCGTGTCCGAGGCCAGCGCCACCTGGCTGTTCGCGGAGGGCTTCACCGGCAACAACGGCCAGTCGGCGTTCGAGACGTTCCTCCTGCTGGCCAACACCAGCACCGAGGATGCCAGCGTCACGGTGGACTACCTGCTCGACAGCAACGAGGTCGTCACCCGCGTGTATCCGGTGGGCGCGCGTCGCCGGTACACGGTGTGGGTCGACCGGGAAGGGCGCGAAGTGGATGCGCGGCTCGAGGCGGCGGCGTTCGGCATTCGCGTGACCTCGACGGTCCCGATCGTCGCCGAGCGCGCGGTCTACTGGGGGACGCCCTCGCCGGCCGACCGGAACTACCCGGCCCTGCCCTGGGTCGAGGGGCCGCGCCACGATGCGTTCTACCTGCTCGCCAACCCGAACCCCGCCGCGATCGCCGTGCGAGCCACCTTCGTTCGCGAAGACGGCTACGGCATCGTGCGCGAGACGTGCGTGGGGGGGCGCGCACGCGCGACCATCTGGACGGCCGGCTTCCCGGAGTTGATCGGGCGCCGCTTCGCCGCGTTCCTCGAGAGCGTGCCGAGTTCCGGCTGCGGTGGGGCGACGGGTGGAGAGGGCTTCGTGGCGGAGCGGGCCATGTACTCCGGCCCCGGCTGGGCGGCCGGGCACGTGAACGTCGGGACGCCGCTCGCCGTCCCCATCGCGACCCCGCCCGTGCCGCCGGTGGCCCCGCCGCCTCCGCCACCCCCGCCCCCTGCCGGGCTCGCCGTCGCCTCCGTGTCTCCGTCGGTCGGCCGCCTGGGCGGCGGCCAGCCCATCGTGATCACGGGGACGGGCTTCCAGCCCGGCGCGCGCGTCGTGTTCTCGAACCCGTCGTGGACGGCCGACCGCAACCTGGTGCTGCCGTCCCTCGACGAGGCCACCCACGTCGCCGTGAGCGCCGACGGGAAGACCATCACCGCCCGCACGCCCGCGCGCGGCTTCTACACGGGCTACCAGACCGCGGGACCCGCCACGCTGCGGGTCATCAACCCGGGCGGGGCCACGGCCGACCTGTCCAACGGCTACACGTTCGTCCTGAACGTCCTGGCCTTCGGTGACGACTTCGTCTACGGCGCCACCGACGGCGGCGGCCGCGCCGGCCGGCCGTTCCCGCAGCGGCTCCAGGACTTGCTGGCGGGCTATGGCAAGGCCTACCTCAACCCGGCGACGGGCGCGCCGTCCGGTGGAAGCGCGCTGCAGTTCGGCGGCTACGTCAGGGTGACCAATGCCGGCCTGCCCGGCGAGTGCGTGTCCTCGGCGGGAGGCAACTGCGCGGCCTCAGCGGGGAGCGACCGCTTCCCGTCGCTGGCGGACGCGGTCTCCGGGTCGGCGGACGCCTACGACGCCATCGTGCTGCTCGAAGGGGTCTTCGACGTGCGGGCAGGCCTCGGGTCTGGCGCTGCCCGCAATGGCCTGCGCAGCATCATCGTGGCGGCCCGCGACCGCGGCATCGTCCCGATCGTGACGCGCCTGACGTCGGGAACGAACCTGATCTCGTCGGGCGCGCTGTCGGACCTCGGCAACCAGATCTGGGCGCTCACCGAGGAGAACCTCGGCCTCGAGATCTACCGTCAGTCGCTCGACGGCATCGCCGGCGGCGCCTACCCGTCGCAGGACGGCTACGACCGCATCGCACAACTGGTGTTCGAGAAGGTGGCGCGGGAGTTCCCCCTGCAGGCCTGCGACGCCCGTGCGGACAAGCCCGGCAAGGGGTGTCCGCGCAACCCGTAGCGCGGCGCGGCCGGACGCGCGGTGGCACGGGCGGTTCCACGAACCGCCTGTGCCACACTGGAGCGCCCGGGAGGGCCCAGATGACCGACGGTGTGACACCTCCGAACCTCGCCGGGATGGTCAACGCCCTGCCCGACGGGTGGGCCCGGGCGACGGGCCTCCGCTTCGTCACCGCCACGCCCGACGCGGTGACGGCCGAGGTCACGATTGGCCCGCACCACCTCCAGCCCTACGGCATCGTCCACGGCGGCGTCTACGCCGGCATCGTGGAGGCCCTCGCCAGCATCGGCGCCGCCCTGAACGTGATGCCGCACGGGAAGAGCGCCGTGGGCCTCGACAACCACACCTGCTTCGTGCGGGCCTGTCGCGCCGGGACGTTGCACGCGTCGGCGGCCCCCGTCACGCGCGGCGCCCGCACCCACGTGTGGGACGTCACCATCGCCGACGATGCCGGGCGCCTGCTGGCGACCGGACGGGTACGCCTGCTGGTGCTCGACGCGGCGAGCGAGGTCGCCGGCGGCACGCTGGAGATCAGGCCGACGTGAGTCGCGATTACCGGGTCTCCACCGTGCCCCCGCTCGCCAGCACCAGGAGGAACAGGCCGCAGCCCGCGAACACGATGCCCGACGCCACGGCCACGAGGACGTGCGCCAGCAGCGTCGCCGTGACGGCGCGCGTGACGACGACACGGCTCGCCGGGTCCGGGGACTCGGGCAGGTTGACCACCGTGAGCAGGTAGGTGCCCGCGGACGGGGCGACGAAGTTCCAGAGCTTGCGGCGGGCCGACGACACGCCAGACGACGTCGTCGGGATGAGCGCCCGCTGAAGCGCCACGGGTTGGCCGCCGGCGTCCGCAAGCTCGGCCCGCAGGCCGAGGAAGTCGCGCGTCAGCCGTCGCCCCTCGCCCCACACCTCGTACGACCCGGCGGCCGGCACCTCGAACGGTTGGCGCGGCGCCAGCGGGGCGCTGGCGACGTCGGCCACGCTCAACGTGCGCACGAGGCTGAGCAGCGCGCGCACGAAGGTGTAGGCGGCCACGACGAGTCCCAGCACGGCGGCCACGACCGCGACGTTCGACATCTGGTTTCCTCCGGTCCTGGCCGACCATCGTCTCATGGGACGCGCGGCGGCCTTCCCGAACCACCCGGCGAGGAGTGCCTCACCGCGGTGTCGGTTACGATGCGTCCCGATGCTGCCTGCCAACCTGGCCGTGCGCGCCCCGGTGCGGGCGCCGTGTTCGCTGCCCACGTGCGAAGCGCGCGGCGGGCCCGTCCGGCAGGCCGAGCAGGGCCCGATGGCCCATCACCCGCGCTGCGCCCCGCTGGGGCGGGAGTCGCGCCCGTGACCCACGCCCCTCGCAACCACGTGACGGACCTGCGCGGCCTCGGTCGCCTCGCGATCGACGCCACGGCCGGGATCACCGACCTCGTCGAGTCGCTGCACGGCCGCATCGCCAGCCGGGCGGCCGTCCCCGGCGACCCGGGCGTCGGCCGCGTCGTGCAGGGCGTCGCCGCGCTCGCCTACGCCGGCGTCCGCGCCACCACGCGCGTGGTGGGGGCGGGCCTCGACTCGGTGCTCGGCGCGCTGGCGCCGGCCCTCGACGACGTGCCGTCGCCGCCGGTGCGTGAGGACCTGGTGGCCGCGCTGAACGGCGTGCTCGGCGACTACCTCGCCGAGACCCACAATCCGCTCGCGCTGCGCATGCGCCTCGTGTGCCGCCGGGACGGCGACGCGCCCGATCGCGACGCCCTCGCGGCGGCGATGCCCGGGGCCTCCGGGCACCTCCTCGTCCTCGTGCACGGGCTCTGCCGGAATCACCTGCAGTGGACGCGGCGCGGCCACGACCACGGCCACGGCCTGGCGCGGGACCTCGGGTGCACGCCCGTGTACGCGCACTACAACAGCGGGCTGCACGTGTCGGTCAACGGCCGGGCGCTCGCCGACCACCTGGAGCGGCTCGTGGCCGGATGGCCGGTGCCGCTCGACCGCATCGACTTCCTGGCGCACAGCATGGGCGGGCTGGTGGTGCGCAGCGCGCTGCACCAGGCCCGGCGCGACGGGCTGCGCTGGCGTGGGCTCGTCGGCAAGGCCTGCTACCTCGGGACGCCTCACCACGGCGCGCCGCTCGAGCGGGGCGGGCAGTGGATCGACGTCCTGCTCGACTCCACGCCCTATTCAGCGCCGTTCACGGCGCTGGGGCGCATCCGCAGCGCCGGCATCACCGACCTGCGCCACGGCAGCCTGCTCGACGCGGACTGGGAGGGGCACCACCGCTTCACGGCCAGGGGCGACACGAGGCACCCCGTGCCGCTGGCCGACGACGTCGCGCAGTACGTGGTGGCCGCCTCCACCGGCCGGGCCCCGCGCGACGCGAAGACGCGCCTGCTCGGCGACGGGCTCGTGCCGGTCGCCAGCGCGCTCGGCGACCACCGGGACGCGGCGTTCACGCTGCGGTTTCCCACCTCGCATCGCCGGATCGTCTACCGGGCCGGTCACCTCGACCTGCTGAGCAGCCCAGACGTGTACGAACAGATCCTGGCGTGGCTGCGGCCCTGACGACCGGTGGTCACGACGGCGGTTGACGCGTCGCGGGTGCGACCACCCAGGGTCCCGGGGTGTAGCATCGATCGGTCATGTCGGCCGTGACCCTCCTGTCGCTCGCCATCGCCTCGCTCGTGGCCGGCGCCGGCCTGCTCCTGGTGATCGCCGAGCATCGCTGGCGCGTCGCCACGCGCCGCGCCGTGGCGGCCCTCCTGTCGGCGCCATCGTCGTCGCCCTCGCCAGGTGCCGGCGGCGAGGCGTCCGCCGCCCTGCCCGCCCCGGTCGGTCGCTACCTCGCGCGGGCCGTGCCCGCCGGCACGCCGCCCATCGCGACGGTTCGCGTCGAGCAGGAGGGCGAGTTCCGCCTGGGCGACGCGTGGAGGCCGTTCCGGGCGTCGCAGTGGTTCACCATCGACCCGCCCGGGTTCGTGTGGGACGCCCGGGTCCGGCTGGCGCCGGGCCTCTACGTGCGCGTGCGCGATGGCTACGTCGGCGGGCGCGGGTTCATGCGCGCGGCGTTGTCCGGGGTGGTGACGGTGGCCCGGGCCGACGGCGGCGCCGAGATGGGGCAGGGCTCGCTGCAGCGATGGCTCGCCGAGACGATGTGGTTCCCCCAAGCGCTGGCACGGGGGCGCCGGTGCGAGTGGGCGCCGATCGACGACCGCGGCGCGCGCGCGACGCTCGCCGACGGCACGGTCGTCGCCACCATCGAGTTCCACTTCACGGCTGAGGGCGACATCGAGCGCGTGTTCACGCCGGCCCGTCCACGCGAGGAGCACGGGCGGTTCGTGACCATGCCGTGGGGCGGGCGCGTGCTCGCGTGGCAGGAGCACGAGGGCGTCCGGTACGTGTCGGCGGTGGAGGTCGGCTGGTACGAAGGCGGCACGTTCGCGCCGTTCTACCGCGGGCGCGTGACGGGCGTGTCCTACTCACCCGCGCCGCGCTGAACGCCCGCGCCGGCCCCCGCCGCCCGCCACGTCCACCACGCGGCCCTGGATGGCCAGCCGCCTGGCCGGCGGCACGAGCAGGCGGTCGCGGGCGGCAGCGCCGAGCGGCGGTAGGCGTGGCCATCGAGCCTGTCGCAGGGGCGTGCCTGTTCGACGAAAGCCCTCAGCCCCTGGAGGACGTCGACGGGGTCGCGTGGAGCCACGCGCCTGGCCCGGCGAGGTAGGCCGCGAAGTCGGGCAGGCACAGGTCGGGCGGTACCGGCGACGCCATCAGGGTGGCCTCGTCGAAGCTGGTCGTGAGCGCCACGCAGGCCATGCCCGCGGCGACGACCGCCTCGACGCCCACGGGCGCGTCCTCGAAGCCCAGGCACCCGGCGGGCGCGACGCCCAGCCGGCGGGCCGCCTCGAGGAAGACGTCGGGGAACGGCTTGCCGCGCGGCACCTGGTCGCCGCGCACGACGTGGTCGAGCAGCCACGCCTGCCCGAGTTCCTCGAGGCTGTGTTCCACGTTGGCCCGCGGCGCCGAGGTGGCCACCGCCACGGCGAGGCCGTGGGCGCGGGCGGCGTCGAGCAGCGGCAGCAGGCCGCGGACCGGACGCAGCTGCCCCCGCGAGATCTCGCGGTAGATGCTCTCCTTCTCGTCCTCGAGGGCGAGCAGTTCCTCGCGGTCGAGGGGGCGTCCGAAGATGGCCGGGAAAATCTCGGCGTTGCGCTTGCCGTCGTAGCGCCGCCGGTCGGCCATCGTCATCGGGCGCATGCCGTGGCGCCGCATGAAGGTGGCGAACGCCTCGGCGTGCACAGCCATGTTGTCGGTGAGGGTGCCGTCGAGGTCGAAGACGAGCGCGCGCGGGCGGAACCCCGCGCGGCCGGCGTGCGGCCGTGCGGCCCGCGTGGCGTGGTGGTCGTGCATGGCCCGACGATCGTCGCCGCCGGCGGGCCGAGCGTCAACCTCGACCACCGGGCTGTCTTGCGCCGCGCGCGCCGGCACGCCGCCTACTTCGCCGCCTCGACGAACGTCATCGCCGCCATGGCCGCGGTGTCGGTGACGTCGAGGGCCATGGGCGTCACCGTGATGAAGCCCTGGTAGAACTCGCCGATGTCGGTGCCCGGCTCGTCCTTCAGCGTCTGGCGGAACACGGGGAAGCAGGCGACGCGCTCCCGCATCGGCGGCGAGCACTGGTGCTCCACGCGGCTCGCCCGCAGGCTCAGCCGCGCCAGCTTGGTGCCCTTCACGGGGCCGGCCGGCACGTTGACGTTCACGAACAGGCCCGCCTTCAGCAACTGCCGAGCCCGCAGGTCGTCCACGAGCGCCCGCGTCGCGGTCGCCGCCGCGGCGTAGGTCTCGGGACGGTTCCCCATGATCGACACCGCGATCGCGGGCACGCCGGCGAACGCCGCCTCGCGGGCGGCGCCGAGCGTGCCCGAGAGGTAGACCGACATGCCGAGGTTCTCGCCGCGGTTGATGCCGCTCACCACGAGGTCGGGCACGCGGGGCACGATGCGCTCGAGGCCCACGCGCGCGGCCGTCGCGGGCGACCCGTCCACCGACACCGCCTTCGCCACGGCGTCCAGCGTGCGGTCGGTGACCACCACCGCGTCGGCGAGCGTCACGCTGTGTCCCGCGCCGCTCTGGTTGACGCCGGGCGCCGAGACGTAGACCTCCCCGATCCCGGCGAAGGCCTTCACCAGCGCCTGCAACCCCGGCGCCTCGAACCCATCGTCGTTGGTCAGCAGGACGGTGAAGGGGGGCGGGGCTGGCGCCGCCGGCGGTGCGGCCGGTTCCTGCGCCGCGGCTGGCGCGACGGCCAGGAGGGTGAATGCGAGCGCGAGGGACGGCAGGCGGTGCAGGGCGGACACGTGCGGCAAGCGGCAGCCTCCAGGGAAGGGCGCAGTGTGCCGTACGCGGCGGCGCGTCGCAAGGCGGCGGGCACGCAAGGCGGCGGGCCCGCGGCGGGCCGGCGGCCGCGTGCTACACTCCCGCCGGCTCAACGCGAGCCGACGGGGATCCGATGCTCCTGCTGCGCAACGTCGATCTCTACACGCCGGCCCCGGCGGGCCGCACGGACCTGCTCGTCGGTGGCGGGCGCCTGCTGCACGTCGGCCCCGACCTGCACCTGCCGGGCGCCTGGGGCGAGACCGTGGACGCCGGCGGCCTGCTCGCGCTGCCGGGCTTCATCGACGGCCACGTGCACATCACGGGCGGCGGGGGCGAGGGCGGCTACGCCACGCGCACCCCGGAACTCCTGCTCTCGGACGCGATTCGCGGCGGCGTCACCACCGTCGTGGGGTGCCTCGGCACCGACGGCGTCACGCGCAGCCTCGCCGGCGTCCTCGCCAAGGCGCGCGCGCTCGACGAGGAGGGCCTCACCGCGTTCATGTGGTCGGGGCACTACGCCGTCCCGGTGCACACGCTCACCGGCAGCATCGAGCGCGACCTCCTGCTGATCGACAAGGTGATCGGCGTCGGGGAAGTGGCCGTGTCCGACCACCGGTCCACGCAGCCCACCTTCGACGAGTTCGCGCGGCTGGCCGCCGAGGCGCGGCGCGGCGGCATCCTGTCGGGCAAGGCGGGCCTCGTCAACGTGCACCTGGGCGACGGGCGGCGCGGCCTCGACCTGCTCCGCCGCGTGGCCGCGGAGACCGAGATCCCGATCACGCAGTTCGTGCCGACGCACATCAACCGCAACCCCACGCTGTTCGAGGAGGGCATCGCCTGGGCGACGGGCGGCGGCTACGTGGACTTCACCACGTCCACCGTGCCGGCGTTCCTCGCCGAGGGCGAGGTGAAGTGCAGCGTGGCGCTGCGCCGGATGCTCGAGGCCGGCGTGGACGTGTCGCGCATCACCTTCACCTCCGACGGCCAGGGCAGCCTGCCCGCCTTCGACGCGCAGGGCGTGCTCGCCAGGCTGGACATCGGCCGCGTCACGAGCCTCTTCGCCGAGGTGCGCGACGCCGTGCAGCAGGAGGGCCTCGCGCTCGAGGTCGCGGTGCAGACGATCACCGCCAACCCGGCCCGCACCCTCAAGCTGCGCGGCAAGGGCCAGCTGGT
>JADHED010003133.1_pt1 | contig 10339 bp, 6 predicted proteins | sample 8952041 | NCBI WGS metagenome assembly JADHED01 (sample SAMN16124423, study PRJNA663239) | bioreactor sludge metagenome | isolation source: sludge (control) | place: India:Bengaluru | collected 2018-09-08
GTCTGCGTGCTGTAAGGAAGGTTGCCGTAGCGGTCGGTCGCCGGCGTGCGGTGCTCGAGGATCCAGTCGGCGTACTGCCGCGCGCGCGCGAGGAGCGCGTCGTCGCCGTCGAAACGCCGCATGTCGAGGAACGCGTCGATCGCGATGGACGCGGTGTAGGCCGGATAGCTCACCGCGCAGTAGCCCGGGTAGCCGTCGCCGCAGGTCCACAGATTGTTGTTGTCGCGCGCCGCGTAGTGGTAGAAGTAGGGAGGCACGGGATAGCCGTCGGGGTCGTCGTCGTTGGTGCGGATCCCACCGTCACCGACATCGGAGACCAGGAAGTCCATGACCTCGCGCGCCAGCTGGGCGAGCGGCTTGGCGGGCGGTACTTCGGCGCCGGCCGGCATTGCCGCGGCCAGGACCAGCGTCAGGAAGGCGATCGGGAGGTCACGACGGCACATCGTCCACGGCTCCGTTGTTCGCTGCGATTCCCCTCCACCTATGATAAGCCCCGGAGCGGCCCGCCGGCAGGGTTCGTCGATGAACGGCCGCTCCGCCCCTCGCCGCCGACGCGCGCCAGGCTTCGTAAGCCATTCCGCTACAACAGCTTGCGTAAATCACCACAAACGACGACCCGCCCGCCGTCATCGCGAGCGAGGCGGCGGTGGTCGGGTCGTCGCCGTCGGCAGCCGTGCCGGGCCTACTCCTGCGGCAGCAGCACCACCTTGATCACGTTCTGCGGGTCGATGGCCAGCCTCGCCGCCTCGCGCACCATCTCCGGGGTCAAGCTCGCGACCAGCGCGGGCCGGCCGAGGATCAGGTGCGGGTCGTTGCCGAGCCTCTGGTGGCGCACCAGCTGCTCGACCCAGTAGTCGTTGCGCTGGAGGTTGGTCTCGTCGTCGCGCAGCTGGGTGGCCTTGACCTTGGCGATGGTCTCGGCGTCGGGGCCCTTCTCGGCGATGTCGCGCAGCTGGACCCACACGGCGTCCGTCAGCTCCGACACGCGCGTCGGGTCGCAGCCCCAGCCGATCGACAGCGCCCGGCGGGCGTCGGGGACCTTGCTGATGCCGCCGCTCACGCGCACGCCGTAGGTGCCGCTCTTGTCCTCGCGGATGGTCTCGCGCAGGCGGATGCGCAGCACGTCGCACAGGGACTCCATCGCGTACTGACTCTGCCAGCTCCACGGCTGCGCGCCGATGAAGGTCAGCTCGACCAGGCTCTTCGGCTCGGTGCCGCGGCGCAGGGTGCGCTCCTGGACGCCGCGCGGCAGCGGCACGTCCTCGTTGCGCCACGACTCCTGCCGGCCGCCGCCGGGCAGGCCGCCGAGGTACGTCCGCACCAGCGGTTCGGCGACGGCGGGATCGACGGCGCCGACGAGGTAGAAGGTGAAATCGCTGCAGTCGCCGAAGCGTTCGCGGTAGAAGGCGAGCGAGCCGGCGAGGTCGAGCCGGTCGAGGTCGGCGACGTTCGGGGGCAGCCGCCGCGGGTGGTGGCCGTTGACCACCGCGGTGACCGTGTCGCGGAAGGCCGCCTCGGGATCGGCGCTGCGGCTCTGCAGGGACGACCGCTGGCGCTCGATCAGCGAGCGGAACGCCGCCTGGTCCTCGCGCGGCGCCGTCACCAGCAGGTACGCCATCTGCAACATGGTCTCGAGGTCCTGCGGCGACGCGCTGCCGCGCAGGCCCTCCTCGAGCGAGGAGACGAAGGGCCACACGCGGACGATCTTGCCCGCGAGCTTCTTCTGCAGGGCCGTGGGATCGAACGCCCCGGCGCCGCTCGCCGCGACGATGCCCGCCGCCCCGCTGACGCGCGGGTACAGGGCGTCGTCCAGGATCAGGGACGACCCGCCGGGGCTGGTGGCCCACAGCAGGACCTCGTCGTTCTTGAACGTCGTCGGCTTGAGCACCACGCGCACGCCGTTGGCGAGCGTCCAGGTGGTGGTGCCCAGGACCGCGTCCGTCTCGCGCGCCGTGATCGCCGCCGGGGCGGGCGGCGCCGGCACCAGCGGCGCGTCGATGGTCGCATCGACGTAGGCCGGGATGTCGCGTCCGGCGACGCCGTCGAGGATCGCGGCCAGCTCGGCCTCGCCCGGAACCGCGAGGCCCTCGCGCCGCGGCGCCTCGACGGTGACCACGCGGCTGCCCGTGGTGACCATCTCGCGCAGGCGCGCGTCGACCTCGGCCAGGGTGATGGTCGGCAGCAGGTCCCGCGCGAGCGCGAGGCGCTGCTCGGGACCGGTGTAGGGAGTGCCTCGCAGGAAGTGGGTCTGGTAGGCGCGCGCGAAGCGCTGGGACTCGGTCTTGTCCTTCTCGGCGGCCCCCTGCTCGGACTGCCGCAGGTACTCCGCCTTCGCGCGTTCCAGCTCGCCGGGCGTGAAGCCGTGACGACGCGCGCGCTCGACCTCCGTCAGCATGGCATCGAGGCCGCGCGCGACGCCGTCCTCCTTCACGAAGGCGGCGAGCGTGTAGAAGCTCTTGGTGCGCGCCTGGCGCCGGTCGCTGGCGAAAGCGTTGCTGAAGGGCGGGTCGGCCTGGCGCGACAGCTCCGCGAAGCGGCTGCGCAGCATGGCGTTCGCGAGCTGGCCGAGCAGGCCGCGGCGATAGTCGGCGACCGTGGTCTCGGGATACGGCGCGTGCTTGAAGAGGACGGAGACGAAGGTGCTCGAGGCCTCGGGATCCGTGGTCACGGCGAAGAGCGTGCGGTCGTGGTCGGGGACCGGCGGCTCGAGCCGCGGCCGCGGCGACGCCGGCCGGGGGATGGCGGCGAAGCGCTCGCGGATCGCCGCCTCGACGACGTCCTTGTCGAAGTCGCCCACGGCGACCACGGCCATCAGATCGGGGCGGTACCAGTCGCGGTAGAAGCGCCGGATGGTGTCGTGCGGGAAGGTCCTGATGATCTCGGGGTCGCCGATGGTGTTGCGCGCGGCGTAGCGGGAGCCGTGGAAGATGATCGGCAACTGGGCGTCGTACATGCGCTCGTCGGCGCCGCGGCCGAGCCGCCACTCCTCGACGATGACGCCGCGTTCCTTGTCGATCTCGCCGTCCTCGAAGCTCACCCGGTGCGCCCACTCCTCCAGGATCTGCAGTCCCGTGGCCAGCAGTTCCGGCTGGTCGGTGGGCACCTGCAGCATGTAGACGGTCTCGTCCTGGTTGGTGTAGGCGTTGACCTCGGGCCCGAACTGCATGCCGACGGATTCGAGGTAGTTCACCAGCGCCAGGCGCGGGAAGTTCTCCGTGCCGTTGAAGGCCATGTGCTCGGTCATGTGGGCGAGGCCGAGCTGGTCGTCGTCCTCGTCCACGCTGCCGGCGCCTACCACCAGCCACAGGGCGGCGCGCTGCTCGGGCTTGGCGTTCTCGCGGAGGTAGTAGCGCAGCCCGTTGGGCAGCTCGCCCGTCGTGACCGCAGGATCGACGGGAATCGGCGCCGCGAGGTCGACCGCGAGCGCGCAGGAGGCCCCGACGGCCAGCAACGAGGTCGCGAGGATCAGATACCGCGTCATGGGAGTTCCTTCCGGAAAGACCGTCAAACGGATGGTGTGCCCACGAGTAATACCCCTGGCGAGAGCGCGGTCAAGGGGGCAGTCGGACGGAGGTCAGACGGCGACGTGCCGCGCCGCGGCCCAGCGCTGCACGATCTCGGCGAGAAGCACGGACTTGATGGGCTTGCTGATGTAGTCGTCCATGCCGGCGGCGAGGCAACGCTCGCGGTCGCCGGACATGGCGTGGGCGGTCATCGCCACCACGGCCACCCGGCTGGCGTCGCCGGGAAGGCGGCGGATGGCCTCGGTGGCGGCGTAGCCGTCCATCTCCGGCATCTGGCAGTCCATGAAGACGATGTCGTAGGGCAGCGTCCCGACCATCTGCACGGCCTCGCGGCCGTCGGCGACCATGTCGACAGCGCAGCCGAGGTTCTCGAGCATCTTGCGGGCGACCTTCTGATTGACCGCGTTGTCCTCCGCGACCAGGACGCGCAGGCCCGTCGGGGCGACCACCGGCCGCGCCGACAGGGTCGGCACCGGCGCGTGGGTCTCGCTCTCGTGGCTGACCCGCAGCGGCGTCTCGAGCCAGAAGGTGGACCCGTGGCCTTCCCGGCTCTCGACGAGGAGATGGCCGCCCATCAGGTCGGCCAGCTGGCGCGAGATGGCCAGCCCGAGGCCGGTGCCGCCGAAGCGCCGCGCCATCGAGGCGTCCACCTGCGTGAACTTCTCGAAGATCGCGGCCAGCTTCTCCGCCGGGATGCCGATGCCCGTGTCGGTGACCGCCAGCCGCACCAGGATGTCGTCGTCCGTCTGGCTGACGAGCTCGATCTCGAGCATGACGTGTCCGGAAGGCGTGAACTTGACCGCGTTGCCGGCGAGGTTGGTGAGGATCTGGCGCAGGCGCCCGGGATCGCCGAGGACCTCCTTCGGCAGCCGGGAGTCCTCGCGGACGACCAGGTCCAGGCCCGCGGCGGTCGCCTGCGGCGTGAGGATCTCGACCACCTCCTGCACCAGACGGCGCAGATCGAAGGGGCTCATCTCGAGCTCGAGCTTGCCCGCCTCGAGCTTGGAGAAATCCAGGATGTCGTTGATCACCGAGAGCAGGTGGTCGGCCGAGGAACGGATGGTCGCCACGTACTCGCGCTGCTCCTTGTCCAGCCGCGTGTCGGCGAGGAAGCCGGCCATGCCGAGGATCCCGTTCATCGGCGTCCGGATCTCGTGGCTCATGTTGGCCAGGAACTCGCTCTTGGCCCGGCTCGAGGCGTCGGCGCTCTCGGCCGACTGCAGGGCGGTCCGCAGGTCGCTCTCGCGGATGGCGATCTCGTCGAGCATGGCGTTGAAGGTGCGGCCGAGCTGACCGAGCTCGTCGTTGCCGCTCTCGGGGGCGCGCACGCCGTAGTCGTGGTGCTCGGACACGCGGCGCGCGGCGCCGGCGAGCTGCAGCAACGGGCGGGCGATGCGCTGCTGCAACCGGCCCGCGAGCATCACCGCCAGCACCGAGCCCCCCAGCACGAGCAGGCTGAGCAGCACCGACATGCGCAGCTTGCGCGCGTGCAGCTCGCCGAGGTCGGCCTCGAACTCGAGGTAGCCGACGGTCTCGCCGTCGAGATCCACGCGCCTGGTCAACATCATGCGATCGCCGCGGATGACGGTCTGGATACCGAGACCGATCGCACCCTGCGCGAGGTCGTGGGCGTTGGTTCCGGGCGGGTAGGCCGCGAAGTAGCGCCCCTCGCGGTCGCGCAGCACGGCGTGGTTGATGTGCGGGACGAAGGCGACCGACATGAGCACCTGCTGCGCGTAGTCCACGTCGTCGAAGACCAGCGGCGCCGAGCAGTCGCTGGCGACCACGGCGCTCAGCGTCTCCAGCTCGGTCTGCATCCGCCAGCGATAATCCCGCGCGTCGTAGGCCATGACGGCCAGCGCCAGCGCCATGACGCCGACGGCGCCCGGCACGGTGGCCGCCAGGAGGAGTCGCAGGCGCAGCGGCAGGGTTCGCACGTCAGTCGTCCTCGACGATGGTGGCCAGCTTGAGCAGCTGGGAACTGAACTGCAGGCCCCGCGCTCGCGCGGCGGCCGGATTGACCAGGAACCGGATCTTGTTGCGCTCGCGCACCAGCTCGACCATGCCTCCGGACCGGCTGAACCCTTCGCAGTCGCTCACCGTGAGCGTCGCGTCGGCGATCCGGTCGACCAGCGGGGTCTCGCTGGACGCGAAGTAGACCAGGTGGCAGACCCGCAGCTCGGCCGTGGTATGAACGGGCACCACCTCGATGACGGCGGCGCCCACGCTCCGGCCGGCGAGAGTCCGGAACGCGGCGACCAGCTCGTCGTCCCCATCCACGCCGAGGCGGAACAGCGGTGTCGTGTCGCCCGCGGCCAGACGTTCGGGCGGCCACGCGACGTAGCGGGCGATGTTGTAGACCAGCGCCGCCTTGATCTCGAGTTCGGGGTCGATGGTCGTAGCAGTGGACGCGGCGTTCGTCGGCACGACACCCAGGATGGCGACCAACGCCAGACAACCCGCTCCGGGCGGGATTCCGCGGCGACATCCAAGTCTCGCACCCACAATCATCTAGGCACATCCGTCCGGAGCTGCGGAAACTCGCGCCTCGACCATGTGCCGTATATCGGCGGACAAGGGTTGGCCTTTAGGGCAATACAGATAGCACGTAAATTGGATCTCAAGTCAGGCGGCGCCGACCCGATGATCTGCATCGTGAGAGGAGATTCCATGACACGAGCGGGTATCGTCGCGACCATCGGCTGGGCCGCCGTCGTCGTCCTGACCGGCGGCGCGACGGCGATGGACCAGGACGCGGATTACGCCGAGTTCGGGCTCGAGGAGCTGCTCGGGATGGACGTCGTCTACGGCGCGTCCACCTACGAGCAGCGGATCTCCCAGGCGCCTTCGGCCGTGCTGGTGATCACCGCGGACGAGATCGAGACCTACGGCTTTCGCACCCTCGGCGACCTGCTCGACACCGTGGCCGGATATTACACGACCAGCGACCGTGTCTACCGCTACGTGGGCATCCGCGGCTTCAACCGTCTCGGCGATTACGGCTCGCGCCTGCTCGTCCTGGTCGACGGCCACCGCATCAACGACAACATCTACCAGACCGGTACCGTCGGCCCCGAGTTCCCGATCGACGTCGAACTGATCAAGCGCGTCGAGATCGTGCGCGGCCCCAGCTCCTCGCTCTACGGCAGCAACGCCTTCTTCGGCGTGGTGAACATCGTGACCAGGGATGCGCGCGATGTGGAAGGCGTCGAGGTCGCGGCGGGTTTGTCCTCCTTCGATGGCTACGACGGCCGGTTCACCGTCGGCACCAAGGCGTCGTCACCGTGGCAGGTGCTCGCGAGCGCGAGCTACCGCCAAGCGGCCGGCGATGACATCTACTACCCCGAGTTCGACGACCCCGCGACCAACGACGGCGTCTTCGCCGGCGGCGACGGCGACGAGGCCCGGCGCGCCTTCGCCTGCGTGGAACGCGGGCCGTTCACCCTGCACGCCGCCTGGTCGCGCCGCGACAAGCACGTGCCGACGGCCGCCTGGGGTACCGTCTTCAACGACCCGACCACCCGGGCCCGCGACCAGCGCGCCTATGCCGACCTCGCCTGGGAAGGCGCCACCGGCGCCACGTCCCGACTACACGTGCGCGGTTACTACGACGACTACCAGTACTCGGGCTGGTACGCCTACGAGGACGTCGTCAATCGCGACCACGCCGAGGGCCGCTGGCTCGGCCTCGACACGCGCTGGACCGCCGACATCGGCGGCCGTCACCGCCTGGTGGCCGGCGCCGAGCTGCGTCACAATCTGCGCGGACTGCAGCAGAACTTCGACGAGGGCGCTGCCGAGATGTATCTCGACCGGGACGAGACCTCGAGCGAACTCGGGCTGGCCATCCAGGACGACATCGCGCTCGGAAGAGGCTGGACCCTGAACGCCGGCCTGCGCCACGACCGCTACGACGAGTTCGACGCCACCAACCCGCGCCTGGCGCTCATCGCCGAACCCCGCGACGGCACGGTCCTCAAGGGGCTGTACGCGACGGCCTTCCGCGCCCCGAGCATCTACGAACGCTACTACGACGACGGCGGGAGCTCGCAGAAGGCGAACCCCGAGCTCGACCCGGAGACCATCACCTCGTTCGAGTTCGTCTGGGAACAGCAACTGTCCGCGCGCGTCGCGAGCACCGTCTCGGTCTTCCACTACGATGTCGAGGACCTGATCACCCTCGTGGTCGATCCCGCCGACGACCTGCTGGTGCTCGAGAACCTCGACCAGGCGACGGCCAGCGGCCTGGAGGTCGGCGTCGACGCGCGGATGCTGCCCGGCGTGCATGGCCGCGCCAGCTACAGCTACCAGTCCAGCGAGGACGACCGCACGGGCGCCACCCTCACCAACTCGCCCCAGCACCTCGCCAAGCTCAACCTGCATGCGCCGCTACTCGACAGCCGCGCCGCCGTCGCGCTCCAGGTGCAGTACATGAGCGTCCGCCAGACGCTCCAGGCCCACGAGGCCGCCTCGCACGCCACCGCCGACCTGACCGTGCTGTGGCGCGCGCACGCCCAGCGGCTGACGGTCTCGCTGTCCGCCTACAACCTCTTCGACGCCGAGTATGGCGACCCGGCCTCGGCCGAGTTGCAGCAGGACCTGGTGCCTCGCGAAGGCCGCACGTACAATCTGAAAGCCACGGTGAACTTCTAGCCCGCCAGACGCGGTGCGTCAGGGCCGGGAGCCCCCGGCGACGGCCGGCTTGGCCGTGCGGTCGGCCCGGAACACGCCCCAGTGCTTCTCGACCTCCTGCGGATCGTCGCCGCCTTTCCAGTTCTCGTCGAAGGCCTCGAAGACGAACGTGGGGATCCGCTCCGCCGCTGCCCACGCGCGCACCGCCGCGTAGAACGCGGCCTGCGGCGATTCGCCGACGGCGCCCTTGATCAGCCGCGCCTGCTCGCCGACCCCGGCCACCGCAGTGGCCCAGCCCGTCTCGCCGATCACCAGCTGCCGGTCCGGATGGACGGCCTGCACGGCCGCCACCTGTTCGCGCAACCAGGGCAGCGCGTCGTCGAGCTGTCGTCCATTCCACAGCGGGTGGGCGTGGATGGTGACGAAGTCGAGCTCGCGCGCCAGCGCCCGGCTCTCGGGCTTGTTCCAGTACTGGAAATCGTCCGCCGAGGTCACGGGCACCGCGACCGCGGCGCGAACCCGCCGGACGTGACCGATGAGGATGTCGAGCGGACTGGGATAGGGCGACCAGAACACCTGCGTCTCGTTGCCCACGCAGATCGCGACCACGATGTCCGGATACTCGCCCGCGAGGGCGATGGCCGCGTCCGCCTCCCGGCGGTTGTCGGCCGCGGCCTCGGGATCGCGCGTGAGCACGATGCCCGTGTCGTCCCGCGTCTCCTCGGCGGCGATCCAGACGCCGAGCATGACCTTCATGTCGAGTCCGCCGGCGCGGATCTCCTCGCACAGCGTGCGCCCGAACTCCTGCGAGCCGTAGGTCCGCAGGAGATTCCAGTGCGGCAGCATCAGACCCAGGTCCTCGCGGATCTCGGCGGCGGTGGGGGTCGCGCCGCCCGGCCGCTGGCCGTCGCGATGAGGGCCGTAGCAGATCGCGTTGCCGAGCCAGCGGTGCTCGGTGCCCGGATGGAACGGACGGACGGTGAGCGCTGTCGTCCCGCTTGACGACGTCGCCGCGTGGCGGCCGCTGCAACCGGACAGCGAGAGCATGATCATCGGGATGGTGAAGCAGGCGGGGTTGATCAGATGGGCATTCACCGTGGCACGCCTCTCGTTCGGGCACGACCCATACTTTGTGCGCCTACCGAACCAAGTACCGCATTCGCGTCATAACGTCAACATCCACCCACCCGGCGCGGCCCCGCAAAACTCATAAGACATTATCCCACGCCTACTTGAGGAAATTCAACAAAAAACGCCATCCTCGCGCCGGTTTGCATTTTATACTTGATTCGGCCTCCGAACATAGTCTATACTCGCGCCATCGGAATCCATCGGAAGGGGACGTTCGGGCAACGGCCAGGTTCGGATCCCCAGGCTTGAGAGATCATTTTCGACGGAGGTTACCACAATGAAGAATCGAGTTAACGCGTTCGTTGCGGCCGCGATCCTGGCTTGTCTGGTGCCCGCGGCGGCCTTCGCCCTGGTGCCCTACTCGCAGACGTTCGAGTCGATGAACGCCACGGACCCGGGCGCCCTGGCCGCCGACGGCTGGCTGGTGTTCGGCAACGTCTTCGCGCCCGGCGGCGGCTACCTCTACGGGTACGGCGTCTTTCCCGCGCCCAACGCCGGCAACGGCTTCTGCTCGATCGCCGTCGGCGAGGGCGGCGCGGAGCAGGGTGCGCAGCAGCTGTCCGTCTTCAGCGACTACAACAACGCCGACCACGCCAACGGCAATCTCATCGAAGCCAACGTCTTCCAGGAGCAGTTGATCGGCGCCGGCCACACCGGCGAGCTCTGGACGTTCCAGTTCTACGCCAAGCGCGGCAACATCGCCGGCGCCACCACGGCCCTCGCGTTCATCAAGACGCTGGACCCCAACGCCGGCTATGCGATGACCAACTACATCACCGCGGACATGACGAACATCTCCACCACCTGGACCGAGTACTCGCTGTCGATCACCATCGACGCGACCCTCGACGCCCAGCTGCTGCAGATCGGCTTCATGAGCCTGGCCACCAACTACGAAGGTTCGGGCATCTTCTACGACAACCTGAACTTCCATGTGGGCGCGGTGGCGACGGAGCAGACGACTTGGAGCGGCGTGAAGGCGCTCTTCGAATAATTCGTTGTGCCCGCGAAATTGTTCATGGCCCCGGGGTTGCCAGACCGGGGCCATGAAC
>JADHED010003134.1_pt1 | contig 10338 bp, 20 predicted proteins | sample 8952041 | NCBI WGS metagenome assembly JADHED01 (sample SAMN16124423, study PRJNA663239) | bioreactor sludge metagenome | isolation source: sludge (control) | place: India:Bengaluru | collected 2018-09-08
GGTTGCCCACGCGGCTGGGCAGGTGGTAGGCGGCAAAGCGGGCGTCGGTCAGCCCAGGGTTGCGGCCCAGCTCGGGGCAGCGGTAGTGGGGGCTGTTCAAAAAGTCGCTGCGCTCGCGTGCTTCGCGGTCCACGCGCGCGGCCTCGGCGCGGCGGCGGGCTGCATTGGCGGCGCGGGTGGCGGCGCTTTTTTGCACCGGGGTGGGGTGGCGGGCCTCGTAGCTGCCGGGTTCGGGGGTGGGGTGGGTCATGATGCGGCCCTTACGGCGTAGTCCTTGCCGACTTTGGACTTCATCCCTGCATTGACCACTGTGGCATTGCGCCAATAGGGGCGCTTCCCCTCGGGTCTGACGATGTGTCCACGGCGTAGGTGCTCTCTTGCGGCGCGCCGTTCGCCTTGGCTTGTTGTGGCGCTGGTGTGATTGATGGCGCGCGGCACGTCGATGACGAGCTGGTGGTAGGAATCAAACGGCAGGGCGTTCTTTGCTTTCTTGCAAACCTTCCGCGCTGGCTGGTTTTGAATGTGCACGTTCGAGCACTGCAAGGCGTTCAGGAAAGCGAGTAGTACAAAGGCTTCCAGCCGGTTTCCATCGTTTTCCATTGGGTGGAGAGTTAGAAACTTGGGCTTTTGGAGTGGCCCTCGCTCCATAAAACCGCGCTTCGGGATGGCGATGGATGGGCCCACGGCCCAAAAGCCGGGTACTGGCGTGTCCACCGCAGCCTGCGCAACAGTGATTTCTTTTGGCCCCTCGATTGCAAAAACCACCAGGTTTCCTGACCTTCCGGCTTCCACTGCCCTGAACTCAAGAGCAATTAAGGGGAATGGGAGGTGCAGCTCCATTGCTTCATCGAGAGCGCGGTACTCTGGATCGACAAGTAGTTCGCCATTCATCGGGAGTGTGAATTTCGCCGCATGCATGCATAGATGTGCAATGACGTCCAACTTTTCCTGGGGTAGCCGTTCCTGCCGATCAAAAGCGGGGGTGTAGATGCCCTCACGTTCTGTCATCAGATGTAGCATTCGCCTGCAAACATTGAGAGGTTCGATGCGGTTCAATGCAGCTCTCCCCCAAATTCCACTTCGATGACTGGGCCGTCAGTGCCGAGCGTGAGAACGGCCTCGATGATGTAAAGCGCGAGACTCGGCTTTTCGTCTGCTGATACGAATCCGTCTTTTTCAAGGGCGCGGAAAATTGCCTCTGCAAGCCATCGTTGCCCTGCTGCCATGCCGCGCATGTGGGCGCTCATTTGATTGACGGCAGTCTGCAGGGCCACTTCGTCATCCTGGTTGAGGCCATATTGCTGGATCGCTGCGCTTGCGTGTTCGGTGAGTGCTGCGCGAACGATCTGTTTTGCTGCGTCAAGGGTTGGCTTTTGTGTTGTCATGCAGTTGTCTCCGCAATTGCTTTGGTGGCTGCGCTGCACTGCGCCGTCAGTGTTTGGTACCGCTCCACAAATGCATCCCGGTGGTGCCGCCAGCTCATGGCCACGCGCACGGGGCTATTCAGATCCACGGCATCCAGTGGCAGCACCTGGGCGCCGGGGGTATCCAGGATGGGCCAAGGGGCGTTGATGGCGGGGTCGTAGCGGGTGAGGTCGCGGCGCTCGGTGGCCAGGGCGGTCAGGTCGGCGTGCTTGATGGCGTCGCGGTAGCCGGTGTAGGTGGCGTGCAGGCCGTAGTGCTTGCGCATCAGCAGGGCCAGCGGGTTCTCCAGTGCCAGCCAGGCGGTGCCCAGCGTCCATTTGATGGGGCTGGCCACGTCGCCGCACAGGCATTCGTGCGCGTCGTGCATCAGGGCGGCGCGCTGGGCGGCAGGGCCCAGGCCCATGCCTGCCACTATGTCGCACACCAGCAGGCTGTGCTCTGCCACGCTGTAGGGGCGCACGGCGTGGCCGGTGAAGCGGTTGATCTGCGCCAGGCTGTGGGCGATGACCTCGATGGCGGGCATGGTGCCCAGCATTGCGGCGGGGCCGCTGATGGGTTGGTCGGCGCCGTGGGCGGTGATGATCCAGTGGGATGGGGTCATGCTGCTGGGCCCCGGCTCATGAGTCGGTCGTTCTCGCGCAGTTCCAGCTCAAGCGAGGCGAGGATGTTCCATGCCATCTGTGCCTTATGCAGGCAGCCGGTGTCGGGGTCGATCTGTTCGCCGAGTGCCAGCGCCATCTGGTGGCGTGCAAAGGCTTCCATGTAGCGCTCGCCGCCGTTGGCCACTTTCTGCCAGCCGTTGGGGGTGTATTTCTCGGCGCCCTTTGTAGTGACGTGGGCCACGGCGTTCAGGGCGCGCGGAAAGCCAGCGATCATCAGCCAAGGGCGGGCTTTGCCAGCGTCGAGCTTGGCGCCTGGCTGGTTAGGGGCAAGTCCGGATGGGTCTTTTTCTGTCATGGCAAGCAAGTGGGGTGGTTGGCGTTCAGGCAGCCGCAGCGGCCTCGGTGGTGGTGGGCGCGCTGGCTGCGCGGCGGGGTGCCAGCTGCAGGCGCACGACGTAGCCGCGCAGCTCGGGCAGGGGCGGGAAGGTCTGCGGGCCGGGGTGCACGCGCAGGCGCTCCAGCTCTGCGTGCAGCGGGGTGCCTGGGGCCAGGTCGGCTTTGTGGGCCGCCCAGAAGGCTTGTGCCTCGGGGCCGATCCAGCGCACGCGGTAGGCCTCTTTTTCGTCGCGGCCGTTGTGTGGGTTGCGGCCCATGTTGTCCACCAGCACCAGGTCCAGGCGAAAGGCGCCGCCGGGCTCTGCGCCGACGGTGGGGCGCTGTTTGCTCATGAACAGGGTGCCGGTGTGGTGCATGGGGTTGCTCCTGCGTGCTGCTGAATTGATAGCGGCTGGCGCTTACCCTGCCTTGCTGTAGCTGCCCATCAGCACTGGAATGGCGCCATTGATGGCTTCAAACACCAGTGCGCACAGCTGCTGGCCCATTTCTTCCACGTGTGCTTCCAGGTTCTGGATGCGCAGCACCAGCGATGGGCCTTTGTCGCTGGTGAGGATGGACAGGCGCAGCACAAAGGTGCGCTCGGCCAGGTCTGCATAGGGCTTGCAGGTGTAGTAAATGAGCGTTGGGATGGGTTCATGGCTGCTGGCCTTGACGCTCTCGAACGCAGTGCGGTTGGCGCTGAGCTGCTGTTCTTCGCTGTCCACCTTGCGCAGGTTTTCGACCGTGATGCGGCGAATGGCAGCCAGGGCCTTGCCCATGGGGATTTCGCCTTCGTTGTTGAAAAACTTCATCTGCGCGGTGATGCCCCAGTCCTCCACAAACTCGGCCAGGTGCTGCTGGCTTTGGGCGCGGCCGTTGATGTTGAGCAGGGCGGCGTAGGTGGCCGTCTTGCTGGGCTGCAGCTTGGCGCGGTGGTCGGTGTGGCCGGGGGTTTCTTTGGTGCCCAGGTCCAGCACGGCAGTGGCGGCCATGTGTTCTGCGTCCACAAAGACCGCTGCGCCGTGGTCTGCGTAGGCCGTGGCGTACTGAGCGAAGGGCGCCACGTAGGCTGTGCTCATGGTGCCGCGAGCGCGGCGGCGGTTGGGCTGCAGGTGCTCCAGGTCGTGCACCTTCATGTCTTCGTGCAGCGCGGTGGCGCCTACTGGGGAGAGTGCGCCAGCCATCAAGGCGTTGTGCACGGCTGTAGCGGTAAGGCCTTCGTTCATGACCTTGATGAACTGGTCGGGCACGCTGGTGATGCCGCCTGCGATGGCTTGCAGTTCTGCGGTGGCGAGGTTTTGGTCCTGGGTTGCGGTGTTCATGGGTTCAAGTCCTGCTCAGTGGGTGGGTGGATAGGGCGGTGGTGTTCTGCAGTGCGGCGTTACGCGCCTGCGGCAGGGCCTGGCGCAGCGGGTGCGCCGGCGCGGTCAAACATGGCCATCTGGTTTTCGGGCGCCAGGGTGAGGCGGCCAAACTTGCCCACGTGCAGGGCGGTTTTGCGGGTCACTTCTTCGCTGGCCTTGCCGTCTGCCGTCGGGCGAGTGAACTTGAGCGCGTGTGCGCAGATCACCTGCGCGGCGCCGGGCACCTTGGTAAAGCTGAACTTCACCGTGACCTCGCCCTTGCCGTCGTTGTCGCAAGTGCCTGCGGCCACCTGGCTGAGGGCGATGGACAACATGCGGTCGAACTGGCCGCCGTCCAGGTCGGTGATGAATTCGGCCACGTCGGTGGCGGCGCTGGTGCTGCTGTGGTTGCTCATGGTTTGCTCCTGTTGGAGGGGTTGGGGAAAATCGAAATTGATAGCTGCTGGCGCTTATTCATCAAACGCCAGAGGCCAAAACGACCAACAAAATCGCGCCAGCCACAGCGGTGACCACCAGGCCGATGTAGCCGATGATTTCGAGCGGTGTGGCGGGCTCGTTGGTGAGGGTGGGCGGCACTTCGCACGCTTGTGGTGTGGGGCAGGCTTTGCGGCCCTGGCTGCACTGCTCTGCGGTGCAGGCCATGCGGCTTGCGGGGTGCACGCGGTGCAGGTGGTGGTAGGACGGGTGTGCGTTGTCGCAGCCTTTGCATGGCGTGGCGTGGGCCTGGCACACGCCCAGGGTGTCGCAGGTGCGCGTGCCGGTGTGGCTGCCGGTGCGCGTGCGGGCGCGGCGGTCGGTGAGGGGGTGGGTGCTGGTCATTTCAGCCACCCGACCAGCACGGCGAAGGCCACGCCCAGAAAAAAGCCGGTCACCTTGCCTTGCCACCAGCCGGTGGTCCAGGCGGCGTCGGCGTTTTGGCTGCGCAGGGTGGGCAGCGCGGTGGGCTTGCGCAGGGGTTGCGGGCGGGTGGTCATGCAATCCTCCGCGCGGCAGAAGCAGGCAGGCCCATGCCGTGGGCTTCGGCAATGGCGTGGCATTCGCTGGTGGCCCACACGTGGTGCTCGGTCTTGCCTGCACGCACTGCGTAGAGGCGGATGGGGCGCAGGGTGGGGTGGTTCATTCGCCGCTCCTGAATCCGTACCCATCGGCGATGACCGATCCCATGGAGTTGCTGCGCGACCTGTGTGCGCCGGTGGGCACATGGGTCGGTGCGTCCATGTTTTCGCCGCAGTAGTGCCCGTCGCGCCCCCAGGGGTAGTCCTTGCGCGCATCGAAGTAGCTCACGTTCCGCGATGGGGTGTAAGCGCCAGCGAATGGCAGCGCTGTCTGCTTCGCAAGGCGTTCAAGCTGGGCGCGTGCGGCGCGCTCAATGGTTGCGGCCAGGCCCAGGGCCTCGTGGGCGGTCAGCCAGCGGCCTTCGCCGTAGATGCCCACCCAGATTTGGTCGTCGTGGTGTGGGCTGGGTGTGGCATCAGCCACGTCGAAGCCGTAGGCCTCAGCGCGCGAGTGCTCGGTGTAGCGGTAAGTGGTTGTCATGCCGCACCGACCTGCGCTGCCGGCGCATTCTTTTCTGCGAAACGACGGGGGAAAAAGTCGCAGTAGGTGTCAGTGGGTGTGTGACCGAAGATTGCGCAGCAGCGGCGTTCGTGCACGCAGTGCCCGCAGGTCTTCCCGCTGGGCAGTTCCATGCACGTTTTGTCGTTGCATGCCTTGTCGGCGCAACAGCCGTGGGAATGGCGCGGGGCGGTGTTCGGGGTGGTGGTTTGCATCGTTCCTCCAGGGCGCCGGGGTGGCGCGTTGAAAGAAGAATACAAAACGTGGTATTCAGTGTCAATACAAAACGGTGTAATTCGAGAAAATAATCTTGTGTGCTACAAAGTGTGTTCACTACAGGAGGGAACATGCGACTTGAAACAGCAGTGGTGGTTGTGGCTCTGGCTTTGGTGGGCTGTTCAAAGCCTACCGATGTGATCATTCCCTCTGATGTGGCGCAGTGGGATAAGGAGCTGGCCCCTGCGATCAAAAAGCTCAAGACGGAGGATCAGCAACTGCTGCAGAACTACTTGGTGCGTGCTAAGTTGAGTGAGGCCTTCAAGGGCGCAGGGATGCCGGTGGGTATCACGGTGGGCGAGGCTATTGCAAAGCAGCGCGAGTGGGATGCTGAGCAGGCGGTGCTGCAGGCGGCTGAGCGTGCCAAGGCTGCAGAGGAAAAGGCGCTGAAGGAGAAGTTGGCGCAGGAAGAGGCTGCGGCTCGGGCCAAGCTGTCAAACGCGGTGAGAGTTGTGCTGGTGTCCAAAGGGCAGGAGCCATCCAATCCGCGCGCGGGTCGCTTCAGCGAGCGGCAGACCTTCACGATTGGTGTCTTGAACAAGTCGGACAAGGCGATTACTGGTGTGTCGGGCAAGCTTGAGTTTGTCGATATGTTCGACAAAGTGGTTGGCGCCGTGTCGTTTGGCATCACTGAGCCCATCGAGCCAGGCTTTGATGTGAAGTGGGAGGGGGCGCGAGACTACAACCAGTTCTTGGCAGAGCACCGAGCGGTGTGGAACCTGGAGGAGGGGCGCTACACCACGCGATTTGTGCCGGAGGCGATTGTGTTTGCGGATGGCACGAAGCTCACCGCAGGCAAGTAATGGCCAGTTGATGGCTTAGGACAGGTACTGCTGCAACATGCCGGCTGCATCCTTGGGTGTCTCCACCACACGCGTGTGCACATTGCCGCGCTTCTGGAAGTTCCAGGTCAGCTCATCGATTTCGTTCTCAATATCGGTGATGTCGCTCTGCGAATAGCCCGGCGCGTTGTACTTGGGGCGCAAGATGACGAGAAAGCCCAGGCCCTTTTGCTTGCCGGAGAGGCGTGCTTGGGTTGCCATTTCAATCTGCATGCATGCTGGTGCAAGCCGGGCCAGCCTGAAGTCGGGGCTTTTGTAGTGGCACGACACAAGGTTGCCGAAGCGCAGATCGGGGAATAGGCCGCCCGGTTCGTGCCAGATGGGCATATCCAGCCTATGTACGCGATTGTCTTCGCCCTTGATGGTGACGGGCTCGTCGTTGAACACGCGCCAGTGGCTGGGGAGCAATTTGCGGACTGCGCTTCTGAAGTCGTCGGTGCTGAAGGAGTGGTTTGCGGGTTTGGGCGGCGCGGTGTCAATGCACGCCTGCAATGTGACCATGCGCTGATACAGGCTGTCCAAAATCTCTTGGGATGACTGGCCGGCAGCAAACGCCCATGGGCTCAGGCTGATCTGTGGGCTGACGGTGGGCAGGTCTTTCACCTTGCGCACATCGCCCAGTTGCTCTTGCAGCACGCGCAGCAGCAACGCGTAGTTGTCGTGACCGGCCTCACCGTAAAGGCATTTGAACGGTGCAGCTGTGGGCAGCAATCGCATGCGGAGCTGGTCGCCCTTTGGCGCAAAAAGCACTCCAATGTTGAAGACTTCGCCGGTGGCTGCGTCGGGGGATACGCGTATGGTGCACCACTTGCCGCTCACGGCGGGCGCCGGGTTGGGCGCAAGATCGGCAAATAGGTGGTCGAAGTCCATGATGGGCAGTTTAAACCTTGCATTCGTGCCGCGCTGTGCTACCTCAATGCAATGTGGCGTCAGAAAGTAACCCGTAACGGCGTTGCAAAAGCCAGGCGACAAGGGTTGCGCGGCGCTCGATGAAAGTCAGCCAGTGTCGTTGTTCGGCAGGGTTTGCCAACAGGGATTTGCCCCAGAACTTCAGTTCCTGTTCGACAGTTGCATAGCGCAGCTCCAGTTCCTCGCCGTGTGCCACGATTTGCGAGCTGAGTGAGTTGCCGGGGCGGTCGCCCCACAAGCGCCTGGACAGTTGGTTGTCATAGTGGCGGGTGGGGGTCAGGCTTTCGATCGTCCAGTCTGGTGTGCCGGGTTCGCAGGCCAGCCGGTCGAAGTCAATGGCCCAAAAGGTATTGGGGGCTGAGCGCAGCAGGTTGTTGAAGTGGCGGTCGGCATAGCCCAGTTGTTCGTCCACAGCCGTCATGAGGGCGTTGTGGGTCCACTGCTGCAGCTCGCGCAAAAGAACCTGGCTGTCGATGCTGCTGAACTGCACGGCGGCACTTTGCCAGGGCAGGCGCTCTGCGCAGAATGCGGGCCAAGTGGTTATGCCTGCCTTGATCTGGTCGCGGAGCCAGCCCTTGGGTGCTTTGACTTTGTCCAGCGGCAGGTTGAGCACGCAGGCAAAGCCCGGCTGCGGTACCCCGGCGGCGTTGGTCAGAAGCCAACCCGTTATTTCATTCAAAAGGCCCCTGCGCCCTGTGCCTTTGATGGGGAACACCTTTACGCAAACGTCTGAGCGCCCGTGCGTGGGGTGGTGTATCTGCGCAAAGTGCACTGGGTTGCAGTGCTGGTCTTTGGCGTCCGCCCAGTTGTGAAAGGCCAGGTATGCGGTGGCGTTAAGCCGCAGTATCTTGGCCTGTGGTGGAGGCTGCGGCCGGGTGGATTCAGCTTGATTTGTCGATGAGTCTGGTGAGTCGTTCGTGCTCAATAGGGTCATAGGCTGAATCGGTGGATGGTCCAAGTGACAGATCCGCAATGGCGTTGAGTGCGCTCCAAACGGTTGCGGGGGATGCATCTGCACGGCTTGCGCGCACAAACCGCCGCAGGGTGGTGCGTGCTTCGTCTGGCAGGTCTGCCAGCACATCGTCTTCGGTGATGCCGTGGGTGAGCCAGGCCGGTGCGACGCGCAGGATCCTGGCAATCTTGTTGATTTCGTCTATTGAAGGCTGGCGTGTTCCTGCAAGCCAGTGCTGTATCCCGCCCTGAGTCATGTCCAGGCGCTCAGCCAAGTTCTCTTGCGTCATCCCCAGGGATTTCATCCGGGTTCGGGCGCGTTCTCGCCAGTTTTCCATGTTGTGAGTCTGCAAAAGATCAACACAAATTGGAATTGGCATTCTGTGGTTGCCCTCCCTTGAATGACATTCTGAAATACAACATAATGGTGTAAACATGAGGTCACCATGCAATTACGCGACTACTTGACCAAAAACGGTCTTACTCAACATGCCTTTGGGCTCTTGATGGATCCGCCTGTCAGTCAGGGCAAGGTCAATCACTGGCTGCAGGGCACGCGCCGCGTCAGCCTTGCGGAGGCCTTGCATATTCAGCGCGTGACGGGTGGCGAGGTCACCGTTGAAGATTTGGCGAAAGGCCAGGAGAAGAGGGAGTCTGCGGCGCGCAATAGCATTGCCCACACTGCTACTGAATCCGTAGCGGGGGTGGTGTGATGTCAGCCGCCCAATTGTTTGGTCAGCAGGTTGGCTGCAACCTGGCTGAAAACGCCAAACACCCATCCGGCTCCAAAGCTGAGCAATCCAAAAACGGCTTGCCGCAGGCGGTAGCGCAGAGTGCTTTTGCGCATCTGTTCGGCCAGCTCGTCTGCGTACTGACGGCCCGCCATGGTGGGGCTGAAGCCCACCACGGCAATCACTTCGCCGTGCTGGCTTCGCGAGCGGCTTACCTGGTAGTGCCCTTGTGCATAGCCGCTGTCGATCAGCTCGCGAACGGCCCAGTAGTCGGGCTGTTTCGGTTCCTCTCCATTCAACAGCCGGAGGTAAGTCGCCTTGAAATTCTTTGACGTTGTGCTGCTGGTGCTGTTCATGGTGGGCTGTTTTGTTGGGGCTGTCACGGCCAAAACGTACCTGATCCCATATGTTTTCCAGAGCGCGGGGCGTGGTCCTCACACGGGGCTGGTGTGCGATGTGTTGGCATCTGAAATAGTGCTTGCCCGCACTGCTACTGAAACCGTAGCGGGGGTGGCGCATGCGTGAGCAGTTTCTTGGCGTTACGGCGGGCAATGGCTCCCTTGTGGTGAATGGTGAGGTGTTCGACATCCCCGCTGGCGGCCGCGTGTACTTTGACCGCTTTCCGATTCGCAACTCGTTTTGGTGGTTGCCCGTGGACTCCAACAAATATCCGCGGTGGATGCGGCAGCGCGTCGCGCGGCGCAAGCATGTGCGGAGGTGATGCCATGCACGGTTTGACGGTTGAGTCGTGGAGTCCAGCGCCTGGCTCCTTCTGGATTGAGGGGGCGGGGCGCTGCAGTGCGCTGACTGTGGACAGCTTTGATCTGTCAGTGGGTTGGTTTTTCCGCCCGGCTGGTGGGGGCGGTGCTGCCCTGGGGGTAGTGGCCGTTCAAGAAGTCCTGCAGCCCCCTGATGTGGTTTGCGCTGAGGCGCCAGCTGAGCCAGCCCAGGCCGCTGTTGCGCAGGCGCAGGATGAATTGCCCGTTGCTGTCGGGGGTGTCTGCCCCCATGCCTGTGGCGGCTTCCAGCATGCCCGAGAGGTTTTGGCCCCCGGTGTCTGCGCGGTCCTGTGGCACTGCGGGCTGCATGGCCGATCTGGCCATGGCCAGTTGCCGAATCAGATTCTCCAGCTCGGTTGCGCTCAGGTTGGCATTGATGTCGATGCGAGTGCTGGTTGTGCCGGGTGTGATTTTCATGGGTGTCCCTGTCGAAAGGTGGTTTGAAGTGAGAAGCACATTGTCTTTCGGTTGCGGATGCCCGCCCTTTGCTGGGTGCGCGCCCGCCACGCTTGCCCGCGCTGCTACTGAAA
>JADHED010003135.1_pt1 | contig 10336 bp, 7 predicted proteins | sample 8952041 | NCBI WGS metagenome assembly JADHED01 (sample SAMN16124423, study PRJNA663239) | bioreactor sludge metagenome | isolation source: sludge (control) | place: India:Bengaluru | collected 2018-09-08
AACTGAATTGGGCTCCACGACCGATCAGCCTATTTCGGCGCCACCGTCACTGAAGAAGGGGAAGTGGCCCTGGATGTATATCGATCCGGATCCGGGCGATGCGGGGTACCCGCTTCAGTTTGCCCAAGACGTGTCCGGGATGCTCGCCGGAGCCGATGCTCCCATCACGGGCGCCCTTCTCGATTCCAGAAAGTTCTCGTTTTCGTACACGCTCACGCCGAAACCTGAAGACAGCGGGAAGCTGGAAGGACAGATGTTCATCTTCAGGAAAAGGACGAATGGGGACATCGAATCGTGGAACGGAACCGCATGGATTCCTCCCAGAGATAAGACGACGCTCACTCTCGAGCCTGCCTTCCCCTCGTCTGGCACTTCGGTTCTCACCCAGAGAAAATTCGAGAAGCTCTTCGAAAACGCCTGGGTCTCGGACTGGATTGACACCCAGATCTTCGCTGGCTATGGGACGAGCCAGATCGAAATGCTGATGCGCCAGCGCTACAGCCTGATATACACCGTTTCGGATCCTCTGAAGATCACGAATTCGGGCGTTTCGCCCGAGGAATAGCTGGTTCCCACCGCCGGGGCGTGACAGCGCCGCCGGATCTGGCATGCGCGAATCCCATGGAGCCGTTCACACTGTACGGCCCATCGGAACACATGCCGGATCCGCCGGCGCGCCGCTCCCTGTCAGCGTACAGTCCCCCGTCTCCTCCCTCGTGCTTGGTCTTCTCCTGGCTTTCCCCACGGCTGCGCGGAGTCAGGGGGAACAGACCACGGCGGGAACCCCTCCCTAAGACTTCTCCGAAGCCGGCGCCAGCCGGCCTCCGTTGGGATAATCTAGACGGGCGGTTGATATCGGTGGCCCGCCTGGGCCGAAACCGAAGTGAGCCAGGAGGTCCGGGAACGACGATGCGAAGGACGGGCGCGGGCTGGTCAGGTTTCGCCGGGCTCCTGCTGGCTTGCGCGACGCTCGCTGCTGCTGGCGCGCCCAGCTACCTCCCGAAAACGTGGCAGACCAGCGACGGGCTTCCCGTGAACATCGTCGTCGCCGTCGCGCGGGCGGCGGACGGGTATCTCTGCCTCGGGTTGTCGAGCGACCGGGTCCAGGGCGTACTGGACGCGCCGGACGAAGGGCTCCTCGCCGGCACGGCCCCGAGAACGGCAGGAAGAGCCTCTTCGGACGCTCGGAGGGCTTCCTCGACACAAAGCCAGACGGACGGTAGCCGAGCACCGAGTGAGAGGTGAGAAATGAACAATGAGTCCAGCGTTGACTCGGGGGAAGTCAAAGCCTGTCGTGGGGAGGGGATTCTTCGGGCAGGTGCGATCGGTTCCTGTGTGGTCGTCACGGCTTATGACCCGGACGCCCGCGTTGGCGGCATGGCGCACGTGATGCTCCCCGGGGTTTCTCGGGACCCTGGCTCGCCGGACAAGACGAAGTACGCGGAGGACGCCTTCGAGGAGATGATGCGGAAGTTGGCAGCCCTGGGGGCAAGCGAGGCCCGGCTGCGGGTATGCCTCGTCGGCGGCGGCAATGTCTTGGGGCCCGGGCACCACAGCCCCGGCCCGCAGATCCTGAGATCGATCGCCGAAATCCTCGGCAGGATGCACCTCGTGCCGGTGGCGACGGAGGCCGGCGGCGACCAACGGCGGAGTTGTTCGTTGGACACGGCAAGCGGACGGGTGACCTACACCGTCGGCGATTCAAGGAGCATGACGCTGTGGGAATCTGATATGGACGAGAGCAGCTCATGACGCTAACCGCAGTCCTGACGATTTCAGTGATCTTGCAGATCGTCGCCGCGGCATTGGCCGTCAGGCTTGTTCGCGTCACTGAGCGGAAAGCGGCGTGGTTGCTGATTGCCACCGCCCTTGTGCTGATGGCCATGCGACGATTCGTCGACCTTTACCGCATGCTGCCGGGAGACGTGGCACATGCCCCTGATCTCATGGTGGAGTTGTTGGGGCTGGCCATATCCGCGCTGGTGGTTGCCGGGGTGGCCAAGATTGCCCCCCTTTTCCATTCCGCCCGTCGTGCGGAGGAGCTTGTGCGGGAGAAGGAACAGAAGCTGATGGCCGCCAATCAACGGCTTGATGCGCAGAACCAGCAACTGACGGCCGCAAACCAGCAACTCCGGGCCACGGAGCAGCAGCTTCGCGCATTCAATCAGCAACTGACCGCCGCAAACCAGCAACTGACGGCGACCGAGCAGCAGCTGCGGGCCACGAACTATCAACTGACGGCGACCGAGCAGCAGGCGCGGGCGGCATCGGCCTATTCGCGTAGCCTGATCGAGGCAACCCTCGACCCGCTATTGACCATCGACAGCGACGGCAGGATTACCGACGTGAACGAGGCAACTGTCCAATACACGGGCGTGCCGCGTGAAACGCTGATCGGCAGTGACTTCTCGCGGTATCTCACCGAGCCGGAGAAGGCAGTTGCCGGCTTCCTGCAGGTCTATTCCGAAGGCTTCCTGCGTGACTATCCTCTGACCATACAGAACGCCGGCGGCCAATTGCATGATGTGCTCTGCAACGCCTCCCTATACCGCAACGCCGCGGGCGAGGTGCAGGGCGTGGTCGCCGCCGCCCGCGACATCACCGAGCGCAAGCGGGCCGAGCAAGCGCTGAAGGGGAGCGAAACACTCCTGAACGCCATCGAAGGGCTGGCCCATATTGGCGGCTGGGAGTGGGATATCGGCCGGCGCAGCATGAGATGGACCAACGAGATCTACCGCATTCACGGCATGGAGCCCGGCTCGCCCCCCGCCGGCTCGCCCGAACACATCGACAGAAGCCTTGCCTGCTACGACCCGGCCGACCGCCCGGTCATCGCCGAGGCTTTTCGCCGCTGCGCCGCGGATGGACTGCCTTACGACTTGGAGTTCCCCCTGACTCGGACTGACGGTCGCAGGATCTGGATTCGGACCATGGCACGGCCCGTGACCGACGGCGGCCGGATCGCCAAGGTCATCGGCAACGTCATCGACGTCACCGAGCGCAAGCAGGCCGAAGAACAGATGCGCCTCCACATGACGATGTTTCAGTGCTCCACCGAAGCCATTGCCATCAGCGACCGCCGAGGCCGATTGCTCTACGTGAACCCGGCCCACGAACGGCTGTTCGGGCATCCGCTGGCCGAGGCCCGTGGATTGAACTACCGCGCATACTATCCCCCGGAATCCGTCGAGATCCTGGATCGCGAGGTCGCGCCGGCACTGGCACAGGGAAGACACTGGGAAGGTGAACTGGATGCGGTGGACGCCTCGGGCCGGCGCTTCCCGCTCTGGGAACGCGCCGACGCGATACTGGATACGGATGGAAAGATGCTCTATGGCTTCGGGTTCATGCACGACACGACCGAACACCGGCGCGCAAGGCAGGTGCTGCTGGAGAATGAACAGGTCCTCCTGAGAAAGAACCGGGAATTCGAAGTATTGAACGAAGAGCTTGCCGGGGTTAATCGATCTCTTGCATTGGCAAAAGAAAGGGCCGAAGCGAGCAATGCCATCAATGCAGCGCGACTGCACCTCATAGAATACTCGTATAACCACAGCGTCGATGATCTGCTGGAAGAAACCCTCAATGTTGCCGAACAACTGACCAATAGCAGTATCGGCTTCTTCCACTTCGTCGATACCAGCCAGCAACACTTGGTCCTGCAGAACTGGAGCACCCAAACCAAGGCGAAGTTCTGCAAAGCCGCAGGCAAGGGCAGTCATTATGCCATCGCCCAGGCCGGTGTATGGGTGGATTGCGTGCACGAGCGCAAGCCGGTAATACACAACGATTACAACACCCTGCCCCATAAAAAGGGCATGCCGGAAGGCCATGCCCATGTTGAACGCGAAGCGGTGGTGCCGGTTATCGCCGGCGGAGCGCTGAAGGCCATCCTGGGTGTCGGCAACAAGGAGACGAACTATACCAGTGAGGATGCCGAAGTACTGACGCTGATCGCCACGCTGGCGTGGGAAATCGTCGAACGAGCACGCGCCCGCCAGGAGCTTGCCATCGCGAAAGACAAGGCGGAAGAGAGCTTCGCCAGAATGACGGAAGCCCAAGCCATAGCCAGGATGGGAAGCTGGGAGCTGGACGTGGTAAACGACAGGCTTTCGTGGTCCGATGAGGTCTTCAGGATCTTCGGATCAACGCCCGGCGCATTTGTGCCCACGGCCGAACGCTTCGCCGCCTATATTCACCCTGCCGACAGAGAATCGGCAATGGCTAACTATCAATTGCACCTATTGAATCGCCTTCCATACGAGAGGGTTCACCGAATCGTGCTGCCCGACCGATCGATCAAGTATGTCAACGAACGCTGTGCATCAGATTTTGATGACGGGGGGAAGCCTGTTCGATCATTAGGAACCATCGCCGACGTCACCGAACTGTGGCTTGCAAAGATACGGGAGCGAAACCGTTCGCGTGTACTGCAGATGCTCACGGAAAACAACAGCCTGGAGGTCATCCTTCGGCATATCGTCGAGGCGATACGCGAAGAGGCGGAGGAGACCATTTGCACCATCCTGCTGCTCGACGGGAACCAGGAAACACTGCACACCATCGCGTCCGCGGGCATGCCCGAGTTTTACAACCAAGCCATTGATGGTTTAAAAATAGGAAGGGAGCAGCTCTTTTTCGCTTTCGGTAAACAGCTGAAAATAGGTTTGTTATCGTCCCAGAGGCATGGCCAGGCGTAGTGAGTTCCTTGAGATATCCGAAATGACTGTGGTTTTCTCTGTTCCGGACGGGCCGAAAAGACTGGACATTTCGCCGCTCATCCGGTACCTTCATCCGGGGGGCTTGGATGGGGGCGAGGATCAAGGACGAGACCGTCTGTTTTTTTGGGAAAGCCGGTGAGTGAGCGAGAGATGGCGCTCATCCGGGAGGTTTTGGGGACGTACAGCGGACTGAGCCGGATGGAACTGGCGGCGACGGTGTGCGAACTCCTGGGCCTTACACGGGGGAACGGAAAACCGAAGGCCAGGGAATGCCGGGAATGGCTGGAGGAACTGGAGTCGAAGGGACGAGTTTCACTTCCAGCAAAGCGGCCAGGGCGCCCCGCAGGATCGAAGACCTCGGTTCCGGAGCGAACGACCATGCCTGTGGACATCACGGGGAGCATTTCGGATGTTGGACCACTCCGTGTAGAACGAGTCCAGGATGGGACCTTGCGGGCGAAGTTTCGGGAACTGATCGGACACTATCACTACCTCGGGTACCGGGTGCCGTACGGCGCGCAGCTGAGGTATCTCGTGTACGGGGGCCGTGGTGACGTGTTGGCCTGTCTGCTGTTCACGAGCGCGGCCTGGCGGATGGCTCCGCGAGACCAGTGGATCGGCTGGGATGACGCCACGCGCGAACGGAATCTGGCGCGGGTCGTGTGCAACAGCCGGTTTTTGGTCCTGCCATGGGTGCGGGTAACGAACCTGGCGAGCACGGTTTTGGCCCGGACGATGAGAACACTTGCCAGGGACTGGGAGGAGGCCTACGGGGCGTCGCCGCTCTTGGTGGAGACGCTGGTGGACGAGAGACGGTTTTTGGGGACATGCTACCGGGCGGCGAATTTCGTGGATGTGGGAATCACGGCGGGCCGGGGGCGAATGGACCGCCACACACAGAGGAAGGGAGCGGAGCCGAAGCGAATCCTGCTCTATCCCCTGCGCCGGGACGCCCGGCGGCAACTGGCCGGGAGTTGAGGCATGGGAGCGCGGTTGCAGGCGGTCGCGTCCCGGGCGTCCCACCCGTTCGAGCGGTCGACGGCGAGATTCGAGGCGGTCCGGGATTTTGCGGGATCGGGGGATGCGGAGGCAATGACGCAAAGCGAGCTGGAGCGGGAACTGGAAGAGCGGGTGCGGGAGCTGAAGAGGCAGCTCCTGCAGGACCATCTGGAAAAGCGCCGGGGCGGGAGGGCGCTGGAACCGGTGATCGACGCCTCCTTGCGAGAGCGGCCGGTGGAGAGGCTCCATGAGCGGACGGTGCGCACGACGTTCGGACCGGTGAGCGTGCCCCGGTTTGGCTACGGAGCCAGTGGAGTCGAGAGCCTTCACCCTCTCGATGGCGAACTGAACCTGCCACCGGATGGCTACTCGCTCGAACTGAGGCGTCAACTGGCCCGGGAGGCGGCCCGGGGCTCGTTCGACGAAGCGATCGAAGCCATCAACGAGAGGACGGGGGTCCTCGTCCCCAAGCGCCAGGCGGAGGACCTGGCGGTCCGGGCGGCCGAGGACTTCGACGAGTACTACGCGGCCAAGCAGGCGTTGGAGACTCTCGAACCCGCCGCAAAGGAGCCGGTTCTGGTGCTGAGCTTGGACGGCAAGGGGATCGTGATGCGTCCCGAGGACCTTCGAGAGGCGACCCGCAAGAAGGCCGAGGCCCGAGAGCCCCACCTGACCGCACGCCTGGCCCCGGGTGAGAAACCCCATGCCAAGCGGATGGCCACTGTGGCCACGATCTACTCCGTGGACCGCCACCTTCGAACTCCCCAAGACGTCTTCCCGCCCCCGGGACCCCGCCGCACTCCCCCTTTACCCAGACCCGCCCCGGTGAACAAGCGCGTCTGGGCCACTGTCGAACAGGAGGTTGAAGACGTCGTGGACGCGATGTTCCTCGAGGCTGAGAGCCGCGATCCCCAGCATGCCCTGGAGTGGGTGGCCGTTCTCGACGGTAACGCGCAGCAGATCCGCCTCGTTACGCAAGCGGCCAAGAAGGCCCGGGTCAACGTCACTGTCCTCCTCGACATCATTCACGTCCTCGAGTACGTCTGGGCTGCCGGTCTCGCGCTCAATCCCGCCGACCGTCCCGCCACCGAGCGTTGGGTCCTCTCCCACATGCACGACATCCTGAGCGGCCGCGCCTCCCTGGTGGCTGCGGGAATGAGGCGCAGCGCCACCCGCCGCAAGCTCCCCCAAGATGAGCGCCGCGCCGTGGACAAGGCTGCCGACTACCTCCTCAACCACAAGGCATTCCTTCGCTACGATCGGGCTCTTGCCAGCGGATACCCCATCGCCAGCGGGGCCATTGAAGGCGCCTGCCGCCATCTCGTCAACTCCCGAATGAACCGTAGTGGTGCCCGCTGGAGTCTCGATGGCGCGGAGGCCATCCTGCGTCTCCGTTCCCTCGTCAAATCCGGTGACTTTGACGACTACTGGAAGTTTCACGAAGCGCGTGAGCGCGAACGGAACCACCTCGACCGCTACGCCGAACGCCGCCTCCCTCGTATCGACACCCCTTCTGCTCGCCCAACCCTCAGAAGGATCAAGTAGCTCCTCCGATGTCTATCAACCCTTCAGATCGCTCCCTTACCTCCGTTGGAAAAGAGCCGCACCCAAATAGGAATGGGTGCCGGCTCGTGTGGCACTGCCGCTTACACGAGAAGCGCAGTTTTCGTCGAGGATATCGACACACACCCGTACTGGGAGAAGTACCGGGACATTACCCAAAGAGCCAACCTCAAGGCTTGTTGGTCGGAACCCATCGTTTCCGCCAATGGTGGGGTGCTCGGCACTCTGGCCATTTATCACACCGAACCGAAGCGCCCGGACGAAACCGGCGTCGCCCGGATGAAGTACGCCGCGGACCTTTCCCGCTTGGCCATTGAGAAGAAACACGGCGAGCGGGAGTTGAGCGACTACAAGAATCATCTGGAAGAACTCGTGGAACAACGCACACAGGCGCTATTCGAATCGCAGGCCGGCTTACTCGAGGCAAAAGAAGCCGCCGAATCGGCAAACCGCGCGAAGAGTCAATTCCTGGCGAATATGAGCCACGAGATCCGCACGCCCATGAACGCGATTCTGGGTTTCGCGCAACTCATTGAACGCGACCCTTCCCTGGATCCGGCACACGCGGTGCGAATCCGTAGCATCAACCGGGCCGGGCAACACCTCTTGACCTTGATAAACGAAATCCTGGACATGGCCAGGATCGAAGCTGGGGCGACGGTGCTCGGCTCGAGCGTGACTTCGCTCCACGACCTGCTCGACGATCTTCTGATGATGCTCCGCTCCCGAGCCGAGGCCAAGGGGCTGGCAGTGATCATGGAGCGAGACCCAAGTGTGCCGTTCTGGGCCCTCTGCGATGCGGCCAAACTGCGGCAGATTCTCGTGAACCTGATCGGCAACGCCGTCAAGTTCACCAAGACAGGCGGCGTGGCGCTGCGGGTGCGTGCCGAACCGGCCGCCAGTGGGCCTGCCGGACCGGGCTCCCCGCCAGCCGGAGACGGAAGGGGAACGATGCGCCTGATCGTGGAAGTCGAGGACAGCGGCCCCGGAATCCCGCCAGAAGACCTCGAGAGGATCTTTGTTGCATTCGTCCAAGGTGAAGGCGGGGGCGAGGCCGGCGGCACGGGACTCGGCCTCCCGATCAGCCGCAGGCTGGCCGAATTGATGGGCGGCAGCCTGACGGTACAAAGCAAGGCCGGCCGAGGCAGTTGCTTCCGGTTCGAGGCGCTGATTGAGCCGGCCGAAAGATCGCCGGAAACCGGGAATCGGGAACCCGCTGGCCTGGTGGCCGGCCTGTCGCCGGGCACCGGCCCGAGGCGGATCCTGGTGGTCGACGACATTCGGGACAACCGTGACCTGCTTCGCGGGCTGCTGCAGCCGGTTGGGTTCGAGATCCGCGAGGCGAACAACGGCGTGGAGGCCTTGGCGGCCTTCGCGGAGTGGTCACCCCACGCGGTCCTGATGGACATGCGCATGCCGGTCATGGACGGCTACGAGGCCACCCGGCGGATCAAGGCGAGCGAAGCGGGCCGCGACACCCCCGTCATCGCGGTCACGGCCAGCGCCTTCAGGGATTCGGAACAGGAAGTCCACAGGACCGGTGTATCCGCCTACGTTCGCAAGCCTTTCCGGGCCGCGGAGATCTTCGACGCCCTGGGACGCTGTCTGGGTCTGGAGTATGTGTACGCCCCGGAACCGGACAAGGCTCCGGCGCGATCCGAGACGCCGGCGATCTCGCCGGAGTCCGTGGCCGCGTTGCCCGCCACACTGCGGGACGCCATGAGGGAAGCCGTGGCGGCGGGCGATATGGAGTGCCTCGCCGGGCTGATCGGACAAGCCCAAGCGATGGACCCGGCGGCGGCCACGGCGCTGCGCGCCCTTGCCGGGCGGTATGACTACGAGAGGCTCGATAACCTACTATCTGACGGAGGACACGGCCTTGACTGAGACAGCATCGCCAGAGACGATCATGGTGGTGGACGACATCCCGGAGAACCTCGATCTCCTGCGAGAGATGCTCCAGAGGAAAAGCTACCGGGTTCAGACGTTTCCCCGGGGCGCCATGGCGCTGAAGGCGGCGCGAACCCAGCCGCCAGACCTGATTCTGCTCGATGTCATGATGCCGGAGATGGACGGCTTCGAGGTCTGCGAGCGTCTCAAGGCCGATGCCGCGACGAGGGATATCCCGGTCCTTTTCATCAGCGCGTTGACGGAGACCGCGGACAAGATCAAGGCCTTTGCCGCGGGCGGCGAGGACTATGTGACCAAGCCCTTCCATCTCGAAGAAGTCCATGCCCGAGTCAAGGCGCATCTCGAGCTTCGCCGGCAACGCCTCGAGTTGCGGGAAACCAATGACAAGCTGCGCGAGATCGAGGCGCTGCGCGACAACCTGACCCACATGATCTTGCATGACATGCGGTCGCCGCTGATAGTCGTGAGGGGAGCACTCGATCTGCTTCGGGACCAGATTCCCGGCGACGAAGCGACGCTTGCACTGTGGCGGATGAGCAAGGACGCGGTTCACGTGCTGACCTCGCTGTGTAACGGCGTGCTCGATGTCAGCCGTCTGGAAGCCGGCCGGATGCCCGTGCAGCGCGAGCCCTGCGATCTGGCGGTCTTGGCGGCCGAGGGCGTGGCCGCGACCAAGGTCCTCGCGGACTTCGCGGCGGTGACGCTCCATGCCGAACTCGAAACGGTCCGTGTTGCGGCCGACCGAGGCCTGCTGCAGCGCGTTCTGGACAACCTGCTCACCAATGCCATCAAGCACACACGGAAACATGCCACCATTACGGTTCGGACCAAGCCGGTGCCCGGCGGTGTTCGCGTCGAGGTCGCCGACACGGGGCACGGCATCCCGCCCGAGTACCACAAGAAGATCTTCGAGAAGTTCGGGCAAGTTGAGGCGCGGCACCAAGGCGAGAAGCACTCGACGGGACTGGGGCTGACGTTCTGCAAGCTGGCCGTCGAGGCCCACGGTGGCACGATCGGCGTCGAGAGCGAGGCCGGCAAGGGCAGCACGTTCTGGTTCACGTTGCCGAACGGAGGCGTCAAGTGATCGGCCGCTAAGTGGACCATGGAAAAGAATTCGTCTTTCTTCTTCCCTTTCCCCTCTC
>JADHED010003136.1_pt1 | contig 10336 bp, 7 predicted proteins | sample 8952041 | NCBI WGS metagenome assembly JADHED01 (sample SAMN16124423, study PRJNA663239) | bioreactor sludge metagenome | isolation source: sludge (control) | place: India:Bengaluru | collected 2018-09-08
GCGGCAATCGTGGCCGATCGGCTCGGGTGGCGCTTCGGCGCGCTGGTGGCCGTGGACGATGTCAGCTTTGCCGTGCCCACGGCGTCGATTTTCGGCTTTCTCGGCCCCAACGGCAGCGGCAAGTCCACGATCATTCGCATGCTGTGCGGCGTGCTCCGGCCGAGTGCCGGCAGCGGCACGGTGCTGGGACTCGATGTGACCCACCAGGCTGAAGCCCTCAAGCGTCGCATCGGCTACATGTCGCAGAAGTTCAGCCTCTATGGCGACCTGAGCGTCGAGGAGAACATGGACTTCTACGGGCGGATCTACGGCCTGAGCCGCACGCGGCTCCAGCAGCGCAAAGCGGAGTTGCTCGAACTGGTGGCCATCGGCGACCGCCTCCGGCAGTTGGCGGGCACGTTGTCCGGCGGGTGGAAGCAGCGCCTGGCGCTGGCGTGCGCACTGATTCACGAGCCCGATGTGCTGTTTCTCGATGAGCCGACGGCCGGGATCGACCCGGTGGCCCGCCGGGAGTTGTGGGACCTGTTGTTTGCCCTGGCCGGGCGGGGGGTGACCCTGTTTGTCACCACCCACTACATGGACGAAGCGGAGCGCTGCACACACGTCGGCTACATCTACATGGCGCGGCTGATCGTGTGCGGGCGAACCGAGGAATTGAAACGCCTGCCCGACGTAACCCCGCCGGGCACCCGCCGCTTCGAGCTGTCCTGCCCGGGCGCGGTGGAGGTGCTGGGCCAATTGAAAAGCGTGGCCGGCGTCCGCGACGCGACGCTGTTCGGCGAGCCGCTGCACCTGTTGGGGGACGAAGGTCTGCCGGAGCGCGCGTTGCTGGCCGCGACCGGTCGCGCCGCGGAGGAAGTGAGTCTGCGGCCGATTGCCCCGACGTTGGAAGACGTATTCGTCACGCTGAGCCGCCGCGAAGCGGGAAGACGCTAAGGTGCCCGCAGAAGCGGCCCGCGCTGACGGACACGGTGGAACGAACAAATGAACGGTCTCCTCGCCATCCTGCTGAAAGAGTTCTCGCACATCCGGCGCGAGCCGGCCACGCTGGTGTTCGCCTTCTTGATCCCGGTCCTGCAACTCACTATCTTCGGCTACGCCATCAACACCACCATCGACGACATTCGCACAGTGGTCCTCGATCTCGATGGCCGCCCGGACAGCCGCCGCATGATCGAGGCCTTCGTCAACACGCGCAAGTTCAAGGTGGTCGAAGAGGTTCACGATGCGGGAGCGTTCGAGCATGCCATCACCGCCGGCCGGGCCAAAGTCGGCATCTGCATCCCGCCCGATTTCTCCGACCAACTGCTCCGCGGCCAGCAGGCCACCGTGCAGGTGCTGATCGACGGCAGCGACTCCCAGGTCGCCACGACGGCCATGAACAGCGCCGCGCTGCTGGGCCTGAATCAGTCGCTGGCGAAGGGTCGGCTTTACGCCGAAGCCCGCCAAGCCGCCGCCGCGCGCGATCCGGCCGGGCGGATGGCCCTGCCGATCGAAGTCCGACCGCGCCTGCTCTTCAACCCGGCCCTGGAAAGCGCGCACTTCTTCGTGCCGGCGCTGATCGGGATCATCCTGCAACTGGTGACGCTGTTCTTGACGTCGTTTGCGATCGTGCGCGAGCGCGAGATGGGCACGCTCGAACAGCTTTTCGTCACCCCGGTCGGCCGCGGGGCGCTGCTGATCGGCAAACTGATTCCCTATGCGGTGATCGGCTTCCTGGAGACGCTCGTGGTCCTGCTGGTGATGGTGTTCGTCTTTGGCGTGGGGATTAACGGCAGCCTGGTGTTGCTGCTGGGGCTGTCCGTCCTGTTCCTGTTTACGGCGCTGGGCCTGGGCCTGCTCGTGTCCACCCTCGCTCGCACCCAGTTGCAGGCGATTCAGTTCGCCTTCATGATCATGATGCCGTCGATTCTACTCTCGGGCTTCATGTTCCCGCGCGAAGCCATGCCGACGCCGATCTACTGGCTCGGCTTCGCCATCCCGGTGACTTACTTCCTGGAAATCCTGCGCGGAATCATCCTGCGTTCGGCCGACTTGAGCGATCTGTGGCCGCACGTGGCGGGCTTGGCGGTGTGCTGCGTGGCGATCCTCGGCCTGAGTATCGCCCGCTTCCACAAGCAGTTGGATTGAGCAGCGCGGTGGTGCTTACCCCCCCTCCCCTTGGGAAAGGGATGGGGTGAGGGCTTCCCCCACTCTCGTCGGAAGTGGGCGGGGGGTAGGCCGGTGGGAGAGGGCGGAGGCGACGGCTGTCCTCGGTCCGCTCAGGCGACCTGCTCGCTCGGCTCGGGAACTTCGCTCGCCGACGATTGCGGATCGGCCGCCCCGCACCGTGCCAACTCGGCCTGCAGAATCTCGACCATCCGCTGCGAGAACCCGTCGTCGCGGAACTTGCTCAACCGCTCGATGACGCGTTTGAGCGACTCCATTTTGCCCTGCATATCGTCCATGACATACCTCCTGGCGCACTTATCGGACAAGCGCAGGCACGAGTTTGCGAAGAAATGCCGATCGTCGTGCAAGCCGCTATCCCCTCTCCCGTGGGGAGAGGGAAGAAAGCCCTCACCCTGTCCCTCTCCCCAAGGAGAGGGGTCAGTCCAGCCACAGCTTCTTGTTGCGGATGCGCTCGGGCGTGTACTCCTCGGTGACGAAGCTCAGGGCCTTGCTGCACATGGCCTCGACTTCCATCTTGAAGCCGTTCTTGAGCATCTTCTTGATTTCGCGTTCCCACGGCCGCTTGCCCGCGAACCAGGGGTACTCGAGGATCTGCTTGGCCCGCTTGATGTCGTTGGCATCCAGGGCGATCTTCACGTCGTCGCTGAGGTCGTACTGCTCGAAGTCGAAGCTGGACACGCCGATGTACACCGCGTCGGGCACGGCCATGCGCACCGACTCGTACGCCAGGTTGATCGAGCCCTGCTTGATCACCGAGTAGATGTAGTAGCCCCAGGGGTCGTTATCGAGCAGGACGTAGACCGGCAGCTTCAGCTCCTCGTGCATCCGCCGCAACAGCCGGCGGACGCCGCGCGGGGGCTGACCACCGCCGTGCGTCAGGATGCAACGGTGCTTCTCCCAGAAGCGGTCCTCGACGAAGCGCCGCCACACGGTGTCCTTTTCGACGTGCAGGATGAACTTCGCAGCGCACTTCTTGAACTGAATCACGTGTGGTTCGACGATGCTGGGGATGGCGTACCCGCCGGTGCCGAGGTGCGTGGCGTCGATGGTGTCGCCGCTGTCGACAAAAGTCAGTTCGCCGATGAGGGCTCCCCGGCCGGCCGCAAAAACGTGCAACTCTTCGCGCAAGGCATCGACGGCCACCTCCAGGTCTTCGAGGATGGGGTCCGACTCGTCCTGGTCGTCAAAGGTCTTTTCGTTGGTGCCTTTGATGGTGTGCTTGGAGATGTAGTAGATTTGCCGGATGCTGGCGGTCTTGCCCGCATCGATCAGGTCTTTCACCTTCGAGCCGACGAGCATGGTCTGCATGAAACGCTTGGCCTGCCCGTAGTTGAACAGGTTGCGCGTCTGGGCCTTGTCGCCCATCTCGATGTAGCGGCTGCGCTCGTTGAAGTTGACGTTGCTGAGCGCGCGAATGGGGATGCTGATGGCCGGATCCTGCTGCCGGTAGGCGCTTTCGACCACCGCCTGGGCCAGGGCGTCCAGCTTCGTTCCCGCATCCCCTTTGCCGCCGCTCTTCTGCCTCTTCGCCATTATTGATCACCCCGAGTGAACGAATGAGGAATGCACCTCCGCGGGGATCGCTTCCAGCCTAGCGCCGGTTCGCCCGACCGTTGGCCTTGCCGCGCTTACCGGTCCGCGTGCCCGCCGGCGCATCGGACGACTCGCCAAAAAGCGTGAGTTCGGAGCCGCCCTGCGCCGGAATCCCACCGTCGTCCCCGCTGGAACGGCGTCGAGCACCCTGCACTTGACTCCGCGGGCGTCGCTCCCCCACGCGCCGGCCGTCGGCAGTGGAAGGTACGGTGGTCAGCGGGTTCTCCGCGCCATTCAGCGGATCACCCGGCCGGGTACCGGCCAGATTGGTTTCAATCTGCTGCACATACGCCGGCGATATTTCAAATCCCACGTAGCGCCTGTGCAACTTCTTGGCCGCCAGCAGGGTCGTGCCGCTTCCGGCAAACGGATCCAGGACCGTCTCCCCGGCATGCGAACAGCCCTCGATGATGCGGGCCAGCAAGCGCTCGGGCATCTGGCAGCCGTGCCATCCCCGCCGCTCCTTGAAGGTCCCGCACAGGCGCGGGAAATACCAGGTGTCCTCATCCGGCTTGAAACCGTCGGGCAAATCCTGCGGGCGCAGGATCCACGTGTCGTCCGGCACGCGTCCGTCCGGGTCGGCCCGACTGTCGCCGTACACCAACTGACGAGCAGATGGCACCCTAACCGCGAGGCTGTTGAAGGTGAAGTTCTTGCGGTCCTTCACGAAATGGAACAGATGCGCATGGCTGCGCGTGAACTTCTGCGTGCAGTGCACCCCGAACGTGTAGTACCACACCACCCAGCTTCGACAGACCAACCCCACATCATTCTGCAGGATCAGCTTCAACTCCGCGGCATACTCATCGCCGATGGCTACCCAGAATGTGCCGGACGGCTTGAGGGCGTCAGCGACCGCCTGCGTCCACCGCCGCGTCCAGGCCAGGTATTGGTCGTATCCCTTACGGTCGTCGTACACGTCGTACGCGTACCCGATGTTGAACGGCGGGTCCGCGAAGGCCAGATCAACCGACCCCGGGGGTAGCTTGCTCAAGCCCTCGATGCAATCTTCGTTGTAGATCCTGTTCAACTCAAGTGCCACGGCCGGTCCTCCTCGACAGATTCTGCGGTGGCCCGCGCTCGTACTGACGCCGGCCCGACGCACCGCGCGGCTTGCCGACCCCACACCGAACTACTGGGCTCCGTCACCCCGTAACCCGCGCCTATGCTACGCACGCTGATGACCGCAGCCTGTCTAAGGGGAGATAATATCATACGTAGCATGGGGGAGCCAAAGGAATTGCCGCATCAGAAGCTCATTCGCCGGAAACTCACAACTCCAGCGTTCCGGGTTAGCCGGGGGCGCCGGCCGAATGGCCTGCTGCCCGACGTGACCCGCCGCCGCGCAGTCAGGATCACCGGCGCTTGGCCGGCTTGGCCTTCCGCGCCCGTGCCGCACCGGCGCGCTTCGCTGAATCCCGCTCGGGCGCAGCTTCGGCCTCGAACAGCGCCTGCTTCCCGGGCGGCGGCGCGTCGCCGTCCACGATAATCGTGTCGTTCAACCGCGGCTCGCCCTCTTCGTCCGGGTCGGCACGCTTGACGACGTTGCCATGCTCGTCAAACTCGACGTCGGCATGTTCGGTAAACTTCTCGGCCAACGCCACCAGCGCCCGCCGCAGCTTGTCCTTGTCGCACACGGTGATGGACCGCACGGACTCGACCACCTCGCCGATATAGCGCGTGAACACATCGCGCCGCTGCGAGTACGCGGTACGCCGCTTCTTGCGCCGCAGGAACAGGCCCAACCGCCGACCGCACTCGCCGATGGCCAGCTTGATCTCCTTGCGAATCTCGTCGTAGTCCGCGATCGCCTCCTTCGATTCCGAGGTGAACGGCACCCACACGCTGGCCAGGTGAATCAGAATGACCACCGGCGCCTGCGGCAGGGCCCCGCGCGGCTGCGACAGGCCGTAGTTATTCCACTTGGTCTCCAGCACCGCCTTGTACGTGCAGCAGGCGCTCTGCCGGTAGAGCAGCGGGACCCGATTGGCAAAGCGGATCACCCGCGCCTGCGCCGCCTCGCCCTTGCCGTCTCCGTTCCCCTCGGCCAGTTGGGCGGCCAGTTGCCCCCCATAGGCAATCCCCACCTCGACCTGGAACGGGTTTCCGCGGTAGACCGTCGGGCTGCGCGTGGAGGCCGTGTAGAACTCCGCTTTGACGCCCTTGAGCAGGCCGTTCAGGATGGCCTCGACGCCGATGGGCGACAGGCAGTCGGTGCTCGGCGCCTTGATCCGCGCCGCCTGCAGCGCGTTATAGAGGCGCTCGACCGTCTGCGTGTCCACCGCGTTCACCCAGGTAAGCGGCGTGATGCCGGCCTGCGCACACACCGTCTTGGCCACCGACGAACTGACCCGCGAGAATTCGCGCTGCAGAAACGCCCCGATCTTCTGGGCCGACGTCTCCTTGAGCATCTTCATCAGCGTGCCCAATTCGATGCCATAGGGGTGCGGCTTGATGGCGTGCGTCTCTTTGGGCAGCGCGTTGACGCTGCGCGGGTATTCCAGTCGCTCGCCGGTGGGCGCGATGTAGCGAATGGCCGCGTGCGGATTGGCAATGGCCGTCTCCTCGATGTACTCATCGATGCTGGTGCGCCCCTTCATGTACGAGGCCACCAGTTCGATTTCGACGCGCGTCCCGTGCTCCCACTCAACCTGGGCGGACTCGTCGTGCACGACATCGGGACGGTTCTTCTTGGTGTCAATCGCGATCTTGAAATGGTGCGCGTCCTGGTGCTGGCCCGTCCGGCTGATAATGCTGATGGGGCAGCCCGTGGTAATCAGCCCGTACATGCCCGCGGCGCTGATGCCGATGCCCTGCTGTCCGCGCGCCATCTTGAGCCGGTGGAATTTCGAACCGTAGAGCAGCTTGCCGAAGATGTTGGGAACCTGTTGCTTGACGATGCCGGGGCCGTTGTCCTGCACCACCACACGAAACCGCTCTTCGCTGATCTGATGCACTTGAATATCGAGGTCCGGCAGAATGCCGGCTTCCTCGCAGGCATCGAGGCTGTTATCCACCGCCTCTTTCACGGTGGTGAGCAGCGCCTTGCGCTTGTTGTCAAAGCCCAGCAAATGCCGGTTCTTGGCGAAAAACTCCGATACCGAAATCTCGCGCTGTTCCTTGGCAAGTGTTTCCGCCGTCACCCGCCGTGCGGCCAGGCGCGCCTTTCCAGCCGGTCGGGGCGAAGCGGCCGGAGTCTTCGGCGCGGCCGCGGGCTTGCCTGAAGCCGCCTTGCGCCCGGCGGCGGCCGGCGCGGCAAACGAAAAACTGAGTTGTTCCTTGATCACCGTGCTCATCAAACGCCATCCTGGCTACCCCTCGCGCGACTCCCGCGCGGTCCGTTCATCCGGCGGGAGCGATTCGGAAGTGTAGCAAGTCCAATTCGGTCTGAGTATAGACACCGGCGCAACGTCCAGGGTCACACCGCGCCACGCGGGCCGGCCGTGGATGAGCCGGGCCTTCCTCACGACCGCGCGGGGAGTTCAGGGCCTGTGAATTGCGCGGTTACTCACACAATTTCACAGCCCTCAAAGCAGTAAGTGGGCACTGGCGGAACCGCGCAGAACAGCTACAATAGCCGGACTCGACGTGCGATTGCCGCGAGCAGCACATAAGTCTTTGAACGACAGGAGGTTATAATGTGGAACCTGTGTTAGCGCAGGGCTCCGCACTCCCGCCGTTCGGCCGACGTTGCACGCTGCAGAGAGTGACCCGCATGGACGTACTGCGAACATCCGAGTGGAGCGACATCATCAATCATGTTCGCATCCACTTCCCCGACTTGGTGCGCGGATGGTTCAACAATCTCGAGCCCCGCGGAATCCAGAGCGGGCTGTTCACCATCGCCGCCGAGAACCACGCCCAGGTGCGCTACCTCATCGACCATTGCCGACAGGCATTTACCGAAGCGGCCCAGGCCTCGACCGGCATGCTCATCGCGGTGCGCTTCGAAACGGACCATGTCGAGCCGCCGCCGAATCCGAGCCTCTCCTTCGAGCAGGAGTCGCCGGAGATCGTGCTCAACAGCGCGTACGTATTTGAGAACTTCGTCACCGGGCCGTGCAACCGCCTGGCCCACGCCGCGTCCGTAGCGGTGAGCGAAGCGCCGGGCAAAGCCTACAACCCGCTCTTCATGCACGGCGACGTGGGCCTGGGCAAGACCCACCTGCTGCAGGCCGTCTGCCACACCGTCCGCGAACGGGAGCCGCACCGGCGGATGCTGTACATCTCCTGTGAAACCTTCACCAACCACTTCTTCGAAGCGGTCGCGAAGGGCGCCATGAGCCAGTTCCGCTATCGCTACCGGCACCTGGACGTGCTCGCCATCGACGACATTCAATTCCTTGGCCAGTGGGAACGCTGCCAGGAGGAGTTTTTTCACACGTTTAACACGTTGCACCAAGCCCAACGGCAGGTCATCGTGTGTGCGGACTGCTGCCCCTCGGACATTCCCGGCCTGCAGGAACGGCTGATCAGCCGCTTCAACTCCGGGCTGGTAGCCCTGGTGGACCGCCCCTGCCTCGAAACGCGCATGGCCATCATCCACCAGAAAGCGAAGCTGCGCTGCATCGAAGTCCCCGAGGACGTGATCAAGCTGATCGCCACCCGCATCGAAACCAACATCCGCGAACTCGAGGGCGCCCTGATCAAGATCGACGCGCTCAGCCAAACCCGGGGCGAGGCCATCACCCACGCCCTCGCGGTGGAGGCCCTCGGGCCGCTGAACACCCGGCGCTCGGTGGCCATCCCGGAGATCATCGACCTGGTCAGCTCGCGCTACAGCGTCCGCGTCTCGGACATCCAGGGCCGCAAACGCACGAAATCGATCACGTTTCCGCGCCAGATCTGCATGGCCCTGGCGCGCCAGCTCACCCACCACAGCCTCGAGGAAATCGGCGGGTTCTTCGGCGGGCGCGACCACTCCACGGTGCTGTATGCGTGCCGGCTCATCGACGAGGCCCGCACCCACGACCCCGAGCTGGACCGCTCGCTGCAGGAAATGACAGGCCTGTTAATGCAAGGGCAGTCCCCGAGGTAAAGCTTATGCACAGGCAGACTGACAGCCCTGACACAACTCGCCCGGACCTGACAGCGCCACGGGCCGCCACGCTCCCCTGTGCGGGATCCCGCCATCTACAACGTGGCAACTCACAGGACTTCCACAAGACCGGCCGGGCTGGCCAGCGCTGCACCGCCGTGTACAATAAGAGCTTACGGTCAGAACGGTCCGGCAGGACACCGGTGTCACAGCACCTTATACGGAAATACAGAGTTATCTTGAAGGAAACATAAGCAAGAAGGGTAGGACACCATGAAGGTTCGGCTCAACCGTGCGGAGTTCGCGGAAGCCCTGGGGGCCGTGTGCAGCGTTGCGGCCACGCGCACCCCGAAACCGATTCTCCAGTGTGTGCTGGTGGAGGCGTCCAACGACCAGTGCTGCCTGATGGCCACCGACCTGGAGACGGGCATCCGGGTTCTGGTGGACCAGGTCGAGGTCGCCGAACCGAATCGCGTTCTGGTGTCGGCGGAGAAGCTGGCCCAAATCGTCCGCGAGAGCTCCGACGACATCATCGAGATCGAATCGGATGATACGGTTTGCCACGTCCGCGGCCGGGCGAGCCACTTTCAGATCTACTGCCAGGACCCGGACGGGTTTCCGCCCGTGGCGGAATTGGTCGGTCCGGTGGACTTCGAGATGGACGCGGGGGAACTACGGCGCCTGGTCGAGTGGACCGTGTTCGCCGCGGCCAAGGAGAGCACGCGTTACGCGATCAACGGCGTGCTGTGGGACAAGACCGCCGCAGGGCTGGTGATGGTCGCCACCGACGGGCGGCGCCTTTCGCGCGGAATCGGGCGGCTGCGAACACCCGGGACCGGCGACCAGCGCGCGATCGTGCCGGGCAAGGCGCTGCACCTGTTCCAGCGCGTCATGGGCGACGGCGACGTAGCGGTGGGCATCAAGATCACGGACAACCAGATCCTGGCCCATTCTGCCCGCGCGACGGTTGCGGCCACACTGGTGGAAGGCCAGTTCCCCAAGTACCAGGAAGTCATCCCCACCGATTGTAACAAGGAAGTCGAGCTGCCCACCGCGGACTTCCTGGCGGCCGTCAAGCAGGCGGCGCTGCTCACCAACGAGGAAACCAAGGGGGTGCGCTTCTCGCTCACGCGCGACAAACTCACCCTCTCCAGCCGTGCGCCCGAGCAAGGCGAGGCCACCATCGACCTGCCGGTGCGGTACACGGACGAAGCCATCGATATCGGCTTTAATCCCTGGTTCCTGGCAGAAGCGCTTCGCGTCGTGCGAACCGATACGGTCAGGTTGCAACTGAAAGATCCCAAGCGGCCGGGCGTACTGTGGAGCGGGGAAGACCTGCTCTACGTGGTCATGCCGGTGAATCTGTCGTAGAGGCGGATAGAAGAATGTCGTTGCCCCAGCGCAAACAACTGGAGTGGGTGCACCGGAACCGCCAGTCCCGCTCCCGGACCCAGACGATCGGAGCGGTGATGGCCGGCCTGTTCGACGCGCGCTTCGACGAGGCGGTGCGCCGGCGGGCGGCCGTGCAGTCCG
>JADHED010003138.1_pt1 | contig 10329 bp, 5 predicted proteins | sample 8952041 | NCBI WGS metagenome assembly JADHED01 (sample SAMN16124423, study PRJNA663239) | bioreactor sludge metagenome | isolation source: sludge (control) | place: India:Bengaluru | collected 2018-09-08
GCCGCGGGCGCGGCCTGGAGCGCCGCGGGCGCGATATCGGAGCGCCGCGGGCGCGATATCGGAGCGCCACGGGCGCACCCCCTCAAGGGCGAACCGGCCGGGGTCGATACGGCTCCCGGGGGCGACCGCCCCCGGGGGCGACGCAGGTGGCGGCGAACGACGGCACGGCGCGGATCCTGGTGCGGCTCGACGACCGGATCTTCGCGTTACCCACCCTCGCGGTGCGCGAGATGCTGGCCTGCCCGCGCGTCACGGCGCTGCCGGGCCTGCCGCGCCACGCGCGCGGCCTGCTCAACCTGCGCGGCGAGGTCGTCCCGCTGATCGACCTCCGCTGCCGCCTCGGCCTGCGCTCGCGCCTCGACGAACTCGCGGCGATGGTGCAGATGCTGCACGAGCGCGAGGCGGACCACGTCCGCTGGGTCGAGACGCTGACCTCGTGCGTGCGAGAAGGACGCGAGCTGACGCTGCAGACCGACCCGCACCTGTGCGCCTTCGGGCGCTGGCTCTACGCCTACCACACGTCGAACCGGGTGCTGGCGATGGCGCTCGCGCGCTTCGAGAAACCGCACGCCGCGATCCACGAGGCCGCGGTCACGATCCGCCCGCTGATCGCGCGCAAGGACGCCGCCGCGGTCGAGCAGGTCCTCTGCAACGTCCAGCACGACTTGGCCCTGATGCGCCGCCTGTTCCAGGAAGCCCGCGAGACGCTCGCCTCGTCGCTGCAGGAGATCGTCGTCGTGATCGACGCGGGCGGGCGCGCGTTTGGGATCACCGTCGACCAGGTCGAGTCCGTGGAGCCGCTGCGCGGCGAGGAGCTCCCGCCGAGGGTCGCGGGCGCGCCCCTCGACGCCGAGGGCCTCGTCTCGGGCGTCGCGCGCCGCACCAAGGACGACGCGACCGTGCTCCTGCTGGACCCGCTGGCGCTCGCCCGCGAGCTCGAGCCCGTCCCGGCCTGACCCGCGCCGCGGCTGACCGCGTCGTGGCCGCCCGCGCTGGTTTCAGTCGCAGGCGGCGGCGCCGGTCTCAGTCGCAGGCGGCGGCGCTGGTCTGCGCCGTGATCCCGCACAGGCCGCTCGCGTCCGCCGCGCGCCGCGCGCCGGCGTGGTCGTAGCCGTGCGGGCCCTCGGTCGTGCCGCCGACCCCCGCGACGACCCAGAACGTCGCGTGGCCCGGCGCCGGCCGCGGGATCGCGACGGTCGCCTCGCCCGACGTGCCGAGCGCGCACACCGCGCCGTCGTAGGCGAACGCGGGCAGGCCGTCGCTGTCGCCGTGGAACAGCGCGTACTGCGGCGAGCCGCAGCGCGACGCGTCGAAGCGCACGGTCACGTTCTCGCCCGCGGCGCGCGTCGCCGTCAGCGGCGCGCCGGGGGCGAAGTGGCCGTCGGGCACCGGCGGCAGCGCCGGCTCCGCGCTCGTGCACGCCGTCGGCGACGTGATCTCGAGGTTGTCGATGTTCCAGCCGCAGCCCGTGCCCGACCCGTTGCTGGTGTGCCCGAAGCCGACGCGCGCCGCCGGCTTGTTGGCCAGCCGCGACGAGACGTCGATCTCCATCGCGACCCAACCGGTGTCGTAGACCGGCTGCTCGGGATTCGCCCAGACCTCGAACCAGGACGCGCCGTCGTACACCTGCACCGTGGCGCGGTCGAGCGGCGCGCGGTCGACGCCGAGCCAGCGCGCGAAGCGCACGAACACGCGCGGCTTGCCGGCCGCGCTGAAAGCGGGCGACGCGACCACCTGCGGCGCGGCGAGGTTGTTCTCGTAGTTCCCCGGGGACGCGCCGAGCCCCGTCAGGTCGAGCCCGAGGACGTTGGCGCCGCCCGCGGCCGCGGTCGGGTCGGGCCCGCCCTGGCCGCCGTCCGCCGCGCCGCCGCGCCCGCGCGGCGCGTCGATCTGCCACTCCCCCGTCAGCGGCCACTTGGACGCCGGCGGCTCGAACGTCCAGGACGCGAGCACCTGCTGCGGGCCGGCGGGGATCGCCGGGCGCACGACCGGGTTCGCCTCGACGTTGCCGGCCGCGCACAGCCCTGTGCCGTTGCCGCTGTCGTCCTCGGCGCGGACGAGGTAGTAGTACGTCTCCCCCTCGAGCACGTGCGTGTCGACGAAGGACGTCGCGCTCGCCGGCAGGCAGGACGCCACGAGGTTGCCCGGCGCGGCGACGACGTCCGGGCGGGTCGAGCGGTAGACGTTGTAGCGCAGCGCGCCGCAGAGCCCGAGCCCCTTCTCCCAGCCGACCTCCGCGCCGCACCCGGCGGTGCCCGCGCTGCGCGCCCAGGCCGCCCCCGCGAACCGCGGCGGGGCCGTGCAGATCCCGCCCGGCGTGCCCTGCGCGCAGTTCGAGCGCGCCGACTCGGCGCCGCACGCGCTGCGCGCCGTGACGGCGTAGTAGTAGACCACCCCCGCCGAGACGTCGTGGTCCACGAAGGGCGGCGCGGCCGGCTCGGCGATCTTCGTCATGCCCGCCTCGCACGACTCGAGCGAGCGGTAGACGGCGTAGCCCACCGCGTCCGCGACCGGCGTCCAGTCGAGCAGCACCTCGTTGTCGGCCGGCGACGTCGCGACGAGGTCCTGCGGCACGCCCGCCGGCGCGCAGGTGCTGCACGCCGGCAGCGGGTGCGCGGAGGCCTGGATGTCGGCGTAGACCTCGGTGATCGGCACGCCGCGGTTCGGGCAGTCCGCGCAGTGGTGCAGCGCGATGACCTCGTGCGAGACCGCGGAGAGCACCGGCGAGCCGGAGGAGCCGCCCTCGGTGTCGCAGTAGTAGCCGACGTCCGGCGGCCCGCCCGACGCGCAGGCCGGCTCGGTCACCGAGTAGACCTCGCAGCGGCCGCTCTGGTCCTCGGGGTGCGTGCTGTCCACCGACAGCCGCTTCGGGTCGCCCGACGGGTGCCCCGGGATGTACATCGGCTCGCCGGCGCCCGGCAGCCGCACGTCCCACTTGAGGAAGCCGTACGTCGCCTGCGGGTCGCCGCCCGCGAGCGCCGGCATGATCAGCGCGTAGTCGAGCGGCGGGTCCACCTCGAGCAGCGTGCCGCCCTGCAGCTGCAGCGCGACCGTCGGCGTGCCGCTGTTGCACGCCGGACGCTTGTAGTCGAACTGGAACTCGATCGTGCCCAGCTCGGACTGGCTGCCGACGCAGTGCTCGTTCGTGACGATGTGGTTCTCGCACGAGGCGAGCCAGCCCGTGCAGTGCGCCGAGCCGTTCTTGATCAGCCGCACGACCGCGCGGCTGCGCTCGTACTCCGTCGGGTACGTGGACGTGTAGCACTCGACGTCCCGGAAGTCCTCGGGGCCGCACAGGGCCTCGGTCCCGTCCGCCGCGTCGAGCGGGTAGCCGTGCGCCCAGCGGTCGATGACGACGCCGCCCGCGCGCGGCCCCGGGCCGGCGGCGCGCAGCTCGATCTCCATCGAGGCGCCGAGGACCGACAGCCCCCAGAAGTCGCCGCCCCGGTCCTGCAGCCCGCGCCCGCGGTAGGCGTGCCGGTACAGCCCCTCGGGGTCGCGCAGCACCAGCTCGTCGCCGGGCGCGAGGTCGAAGGACGCGAAGTGCACCGCGATGTAGGAGGCGCCGGGCACGTGCAGCGAGCGCCGCCAGACGACGGCGCCCGCCGTGTCCGCGCCGGCCGTGTCCGCGCCGGCCGTGTCCGCGCCGGCCGCGTCCGCGCCCGGGTAGGGGGACGGGCTCGCGATCGTCTCGACGACCTCGTCCGCGATCTTCTGCGGCGCCGCCGCCCGGGCCTCGAAGGCCGGCGTCGCGAGGGCCAGCACGACGAGCGAGACGAGTAGAGCGAGGCACGACGGCGGCGCGATCGGTCGGCGGTCCATGCGTCTCCCCTGCCAAGCGCCGGAAAGGCGCCCGTACGGCGGGGGAATGTACGGCTTTACGCCCCGTGGGGGCGGGGCTATGCCCCGCCCGGGCGGGGCGCAGCCCCGCCCCCACGAGAGTCGTGCGGCGGCTCGTCGAGGATCGGGCGGGGCGTAGCCCCGCCCCCACGGGATTCGTGCGGCGGCTCGTCGAGGAGCGCACGGACGCGGCCCAGCAGCTCGGCGGCGCTGAACGGCTTCTCGAGGAACTGCGTGCCCGGGCTGGCGAGGTCCCCGGCGGCCGCGTCCGCGAAGCCGGAGACGAAGAGGACGCGCAGCGCGGGGTGGTCGCGCCGCAGCGCCGCGGCCAGTTCGGGGCCGGTCATGCCGGGCATCGCCACGTCGGCGACGAGGAGGTCCGGCGGGGCCGCGCCGACGTGCCCGAGGGCCGCCGCCCCGCTCCCGCCGTCGCGCACCGCGTAGCCGGCCTCGCGAAGCGTCGTGACCAGCAGCCGCCGGACCGGCTCCTCGTCCTCGGCGACCAGCACGGTCTCCGACCCGCGGGCGCGCGGCGCGGCGGCGGCCGCCGCCGCGGAGGCGTCCTCCGCCGCGCCTGTCGCGGCCGGTGCCGGGCGCGTGGCGCCGCGCGCCGCGGGCACGCAGACGCGGAACGTGCTGCCGCGCCCAGGCTCGCTCTCCACCGCGACCGAGCCCCCGGACTGCCGCACCACGCCGTCCACGACCGCGAGGCCGAGCCCGGTACCCTTGCCCTGCGGCTTGGTCGTGTAGAACGGCTCGAACAGGTGGGGCAGCGCCTCGGGCGGGATCCCGGTCCCCTCGTCGGCGAACTCGAGCACCACCCGCGCGCCGCAATCGCCCTCCATGCAGGCCGCGCACCGCGGCGCGTCCCCCTCACAGCGGTTGTGGGTGGACACGCGGATGGAGCCGCCGCCGGGCTGCGCGTCGCGCGCGTTGACCACGAGGTTGAGCACGACCTGCTCGAACCGCGCGGCGTCGACGCGCACGGGCCAGAGCCCCGGCTGGTAGACGAACTCCAGGCGGATCGCCTCGCCGCAGAGCCGCCGCAGCATGTCCTCCATGCCCGCGATCACCCGGTTGAGGTCGAGCGGCTGCGGGTCGAGCACCTGGCGCCGGGCGAACGCGAGCAGCTGCGCGGTGAGCCGCGCGCCGCGTGCGGCGGCGGAGTGGATCTCATCGGCGCAGCCGCGCAGTTCGTGTCCCGGCGGCAGCGCGTCGAGGAGCAGGTCGCCGTAGCCGAGGATCGCGGTGAGCAGGTTGTTGAAGTCGTGCGCCACCCCGCCCGCGAGGCGGCCGATGGCCTCCATCTTCTGAGACTGCAGCAGGCGCTCCTCGAGTTCGCGGCGCGCGCTGACGTCCTCGAAGATGCCGTCGATCCACACCGCGCGCCCGGACGCGTCGCGCACGACGACGGCGCTGCAGGAGATCCAGGTCGGCACGCCGTCGCGGCGCCGCAGCCGCAGCTCGCGGTTGCGCACGGAGCCCGAGGACCGCAGCGCCTGCAGGAGATCGTCGGCGTCGCCGGGGTCGGCGAAGAACGCCGACGGGTCGACCCCGACCATGTCCCGCGGGTGCTCATAGCCGAACAGCGCGGCCGCCGCCGGGTTGACCTCCACGATGCGGCCGTCGCGGCCGGCCCCCGTGCGGACGATGCCGACGTTCAGGTTGTGGACGAGCGAGCGGTACTTCTCCTCGCTCGCCGCGAGTTCCTGCATCCGCCGCTGCAGCTCGGGCCAGTGGTTCTTGTGGATCGAGTGCTCGCCGAGCCCGAGGATCTTCTCGCGGACCGCGTCCCACCGGCCCGGATCCGCGGGGGATCCGCCGGGGGAACCGCCGGGAGAGCCGCCGGGAGAGCGACGATCGCCCGCCTCGGGATCGTCAGAGCGCCTCGGCATAGAGGGCCTCGAGGTCCCGCTGCACCGGCCGGCGCGGGTTCGTCACGATGCAGGCGTCGGCCATCGCGTGCTTCGCGAGTTCGGGGAGGTCGGTGGGGTGGACGCCCACGTCGGCCAGCCGAGTGTCGAAGCCGACGCGGCGCTCGAGGTCGAGCAGGGCGCCGACCAGCGCGTCGCGGCGCCCGCCGGACGGGACGCCGCGCAGGTCGAGCCCCATCGCCCGGGCCGCGCGCTCGTACGCCTCGGGGACGTCGGCGTGGTTGAACGCGACGACGTGCGGCAGCAGCAGCGCGTTGCAGAGGCCGTGCGGGGCGTCGAGGTAGCCGCCGAGGCTGTGCGCCATCGCGTGCACGGCGCCGAGGCTGGCGTTGGAGAACGCGAGGCCGGCCTCGAGGCTGGCCAGCATCGCGTCGGCGCGGGCCTCCGCGTCGGCGGGGTCCCGGACGACGCGCGGCAGCGCCGACGTCGCGAGCCGGATCGCCTCGAGCGCGTGGATGTCGGTCAGCGGCGACGCGGCGTTGGACGCGAGCGCCTCGAGGGCGTGCGTCAGCGCGTCGAGCCCGGTGCACGCGGTGAGGAACGGCGAGAGCGTCGCCGTCGTGTCCGGGTCGAGCAGCGCGACGTCGGGGACGACCTTCTTGGAGACGATCGCGAACTTCAGCCGGCGCTCGGGGTCGGAGACGATCGCGAACTGCGAGATGTCGGCCGCCGTCCCCGCCGTGGTCGGGACGCAGACGAGCGGCGGCCCGGGCAGCGGCACCTCGTCCACGCCCTCGTAGTCCCGGATCTGGCCGCCGTTCGCGGAGAGGATGCCGATGCCCTTGGCGCAGTCGATCGGGCTGCCGCCGCCCACCGCGACGATCGCGTTGCATCCCTCGCGGCGGTAGAGCTCGGCCCCGTCGAGGATCTCGTGGACGCGCGGGTTCGGCGTGACGCGGTCGTAGACGACCCGCTCGAGGCCCTCGGCGTCGAGCGAGGCGAGGACGTCGCCCGTCCACCCCGCGGCGACGACGCCCGGGTCGGTGACGACGAGCACGCGGCGCGCGCCCAGGTTCGCGGCGTGGCGCCCGGCGAGCCGGCGCGCCCCGGGGCCGAACACGAACTCGGGCGCGTAGAACTTGCGCAGTCCCGTGGCCACGATCGGACTCCTGCGTGCGCGGGGCGGTGGGTCCGGCGGGCGTCTGCCGCAGCCGCGGATCGGGAATAGAACGTAATCCCCGTCACGCCCGATTGTCCAGTTTTGTGCAAGGAATCCCGCCGGACGCGAACCGGACGCGGACCGTCGCGGCGCGTCGCACCGGCGGCGAACGCCGGCTGCGGGACGCGTCGCACCGGCGGCGAGCGCCGGCTGCGGCACGCGTCGCATCGGCGAAGTGCTTCCTGCGATGGGTTTGCCCGGATTCCGGCGTACCTTCTCGGCCGTTCGAGGGGGTCCCACATGGTCCGGATCGCACGGTTCGTCATGGTCTCGATGCTGCTCTGCGCTGCCACGCCCTTCGCCGGCCTCGCCGCCGACGACCTGCCGGCCAACCTGCACGGGTGGGTCGTGCAGCAGACCGAGGATGGCCGGAAGGCCGACTTCCTGATCGTCCTCAAGGAACAGGCGGACCTGTCCGCCGCCGCACCGCTGGCGACGAAGCAGGACAAGGGGCAGTTCGTCTTCGCCGCGCTGACGCGGACCGCCCGCGGGACGCAGGCCGGCCTGCGCGGCTGGCTCGACGCGCAGGGCGCGCGCTACCGGCCGTTCTGGATCGTGAACGCGATCCTCGTGCAGGGCGGCTCGCGGCAGCTGGCCGTCGCGGCCGCGCGCCGGCCCGAGGTGGACCGCGTCGAGGGGAACCCGAAGGTCCGGAACCTGCTGCCCGCCCCCGGCGTGATCGAGGAGGCGGGCGCGCCCGCGACGCCGGACGCCCTGGCGACGCCGGAGACCGCGGCGACGCCGGACGCCCCGGCGACACCCGACGCCCCCGACGGGATCGAGTGGAACATCAACAAGGTGAACGCGCCCGGGGTGTGGAGCCTCGGCTACCGCGGCGAGGGCATCGTCGTCGGCGGGCAGGACACCGGCATCCGCTGGACCCACAACGCGCTGAAGAACAAGTACCGCGGCTGGAACGGCAGCACGGCGAACCACGACTACAACTGGCACGACTCGGTCCACGAGACCGGCAGCAGCTGCGGCGCGGACTCCCCCGAGCCGTGCGACGACCACGGCCACGGCACGCACACGATCGGCACGGTCCTCGGCGACGACGGCGGCTCGAACCAGACCGGCATGGCGCCCGGCGCGCAGTGGATCGGCTGCCGCAACATGAACGCCGGCGTGGGCACGCCCGCGACGTACCTCGAGTGCTTCGAGTTCTTCCTCGCCCCGACGCGCGTGGACGGGAGCGACCCGGACCCGTCGAAGGCGCCCGACGTGACCAACAACTCGTGGGGCTGCCCGACGTCCGAGGGCTGCTCGTGGGACACGCTGCAGCAGGCCGTGGACAACCAGAAGGCGGCCGGCATCATGACGGTCGTCTCGGCCGGCAACTCGGGGTCGGGCTGCAACACGGTCACCGACCCGCCGGCGCTCTACGCGTCCTCGTACACGGTCGGCTCGACGACGGACACCGACTTCATGTCGTCCTTCAGCAGCCGCGGCTACGCCACCGGCACGAACCTGATGAAGCCGGACATTTCCGCGCCCGGTTCCAACGTGCGCTCGGCGTACAACTCGAGCGACAGCGCGTACACGAGCATGAGCGGCACAAGCATGGCGGGCCCGCACGTGGCGGGCGCCGTCGCGCTGCTCTGGTCCGCCCGCTCCTGCTTCGAGAACCGCCAGGACGACACGCAGTTCCGGCTGAGCGCCTCCGCGCTCGACCTGCCGAGCATCGTCGAGAGCTGCGGCGGGAACTACGTCACCGGCCCGAACAACACCTGGGGCCACGGCCGGCTCGACATCCTCGCCGCGGTGAACGCGGGCTGCCTGTGCGAGATGCCGGGCGTCCCCGCGGAGCCCTCCGCGACCGTGACGGGCGACAACCGGATCACCGTCGCGTGGACGCCGGGGTCGCCCGCGGGCAGCACGTACAAGGTCTATCGCGCGCTGGGCGCCTGCCCGGGCGGCGCGTTCACGCTCGTCGCGCCGGGGCAGGCGGGCTCGCCCTGGATCGACACGACGGTCAGCGGCGGGACCACCTACGCGTACAAGGTCGCGGCGCAGGACGCGACCGGCGGCTGCGAGTCCGCGCCGTCGGAGTGCGTCTCCGCGACCGCCACCGGCGCCTGCACGCTCCCGCCCGCGTTCGCGGGGCTCGCGTCGGTGACGAACCCGGCGCAGTCCACCTGCGCGCTGACGCTCTCCTGGCCCGCGGCGGCCCCGAGCTGCGCGGGCCCGGTGCGCTACAACATCTATCGCTCGACCACGACGCCGGTCGCCGTCGTCCCGGCGAACCGGATCGCCTCGGGGGTGGACGGCACGACGTACGTCGACGCCGACGGCCTCGTCGGCGGGACGACCTACTACTACGTGGTGCGCGCGCTCGACCTGTCGAACGGCGTCGAGGACGCGAACGCCGTCGAGCAGGGGGGCGCGCCGAGCGGGCCGCTCTCGACGCAGACGCTGAACGAGACGTTCGAGGGCCCGGGCGGCTTCGACCTGTCCGGCTGGACCACCGCCGCGCTGAGCGGCGCCGTGGACTGGACCTGGTCCACCGACCACGCGCAGTCCGGCGCGCACTCGTGGTACGCGCAGAACACCTCCGCGATCGGGGACAAGGTGCTGGTCAGCCCGGCGTTCGGGGCCCAGGCGGCGACGCGGCTCACGTTCTTCCACGGCTACCGCTTCGAGGGGACGCCCACGTCGTGCAAGGACGCGGGCACGCTCGAGTACGCGGTCGGGCCGTTCTACCAGGCGTGGATGGTCGTGCCCGACGCGTGGTTCACGGCGAACGGCTTCAACGGCACCGTGAGCAGCTGCTGCAAGAACCCGCTCGCGGGCAAGCGGGCGTGGTGCGTCGCGGACGCCTCCGCGGAGCCGGTCACCCTGGGCCTGGGCGCCCTCGCCGGGCGCACGGTGAAGCTGCGCTGGCGCGAGGGGGACGACAACGCCACCGGAGCCACGGGCTGGTACGTGGACACCGTGACGATCGCCGACGCGGCGGTCGGCGCGACGTGCACCACGGCGAGCGCGCCGCCGCCCCCGGTGGCCCCGACGGTGCGGTTCTCCCGCGGCACCGGGGACACGCTGAACGTCAGCTACGACGCGGCGACCTGCAGCGCCGAGAAGGCGATCGTCCTCTACAACACGCTCGGCGCGTGGAACGGCTACGCCGGCTGCGCGCAGGCCGACGGCGGGAACAGCGGGGTCACGACGATCGACAGCAGCGGCCACGCGAACGTCTGGTACAACGTCGTCTGGACCGCCGGCGGGACCGCCGGGCACCCGGGCTACGCGTCGACCGGGCCGCGCCCCTGGAACGTGGGGACGCTCTGCGGGATGAGCGCCGACAACCACGCCAAGACCACCTGCCCCTGACCCTCAAAGCGTAGGGGCGGGCCTCGCCGAACCGTAGGGGCGGGCCTCGCCGAAGGCGATGGTCCGCCC
>JADHED010003106.1_pt1 | contig 10319 bp, 8 predicted proteins | sample 8952041 | NCBI WGS metagenome assembly JADHED01 (sample SAMN16124423, study PRJNA663239) | bioreactor sludge metagenome | isolation source: sludge (control) | place: India:Bengaluru | collected 2018-09-08
GTCATCCCCTCGTCCAGCATCCGCCGGAAGTAGTCGCCGCCCCAGCTCGGGAAGTAGCCGCCCCAGCGGTAGACCTCGCGCCCGGCGGGGTCGCGCGTCGTCACCCAGTCGGGCGTGGTCTCGTGGCTGTTCACCGGCAGGTGGTGGAACGTGACCGGATCGATGTCGAGCGCGTTGCGCCGCACGGCGATCAGCGAGTTCGCGGCGTCGGCGGCGCGCTTGTACGCGTGGATCACCGCGACGTCGAGCGGCGTGCCGTGGCCGCCCGCGTCGCAGATCGCCTGCACCCGCGCCGCGCGCCGCCCCTCGAACGCGGCGTCCATGCAGACGCGGTTGCGCTCCTCGAACCCGGCCGCCGGGTCCACCGCCGTCGGCGACGCGTGGTAGAAGAGGTGCTTGATGTAGCTCGCCGGATCCGCGGCGCCCGCGGCCTCCGGGCCCGCGATCCGCACGCGCGTCATGTCGACCTGGTTGGCCTCGAGCGCGTGCAGGACGGCGTTGGCGGAGTAGTCGAAGAAGGCCAGCGCCTCGTCGTCGGTGCCGATCCAGAAGCCGTCGAGGTTGTGCTCGTTGCCGATCGAGTAGTACCAGTCCGCGATCTGCGGGCCGTAGCGCTGCGCCAGGTGGTCGATCAGCGCGCGGATCACGCCGTGCCACTCCAGCCAGTCCTTCGGCAGGTCCGGGCAGTCGCCGCCGTAGGTGCCCCGGCTGCGCCCCGAGCGGCACAGGTCGTAACTCGGCGACTCGATGTTGACGATCGGCCGGCGCCCGTGCGCGACGTGCTGGTCCCACTCGTCGTCCAGCCGCCGCCAGTAGTACACCGGCGTCCCCGCCGGACTGAGCTTGCGCAGCGCGCCGGGCGGGTACGAGAAGTTGTCCGGCGTGTCGGGGTCGTCGCCGGGGGTCCCGCTGTCGAGCGTCCAGCTCGCCGGCGGGTTCGACAGCTTCGTGACTGCCACCTGCCGGTTCAGGTCGTTGACGCCCGTGACGGTGGTCTCCTCGCACTTGTCCTTGTCGCAGACGAGCACGCGGTCGCCGGGGTGGTAGTCGGCGGACACCGGGCGGTTCGGCGGGATGCCGTAGAGCGCGCGCTCCTGCAGGTCGGTGACGGTCAGGTAGGTGGTCGCGCCGATGTCCTTGACGAGGGCGAGGCGGCGCGTCTCGCGCTCGCGGACGAGGTTCGGGTTGCCGTCGAAGTAGGCCCCGTTCCAGTAGTCCGCGAACAGCGGCCAGTCGCGCTGGTGCATGAAGAAGTCGGGCGCGTCCGCCGCGCGCGCGACGTCGATCAGCGCGTACAGGCCCTCCTGGTCGAACAGCCGCGACGTGTCGAAGTTCGGCTTGACCATCCCCGCGAAGAAGCGGCCCTCCCACGTGAGGGTCGGGGCGGTGAGGTCCACGTCCCAGGCGAGCGCGGCGCCGGCGAGGTCGCGCCGGGTGGTGAACGACCAGCTCGCGGTCGCGGGGTCGAGCGGCGTGCCGTCCAGCGTGCGCGCCGAGACGGTGATCGTGTAGGTCGTGGAGGGCAGCAGCGGCGCGTCGGGGTCGGTGAGGAACCCGTAGCCCGCGCGCGTGCCGTCGACGAACGCGTCGATGACCCGGCCGGTGTAGCCCGCGGCCCAGACGCGGTTCGGCCCGAACAGCGTGACCGCCGGCGACCCGGGGCGCGCCAGCGTCGCGCTGACGCTGTCCGGGTCGACGCGCTCCGTGTCCGGCGCCGTCGAGGGGACCGTCACCTCGAAGTAGAAGGTGGTGTGGCGCGTCACCTCGACCGCCGCCTTGCAGGGCCGCGGGCTCGTGTGCACCTTCGCGCAGTTGTGGGTGACCTTCGGCGGGCTCGCCGCCTGCGCCGGCGCGGCGCCCCCGACGAGCACGGCGGCCACGAGCAGGGCGAGGATCATCCGTGTGGGGGCGGGGCTCTGCCCCGCCCGTGCGGGGCGCAACCCCGCCCCCACGGGCACGAAGCTCCGGATCCGATTCATGGAACGCCCCTCGCACCGGAATGTACGGCGACCCGGCGGCGGAGGAGACGTCCTCAGCCGAACGACTGCAGGAACTCCAGCACCGGAAGGGCCGGCTCCTTCCCTTGCCGCGCATGCTGCTCGAGCGAGATCCCGTGCGGCCCGCCAGAGTGCCGCAGGTGCGGGAACGCCTCCAGCGCGGGCTTCACGATGTCCAGCCGGCCCAGCATGGCGGCGACGAAGATGTCGAAGCGCGCGCCTTGCCCGATGAGGAAGGTCGCGATGTCGGCGCGTCCCATGTGCCCCGCGCCGCCGATCGCGGTCTCGAAGTCGCCGCCGCCCCAGTCCCACGTCGCGTTGAGCAGCCCCGGCTGCTCGGCGAGGAGCCGCCGCGTTCGGTCGAGGTCGCCGTGCGCGGCGCCGACGAACTCGCGGACGAGGTCCGGCGCGAGCGCGGGCGGCTTCTGCACCTTGCGTTTCGCGTTCGTCGGGCCGCCCGGCACGCCCGCCGCGGTCGGCGCCGCCGGCGCTGCCGGCGCCGCGGGCAGGGGAGGCTCGGCGGCGCGCGTCACGACCCCGGCGAACGAGCCCACGGTGCCGCACGCGGCGGCCCGCAGCCACGCGCGCCGATTCCAGACGATCCGGCTCATCACTCGCCTCCTCCGTGAGCCGGGACGATACGATCACGGCAGGCCCGAGGCGCCGGCGACCGGCGCCTCTCGTCCGTGAGCGGTCACCGGCCCTCGGCGGACGGCGGACGGCGGGCGAACACGGGGGGCGCGCACCGCGCCTGGCCACCCCCCGAACCCCACCGCACCCCGCCGAACCCCGCCGAACCCTGGCACCCCCGCGAGTTTGTCAGACATTCGCGTACCATCTCCGCGATGCCCCCCGAGACGAAGCTCCTCCTCGTCGACGACGACGCGGCCCAGCTGCGCACGCTGCAGGTGCTGCTCGAGGACGAGGGGTACGCGGTGGAAGCCGCGGCGTCGGGCGCGCTCGCGCTCGAGCGCCTCGAGCGCGACCCCGCGATCCGGCTCGTCGTGACGGACCTGTCGATGCCCGGGATGGACGGGCTCGCGCTGCTGCGCACGGTCGCCGCCCAGCGGCCCGGCCTGCCGGTGATCCTCGTCACGGCGTTCGGCTCGGTGAAGAGCGCGGTCGAGGCGATGCGGCTCGGCGCGTTCCAGTACCTCGGCAAGCCGGTCGACCCGGACGAGCTGCTGCTGCAGGTCTCCCGCGCGCTCGCGCAGGCGCGGCTGGTCGCGGAGCACGCGCGGCTGCGCGAGCGGACGGGCAACCCCGAGGCCTGGGACACGCTGGTCGGCAGCGGGCCGGCGATGGCCGAGCTGCGGCGCGCGATCGAGCGCGTCGCCGCGGTCGACTCGACGGTCCTGGTCCGCGGCGAGACCGGGACCGGCAAGGAACTCGTCGCGCGGCTGATCCACGCGGCGGGACCGCGCGCACGGCAGCCGTTCGTCACGGTGAACTGCACCGCGATCCCGGGCGAGCTGATCGAGAGCGAGATCTTCGGCCACGAGAAGGGCGCGTTCACCGGCGCCGTGGGCCTGCGCCCCGGGCGCATCGAGGAGGCCGCGGGCGGCACGCTGCTGCTGGACGAGATCGGCGACATGCCGCCCGCGCTGCAGCCGAAGCTGCTGCGCTTCCTGCAGGAGCGGACCGTGCGCCGCGTCGGCGGCAACGTCGAGCGGCGCGTGGACGTGCGGGTCGTCGCCGCGACGCATCGCGACCTCGAGCGCGCCATGGCCGACGGCGCCTTCCGCCCCGACCTGTACCACCGGCTCGACACGATCCCTGTGCTGATCCCGCCGCTGCGCGACCGCCTCGAGGACCTGCCCGAACTCGTCGCGCACCTCGCCGCCAAGATCTCGCGCCGGATCGGCCGCCCCGCGCCCTCGGTCGAGCCGGACGCGCTCCAGGCCCTGGCGCGCTACCGCTTCCCGGGCAACGTGCGGGAGCTGGAGAACCTGGTCGAGCGCGCGATCGTCCTCGGCGGCGAGGGGGTGCTGCGCGCGGCGCACTTCGGCGCGCTCGACGCGGCGGGGCCGGACGGCCCGCTCGCGCTGCCGGTCGAGAACGGGCTGGCGCGCCTCGCGGCGCTCGCCACGGCCACGGAGCGGGACCTGATCCGCCGGGCGGTCGCCGCCTGGCCCACGCTCTCCAACAGCGAGATCGCGGACCGGCTCGGCACCAACCGGCGCGTGCTCGAACTCCGGATGAAGGAGTTCGGCGTCGTCAAGCCGTGAGCGGGCGCACACCGTGAACGGGCGCACACCGTGAACGGGCACACCGTGAGCGGGCGCACACCGTGAGCGGTTCCCGCCGGGCCCTCGCGCTCGCGCTGCTGCTCGTCGCCGGCACCCTGTTCGTCGCGGCGCTCGCGCTCGCGGACGGGAGGCGCATCGTCCTCCCGCCGCAGTCGCTGCTCGTTCCCGACGCGGACCCGCGCGCGGGCGCAGACGCCGGCGCGGGCGCGGACCCGCGCGCGGGCGCGGACACGGGCGCGCTCCGGGTGGTCCAGCTGTCGCGCGGCGATCCCCTGCACGAGGCGGGACTCCGCAACGGCGACCTCGTCGTCGGCCTCGACGGGCGCCCGCTCGGCGGACAGACCGGGCTCGATCGCGGGCTGCGCGCCCACCGCCCGGGGGACGTCGCGGTCTTCCGCGTCCTCCGCGAGGACCGTTTCCTCGACCTCCCGGTCACCCTGCGGGAGAACCTCACGCCGCTCCGGCTCGTGCAGGTCGTCCTGCCCATCGTGGTCCTGCTGAGTCTCGGGCTGGGCGTGTTCCTGCTGCGGCACCGTGCGCCGGGGATGTGGATCTACCTGCTCGCGTCGCTGGTCCCGTCGCTCTACGTCGCGCGCGGCGCGACCGGCCTCGCGGCGGACGTCCCCGCGGCCAGCCTGGTGCTCCTCGTCTACATGCTCTTCGCGCTGTTCAACGGCGCGCTGATGCTGCACTTCTTCCTGACCTTCCCGCGCCGCGGCCCGGTGCAGCGCCGGCTGCTGCCGTTCCTCTTCTTCGCGTACGCCGTGGCCGCGCTGACGGCCGCGCGGTTCCTGCTGCCCGCGTTCGTCCCCTCGGCCCAGCCCTGGACGGGCGGCCCGCGCGGTACGGCGGCCCTGCTCGCGCTGTACGCCGGCACCGAGATCGTCTGCCTCGTGGTGTCGATGGTCAGCGTCGTCGCGACGTGGCGCGCGGCGCCGCCGGGGAGCCGCGAGCAGCGGCAGGCGGCGATCCTCTTCGCCGGGCTCGCGCTGGCGCTCGCGTTCTACGCCGGCCTCTACGAGCTGCCGCGGCTGCTGACCGGGTTGCCGCTGATCTCGCAGCAGGCGCTCGGCGCGATGACGCTCATCGTGCCCGGCTCGGTCGCGCTCGCGATCGTCTGGCACCGCATGTTCGACATCAACGTGCTGAGCTGGAACCGGGTCGTGTACGGCGCCGCCTCGGCGGCCGTCGCCCTGCTCTACATCGCGCTCTGCGGGGCGGCGGGCGCCCTGCTCCAGCGCTTCGCGCCGGCGGCCGGCTTCGCCTCCGTCGCGGTCGTGGTCGCGCTGTTCGCGATCGCGGTCCACCCGCTGCGCGCGCGCGCGGACCGCTTCGTGGACCGCGTGTTCTACCGCAAGCGCTACGACTACCGGCGCGCGCTGGCCGAGATCGCGGCCCGGCTCGCGGGCCTGCTCGACCGGCGCGAGGCGGGGCTGTTCCTGCGGCTGCGCATCGACGCGCTGCTCGGCCCGTCGTGGCTCGACATCGTCGTGCGGCGGCCGGGGGGCGAGGGGCTCGAGCACCTGGACGCGCCCGCCGCGCCCGGGGCGGCGGCCACGCCTGGCGTGGCGGGCGCGGTCGGTGCCGCGGGCACGGTCGCCTCGACGGTGTCGGCGCTCGCGCCGGACGAATCCGCGGCGCTGCTCGCGGCGCTCGCTGGACGCGAGGCGCCCTTCGTCCCCGACCCGCGGCGCTGGCCGGCGCTTCCCGTCCCCGCCCTCGTGGCGCCGCTGCGGACGGGCGACGCGGCCGTCGGGGCGATCCTGCTCGGCCCGCGGCGCGTGGACGTCCCGTACCGGATCGAGGACCGCGACTTCCTCGGCACCGCGGCCAGCATCGCGGCGGCGGTCTTCGAGCGCGGCAGCCTCGCGGAGGAGCGGTCGCTGCGCGAGCGGCTCGCCCTGATCGGCGCGGCCGTCGCCGCGGTCGTGCACGAGCTGAAGAACCCGCTCGCGGCGATCAAGAGCGCCCTCGCCGTGCTGGCGCGGCGGGTCGCGCCGGACGACCGCAACCGCGAGCTGGCCGAGATCGCGGCGCGCGAGATCGACCGCCTGCAGGACACGATCCTCAACGTCCTGTCGTACGTGAAGCCGCCGCGCGCGGACGAGGTGTCGCTCGACCTCGCCGAGACGCTGCGCCAGCTCTCCGTCGTGGTCGAGCCCGACTTCCGCGCCGCCGGCGTCGAGGTCCGCCTCGAGCTCGAGCCGCTCCCCTGCGTGATCGCCGGCGACCCCGTGCGCGTGCGCCAGGCGCTGCTCAACCTGCTGCTCAACGCGCGCGAGGCGATGCCGCGCGGCGGCCGGATCGGCGTCCGCCTGCGCGGGTGGGACGGGGCGCGCGGCGAGGCGCGCGGCGCGGAGATCGAGATCGCGGACACGGGACCCGGGTTCTCCGCCGAGGGGCTGGCGCGCGCGGGCGAGCCGTTCTGGTCGACGAAACGGCTCGGCACCGGGCTCGGCCTCGCGAACGTGCGGCGGATCGCCGCCGAGCACGGCGGCGAGGTGGTCTGCGCGAACGGCCCCGCGGGGGGCGCGGTCGTCACCGTGCGCTTACCGGCCCGGCTTTCCGCGCTCCGTCAGGCGTAGGGGCGGGCCTCGCCGCGGGCGATGGTCCGCCCTCCCCCGGCGACACGATCCCCGACGCCACGACCCCCGGCGACACGACCCCCGGCGGCACGACCCCCGGCGGCACGACCCCCGGCGGCACCAGCGCGAGGCGCAGCGCCTTCAGCAGTCGCTCGGGATCGAAGGGCTTGACCACGAGGCCGCGCGCGCCGAGCGCGAGCGCCTCGTCGACCCGCAGCGCCTCGGGGTACGCCGTCATCAGCAGCACCGGCAGCCCGGGGAAGCGCCGCACGACCTCGCGCGTGAGGTCGAGGCCGTCCCGGCCCGGCATCGCGAGGTCGGTGAGGACGAGGTCCGCGTCCGCGCCTCTTTCGGTCCCGCCGTCCCCCGCGAGGCGGGCGAGCGCCTCGTCCCCCGAGCGGCAGGCGACGACGCGGAATCCGCCGTCCTCGAGCAGGATCTGCAGCGTGCGCAGCAGCCCCGCGTCGTCGTCGACAACGACCAGCCGCGGCTCGGAGGTCTGTCCTTCGGCGGACGGTCGGCAGGACGTCATGGAGGGCTCCCGATCGAGCAGCGCCTTTGTGCGGCCGGGGCTTCGCCCTTCGTGGGGGCGGGGCTTCGCCCTTCGTGGGCGGGGCTTCGCCCTTCGTGGGGGCGGGGCTTCGCCCTTCGTGGGGGCGGGGCTTCGCCCCGCCCGGGTGGGGCGGAGCCCCACCCCCACATTCGCAAGGAACGGGCCAGCGCGGCGGCGCGCCCGCGTGCGTCCGCGCGGCCGGCGCACCGCGGTTCCTCCGCGGTTTTCGGCGCGGGCGCGCGAGAGCCGCGTGCTCGAAGGGGTACACCGCGGCACGTGCCGGTGCAGCCCCGCGGTGGGCCCGATCCCGCCCGGCGCGCACGCGCCTGTCCGCGGGTGCACCCGCGTGTGCAAGGCGGGGCGCCGGCGGAGCGCCGGCGCGGCGCCATCGCGGCGGAATCCCGCGAATTCCGGCGGCGCGCCGCGACAATTCGCCCGGCGCGAGCACTCGGCCGCGTGGCGCGGGCGTTGCTGTGGGTCTCCTCGATCGACCCCTCGCCCACTTCGGCGACCGGCGCCGCGCGGACGAGGGGACGAACTCTCGAGGAGACCCGACCGTGAAGAGAAGTCTGATCACCGTCGCGGCGGCCGCCGTCCTGCTGTTCGCGACGTGCGGAGGCGCAGCGGCGCAAGGCATCGAGAAGGGCCAGATCGAGTTCAGCTTCAGCCTCGGCTACTTCGACCTCGACGTCGGCAACGTGAACGCCAGCGCGTGGCTCGTGCTGGGGCAGGCCGCGTACGCGGTCACGGACCGTCTCGAGGTGGGCGGCCTGGGCGGCTACGTGAACCTGGACGGCACGCTCGACGACGAGAACGGCACGATCTCGGCCTGGATGATCGGGCCGGTCGTGCAGTTCAACTTCATGCCGAAGCAGAAGTGGACGCCCTTCGTCGGGGCGAGCTACGCGATCCTCCACGGCAGCGCCGAGGCCGGCAAGCAGGACACCGGCAACCTGCTCGACAGCCGCTGGAGCCTCGACGCCGGGATCAAGTACTACCCGGTGGAGCACGTCGGCATCGTCACCGCCGTGTCGTACGGCAAGATCGCGATCGAGGAAGGCAACCTCGACTTCACGGACCCCGAGGACATCACGCTCTGGATGGTCTCGTCGGGCATCAGCCTCAGGTTCTGACGCGCGAGAGCCGGCTTCGCGTGCGGGCGGCCGTGACCGGGGCCAGCATGGCTGCGGTCCCTGCGGTCGCGGTCGCCCTGCACGCCTGTCGGGATCCGAGGCGACGCATGCGGGACGGTTTTCCGTAAACCGCCCGGGACGACGGAATCTCGATCGTGCTGCAGCGCCATCCCCCGCCGGCGCGCTGCGACGATGCAGCGCGGGCAGCGACCGGGGAACGCCGGCGCGACGCCGTGAGCCTCCTGCGACGTATACTTCCTGCGAGGGGGGAATCGCGATGCGTCGCCTCGCCGCGCTGTTCGTCCTCGTTCCCGTCGTCGTCGTCCTCGTCCTGACGTCCGGGTGCGCGTCCGCCTACCAGAAGAACTACGTCGGGGTCGCGTCCTGCCCCGCGGCGCCGTCGCCGGCGGGGCCGGTCGAAGTTCGCGGGGGGGCCGACCTGCGGTCGGACGACGCGCGGCTGGCCGCGGACGGCTGGGTGCTCCTCGGCTATTCCGGGTTCAGCGGGACGAAGGTCTCGGAGGAGGGCGCGCGCGACCAGGCGCGACGTGTCGGGGCGTCTCTTGTGCTGCTCTATGTGCGCCCTGAGGGCTTTGTACCCGGTGTGGGGGGGTCGGCCTTCACCATGCCAAACCCGGACCGGGTGATCAAGAGACTCGAGCAGGGAAACACGCCGTCGGGCCAGGTCGCAGAGACCGAGGTCGTGAGCGGCGGCGTGACGATGGTTTTGGACACCAACGGCCCCGAGCCCTGGATGACCCACGTCGCGACGTTCTGGGCCCGGCTCCCCTGACGCCGCCCCCGCGGCAGCACGGGAAGACGAGCGGATTCGGCGTCAGGAAGGCGGACTTCCCGGAAGGCCGGCGAGGCGGGGGTCGTAGACGAACGCCTCGGCGCTGACGACGGTCACGCGCGGCGCCTCGGGGTGCGCGGGGTTGAGCAGGTAGTTGTGCTCCTCCGGGATCACGGCCGAAGGTACCCGAAGAACGAGGGCGGCCTGCCTCTGGAGCCAGCCGTCTCCCAGTTGCTGCAGCATCGCCGGGGCTGGGAAGGACCGCCACGTGGCCGGCAGCGTCGATACGTCGATCCGTTCGAGCGTCACGTCGTCGGGAATGTCGATCGCGACGCGAAACAGGTCGGCGGGCAGTTCCGATGGATCCGCGTGCACGAGGATCTCGAGAGCGGCGAGCGCGAGCGAGCCGGAGGTGTACACGATCCGGCGACCACGGGTGTGCCAGCGTCCCGACACGAAGAGCCCGCCGCGTCCGCTGAGCGGATCTTCGGCATGCGGTCGACGGCAGATCCGCCAGACCCGCACTAACTGTGGATCCCGTGCTCGATGCGCGTCAGCAGGTCCTCGACCTGACGTTCGCCGATCTCGGTGTCCAGGACGCTGATCGGCGAACCGCCTCCCAACGCTCGATTCTCTTTGTGGAGCCAGGACTTCGCCTTTTCCAGGGAGCCGAGAACTTCGGTCGCCCGCAGCGTGACGAACACGACCCGGTAGAGGCGGTCGGATTCCGTCGGCGACAGCTGGCCGCTGGTCTTCCTGCGCGCGAGGGTTCTCGCCGCGACGCCCAGCAGGCCCGCCAGGTCCGCGGACCGAACGTCGAGGGCGCTCGACAAGGACTCGAAGGCCGCGTAGGGGAAACCTCGCCGCAGTTCTCCCTGCATGTCGCTGGCGTCGCTGATGCGCCGGACGAACACGCGCCGACCGCCGAGCAGGTCCACGGCCCGCCGCGTTTCGTCGTCCGTTTTTCGCGTGGTTGCCATTTGGCACCGAACTTACTGCCGATTGTCCA
>JADHED010003139.1_pt1 | contig 10316 bp, 11 predicted proteins | sample 8952041 | NCBI WGS metagenome assembly JADHED01 (sample SAMN16124423, study PRJNA663239) | bioreactor sludge metagenome | isolation source: sludge (control) | place: India:Bengaluru | collected 2018-09-08
TCATAGGTTGCTACGCCCCGGCCCGTCATTAGCCACTCGAAGCTGACCCCTGCGCGTTTTGCTATCTCGATGCACTTGGCGACCTGCGGGATACTTTCGCCTGACAGCCACTTTCTTGCCGACTCCTGAGAGACGCCAAAAACGCGGCCTAGCAACTCTTGTCGGTTACTGCCTTTTGGTGGGATGCCAATCATATCCGCGACCTTGTTCATGCGTTCTGCAAAGTCGCGTTTTTCGTTGCTGTTCATAACGAAGATTTTACGCTGTCTAAAAACAACAATAGGTTGTTGACCGTTTACAACAATCGGTTGTAATATGCCTCCATGGAACATAAATCACACCTCCAGAAATTAGTTGACGAGTTTGGGATGCGCCCACTTGCTGCCGCAATTGGTGTGTCGTATCAATCGGTGCAGAAATATCTGAAAACGCAGGTGCCAGCCGAGCAGGTCGTCCCGATCTGTAAGTTCTCTGAGTACAAGGTCACACCGCATGAGCTGCGCCCCGATCTTTATCCGCATCCGGATGATGGGTTGCCAGCCAGCATGCGAAAGTGCGTGGAGGCTGCATGAATAAACGGCGCCAGAGGTATTTCGAGCAGGCGCTTAGCGGCGGCCCTGGTTGGTTGACGCTCGGCGAGCATCGCGCACGTGCACACAATGGACGCGCTGGCATGGTTAGAAGTCGCCAGCGCTTAGTTTCAAGATTTCGACGCACTTCTCTGCCTGTGCCTGATCGGCGGGGTTCGATAAACGGAGAGATGACAATCCGTTTTGAAGATCGTCCACAAAGCTTGCTCGGTCGAATCCTGGCTGTTTTGCAAGGGCTTGCACGAGGAGGCTGCTGATGACGGCAGCGGCGCCGAATTCACGGGAAAAGTCACTGATTTTGATGGTGGCTTCTTTGGTCATGGTGAGGCCTTTCGTAAAGAGGTTTGTTGATGAGCCTTCGAATCTTAGCACGCTAGGTCTCACCACCTTTGCAACAGCCGCGCTGGCTCGGTTTAAAGCCAGATATGCCGGTGAACCGGTGCATTGCGATCCTCCTCCCTCATTACCCGCCATCGCCACGGTGGCGGGTATTTTTTCGGCGTCAGCAATAGGCAATTTATTGCCATTGATGACGGACGTGCCCCTTGCGGGTATGGCGCCGGAAGGTGTGGTGCCGGCGGCGGGTATCGCGCCGAATGGGGTGAGCCCTCTGGCTCTTGCATAGCTGTGCTGCATGCCGGCGATCTGCTGCTGCGGGCCGTGCAGGGGGGTGGGGAAGCTGCTGCTGTTGCTGCGGAAGCTGATGGGGTAGGGGTTGCGGGCGGGGTCGACTGGCTCTTCCCGTCTGATGCCGCAATGGGGGCATCGAAGAATAAAGCGGCGCCCGCAAGGGCTGAGCGATAACAGTGGGGTTGGTCGTGTTGTCATGCGGCCATTGAAACAGGCTAGAGGGAGTTGCACATGCGAAAGAACTCGCAGACTTTGATTGCAGCATTACGGATTGCGGTTAATACGTGGCGCCGCCGTGAGGGCTGGAGCCGTGAATCGGTCTCCCAGCAGATCTCGGATATCTATCACCAGGGCAGCGGCCCTGTCGTTACCGGGTTGAAGTTCGACCCGCCCACCCATGACATCTATCAGCGTGCGCATGTGAATGCGGATCGGATATTCCGCTGGCTGGATGATGAGACTAAGGACACGAATCTTTTACCCGCCAATGTGCTGCCGTACCTGTTGGCGGTGTTGCCGGATGATCTGCGCGTGCAGGTGGCCAACGCGATGCTGGAGCCGGCAGGCCTCGGCGTACGTGTGATGGCTTCGTCCAGTGAACATGACCTCGCCCACGCGCTGCAGCATGTGGCGCGCGAAGGCGGTGAGGCGGTAGCAGCCATGGCGAGCCTGCTCGATGGCACGACGCTGGATGAGCTGGAGGCGGCGCGGCAGGAACTGACTGAATCGGCTGCGGCGGTCGAGGCCGCGCTTGGCATTGTTGAGGCGAAGTTGCTGGGGGCCGGTAGCTGATGGCGAAGCGCCCACCTTTACCATTTGCGGAGATCGCCGACCAGGCGTTGCGCAGCAGCGATTCTCTGGTCGCGCGCTGGCTGCCCGGTGGCGTGACCAAGGGCGGCGAATACAGCGTGACGAACCCGAACCGGCACGACAACAAGCCGGGGTCTTTCTCGATCAACCTGAACACTGGCGCCTGGGGTGACTTTGCGACCGATGACAAGGGCGGCGATCTGATCAGCCTGTATGCGTATCTGCAGGGGATGGATCAGTACGAGGCGGCGCTTGAGGTGGCTGACCAGGTGGCGTTCAAGCTGCCGGCCAATGTCGAAAAGTGGCGCGGCCAGCAGGGTGCCGTGGAGCGTAAGCAGCCGGTGGTGGATCCTGAAACGGTGAAGGAAAAGAAGGCACGACCAGAAAGCCCGTGGGTGCCGGTGTTGCCGGTGCCTGATTATGCGCCGCCGCCGCATGCCGCGCACAAGTTTCGTGGCAAGCCCGAGCGCACCTGGTGTTACAAGGACGCCAACCGCAAGGTGTTGGGGTATATCTACCGCTTTGCCACATCTGATGGTGGTAAAGAGACGATTCCGCATATTCTGTGCAGGCATAAGACGGATGGCACGCTGGATTGGCAGTGGCTGCAGTTCCCCGAGCCGCGCCCGCTGTATGGGCTGGATCGCCTCGATGCGATGCCGGTTGCGTGGGTGCTGCTGGTTGAGGGTGAAAAGTGCGCCGATGCGCCGGTGGAGTTGCTGAACAAGGCGGTAGTGGTGAGCTGGCCTGGCGGCAGCAAGGCGGTGGACAAGGTGGACTGGTCGCCTCTGGCGGGCCGCAATATCTATGCCTGGGCGGATTGCGATGCGAAGCACGTGCCCTTGACGAAGGCGGAAAAAGAGGCGGGCGTGCTGCCGGACAGCAAGCCGCTGCTGCCTGAACACGAGCAGCCGGGCGTGAAGGCGATGCTGAAGATCCGCGAGCATCTGCTGGCGCTCGATGCTGAGCTTGGCACCGAGACTAAATTCAATTTTGTGGACATCCCCGCGCCTGCAGAAAAGCCGGATGGCTGGGACGTGGCTGATGCCATCGATGAGGGTATGGACGCGCAGGCGCTCCTGCGTTTTGTCATGCAGACGCGCGCGCAGTTGCCCGCGCAAGCCGATACGGCAGGTGCTGGCGATTCAAAACAGCCCGATACCCCTAATTCCGCTACCGCAGAGGAACGGGGTAAATCGGCCACCTGGGTTGATTATATGCTGCGGAAGAGCGGCGATCTGGTGCCTTGTCTGGCCAATGCCTATGACATCCTGCTCAACGATGAAAAATGGCGCGGCGTGCTGGCTTATGACGAATTCTCGCAGCGGGTGATGAAGCTGCGGCCGCCGCCGTTCTATGGCGGGGTGGGTGAGGCCGGTGAGTGGAGCGGGCAGGATGATGCACATGCGGCCATGTGGCTGACACGGACTTATCGGATCAGTGTGTCGCCTTCGCTGGCGGCTGAGGCGGTGGAGAACGTCGCCAGGCGCAACACGATCAACCCGCCGCGCGATTGGCTGAATGGATTGGAGTGGGACGGGCAGCACCGGGTGGACAGCTGGTTGCTGGATTACCTGGGCGTGCCATTGACCGATTACAGCAGGCGCGTTGCGCGCTGGTTCCTGATGGGCATCGTCAAGCGGGTGATGCAGCCGGGCTGCAAGTTCGACTATTGCCTGGTGCTCGAAGGGCCACAGGGCCGCAAGAAGTCGACCGCGATGGAGGCGTTGGGGGGTGAGTGGTTCGGCGATACGGACCTCGATCTGCACAACAAGGATTCGATGAGCGCCTTGCGCGGCAAGATGCTTTATGAGTTTTCCGAGCTGGGTTCTCTGGCTCGATCAGAGGAAAAGCGGCAAAAGTCGTTTCTCTCACGCACTATCGATGAATACCGGCCGGTGTATGGGCGCCGGGAGATCCGTCAGCCGCGCCAGCTGGTTTTCTGCGGCACGACCAATGAATGGGAGTGGAACAAGGACCCAACCGGCGGCCGGCGTTTCTGGCCGGTTCGGGTGGAGCAGGAAGCGGATATCGAGGGGCTGCTGGAGGCGCGTGATCAGTTGTTTGCCGAGGCGGTGCAGATGGTACACGACGGGTTGCGCTGTTGGCCGACAACAGATGAGCAGGCGCAGCTGTTCGACCCGGAGCAGCTCTCTCGCAGCATGCCGGATTCACTGGTGGATGCGCTGCACGACCATGTGATGGAGTACGCCGGATCTGAGTTCTCGCTGCATTACGCGGCAACCGAATGGCTCAAGCTGGACATTGCGAAGCTGACCCGCGATATGCAGACGCGAATCGGCATGGCGTTGCGTCAGCTGGGCTGCACGAAGCATGAAAAGAAGGGCAATGCAGTATCCCGTTTTTGGTACAAGGCTCCAGCGATAAAGGAGCCGACGTCGGCAGGTGATACGCAATTCGCCCAGGGAGATGATGACCATGTCCCGTTCTGAGGTATGGAAGGTATGGAAAGGGTATGGTAGCCGGAAAGCCGCGCCAGTCGGGCTTTTTCCATACCTTCCATACCTTCCACACCTTTGCCCCGCGCACACGCACACACGTGTGCACACGCGCGCGCGTACGCGTGTGTGTGTGTCTTTTTCAGGTATGGAAGGTATGGAAGGTATGGAAATACCGCATGGAATAAGGCTTTCGGGCTTCCATACCTTTGACCAGAGGTATGGAAGGTATGGAAATGTCGCGATTTGATGCGCTTGAGCTGAAGGTGGTGAGCCGGGAACAGCAGCGCGAACGGATGCGGCATGAGTTCCCAGCCGCGTCTGCGATCGTGGATGAATTCCGGGCGGTGTTCGGTGATGTGCAGGTGCTGCGGATAGAGGAGGGCGGCAAGGTGGTGCAGAGCAAGCGTTACCGTCCGGATTCTGACTTCGGCATCCTGACTGCCGATCAATATCTGGCCATCGGTCGGCGCTACCGGGAGGATATGGCCCGCCGCCGTGAGTTCGAGGAGCGCAAGCGCCATGGCAAATAGCCGTGCAATGCCGGCGCGGTTCTACCGCGATCCAGCCGATGTGCTGGAAGAGATGGAAATGCGGCGGCTGGGGTGCCGCGCATGTCAGAGCCAGCACCAGGTGCTTGGCAGGGTGTTTTGTACCGATGAACGGAATGACCGCCAGAAAGGCGTGCCGCATATCGGGGATCGGTGTCGTTGGTTTTTACTGAAGGGGTGATGATATGGCAATCAATACGTTTGTGATGGCGCGCTTGCGGGTGTGGGCTGAATGGCGGCTGCGGCGGGATGATGGCGGGCTGGGTTACCCGCGCAATTCCGCTTTTGCCAAAACACCAGGCAGCGGGTTCTGGTCTCCTGAGATGGATTCGGCAGGGCTGGAGATGGATGAATGCGTGTGTGCTTTGCGCGGTGATCTGAAGCAGGTGGTAATGCTGGAATACACGCGTACCGGAACGCAGCAGCAGAAAGCGAACGAGTGCGGGTGCTGCTTGCGGACATATCTTAATCGGCTGGAATCAGCTTACATCGCGCTGCTAGGCCTGATGAACGATCAGGCGGCAGGGTTGCCGCTGTCGCGCTATGAGGGTGACCATCCGGCGCGATTGAAAAAGTTGATGGCGATGGCTTGACATCGTTTGCATAAAAGTCTATCGTTCCTGCTAATCTTTTTATTACTGCGTCTACAGAACCCGCTCAGCTTAGCTCGGCGGGTTTTTTATTGCCTATGCCAAGCCTAGCGCGTCGCCCATGCAAGCATCCCGGATGCCGGGCCTTGGTAGCAACTGGCGCATATTGTGAGGCGCATGCCAAGGCGCGGCGGCAGGAATCAGACGCGCAACGCGGCAGCTCTACCCAGCGTGGCTACGGATATCGCTGGCAAAAAACAAGCAAGGCATTCCTGCGGGCGCACCCGCTCTGTCAGTGCGATGACTGTAAAGAGGGCGAACTCAGGCTGCTGCCGTCTCAAGTTGTGGATCACACCATCCCGCATCGCGGCGATATGAAGCTGTTCTGGGATCCGAACAACTGGAAAGCAATGAACAAACGGTGTCACGACCGCAAGACCGCGCGTGAAGACGGCGGCTTCAGAGGCGCAACACCGGGGGGTGGTCAAAAGTCTGGGCCGATTCTGCTCTAGACCGTTTGCCAAAATGTTTCTTTACGTGCGGCAGTATTAGGGTAGGGGGGGGGTGAATGATTCATCTGGCCATCAAAGGCACTAACATGGTCGCATTGATCGATGATGAATTCGCACATCTCCAGCAGTTCATTTGGCGCCTAAGTGCAAAAGGCTATGTCATCCGATATGGAAGCAGAACATACAGACTTCATCAAGAAGTTGCCGGTCCCGGACCTGAAGGTACGGTTGTTGATCACATCAACCGCAATCGGCTTGATTGCAGAAAATCAAACCTGCGACACATCCCGTTGAAGTTTAGTCAACAAAACGTAGGTTCGAGATCCAACTCAAGCAGCCGTTTCCGTGGCGTGTACTTTGATAAGGAAAGAATGAAATGGGTTGCTCAAGCAACCGTAGACGGGAAGCAAATCCGTCTAGGGCGTTTCGATTCTGAGGAAGTTGCTGCAGCTTTGGCCAAAAGTTATCGAGAAAAATACATGCCGTTTTCTGTTGATTAAATAATTGTGCAGACGTCTGCACACAATGGGACGTTTAATGGGACAACGTGGACCGAAGCCGTTGCCGAGCAATGTGCATATTTTGCGCGGTAACCCGAGTAAAAAACCAGCGCACCAGCTGATGGATTCGCTGCAGCCGGAGATCGACATTCCCGGTTGCCCGACTCATCTGCTGCCAGAGGCTCGAAAAGAGTGGCGCCGCATCGTGCCGGAACTGAAACGTTATGGCCTGATTAGCAAGATCGACCGCGCAGCGCTGTGCTTGTATGTCTCCAGCTGGGCCGAACTGGTCCATGCGGAAAAGCTGCTGAATCGTGCGATCGCCCAGGCCGACAAGAAGCGCAAGGAAGCCGAGGATCGCGGCGAGGAATATGCCGGCGGCGATGGCATCACCCTGGTGACGACCAACGGCAACGTGATCTATTCGCCGCTGTGGGTCGTGGCCAACAAGGCCCGCCACCAGGTGGACAAGTTCCTGTCGAACTTCGGCATGTCGCCCAGCGCGCGTGCGCGCGTGACACTCAGCAATCACCTGCAGTCCAGCCTGCCATTTGACGACGACTCCAGCAGCGCCGGTGATGACGACTTCGGCAGGATATGACAAAAGACTATGCAGCAATCGCCAACGAGTACGCGCATGACGTTGTAGAAGGCCGAATCGTTGCCTGCAAGTGGCACCGGCTCGCTTGCAAGCGTCACCTGGATGATCTGGCCAAGGCCACCGCTGGCGACTGGGCGTATGAGTTCAACCCGGAGCTGGTTGACCAGCACGGCAAGACCTACCGCCCGGCTGACAGGATCTGCGCTTTTGCAGAGCGCATGCCACACATCAAGGGCGACTGGGCCGCGCGCGGTGAAAAGATCAAGCTCGAACGCTGGGAGGTTTTTGTCCTGGCCGTCGGCTTCGGGTGGATCGTCAAGGCAACCGGCAAGCGCCGGTTCCGCAAGATCGATCTGTTCATCCCGCGCAAGAATGCCAAGTCGACCATCGCTGCGGTGATCGGCCTGTTCATGCTGGCTGCGGATGGCGAATTCGGCGCCGAGGTCTACAGCGGCGCCACCAGTAAGGATCAGGCGCTGGAAGTTTTCCGGCCTGCTCGATTGATGGCGCTGGCAACTACTGGCTATCGCAGCCACTACGGCGTCGTGCCGAACAAATCGAACCTGGCGATCATCGACACAAACAGCAAGTTCGAGCCGGTCATCGGCAAGCCCGGTGACGGCGCATCGCCCAGCTGTGCCATCGTGGATGAATACCACGAACACAGCACCGACGAACTGTACGAGACCATGCACACCGGCATGGGCGCGCGGTCTCAGCCATTGATGCTGGTCATCACCACCGCCGGCGCGAATATCGGCGGCCCGTGCTACCAGCACCAGGTGCAGCTGCAGAAGATCCTCGAAGGCGTCGAGCAAGACGACCAGCGCTTCGGCATCATCTTCACGATCGATGCCGGCGACGACTGGGCAACCGAGGAAGCCCTGCGTAAGGCCAACCCGAACTTCGATATATCAGTCAGCGCCGAGTTCCTGCTGAGCGCACTCAAGGAAGCCCTGGCGGATCCGCGCAAGCAGGCCACGTTCAAGACCAAACACTTGAACATCTGGGTGGCCAGCGCATCGCCATGGGTCAACCTGGACAACTTGCAGAAAGCAGGCGACGCGCCGCCGATAGAGGAATTCAGGGGCGAGCCGTGCTATGCAGGCCTAGACCTGGCCAGCAAGCAGGACATCGCCTCTCGCGTGCTGGAGTTCCAGCGCGAGATCGACGGCAAGACGCATTATTACGTCTACAGCCGGAGCTACGTACCAAGCGTTGCTGTAGAGAAACCGGAAAACGCGCACTATCGCGGCTGGGTGGAACATGGCCACCTGATCCAGACCGACGGCAACATGATCGACCTGGAGATGATCCAGGAAGAACTGCTCGAAGACACCGAGCAGTTCGCGCTGCAGGAAGTGGCCAAGGATCCTTGGGGCGGCCAGCAGTTGGGTGCCAATCTCGAAAGCGAAGGCCTCACCGTGGTTGATGTGCCGCAGCGGGTCGGCTACCTGAGCGACCCGATGAAAGACATCGCCGCGCTGATCGACGATGGCCGATTTCACCATGACGGCAACCCAGCCTTCGTGTGGATGATGAGCAACGTCGAAGTCAAGCCAGACCGAAACGAGAACATATTCCCGCGCAAGCAATCGCCCGAGAAAAAGATAGACGCCGCCGTGGCTCTGATCACGTCGCACAGCCGGGCGATGCTCGGCGAAGGCACTGATGGCAATACGCTCGGCATAGTCATCCTGTAAGGACATTTGATGAATCAACCCGTAAGCTGGTACAACGCTGAGCGCGTTGCCGTGAAAGGCAGCGTCATCCTGCAGGATTGGATGGCGGCCGGCGGCGCTCGCAAGAGCAGCGCCATGACTACGGGCGACATCTACAAGGAACTGCTCGCCCAGGCCAGCTCAGTCAGCGGCATCGCCGTCAACTGGAAGACCGCGCTGCAGGCATCGACTGCACTGGCATGCGCCAGGGTCATCGCGGAAGGCATCGCCCAGGTGCCGTTCAAGCTGTTCAAGGAACGGCAGGGTGGCGGCATGGATCCAGCCAAGGGCCATCATCTGTATGACCTGCTGGCCAACCAACCGAACGAATGGCAGACATCGTTCGAGTTGCGTGAAATGATGGGTCTGCACCTCGCGTTCAAGGGCAATGCCTACCTATACAAGGTTCGCGGTCGCGGCGGCATCGTCGCCGAGCTGCTGCCGTTCGAGCCACAGATGGTCACCGTCAAGCGTGACGGCTGGGAGCGAAAGTACGAAATCAACACCGGCAAGGGCGAGATCATCCCGGTCGCTGCTGAAGATATGTGGCACATCCGTGGCTTGTCTTGGGATGGCGTCAGCGGGCTGGACGGCATCAAGCTCGCCAGCGAAGCCATCGGTCTCGCCATGGCGCTTGAAGATCACGGCAGCCGCATGTTCGCCAATGGTGCCAAGCCATCCGGCGCGCTGATTGCCGACCACACGCCGAAAGAAGAACAGGTCGAACTGCTGAAAAAGACCTGGCGCGAATCGTATGAAGGCGGCAACAACGCCTACAAGACCATGTTGCTGTTCGGTGGCTTCAAGTGGCACCCGTTCGGCCAGACCGGCGTCGACTCGCAACACTTGGAGCAGCGCCGCTTTCAGGTGGAAGAAGTCTGCCGCCACTTCCGCGTGATGCCGATCATGGTCGGCCATTACGACAAGGCCGCCAGCTATGCTGCAGCCGAGCAGAACTTCCTGGCGCACGTGGTGCACACGCTGATGCCATGGTATGGCCGGATCGAGAACTCGGCAGACGTCAACCTGCTGACCCGTGCTGAGCGCGATGCGGGTTATTACACCAAATTCATCGCCCAGGCGCTCATGCGCGGGGCGAGCAAGGATCGGGCCGAATACTACGCCAAGGCGCTCGGCTCGGGCGGTAGCCCGGCCTGGATGACGCAGGACGAAGTGCGCGGGCTGGAAGAACTCAACCCCATGGGCGGCACGGCAGCAGATCTGCCGATTCCCACCAATGTCGGTGGCACACCACCAAAAGGAGAACCTGAAGATGTCAACTCAGCATCTTGAATGCAACCTGATAGAGGTAAAGCTGGCCTCACCTGAATAAGAGGGCGTCGAAGCCGGCA
>JADHED010003140.1_pt1 | contig 10315 bp, 8 predicted proteins | sample 8952041 | NCBI WGS metagenome assembly JADHED01 (sample SAMN16124423, study PRJNA663239) | bioreactor sludge metagenome | isolation source: sludge (control) | place: India:Bengaluru | collected 2018-09-08
CTCCATCATGGCACGGAACTTATCTAAAAGGACGTACGCATCGTGCGTCCACGGGTAAGCATCGTGATGATACTGCACCGAGAATATCGGATGGGCCTCATGCTCTATGCCTTCGACCGTCCCGTCGTTCAAATTGACGTGGGTGACACGGACAGCCTCATTCTTGATCGAATCGATGTCCACGGCAAAACCGTGGTTCTCCGACGTTATGTGTATCCTGCCGGTTGACAGGTCCTTTATCGGCTGGTTTGCCCCGCGATGACCGAACTTGAGCTTGTAGGTCTTCCCCCCGTAGGCGAGGCCCAGGAGCTGCTGGCCGAGGCATATCCCGAACAGGGGCACCTTCCCGAACAGCCCGCGTATCTCGGGTATCGCATACCCGACCGCCTCAGGGTCGCCCGGGCCGTTCGACAGGAGGACCCCGTCGGGTTTGAGGCGGATTATGTCCGCGGCCGGGGTGCGGGCCGGCACAACGGTGACACGGCACCCGATCTGACGAAGGATCCTCAGGATGTTCCTTTTCACGCCAAAATCCATGACCACGCAATGCAGGGACGGGGCCTTCTGCCTGTCGTCCTTAAATTCATACGCTGCCGGGCACGTAACCTCGCTTACAAGGTCGACCCCGACAATGCCGCGCGATCCCCTGGCCTTTTTTACGAGGCTGTCCGGGTCGTGGTCAACGGTCGATATTATCCCGCGCATCACGCCGCGTACCCTTAAGTGCCGGGTAAGGGCCCTCGTATCGATCTCTTCGACCGCAATGATATTGTGTTTCCTGAAATAATCGGCGAGATCGCCCGCCGCCCTCCAGTTGCTCGTTATCTTCGAAAACTCCCGGGATATGAAGCCTTCAACCTTCGGTGCGTCCGATTCGACGTCATCCCCGTTGATGCCGTAGTTGCCGATGAGCGGGTACGTCATCGTGACGATCTGGCCCTTGTACGACGGGTCCGTCATGATCTCCTGGTACCCGGTCATGCTCGTGTTGAAGACTATCTCGCCTTCCTTCTCGCCTTCGAGGCCGAAGCCGACCCCTTCGAAGATGGTCCCGTCTTCCAGTGCCACAAATGCCTTCATCGCTGTCCTCTGCACATTTTTACACAGATGCCGCAAATGTGATGACCGATGTTCCGTTCCTTCCGGAACCGGTTCAGCATATCATAGCACCCGTAATGGTCGAACTCATGCCTATCGTTTTTGATCGCCCCGGCGGGGCACGCGGCGACACACACCCGGCATCCGCCGCAATCCTCGTCAAGCTCGCTGCCGGCCTCAAGGGGCATGTCGGTCAAGACCGTGCTGTAGCGCACACCCGAACCGAAACGCGGGTTGACGAGCAGATTGTTCCGCCCTATCCAGCCGAGGCCCGCCAGCACCCCTGTCCGCTTGTGGTTGATGTGCCCTCTCTGGTTCTTCCAGTCGACAACCTGCGAAGCGGCAAACGGGACCGCCCTGAACCCTTCCCTCTCGATCTGCCGCCCGAGAAAATACCCGACCATGTCGAGCCTGTAATTCAACTGGCGGTAATGATGGAGATACAGCTGGGTGGGACCGTCTTCCAGCGTATCGAGGACCCCCCTCGACAGAACAAGGCCGAAGGATATCGCGTACGGCAGGTCGCGCACTGTAAGACTGCCGGTCCCGGTCACATCTTCACCATACCTGGACATGGGGGCGACGCCGAAAAGATCGACATCCAGGTCGCGGAGCCACTTCTCGATCTTTGCGTTATTGCCCACTGACGGCACTCCTTATCAGGTTACATCAGTCCTGTTTTTTTAAAATGGACCATCAGGGCGGTGATCGAAGCGGGAGTCACTCCCGGTATACGGGACGCCTGCCCGAGGGTCAATGGCCTCACCCGCGTGAAACGCTCGACCACCTCGCGGGAAAGACCTGAAACCTGACCGTAATCGAGCTCGCGCGGGATACGCCGGTCATCGAGCTTTTTCGCCCGGGCTACCATCTCCTGCTGGCGGTCCGTATAGCCCCGGTATTTTACATCAATTTCGATCTGATACGCCACATCATTGTCGATACCGGCGAGGCGTTCGTCGATATTTTTCATCATATCCAGCGTGACCCCCGGTTTCCTCAGAAGGTCTTCCAGCGTCACCGGGTTCGTGATCCCCTCGATCCCGTGGTCCTGCAGCAATTGCTTCGTTGCCCTTGTCGGCTTCAGCCGGATGCCCCGAAGCAGGTCGAATGCCCTGTCGGCCCGGTCTTTCTTGTCCCTCACCTTTTTGTAGCGTTCCTCTCCGACTATCCCCAGGGCGTGCCCCTTTTCGGTAAGCCTGAGGTCCGCGTTGTCCTCCCGCAGCAGGAGCCTGTGCTCCGCCCTCGAGGTGAACATCCTGTACGGCTCGTCCACACCCTTCGTGACCAGGTCGTCGATCATCACCCCTATGTACGCCTCGTGCCGGCCAAGAACGAACTCGCCGCCGCCCCGGACCTTGAGCGATGCGTTGATGCCTGCCATCATTCCCTGTGCGGCCGCTTCTTCGTAGCCGGTTGTCCCGTTTATCTGCCCTGCCAGGTAGAGATCTTCGACCAGCTTTGTTTCGAGCGTCGGGTAGAGCTGCGTGGGAAAGACGAAATCGTATTCGATGCCGTATCCGGGCCGCACGATCTTCGCATTCTCGAGCCCGTCGATGGTCTTGAGCATCGCGGCCTGGACGTCGAGCGGAAGGCTCGTCGATAAACCGTTCGGATAATACTCGATGGTGTCGAGGCCTTCCGGTTCGATAAAGATGCGGTGCCTCGACCTTTCGCTGAAACGTACGATCTTGTCCTCTATCGACGGGCAGTACCGGACGCCCGTCCCCTTGATGACCCCGGTAAAAAGCGGCGAACGGTCAAACCCTGTCCGGATCGCATCGTGCGTTGCGTCATTCGTGTACGCGAGGAAGCATGGGACAAGCGGGTTGCTTACGGTGCCGGTCATAAACGAGAACGGGACGGGGGGGTCGTCGCTTAACTGCGGCGTCATCCGCGAAAAATCGATCGTCCGGCCATCAAGCCTGGGGCACGTTCCCGTCTTGAGCCTGCCGAGCGCAAAACCCAGTTCTCTCAAACTGTCCGAAAGACCGTTCGAAGACACATCGCCCAGTCGTCCCCCCTCAAAATGCTCGAGCCCGACATGGATAAGGCCCTTAAGAAAGGTCCCGGTCGTCAGGATAACGGCCTTTGCCCAAAAATGTTCCCCCAGTATGGTCTCGACCCCGGTTGCGGCATTGTTTTCCACGATCAACCGCCGGGCGGTCCCCTGCCTGATCGCAAGGTTGGGTGTCTCTTCGAGCCTGCGCTTCATCCGGCGGGCGTAGAGCGCCATGTCGGTCTGGACCCGTGTTGCACGGACCGCGGGGCCTTTCTTCGTATTCAGCACCTTGAACTGTATCCCGGCTGCATCCGTGTTGAGCGCCATTTCCCCGTCGAGGGCGTCTATTTCCCTCACAAGGTGGCCTTTCCCCAGGCCGCCGACGGACGGGTTGCAGGACATGAACGCGACGTGGTCGATGTTCATCGTAAGGAGAAGGGCGCGTGCTCCCATACGTGCGGCGGCAAACGCAGCCTCGCATCCCGCATGGCCGGCCCCCACTATGATAATGTCAAATTTGTCCATTGCGCACATCCGAAGGCGGTATATTGTAGCAGGATTCACGGTGGTTTTCCATACCCGCTTTAAAATACGTATTATATTATTAATATTCATGATATCATGAGAATAGCGGTGCAGGGCGGGAAACCGGCATTTCATCCCCTGCCGGCCAATAGTACAATAATGTTGTATTTATGGTCCCGGTTATCATGTTTTGAAAGGGCCCACACGAAGGAGGGAACATGGAGGAGAAAAGGATCGGAACCGTTGTCGGGTATTTCGCGAAGATCGGCGTAGCCGCCATAAAGATCACGGACGGGGAGTTGAAGATCGGCGACCGGATCAAGATAAAGGGTCATTCCACCGATCTCGAGGAAACCATCGAGTCCATGCAGGTCGAACATAAGATTGTCGACAGGGCCACACCGGGAATGGATGTGGGTTTAAAGGTCAAAGACCGGGTGCGGGAGCATGATGTTGTCTATGTAATCACGGAATAAAACGGGCGATAGGCGATGGGCGATGGGCGATGGGTAAATCCCCGGGGATGGCAACCCATCACCCAGCACCCCTCCCGTCGGCCGTCGCCTATTACCTATTGCCTATTCCCTTTTATATGCTATATATATCGTCAGAGACCCTGACAACTAGGGAGGGATGACGATGGACGAAAAAGAACTGATGTGGCGTTTCCGGGACGTCTTTGAAACCACGATCCCGATACTCGAAGAGCTGGAAAAAGGGTTTTTTTCACAACAGGCACGGACCATACAGGATTGCGAAAAAAAATTCGGGGACCTTCTTATTTCCCGCGTCCCCTATGTTGAAAAGATCATCGGGGAAAAGCAAAAGACCGAGGCCGATATGATCTACGTCAGGCTCCTGCCCGCGCTGCAGACCATTGCGCTCGCCATCGAGAACCTGATGTATAAAATGGAATCAAAGATCGTATCGAACATACTCTTCAGTGAAAAGGCCCTTTCCGAGATAAGGGGCCTTTTTCATGTGATGAAGGAACAGTTCAGGGAGACAAAGGACTACGTCATTACCAGGAACCCGGCATTGAAGGATGCGGTCGGAATGCACATGGAAACGATGTTCAGGATGATCGAAGAACACGCGATAGTCCACCAGAACCGGCTTATCACGGGGATATGCATGCCCCAGGCATCGTACATCTATCTCGATATCACGGATTCTTTGAAAAGGATATCGCGCGGACTGACCGATTTTGCCAACAAGGTTTGATTATTGGGGATATCTTACGAATCACTTGCTCGCGCAATAGACACATCTGTCATTTTAAGCAGGCTCGCCGCATCTCCCTTCAGGGGCCGGGTGTTCCTCGTCGGTGGGGCGCTCAGGGAATTTGCCCTGGGTTCGAACCCCCGGGACTATGACCTTGCCCTCTCCGACCCCGACGATCTGAAGGCCATCGAAAAAGTATTCCAAAAGCGTGCCTTTTTGCTCGGCAAAAAACCTATCCAGACATACAGGATCGCTGCTGAAGATATCATGCTGGACATAACGGTCCTGGAGGCCTCCATCGAAAAGGACCTGGCGCGCCGCGACTTCACGATGAATGCGATCGCATTCGATCTGAAGGCCCGGGCGGTGGTCGACCCGCTGAAAGGGCTTGGCGATATAGACGGGAAGATCATCCGCTATCCCGACCGTGGAACGATTGCAAGCGACCCGTTGCGCATGCTCAAAGCCATCCGCCATTTCGCGGTCCTCGATGGCTTCGTCCTCGACCCCGAATTGAAAGAGGCCATCGCATCCTCCAGGGGCCTTATCCGGACCACGGCCGCCGAAAGGATCAAATACGAGCTCGATCTTATTATGGAGTCCCCGGGGGCGTCCCGGGGCATGGAAGTCCTCAGCCAAACCGGTCTTCTCTTTGAGATCGTCCCCGAACTCATGGCCCTGCGCGCCATGGACATTGAAAAACACTTCTCGCTGGAAACGTACGGCCATACCCTGCACGGGTTCTCATTTCTCCATTCCCGCGGCGCTTATTACGTCCCCGACCCGGCATCGCTCAAGGATGTCGGGTATGCCCTGCTCTTTCACGACCTTGGAAAGGCCCACACGTATTCCTACGACGAGACAAAAGGGCTTGTGCATTTCTTCAACCATGAACGGATATCCCGTGACATTGCATCCGCCATCATGGACCGCCTCAGGTTCAGCGTGCAGGAAAGAAAGCGGATATGCTCCCTGATCGAACATCACATGCGCATTTTTCTCATAAGTTCCTCAGACGCCACGGAAAAGGCGATACGGAGGCTGATCTATAAGATGGGAGACCTGACCCCGCTCCTCATAGCGCATACCCTGTGCGACATGTACGGAAGCTCAGACGGCGAGGATAACCCGTCCACATTTCAGGTCATCCAGAATTGCAATGCGATAATGTCCGCGTACCGCGAATCGAAAAAGGAACCGCTCCCCCGGCTGGTCTGTGGCAACGACCTCAAGAACGTGGGTTTTCTCGAAGGCCCTTTTCTCGGGGAAGCCCTCGAAATTATAAGGGACAGGCAGATAGCAGGGGAAATCTCCACGCGGGACGAAGCCCTGCGACTCGCGGAACAGATGCTCCGTGACCGTAAGGCGTGAGAGCGTAAGGAATAGAAAACCTCTCCAATCTCGGCTTAATTCGGAATAATAATCAGGTCGTCATTCCGGCGAAGGCCGGAATCCAAGGTTTTGTTTTTATAACCGTTTATTGTTGCCATCCCTCTGAAAAGACTGCAAAAGAAAAACCTGGGATCCCGGCGTCGAGCGCCGGGATGACGGCGCTGCTTAATAAAAGAAGTGTAGACAGGGTGATGAAAGCCTTACGCCTTACGATCCTTAATAGTCCGGCTCCCCCGGCTTCGTTATCCTCCGGTAATCGTTGAGATCGAGTGCGTGGTCTGTGCCGGGCTGGATAGTGGCATCCTTCGAATACCCGTATTTTGACCAGTAGCCTGTTCCGCCCTGTTCGCGAAATTCCAGCCGCAGTATGGACTTTACGCTTTTGTAGCCGTACTTCGACGGCATGAGCAAACGCAAAGGCCCCCCGTATTCGGGCGGCAGGGGATGACCGTTCATGTCGTAGGCAAAGAGGACCCGGGGGTTCAGCAGCTCTTCAAGCGAGATATACTCGTAGTAATCATCGGCGGAATAGAAATAGAGATGGCGTGCATTCGGGGCCGGCTTGACGATATCGAACAGGGCCTTTGGCCTGAAACCTCCCCATTTCGCCTTGCTCGACCATGATTCGACGCATTTCATCCGCGACACCTGGCTTATAACCGGTATTTTCCTCAGCGAGACAATGTTGAAACTTTGCGGCCTTTCGCATAAACCGGTCACGGTAAGCGACCACTTTGCCGGGTCTATGGGCCGTATCGGCTTGATGAAACGAATGTAGAAGCCTTCCCTGTCCTCATTGTCAAGCAGCTTCTCGATCTCTTTCGGTTCAGCCGAATGCGGGATAAGGAAGGAAACGCTCAGGACACAGATAAATTTCATCACGTCCCGCCTGCTCATGTCTTTGAAGGCATCCATATAGTAAGTATAATCACGATGTTCGTGAAAAGGAAAAAAATGTGACGGCATCGGACCCATTTCAAAGTAATGTGAATGTGTGGTAATCTATACTGGTTTTACAGACCATTCTTGAGGGGTTGACATGAAAAGAAGAAATTTCTTAAAATTCGCCCTTTCCACGATAATAGCCAGTCAACTTCCTTCCACCGTATTCTCTCAGGCGCCGTCGTCTACCGTTGCAGTCGCCGAAGGCACAGACTATGCGGCCATCACCCGCAAGGTTATAACGGCGCTGGGCGGCATGAAGGCTTTCGTCAAGCCGGGAAACACTGTCGTCGTCAAGCCGAACATGGGCTGGGACAGGAAGCCTGAATACGCTGCGACCACCCATCCCGCTGTGATAAAGGCCGTTGTCGAGGAATGCCTCGGCGCGGGGGCCAAAAAAGTCAAAGTTTTTGACAATACCTGCAATGACGCCCGCCGCAGCTATGAAAGCTGCGGGATACCGGAAGCATTGAAAGGCATGAAAAATGTCGATGTCCGGTTCGTCGAAAATGACCGTTTCAAAAAGACCGCCCTCAAGGGCAAATTCCTCAAGGAATGGGCCCTGTACGGCGACGCACTCACCGCTGATGTCCTTATAAATGTCCCCATAGCGAAGCATCACAGTCTGACCGGGCTCACCCTGGGGCTCAAGAATATGATGGGGATCATGGGAGACAACCGCGGATACATCCATCGCAGTATCGAAGATGCGCTCTGTGACATCAACAGCATCGTCAAAAGCCACCTTACGATCATCGACGCGACCCGCATCCTGACGAAACACGGACCGGTGGGAGGCAGCCTCAAGGATGTCAGGGTCCTCAACAAGGTCATTGCATCACGCGACATTGTCGCGGCAGACGCATACGCGACAACCCTCTTCAATATGAAACCCGATGAGATCGCGACCACAGTCGCGGCCCACAAGCGCGGACTGGGCGAGATGAACCTCGGCAGGATAAAGATCATAAAAACCTAAAAAAGGGGTTTCATGTTTCGCTCCTTCTTCACTCCTTCCCGTATTTCTCAGCTGTTCTTTCTTGCCCTGTTCCTTTACCTGTTCATCATTACCGACTATCGGGGCCGGGATGAGATCAATGTCGGCGTGAACAGCTTCTTCAGAATGGACCCTCTCGTCCTCGCAAGCTATGTCCTTGCCGCGAAGTCCCCGGCCTGGCTCCTTTTCCCTGCCATCCTGATGGTGGTGTTCACCCTAGTGCTGGGAAGGTTCTTCTGCGGCTGGATCTGTCCTTTAGGCACGCTCATAGATCTCGTTACGCGAAGGATCCCGAAGTCGGGACCGATACGGTTCCTCAAGGGAAGGTTCAAGTATTTTCTCCTGTATGCGCTTCTTGTTTCCGCCCTTCTCTCTGTCAACCTGTCGGGGGTCTTCGACCCGATCGCTCTGCTTATCAGGGCCATGACATTCTTCTTTTACCCGCTTCTCGGCCTTGCCGCACGGTCAGGTTGGTCGGGCCTCTATACACTCGCGGGGGATAACCGCGACTCTGTTCTGTTCCTCTATGATTTCCTGCGGGCACATATTTTGCCTTTCCGCGAGACACTCTATCCCCTTGCCTTTGCGTCGTTCGTCATTATCGTCCTGATCTTTGCCATCGAAAGGTTTGAAAGAAGGAACTGGTGCCGGAACATCTGCCCCCTGGGAACATTGCTCGGCCTTCTCGGGCGTTTTTCTTTGTTCAGGCGCATACCCGGCAGGCTCTGCAAGGATTGCGGGGATTGCCGGCAACATTGCCCGACGGCATTTGACGAGGACGTCCTGCAATCCGGAGACTGCATACGCTGTATGGATTGCCGGGCGGCCTGCAATTTCCAGCGGGTCAGCTTCAAACCCGGGCTGCCGTCTTTTTCAACGGCCGGCGCGACAAAACAGCCCGTTTGGTCCCGGCGTTTGTTCCTGGGAAGCGTTGCATCGGGCATTGTCATGGCAAAAGGGTTTTCTTTTCGCGAGCCCGAGGCACAGAACCGTCTCCTGCGCCCGCCGGGGGTCACGGATGAAAATGCCTTTCTCGCCAAATGCGTTCGCTGCGGGGAATGCATGAAGGTGTGCCTGCGCTCGGCACTGTATCCGGACCTTGTCCTCGGCGGCGTGACGGGTATTTTTATGCCGGTGCTCATCCCCCGTCTCGGATATTGCGAATACAACTGCACGTTGTGCGGCCAGGTATGCCCGACGGGGGCGATCCCGCGGCTCTCACCTGAGGAAAAGAGGAAAAGCGTTATAGGTACCGCCGTATTCGACAGGAACCTGTGCCTGCCCTATGCAAAGAAGGTCAACTGCCTGGTGTGCGAGGAACATTGCCCCGTACCCGACAAGGCCATCCGCTTCGAACTGGTCACAGACATTAACTATGAAGGCAAAAGGGTGGTCCTCAAAAAACCTTATGTGGTCGATGAGCTATGCACCGGCTGCGGTATTTGCGAAAACAAATGCCCGCTCGAAGGGCGTTCGGCTATCGAGGTATTTTCCCGAAGAAACAGGCGAGCGACCTAGCCATGGTCCGGTTCGGTGCGCTGCGGGACCCTGTATAAGGCACGTTGTATCGCATCGCTCAATTCGGCCATGCGGTATGGCTTCGCAATAACCCCGGCAAAGCCGTACTGACCAAACATCGCCATGACGGGATCGTTCGAATAGCCGCTTGATACTATCGCTTTGACAGCGGGATCGATCTCGAGGAGCCGCAGGATAGTCTCCTTGCCCCCCATGCCGCCGGGGATGGTTATGTCGAGTATGACGATATCGAACGGTACTCCGGAATTACGCGCCTCGACATACTTCCTTACGGTCTCGTTGCCATCCGCTGCGGTTTCCACCTCGTATCCGAGGTTTTCGAGCATGTCCTTCGTTATCTGGAGTATCATCTCCTCATCGTCCATGTGAAGGACCCTCGTCCTTACCGCCGGCCTGCCACGGTCAGCGATCCGCCGGCCGGTTCCCGGTTGTTCATCCGACGCCCTCAGATATACATAGAAGGTTGTCCCGAAACCCGGTTTTGATTCGACGGCGATATGGCCCTCGTGGTTCTTGATGATCGAATAGGATGTCGCAAGACCGAGCCCGCTGCCTTTCTGATTTGTCGTAAAATAAGGATCGAATATCTTACCCGT
>JADHED010003141.1_pt1 | contig 10302 bp, 11 predicted proteins | sample 8952041 | NCBI WGS metagenome assembly JADHED01 (sample SAMN16124423, study PRJNA663239) | bioreactor sludge metagenome | isolation source: sludge (control) | place: India:Bengaluru | collected 2018-09-08
CCACCGATTCGGCGTCCATCCATTTCAGGCTTTCGATGCCGCTGGCGTCGCCGGTGCCGCCGAGGATGCGGTTGAGCAGCGAGGAAGCCTTGTCGTCGCCCAGGGCCTTGGTCAGCACCGAGCGGATGTAGTCGTCGGAATCCAGGCCCAGGGTCGAATTCTGGTCGGCAACGTTGTTGAACGAGGAGAGCACCTGCTCGACCTGGTCCTGCGGGATCGCCTTCATCGAGGTCATCGCTTCGCCCAGCTTCTGGACTTCGCGCGGGCCGAGGAATTTCATCACTTCGGCCGCACCTTCCTCGCCCAGGGCGAGCATCAGGACCGCTGCGTTGTGGATGCCGTTGTTGTCACTCATTGCTGCCTACCCAGGTTTTCACGATGTTGGCGACGACGCGCGGATCTTCCTTGGCGAGCTGCTGCGCGCGGCTCAGGTTGTCCTGATAGCTGCGCTGGCCCGGCGCCAGCGCCATCATGTCTCCGCCGGCGGCGGCGAACTGCGGGTGGCCGCCCGCGTGGGGGGCACCGGGGGCAGGCAGGGCCAGCGGCTCGGACAGTTTCTTCAATAACGGCTTCAGCACGCGCAAATACAGCAGCAGGAGTGCGATGCCCATGAGGATGTACTTGCCGGTGGCCTTGGCGGTTTCGATGGTGGACGGCTGTTTCCAGATCGGCGTTTCGGGGATGTCTTCCACTTCCGGCATGGCGAAGGGGCTGTTGACGACGTTGAGGGTGTCGCCGCGCTGCTGGTTGTAGCCCATGGCTTCCTTCACCAGATTGGTGATCTTGGCCATTTCGTCCGCCGACAGGGGTTTTTGCGCGACCTTGCCGGCCTTGTCCGTGGTCTTGCGGTAGTTCACCACGACGGCGACCGACAGGCGCTTGAGCCCGCCGCTGCCCTGCTGCACGTACTGGATGGTCTTGTCGACCTCGTAATTGACGGTGGAATCCTTGCGCGTGTTGGCGGATGCGGCCGGTGCGGCGGCGGTGGCCGGCGCCTTGCCGGCGGCGGGCGCGGTGACCGGTGCGGTGGCCGGGGCCGGGGGCTGGTTGGTGAGCGCGCCCGGTACGCCGGATGCGCCGCCGCCGCCGTTCGACGATTCGCTGGTCTGCTGGCTGCGGATCGTCATGGCGTCGGGCGTCTGGTTCGGCTTGTAGGATTCGACTGCCTGTTCGCTGCGCGAGAAATCGATGTCGGCCGTGGCTTCGGCGCGCACGTTCTCGGCGCCGACCATGGGGCTGATGATCGATTCGATGCGCCGGGCCACGCTTTGCTGGAGATCCTGCACGTATTTCATCTGCGTGGGATCGAGCCCGTTAGGCGCCGGCTTGGAGGCATCCGACAGCAGGTTGCCGTTCTGGTCGACCAGGGTCACGTTCTTGGGCGACAGCTCGGGCACGCTGCTGGCGACCAGATGCACGATGGCGCTCACCTGCTGGGCGTCGAGCGTGCGGCCGGGGTAGAGGTTGATCAGCACCGAGGCGGTGGGGGCCTTCTGTTCGGTGACGAAGACCGAGTCCTTGGGCATGGCCAGGTGCACGCGGGCGGCCTGGACGGACGAGACGGACTCGATGGAGCGGGCGAGTTCGCCTTCCATCGCGCGCTGGAAATTGATCTGCTCGACGAACTGCGAGGAGCCGAGCTTCTGGTTCTCCATCAGCTCGAAACCGATGTTGCCGCCCTTGGGCAGGCCCTGCGAGGCCAGCTTCAGGCGGGCGTCGTACACGCGGTCGGACGGCACCATGATGGTGCCGCCGCCGTCGCTGAACTTGTAGGGAATGTTCAGCTTGTCCAGCTCGGCGACGATGGCGCCGCCGTCGCGGTCGTTGTAGTTGGCGAACAGCACGCGGTAGTCCGGCTGCTGGCCCCACATCCACACGCCGGCCATGGCGGCGACGACCGCCGCCACGCCGAGCATCATCACGATCTTGCGTCCCCCCGGGGTACGGGTGAAGTCCATGACCCCGCCCGGAACCACGATTTCGCCAGCTGCTGCCATAGTTTTTTCCCTGTTGCGCTGTTCATGCCGTGCCACGGATGCACGGACTCGTGATGGGATTATCGGCAGCGGGCGGTTTTTCAATCGCGGGAATAGAAGCCGGTTTTCCGCCTTTATCGCGCTTATGGCTTGCCGGGCGCCGGGCTAAGGTGCGAACGTGGAAAACCGCCCGAAAGGGGATTGAAATGAGCATAGGCGCAATCGACACCAGCCGCATCGAGGCCATGGTCGCCCAGCTGCGCGCGGCAGCGGCCCAGACGACGCCGCCCGGCGGCGGCGTGGCGAAAGCGGGCGATGCCGCTAAGGCCGCGGGCGGACCGGACTTCACGACTGCGCTCAAATCCTCGCTCGATCAGGTCAACCAGATGCAGCTGCAGGCCCAGAACGTGTCCGAACGCTTCGCCATGGGCGATAGTTCCGTGAGCCTGTCCGACGCCATGATTTCGATGCAGAAATCCAGCATCGCCCTGCAGCAGACCATCCAGGTGCGCAACAAGCTGGTTCAGGCGTATCAGGACATCATGAACATGGGCATTTGATGTAGAAACCGCCCTGCGCAAGGCAGGGCGGCGTGTCGCAGGCCTCAGGCGTCCGGCCTGCGGAATTCAGGCTGCCTTCCGCACGGCAGAGGCCGGCCGGCCCCCCGAGATTTCGCGCTTGAAGCGGTTGAGCACGCTGACGACGTCGGTGGACAGGGCGGTAAAGCTCGATCCGGTTCCCAGCAGACGCTCGGCGTCGTCGTGACGGCCGAGATTGATCTTGCGTGCGATTTCGCCGACCGAACGATGGAAATCGCGATGCTTGTTCTGCAGTTCGCCGAAGCGGGGGTGCTTGCTGTGGCGATGGCCGCCGGGCCCGTGTATCCATTTTCCCAGCGCGCAGCAGTCGTCGCGCGAGACGGTATCCACGTCCAGCTTTTCCTCGTTCGAGATCGCGCGACGGAGCTTCATCTTCCAGGCCCGGTGCGCTTCGATGGCGGCATCGAAGTCGAACTGGTCGACGTTGGTCTCCGTCCGCGCCTGCACCGGTTCTTCGACCAGCCTGGCCGATTCGGGCAGCTTGAAGGCGACGACGCGTTCCGATAGCGCAAATGCCGCCTGTTTGAGCGATTCGGCGGCGGAAGTCGAAGCCGAGACGACTGCCGTGTTGAGGTGGGTGAGATGGTCCAGGTCGGCGACGGAGGCGCTGACGTGTTCGATGTCATGGCTTTGCTGCTGCGTGGCGCGCGCGACGTCGGACATGATTTCGTTGATGACGCGCGCCTTGTCGACCAGCGCGCTGATCGCCTCGCCGGCGTTGTGGGCGATGCGGGTACCGCCCGAGACTTCCTCGACGTTGACGCAGATCAGATCCTTGATTTCGCGTGCGGCGGTGGCGCTGCGTTGCGCCAGCGCGCGGACTTCGGACGCCACCACGGCGAAGCCGCGGCCCTGTTCGCCTGCGCGGGCGGCTTCCACCGCAGCGTTCAGCGCCAGGATGTTGGTCTGGAAGGCGATGCCGTCGATCACGCCGATGATGGCGCTGATCTGACGGGAGGCTTCGTCGATGCGCTTCATCGTGGCTTCGACTTCCTCGATGATGCGGCCGCCCTCGGCGGCCACGGCTGCGTTTTCGGTCGCGATCCCGGCCGCGCGTTCGGTGAATTCCGCTGCGGTTCTCACGCTGGACGCGATCTGTTCCATGGTCCGCGTGGTTTCGTGCAGGTTGCCGACGGTCTGCTCGGTGCGCGACGACAGATCCAGGGTGTCCGCGGTGATTTCGCGCGAGGCGTGGACGATGGTGTCGCTTTCGTGGCGCCCGTTCGCCCCCACCAGGGCGAGCGCGCCCTGCATGGCGCCGAGGTTCTGTATCAATTGCGCGATCTCGTCCTTGCCCCACGGCTGGGGCAAGGTGGTCAGATCGCCCAGGGCCATGGCGTCGAGATGGGCCTTCACCTCGTTCAGGCCGCCGACCATGACCTTGTAGAAGCAGACGAACAGATAGAGTGCGAGGCCGAGGCCGACCGTGATCAGGCTGAAGCGCAGGCTGGGATCGAGGGGGACGAAATTCCCGATGTAGGGGGTCATGAACCCCAGGCTGATGAAGCCGGCCTTCTGCTTGAAATCGAGCTTGCGGAAAAGCCGGACGCCGGGCGCCCAGATTCCGTGGTGGGTGAAGAACCCGTCTTTGCTAGAGGCGGCTGCGGCTGTCCGGCGGTCAGGCGCAGGGCGGGTGAGGGGCTGGGGCGACATTCAGTTCTCCGTATGTGTATGTCTTATTTAATTCGCCACAAGCCCGTTTCCGGGCCGGTTTCAGGCTGCGCGCAGGGCTTGCCGCAGCGCGTTGGACAGATCTTCCGCGACGAATTTCGCGACGTAGGCATCCGCCCCCACTTTTTTCACGTGCGCCTCGTTGGCCGAGCCGGTCAGCGAGGAATGGATCACCACCGGAATGCCGGAGAAGCGCGGATCCTGTTTTACGTTGCGGGTGAGGGTGAAGCCGTCCATTTCGGGCATTTCCAGATCGGTCAGCACCAGGGCGATCTTGTCGGAAACGGATTTGCCTTCGGTTTGCGCCTTGGCGGCGATCGCCTGCAACTGGTCCCAGGCTTCCTGCCCGGTCTTGGTCATCAGGTAGGGCAGGCCCATGGCGGTGAGGCCTTCCTCGATCATGGTGCGGGCGACGAGCGAATCGTCGGCGGCAAGGATGACGCTGCCCGGTCTGAGCTCGACCTTGGGGCCGATGCGTTCGGGATCGACCTCGACGTCGCCGGTCGACGGCATGACCTGGCGCAGGATGGTTTCCACGTCGAGCACCTGGGCCAGCCGGTCGCTGTTGTCGCCGTCCAGGCGGGCGATGCTGGTGACCATGCCGCTGGCGGCGTTGCCTTCGGCCGACAGCACCTGGCGCCATTCGAGGCGCACGATGTCTTCCACCGATTCGACGGCGAAAGCCTGGGTGCTGCGGGCGTATTCGGTAATGAGCAGGATCTGGTGGCCGTTGCTGGGCGTGCAGCCGCACACGGCGGAAAGATCGATCACCGGCAGGATCTGGCCGCGCAGGTCGACCACGCCCATCATGTGGGGGGGCGAGCCGGCCACTGCGGTGACCGTCGGCATGGGGATGATCTCGCGCACCTTGAAGACGTTGATGCCGAACAGCTCCGTGCGGCCGAGCAGCGGATCGTTGCCGAGACGGAACAGCAGCAGTTCCAGCTTGTTGGAGCTGGTGAGATTGGTGCGTTCGTCGATTTCCTGCTGGATGCTTTGCATCATGTCGGATTCTCCAAAGTTCGGAATTACAGGCTGTTGCGCCGGTCGCGTTCGATTTTCATGACGAAGCGCTGCAGCATCGCGGCGACGTCGTTGGGCAGGTCCACGAAGCGGCAGCCGAGGCGGGTCTGGAATGCGCCGTTTGCCAGGCGGATCTGCGCGCTGTTGCGGATTTCTAGGGTGACGGTCACGGGATCGACCTCGGGCAGCAGCAGGCGGCAGCGTTCGAGTATCCGCCCCGCGTCGGTGCCGAGGCGCCCGCTGGCGTCGGTCAGGGCAACCCCGCCGCAGCCGATGTCCACGATGTGCGTGGTGATCGGTTCGGAATCCTGCTCATAGGGCGAGGGAATGATGCATTTCACCGGTCGGGCGATCGGCAGGGCCACGCGGAAATGTTCGCGGCGCTGCAGCCGGACCAGCGATTTCGGGATCGCGATGCTCAATGCCGGCAGCTTCTCGTAGTCGATCAGGCTGACCGTGCCGGTCTGGAACGAGATCGAGACGCCGTCGAGCTGGGTGATGAATTCGGCGCCCTTGCCCGACATCAGTTCGCGGTTGAGCGCATCGCCGCGCGCCACGTCGAGGATGAGCTGGTTCTTCGGCATGTTGAGGCCGATCACGGAGGTGACGACGATCTGGCGGGAACCCGGCAGATCGAGATTGACCAGCAGCTTGCGCTGCATGATCGAACGCAGCAGGAACAGGATTTCCGAACGCGAATGCACGGCATAACGTGCCATGATGGTTTCGCGGTCGGTGGCGGCGGAGGTGTCGTCGATTTGCATGGCGGGCAGCATGGTTCTGGCGCTCGGTTTCTACTTCTTCTCTAACGGCAGTTCTCCGGAATTCTCAAGTCGATACAGCCAGGCCAGCAGTTCCGCCACCGCCACGTACAGTTGCGGCGGGATATGGCTGTCCAGGTCGATCTGCATGAGCAGCGCCAGCAGTTCGCGCGATTCGTGCACGTAGACGCCCGAGGCGCGTGCCTTGTCGATGATGGCGTCGGCGACGAGGCCGCGTCCCTTGGCGACGACGCGCGGGGCGCTGTCGCCTTCGCGGTAGGCGAGGGCGGCCGCGGCGCGTTGCGGATCAGGCCCCGGCATCCTGGGTCACCTCGAGTGCCTGCACGACGCAACCGGCGGCCTGCAGCCGTCCCGATAGTGCAGCCTGATCGGCTTGCAGCACGGGCAGGCTTTCGGCGCTTTCGGGCATGACGCGAATGCTGAAATTCTGGCGGGCATCGAGCCGGATATGGACGCTGACCGTGCCGAGCGCGGGCAGGCTGAGCTTCAGGTGCGATTCCCAGGCCGGGTCGAGGGTTGCGACGGCCGGCGACGCGGCATCGCGCGGAGCGTCGTCTTCGCGTTGCAACTGCCATTCCATGACCTGGCCCGGCCAGAGTTCGCCGCGCCAGACCAGTTGCGGGGATTCGAGCACCTGCAGTTGCTGGGTCAGCAGGGTGTGCAGTGGATTGGCGGTTTTCTGGGCGGCCTCGCTCAGAAGAGAAGCGGGCATGGACGTGTTCGCGGAAAGCTGGTTTTGCGGCTCGCGCAGCAGGCCGTCGAGCGAGTCGTGGCCGGCAACCCAGTTTGCCAGATGCGATTCGTAGAACAGGCCGCTGCGGACCAGCGCGGTGCGCAGGGCGGGCGCCAGTTCGGCAGGGTCCTGGGCAGGCTGGGCCAGCAAGGGCGCGGCCGGCGTGAGTGTGGGCGGGGTGCGTTCCGGCACGCGCTGCATCATGTCGGACAGCATGCGTGCGGTCAGGCTGAGCTGCGGCATGTCCACCGCGTCGGCCTCGGACGTTTCGAGCGCGAACGAGGGCTGCGGCAGGTGCCCGGCAAAGCTCAAGCGGAGCGTTTCCCCGCGCTCGACCGTGCGCGGCAGGCGCATCGCCACGGTCTGTCCCTCGATGCTGACCAGCGCAAGGTCGCGGGTTTGCCCCACGACGCGGGCCAGCACGCCCTGGCCGACGCGCAGGTTCTCGAATGCGGAGCGTTGCCCGCCGCCCTGGTCCCGTCCGGGCGCGTCCAGCAGCGGCTGGACAGCGAGCACGCGGGACAGGGCCAGGGGGTACACGTTACGTCACGTCAGAGGCGCTGGGCGCTGTAGGCGCGCATGCCGCGCTGTCCGGTGCGCGTCTGGCTCAGGCGTTCCTGCAGTTCGTGCAGGCGCGGCTCCGCCAGCGCGCGGATCTTGGCGTCGTTCTGCAGGATGGTGCGGATGACCGCGACCTTGGCACGCTGTTCGGTCTCGTTGAGCGTGGCCGGTGCGGCCTGCATGAGGCTGCCGATGTGGTCGCGGCAGCGTTGTTCGAGCGTGGCCACTTCGTCCCATTCGCCCTGGCGGGCGGCGACGAGCATGCTGCCGGTGAGTGCGGAGAGCGCTTCGTAGGTGTTGAGCATTTCGCTGCTGGTCATGTTCGCTCTCCGGATCAGGCGGCAATGGATTGAATGTGGGGGCGCGCGGCACGGGTGGCCGTGCCGATCTGCTGCCAGGCCTCGCGCAGTTCGCGCAGCAGGCCGAGCACTTCCTCCAGCGGCGCGGTGTCGTTTCTGAGGTGGCCGAGCATGATGCGTTTGTTCATGTAGTCGTAGAGCGCATCGAGCTGCGCCGCCAGGTCGCCGCCTCGCTGCGCGTCGAGCGACGCCCGCAGGCCGTCGAGGATGATGCTGCTGGCCTTGGTGATGGCGGCGGATTTCTTCATCAGATCGCCATCCTGGATGTGGCGGATCGCCATGCGTACGGCAAGCTCGGCGCCTTCGAACAGCAGGACGATGAGTTGGTGGGGGCTGGCGGCGATGATGTCGGATTCCAATCCGACTTTCGCGTAGGCGTTGGCAGCGGCGCTGGTAGGGGTGTACACGTCTTCTTCCTTTATCTTTATTGCGTTTTGGTCTGGGTCAGCAGCTGCTGGGTCAGGAAGGTGCTGGTGGTGTTCATGCTGCTCAACAACAGGTTCAGGTTGGTGTATTCGCGGGTGTATTTCTTCTCGATGGCCGAGAGCCGGATCTCCAGACGGTCGATCTCGTCCTGGTTGTCCTGGACCTGGCTCTTCAGCGTCTGGGTGCGCAGATCGATCAGGCCGCCGGTCTGCAGCGCGCTGCTGGCCCAGGCGTCGATGCGGGTGGCAAAGCCGGTGCTGCCGTTGAACAGGTTCAGCACGTCCGAGAAATTGTTGCCGATCGCCGTGGTGAGCTTGCTGCTGTCGTAGGCCAGCGTGCCGTCCTTCTGGAAGCTGATGCCCACCTCGGCCAGGCGCGACAGGGTGCCGCCGCCGGTCGCCGTGTTGAATACGGAGCGCAGTTCTTCCTGCAGGCTGCGCAGGGTGCTGTCGCCGGAGAGCGCGCCGGCCGTCGCGGTGCTGCTGCCGTAGGCCAGGCGCGATTTCATCTGGGTGGCCAGGGCATTGTAGCTGTCGACGAAACTGTTGACGGCCGCATCGATCGACGTGACGTCGCGTTCGATCGTGATGTTCGCGGGCGTGCTGGTCAGGTTTCTCAGGGTCAGCGTGACGCCCTGCACGGCCTCGCTGACCGTGTTCGACGGACTGGTGATGTCGATGCCGTTGACGGTCAGGGTGGCGTTCTGCGCGGCGCGGGTCTGCGTCAGGTTCTGGGTGGTTTCCGGGTCGTAGCCGAGCAGGGCATCGAGTGTGCCGTCGCCGCCGCTGACGGAGATCTTCATGCTCTGGTCCGCGCCAGAATTGACTGCGCTCAGCGCGAGCCGGTAGGGGGTGCCGCTGCCGTCGTTGACGATGGTGGCGCTGACACCCATGTTGGCGGCGTTGATCGCGTCGCGGATGCCTTCCAGCGTGTTGTTCGTGCCGTCGATCACGATGCTCGTCGTGCCGTTGCCGTTCGACGTGAAGGTTGCGCCGCCGTAGGTGCCGTTGGTGAGCGTGCCGCCCGTGATCGCACCGAAATCGAAGGTCAGCGTAGTCGGGGTGCCGTCGCTGATGGCCGTGCTGCTGCTGGTCTGGCCGGCAGCCACCAGGCTCTGGGATTGCGCGAGCTGCGTGACGTTGACGGAATAGGTGCCCGGGACGCCGGTGCTGGCGGCGCTGGCCGACAGGGCGGTCGTATCCGAGGAGGTGGCGGCGAGCTTCTGCAGATCCGTCATCAGCTTTTGCGTGGATGACTGGAAGCTGGAAACCAGGCCGGACAGCGTGCCCCAGGAGGAGATCCGTGCCTGGGTATCGGAAATCTTGGTGTTGAGCGTATCCACCGGTTTGCGCTCGACTGCCATCAGCTGCGAGACGAGCGTGGTGACGTCGAATGCGGTGGTGGTCGAAGACGAAATGGTGGCCATGTGCGTGCTCCCTGGTCAGGCTTCTTTCTTGAGCAGCTGACCTTGCTGGAATTCCGCGATGGTGCGCGAAATCGCGAGGGCCGCTTCGGAGGGGAATTGCCGGAGCAATTCGCCGGTGCTGGTGTCCACCATGCGGACGACCGTGGTGTGGGTGTCGCCGTCCACGCTGAATTCCAGGGCGCGGTTGGACTGCTGCATCGCCTTGTTGAGCGCGTCCACCGCCACTTTCAGTTCGGCGGCAGAGGGCTGGGCGGGGGCGGGGCGTTCGGACGCGGGTACAGGCGCGCGTGCGGGCGTTCCGCCGGAAATGCGGACATCAGGCTGCACAGCCTGACTGGTTGGGGAACCGGTTGTCTGAATGATCATGACGACCTCCTGAATTCGGGTTCCCCGGCCGTTTGGCCCAACGGCCGGGGAAGGCCTGTACGACTACCTATTAACGCAACAGGGTCAGCACGGTGCTGGGGTTCTGGTTGGCTTGCGCCAGAACCGCGGTACCGGCCTGCTGCAGGATGTTGTTCTTCGCCTGCGCGGCAGTTTCGGCAGCGTAGTCGGTATCCATCACGCGGCTGTAGGAAGCCGAGTAGTTCACCACCGCGGTCTGCAGCGAGGAGACGGCCGAGGACAGCGCGTTGATGGTGGCACCCTGGTTGGCGCGTGCAGCCACGACGGCGTTGATTTCGGTATCGAACGCAGCCAGGTTGGAGAACGCGGTGGCGGCGGTGAAGGTGCTGCCGTAGCCGCCG
>JADHED010003142.1_pt1 | contig 10301 bp, 6 predicted proteins | sample 8952041 | NCBI WGS metagenome assembly JADHED01 (sample SAMN16124423, study PRJNA663239) | bioreactor sludge metagenome | isolation source: sludge (control) | place: India:Bengaluru | collected 2018-09-08
TGGGGTACCGGTGTGGCTATAAGGGAGTGGTTATATGCAAAAGATTTCGGAAGAGTAAACTCTTCTTTGTATTACGGTTACGGTTTTGATGACAAAAAGGCTAAAGTAAAGTTTGATTTTTCAACACAGCTTTTACGAGATAGGAGCTTGCGGCTAAATATTTCCGGCGGAAGTTACCTCTTCTCTCCATTCATGAAGAGAGGGCTTATGGATGATTTATTAAACATACTTTACACGCTTGGCACAAAGAAAGATAGGTATGCTTATTATAATTATTTGGGTTTCAACGCTAATGTAATTAAAGGAATTATTCCTCAGATTGCTTTAGGACTCGGGTATCAGCAGGCTGAAAGAACTTCTGCAAAGGTTAATTCCGATTACAGCATTATCAAAAGACCAAATAGCTATTCTATGCAGCCCATTATAAACGATGATATTAGGCGCTCAATCAGCGTTATTCTAAGAATTGATCCTAACAATTACAGGGCTATTGACTGGGGAGACGGTGATTTCACAAGGTTCAGAATAACGGAATTTCCTTACGTAACATTGTCTTATGAAAATGCTTCAAAAGATTTATTAAAAAGCACTTTCGATAACAGGAAGTATAGTATTGAGTTATACGGCTCCAATAAATTTTCCTCAAGGATACGACCAACATATAAGATGGGATTAAAATTTATGAATGGCTCTGTCCCTTATCAGGATTTATTATACTTCGATGTTTTTAAATCTGTAGATGATGCTATGACATTTGCCGCAATGGATTACAATGAATTTGCAGGAACACAACTCGCATACTTTAACATTGAGAACAACTTCGGAAAATTCTTCCCAAGGAACATACCTTTGCTTAATACTATCGATTTAATACTATTCTTTAATGTAGGTCGAAGTCTTATTTCAGACGATGCACAAAAAATGCTGCTTAATAACTTCGTTAAGAGCACTGATGGTACATTTATGGAAGCGGGATTTGCTCTTGCTAATGTTCTGGACGTGGTGAGATTAAACTTTGGCTGGAGACTTAACAATTACAAACCGGGAAGCAATTTTATATTCTATCTGAGTTTCTTCTAATCAATCTAAAAATAATGTTGCTTGTGTGTTTATTAATTACTTAATATCAACTAATTTTGCTTTCAATGGTGTAATAAATACACACTATGATTTAAATCACATTTTATAATTTATAATAAAAATGAAAAAGAACATCTTTGTAGCTACGGCTGTTTTAATAACAGCTTTTTTCTTTATTGTGACTGATGTACCTGCTTATTCTAATGGTTTTACAGGCGGGACAAAAAAGGATCCATCAACAGCGGGATGTGGCAGTTGTCACGCATTTAACGCTGCAATCACAGGTTTGATAACAGGACCTGATACGGTTACTGCAGGTCAAACATACACATTTACTTTAACAATTACAAACTCTGGCGGGAGCGGCGATTTAGGTGTTGATATTGCTGCAAAAACAGGGATATTGGCAATCATTGCAGGACAGCAGCTAAAAGTAATGGGTACAGAATTAGTCCATCAAAACGGAGGTATTCCGTATTCAAGTCCCAAAAGTATTACTTTTAGCTATACGGCACCCGGTATTGTTGGAACAGACACTTTGTATGCAACTGTTGATAGAGGCCATTCAGGGCGTTGGAATTATGCTCCAAATAAAGGGGTTTATGTAAGGCTTGCGACCGGTATTGTTAATAATGAAATCCCTGTAAAATTTTATATTTCTCAAAACTTCCCGAATCCATTCAATCCCGTAACTAAGATAAACTACGGGATTGTAAAAGGTACAAACGTAAGTATAAAAGTTTTTGATTTACTTGGAAAAGAGGTTGCAACACTTGTGAATGAATATCAGGAATCAGGCAATTACTTTACTACTTTTGATGCGACGCTGTATCCGACAGGAATTTATTTTTACAGAATACAAACAAACGATTTTACAGAAGTAAGAAAAATGAGTTTAATACGATAATAGTTAAAGGTATTTTTATTAAAAAGGTACAGAAATGATATTCTGTACCTTTTTTAATTTAAAATACTAATACAATCAGAATTGTAATAATGTTTTAAACGTTATATTTTGATAAAAGTTTAATTCAAATGATTATGAAATATTTAATTGTTTTAGTTTTATTATTAACTTCCAATATGCTGTTTTCACAGGATTATAAGTTAACAACTGACGAGAAAAAGAACGTTCCCATGCTGGTAGGTACAATTACCCGCACATTGCTGACCGAGGACACGTTTGGTGAATGGTTTAAAAAGAGCTACGAAATACACAAACTTGACCAGAGAACCCTTGATAAAGTAAACAGAGATTTCTCAAACCTAAACGTTACCGTTGTTCTTGGAACATGGTGCGGAGACAGTAAAGAATTTGTTCCGCCCTTTCTGAAAATTCTTGATACGCTTAGCTTTCCCGAATCGAACCTTCGTCTTATATGTGTTGACAGGCAAAGGCAGGGTATTGCCGATGAAGTAAAAGACCTTGATATAAAACTCGTTCCTACGTTTATTTTTTACAGAGACGGCAATGAAATAGGTAGAATTGTTGAAAGCCCTAAACAGGGACTTGAAAAAGATTTTTTAACGATAACTTCTGAATAAATATATAAAATGAATAGATTATTACTGATAATACTGCTCTCAGCGTTTGTTTATTTGGGATTTAATGATAAGCCCGAAGTAAAATATGCAGGTGTTGAAAGGATAAAGTATGAAAACCTTATTAAGACGGTTGAATATCTTGCCTCACCTGAATTAAATGGAAGGCTTGGCGGCAGTGAAGGATATTATAAGGCTGCATCATTCATGTCGGATGAGTTTAAGAAGCTTGGATTAAAGCCGATGGGTGATGACGGGTACTTTCAGAATTTTAATGTTGAGTACAATGAAATACTTGCTCCCTGTACGTTTTCTAAGGTAGATAAAGACGGTTCTCAGTTTGATTACAAGCTTGGTGTTGATTTTGTATGCAGGGGATTTACAGGTTCGGGGAATTTGAATACGGAGGTGGTCTTCATGGGATACGGGTTTTCAGAAAAGGAAAATGATTTTGATGAGTATAAGAATGTAGATGTGCGAGGAAAAATTGCAATAATGTTCAAACAGACACCCGACTGGAAGTTCGGAGATAGCAAATGGAATCAATCATTAAGGTACAGGGGGAAAATTGCTCAGGAAAAAGGAGCTCTGGGTATTATATTTGTGTCAAAACCAAACGACAGATATCCGCAAAAGCCTATTGGAAGTGTAATGGACGGGGAGGGTGAGCAACTTGAGAATCTTCCGATGATACACGCTGACATTAAAGTTGTTGACCAGTTACTTGCAAATTCTGGAAGGAATTTAAAAGAGCTTCAAACACAAATAGATGAAAGCAAAAATCCTGCCTCTTTTAATACGAACCAGAAAGTTAAGCTTGAGGTGAATGCAAAATATATTAAAGAGAGAAAGACTATGAACGTTGCGGGACTTCTTGAAGGCAGTGATGAAAAGCTTAAGAATGAATATTTAGTAATAGGCGCTCATCTTGACCATGCAGGAGGACAGGCGGGCGAGATTTACTTCCCGGGGGCAAATGATAACGCATCGGGTTCGTCATCGGTTCTTGAAATAGCAAGAGCATTTGTGGAATCTGGTGTAAAACCTAAGAGGTCAATATTGTTTATTCTTTTTTCAAATGAAGAATCAGGCTTGAATGGAGCGAGCTATTATGCGGATAATCCTTTAGTACCGCTGGAGAAAACTGTGGCTATGTTTAATAATGACTGTATAGGACATGGAGACAGCATACAGATTGGAAACGGAAAAAGTGCACCGATACTCTGGCAGATAACCAATTCAATAGATTCAGTGAATACAAACACAATGATACCAAGGACATGGAATGGCGGGGGAGCTGATTCAGAGCCATTTCACAAGAAAGGTATTCCATGCCTGTATTTTGTTTCGTATTTTAGTTATACCCATCTTCATTTGCAAAGTGATAAACCCGAGACGCTTAATCCTGTGTTATTTGAGAATATAAGCAGGCTTGGATATATGGCTGCTTATGAAGTGGCGATGGGTAATTACAGCAAAGAATCAATAATAAATTAGAATAGCTTTACTATTTAATATTTAGTAATATCTTTTTATCTTAATTGATAGTATAAATAACAAAACTTTAAAAATAAATTGGAGAGAAAATGAAAAAGATCTTTACAATCCTGTTATTATTAGTAACAGTATCAGTTTTTGCTCAGACTGCTCAATGGTCATTTGTAAGCTATTTGCCGGCACCTAATCCGCCGGTTAATTCAATTACAGTACCTAATGCAAACACTGTATGGGTTGTTTGCGATGCCTCGGGCGGAGCGGCAAGAGTATACAAATCAACAAACGGCGGAGTGAACTGGCTTTTAAGAAACGGCGGTTTACCTGCAGTAAATGGTTATGCAATATTTGCTTTTGATACTACAACCGCATTTGTTGGAAATACTAACGGATCGTTATTCAAGACTACCAACGGCGGATTCAACTGGACAAGTGTTTTAACGGTATCGGGTTCTTTCAGCAATGGTGTACACATGTTCAACACTAACTATGGTATTTATTCGGGTGACCCGACGGGTTCGGGAGTTCCATACCAATTCAGAATGACATCCGACGGTGGAAATACATGGGTATTAGCACCAAATGCTCCCATAGCTACGAGTGAATGGGGAGTAATTAATGCATGGGACTGGACAGATTCATCCCATGTTTGGATTGGTTCAGCAAATACAGTTGCAAGTGCAACAACTGCCAAAGTTTATAGAACATCGACAGGTTATTTCGGAACTTGGGGAAATACAGTAGTGACAGGCACCGGAGGTACTTCTGGATGCTACTATCAAGCGGTTGGGTTTGTTAATGCTACGAACGGTATGGTTGGTTCGAGCGGGGGTGATTTAAGAAAAACAACTGACGGCGGTGTTACATTTACTTCAGTAACTGCTCCTTGGACAGCAGGAACAGTTGCAGTAATAAACATGAATGCATTGAAAGACGGTTCAAACACAATAAGGGTGACTGTTGCTGGTGATACGACAAGGATGTTCAGAACAACCAACCTTGGAACATCATGGATTAGAGAACCGTTACCGACAGAAGCAACGATAGGTCAGGTTCAGCATATTCAGTTCCTTTCTGCTAACGTTGGTTTCGCTGGTCTTGGTGCATCAGGCGGTATCGGAGGATTCATAAAATACTCAATACCGACAGGAATAACACCAATCAATAATAACGTACCTGCAGAATTCAGTTTGTCTCAGAACTATCCAAATCCGTTCAATCCTTCAACGACGATTAAGTTTGCATTACCAAAATCGGGAAGCGTTACATTGAAGGTTTACAATACAATCGGCAAGGAAGTAGAAACTCTGATAAGTGAAGAAATGGGAGCGGGAGTGTATGAAGTAACGTTTGATGCTTCAAAGCTGAACAGCGGAATGTATTTCTACAGACTTAATTCGAATGGATTCTCTGAAACTAAGAGAATGATGCTTGTTAAATAAATTATCTAATAAATAATACATTAAATTTCATGGAGGGGCATCTTTAAAGGTGCCCCTTTTATTTAAACACAAAATAATGAACAGTACAAAATATTTAGTAATCGGTTTGTTTTTGTTTTCTTTATCGATGATGGGTTTTAATGACGTGTACGTACCAAAATATAAAATGGTCAACGATGTTGTAATAAAAAGGAATGACGAGGCGCTATACATGAAAGGCATTATAAACATTAAGTTTAAGAATGACGTCGGTGGGTTTTCTGCAAAAGCTTTTAATATTGGGAAACTGGATAGGGTGCTTTCTGAGTTTTCAATATCAAAACTTGAACAGCGTCATCCTTTAAATCCTGTAATTGCTAAACGAATGATAGGTGATGAAGAGCTTGCAAAGGTTTTTGCTGTTTACTATACAGGGGGGATAGATCCGACAGAAGCCGCGAGAAAAATACTCGAAGAGAACAAAGATATTATTGAATGGGCAGAACCTGATTTTGTGTATGAGGCAGATTTTGTACCGAATGACCCTAATGCGGCAAGTCAGTACCATTTATCGAGGATAGCAGCTTACACAGCATGGGACATTTCGCAAGGCGATACGAGTGTAGTTTTAGGAATAGTGGATTCAGGCAGCGATCTTGACCATCCCGACCTTGCGGCAAACATAAAGTATAATTATGCAGAGATTCCAAATGATATGATAGATAATGATGGGAACGGATATATTGATGACTGGAGGGGTTGGGATTTCGCGGGACCGAACTATTTATCACTTTCAGAAGATAACGATCCGAATATAGTATCGTCATACTGTGAGCACGGGTCGCACGTATCAGGGTGTGCTTCGCAGGTGACAAATAATGGTGTTCACGGAGCAGGAATAGGATTTAAATGTAAACTGCTAATAAGTAAACATGGTGCTGATAATGACAATACTGGAAGCGGCTATTCTTATGTTTACAACACAAACGCAGGGCTTACATACTGCTATCAGAATGGTGCGAAAGTTATGAACTGCAGTTTTGGAGGTACAGCACCGAGCTCGTACACACAACTTGTGATTAACAATGCATGGGCGAATGGAGTTATTACAGTTGCATCTGCCGGAAATGAGGGCTCGAATGCACCGAGATATCCTGCATCATATCAGAACGTTATTTCAGTTGCATCGACGACATCTTCGGATACGAAGTCCTGGTTCTCAAATTATCATTCGACAGTTGATGTCTGCGCACCGGGATCGAGCATTTTAAGTACATTGTATAATAATAATTATGCATACTTTGACGGAACATCAATGTCAGCACCAATTACATCAGGGACGGTTGCGCTCATACGTTCAAATTTCCCAAGTTATACACCTGAACAGGTTGTAACAAGGCTGCTGACGGGCTGTGACAGCATTTACAACATTAATCCGGGATATGTCGGGCTTCTGGGAGCTGGAAGAATAAATGCATTCAAATCTCTGCAGCCATTGACATCGATATCACAAAACAGGCTGGAAGTACCTTCTGTATTCAAGCTTGGACAGAACTTTCCAAATCCTTTTAATCCAAGTACTAAGATAAATTTCTCTTTACCTAAATCGGGAGAAGTAAAGCTTACGGTTTATGATTCAAAAGGAAGTGAAGTAGAAACGCTTGTTAATGAAAACAAACAGGCAGGAAATTACACTGTCAGCTTCAATGCGTCGTTTCTTTCGAGCGGACTTTACTTTTACAAACTAACTTCTGGAGGTTATTCCGAGGTCAAGAAAATGACGTTCATAAAATAAGTCCATGAATATGTGTTACCCTGTCCTTGACGGCAGGGTAACATTTTCAAGCATATCTATATTTTTTCAAGCATTTCTTAAAGATATAACAATACTATTTGCTGCCAAGCCAAGCTATTGCATCTTAACAAGTTCAGCCAAGTTTATACCAGTATAAGGCAAATATGAACGTTAAATAAACGTAATATTAACGTATGATTAGCGTGTGATTAATGTGTTATGATGGTTAATGGCTGTTATTACAGAATATTAGGATATGATAATTGAGGTGTAGGTAAATTAAAAAGCCTGATTTTCGTATTTTTTATATTTATCTAACTAATTTACTCATAATTATAACATTGAAAAATGGAATAAAATTCGAGTAAGGAATAATATTTTTTATGAACGGAATTGTACAACATTTTAAGATATTTGTAAGGAGAAAATAGACGATAGGTAAAGAAATTATAAAATATTAAAAACAACAGTGCTATCATATATCTTGATTTACAAAAATAAAAAATTAAAGATTAAAGGTTTTAATGGGATTTAAAGTAATCTCACACTATATACAAAAGAAAATGGGAAATACATTATTGAATATTTGATGTAGAATCATCAAATCATTAATTTTTAAAATATAATATTTCTATTGACAATTATAAATATAATTAATAATATTAATTTTCATTAATGAATAAATATTCGTTATGTTTAAAAAATTAATATTGGGGACTTTTTCAATATGCCTAATATTGATTGTCGTTTTTGTTTTATTAGGGGATATTTTTGTTAAACAGTTCTTCCAGAGCTCAAACAGAAATAGTACTGAAATAACAGGTTACCACAGAGACAAGCATTCCAGAGAAAGGGGAGCTCCCGGGTTTGAAAAATGGTACTTTGAGCAATGGCATTATCCGGATGGTGCAAACTTAGAGTTGAATAAGCTTTCATCTATATGTAAAAATATTCAAAGAATGCCGAAAGAAGTTGACAACTCATCACCTGATTGGCAGAACATCGGTCCTTATGGAAGCTTAACTGATAGGAATAGTGTATTTACTGGCAGAGTATTAGATGTTAATGTCGGTACTTCCGGCAAGGTGATGGTTGGAGCAGCATCGGGCGGATTGTGGGAAGTTAATAATTCGCAAACAACACATTTAAGCAGTATGCTTAACACTTCCGTTGCATCGTCATTTGATGTTCAGCCGGGAGATCCAAGTATTATACTTTTAGGAACGGGTGAGGATTATGTAAGGGGAGGTACGGGATTATACAGAACAGAAAACGGAGGATTGAACTGGACGGCTATATCGATGGGAGCGAGTACACCTCAGCATTTTCATTTAATAAGGTACAGCCCGCTTATTCCGACATTGGTTCATGCAGGCACGAGTATGGGGTATTTCCGTTCAAATGACGGCGGGCAAAGCTGGACGCAGGTTTTACCGAATAATGCAGTTACAGATATAGCATTTCATCCGACAGACCCGAATGTTATATATTTAGGCAGATGGGATAATGGCAATGGGCTTGGCGGTCTTTATAAATCATTAGATGCAGGTGCCACATGGACGCGGCAGACAAGCGGGGGCATACCAACATCGAACGTAGGCAAGACATTAATATCAATCTCAGTGCAACATCCTGATAATATGTACTGCCTGATTTCAAAATATGATACGGATGTATTGTATGGTATATACAAAACTACAAATGCAGGTAGTAACTGGATTAATGTATCACCGCCAAGCGATATATTGGACGGGCTTGGCTGGTATTTAGGGGCACTCGGAGTATGCCCGACAGACCCAAACATTTGTCTTGCAGGCGGTATATGGCTATGGCGAACATCAAACGGCGGTCAGAACTGGAGTGAAATAAATTATTTTAATGATATCAACGCAAAGATTCATGTAGATTTTCATTCTATAATCTGGGAGAACTCTGGTAATTCAGTCTGGATAGGACACGACGGCGGTATATCAAATTCAACTGATAATGGAGTGACATACAATACAAATAAAAATGTTTTCCCGATTACACAATACGTAAATTTTGATGTTTGCGGGAGCAATCCGGATTATATTTTCGGTGGGTCGAGAGATAATGCTTTTACAGGAACGACAAATTACGGAACGACATGGAAATATATATTTAATGGAGGTGCTGACGGCGGCGGTGCGGCAATTGATCCTGCAAACCCAAATGAAATTTACGGTACGCTAGGAGCGCTAGGAGGAAGCTGGTTATTCGGAAGATTTTATTCAACAAATTTCGGTACGGACTGGACACAGATAAACAGCGGAATCGATCCCTCACAGCAGTTTTATACAAAGATAAGGACAGACAACAGTACGCTATTAACAATATTTGCCAATGCTGATAAATATCTATACTATTCGACTAATAAAGGTACAAACTGGATAAAACGCAACTCATCAGCATTTAATGTAACTATTACGAATTTCACGTTGAAGAAATACGGTGTTAGTTCAGACCCTGTAATATATGTATGTCTGAATTCTTCACAGACAGGACATCAGCTTCAATTTCAATCGGGAGGCGGATTATTCGAGGATCGCTCAGCAGAGTTGCCGGATGGAATATCTGTAAGGACGGTTACTTTGCACCCGACAGACGAAAATACTGCATACGCAGTAATGAACGGGCTTCAGGACGGCAAGAAAGTTTATAAAACAACAAATCAGGGTTTGAACTGGACGAATAATACAGGAGATTTGCCGAATGTTCCAGCGGGTGATTTAGTGGTTCATCCGACGTTAAATGATGTTTTATATTTTGGAAGTGAGATGGGATTTATGAAAACGACGAATGGGGGTACAAACTGGTTCAGGTGGAACAGCGGTGTTCCCGAGGCTGTAATTGTTACTGAAATGAAATCATTCATTAAGAACGGTGAATTATACATAATAGCTTCTACATACGGGAATAGTATCTGGACAAGAAAAGATACGGACAAT
>JADHED010003144.1_pt1 | contig 10295 bp, 12 predicted proteins | sample 8952041 | NCBI WGS metagenome assembly JADHED01 (sample SAMN16124423, study PRJNA663239) | bioreactor sludge metagenome | isolation source: sludge (control) | place: India:Bengaluru | collected 2018-09-08
CGCGCCCGCCTCGGTCGGTGTCTCTGCGGCCTTCGCGAAGGCCATCGCGGCCTTTACCTTGAGCAGCTTGTTCACGTCGTCGAAGACGGCCAGGCGGCTCTTGTCGTCGATGGCTTTCTGCACCTCCGCCGGCGGCGTGATGGAGTTGATGTAGAGGGCCTGCAGCCCCAGGCCGAAATGGCTGAAATCCTCCTGGAGCCTCTTCACGAGCCCGGCGGAGAGCTCTTCGTAGCGTCCCGGGAGCTTGAAGACCGTGTCGATCGTTTCGCCCATCAGATCGTTGAAGCGCGAGACAATGGCCTGGCTCAGGTAGTCCTCGATCTCCGGGGTGCCGTACATGCCCTGCGTGCCGACGAGGCGGTTGATCAGCAGGGCGGGCTGCAGCACCTGGATGCTGTAGGCGCCGTGGGCCCTCAGGCGGATGAGACCCAGCTCGGAGTCCCGGAAGGCGACGGGGTCGCGGGTCCCCCACTTGAGGTTGGGGAACAGCTTCATGTTGACGAAGTAGACCTCGGCCCGCAGGGGGCTCGTCATGCCCCAGGGGATGCTGAGGACCTTGGTGAGGATGGGGATGTTGAGGGTCGAGAGCGTGTGCCGTCCCGGCCCGAAGGCGTCGTAGGCCCTGCCCTGGTAGAAGAACACGGCCGACTGGCTCTCCCGCACGGTGAGCTGGGCGCCGTACTTGATCTCGCCGGAGCCCTTCTGGGGGATGCGGTGGACGAGCTCCTGCCCCGTCTCGTCGAACCACTCCAGCACTTCCAGGAAAATCAGGTTGTCCGTCCCCATCGTATTCTTTCCTCCCGGGTGAATTGCCGCGAAACCCGCGTCCGAACACCGAAATCATGCAATTACCATGCAGCGGGCGGGCCGCCCTTTTCACTCGACAGTTATCGGCAGATCGGGTATTTTCCCGTAGACCTTTTTCCACGGGAGGCGGGCATGATCCGGGCGGAGAAGACGATCGCGAAACTCAATGCGGGCGAGGACGTGAAGATCGTCGCCATCGGCGACTCCCTCACTTACGGCTGGATGGTCAGCAAGGGGTACCTCGATTTCCTCAAGGAGATGCTCCGGAAGCGTTACCCGAAGGCCTTCTTCCAGATCGTCAACAAGGGCGTCCCCGGCGACACCGCCTCGGGCGGGCTCGACCGCATCGAAACCGACGTCCACTTCTACGACCCGGACTGCGTCCTCGTGGAGTTCGCCCTGAACGACGCCTTCTGCGGGTACAGCGCGGAGCTCTTCGGCCGCAACATCCAGGAGATGATCGCGGGGATCCGGAAGAACACGAAGGCCGAGGTCGTCCTCGTCACGGCCGTCTGGCTCGACGACCCCGGCTCGTACGATTTCGTCGAGAAGTCCTTCTACGGCAAACTCGAGGAGATGGCGGAAAAATTCGGGCTGCCCGTGGCGCGGGTGCACGAACACTGGCGGCGCCAGGTGCTCTCCGGCGCCGTCGACTTCCAGGCCCTCGTCCAGTTCGACGGGGTGCACCCCACGGTGGAGGGCTACCGCCTCATGGCCGAGGCGGTGATGGAGGTGTTCAGCCAATAAGACCCGGGGTGGTGTCCGCGATCGTGCGGCTCCGGATCATGTGGCCCATTTCAGCTTCAGTTTCCGCTGGTTCAGTGCGCAGTCCCTGAGGTACAGATTGATGAGATTCTGATAGGGCATTCCCGGTTCTTCGGAAAGATTCTTGAAATAGGCCACGGTCGAAGTGTCCAGGCGTATCGTGATCGGCTGCTTCATCTGCTTGACGTAGGGGTTCTTCTCGCCTTTCATCTTGTCGAAATCGTAATGCTTTCTCATCGTCTATCCCCAGTAGTCCCGGTAGGTTGCGGCTTCCTTCCTGTTTGTCTTGCGGGCTGAAATGATCGGGATGGTGGAGTCATCGACCTGGAAGCAGTGGCACACGACCAGCACCCTCAACCGGATGCTGACCCCGAGCATCAGGAATCGGTCCTCTCCCCGTTCCACTCGAAGCGGATTCCGTTCATATGTACACTGTACGTATTTGGTGGGGTTCGTCGAGCCAATTTGCCGGACTGACTCTTCGCTATTTCTTCTTATTGATTCTCTCGAGGATCTCCCGGCGGGTGTCCCGGTACTCCTCCTTGTCCTCGATGGCGATGGCCTTGTCGATGAGGTACTGGGCGTGCTCGAGCCGGCCCTTTTCCATGAGGACCCAGGCGAGGTTGTTGAGCAGGTCGGGGTGGTCGCCCTTGACCCGCAGGCCCTCGCGGAGGATGTGCTCCGCCCGGTCGAGCTTTTCCTGCCGGTAGTAGAGGTGCCCGAGGTTCAGGTAGGGGATCACCCACTCCCGGTTCTTCTTCAGGGCCTTCTCGTATTCCCTCTCGGCACGCCCGAAGTCGCCCTTCTCCTCGTAGGCCACGCCGAGGTCGTTGTGCTGCTGGGCCGTCAGCGGGTCGTCGAAGACGACGATCTTCGGCATCGCGCAGGCCGCCAGCGCGATCATCAGCAGCAGGGGCAGGGATTTTTTTATCATTTTCCTTTGTTTCCTTCGCCCCGCAACGCTCTTCCCTCGTTCCGGTAGAGAAGCAGATAGGCATTTCCCATCTTTCCCCAGATCCCGGCGAAGCGGGGGTAGGGGTAACGGTTTCCCGGCGTGTAGCCGTCGTGGGCCTTGAATCCCTCGCCGTCGTAGCCGAACACCACCAGGTAGTGGGGCTTCGAAACAACCCAGAAGCCGAGATCCACGAGGACGATGACGGGCCGCCCCCGATCGATCTCGGCCTTGAGCCCTTCCTCGGTCCCGCGGCCGGATTTCGTCTCGAGGCCCGCATCCCTCGCGTAGCGTTCCAGATCGGTGATGAGGGCTCCCTGGAGCTTTTCGCTGTACACAACCGCGCCGACCGTCTTCTGATCCGCGGGGGAGCCGTGAAACGTCATCACCGAGGCGAGAGAGGCCGGGCCGCAGAACTGCGAGTCCTGTTTGATGAAAGGAACGCCCTCGATCTCGAGAGCGAGGGCGTTCGAAGCCGTCATCAGAAGAAGCAGCAGAACGATTTTCTTCAAAGCGCCTACTTGATCACGATGGACTTGTCGGTCAGTTTCAGGATCAGGATCACCAGCAGGACGATCACCAGGATGGCGATGACGATGCCCAGTCCGTCGCCTCCGGCCAGCACCTGGTCCGAGGCCTGGGCGAGCATGTGGATCTGCTCATCCGAGAGGCCCTGCATTTTCTGCTCGATTTCACCGGGGGTCAGGCCGCAGGCCTTGAGCTTCTCCTTCACGATTTCCGTCTCCAGCGCCTGCTGGATTCGGCTCATCTCGTCCTGGCGGGTCTCGGAGGATGCGCCCTCGGACGTTATCGTTCCCACCATGCCGGCAACGGCAGGGGAGATCATGAGGCAGGACAGGTAGAGGGCAATGCCCAGTGCAAGGAGGGGTTTGCGAAGTCTGGATACCATTGGCTCTGCTCCTTTGTGCGTTTTCCCCGATCGAAACGAAAGCTGGCCGCTTCTTGCCGGCGGCGGCGCCGGTTCCGTCCGGGAGGTTTCTGAACAATTTCGAGGCGCTGCGCCCCGTCCCGGGCGCCATGGTGCGCTTTCGACGGGGGAAGAATAGAGCACTTGGCCCTGCCTGTCAAGATAGCCGATCGAACGGCAAGTGGCATGATTTTAGCAACTCTCATCATGCCGGAAGGTTCGTTTCCGCAGACCCCCTAAAGGTCGTGCCCGGAACGGCCGATAATAGGGTCGAAGAGAAAATGACGCTCCCGCTAGCTTCAGCACCTCATGATGAACCCGTACAGTACCCCGGGAGGGGTCAAAACGGTTATCCTTGATAGAGGAAGCTACTGACTGGGAGCTCATGAGCTGACTGGGGTATTCGTCCGGTACGGTATCCTGGTTGGCCTTTGAAAATACCCGGAGGCATGGACGTGTACGAGTACCTCTTCGTGATAACGGTCAGCTTTTCGATTGTCGGTGCCTGGCTGTACGCCATCATCGAGTAAGTCCGACTGTAAAACTCTCCTGCTTGACGTGCCGTGGGTCACCGGGGGGAGCCGGTGAACACCCGGCGCGTTTTTTTATTCCTCGGAGAGGCACAGCGAAAAGACCGCCAGCGGGACCACCCGGTGGACCTTCAGCCGCCGGAATTTCACCTCGACGATGACAAAATCCTCATCCACCTTGACCAGTTTCGCCGGGCTCTTCGGCTCTGCGCCCGGGCGCACGGTGAACACGTAGGTGACATCGTCGGCCGTCAACTCCCCCACTGTCCCCACGAGCTTCTCGACGTATTTCCTGAATTTCATGGAGTCTCCATTCTTTTTCTTTGATTTGTGCCTTTTGCCTTAAGCCCAATGCCTTGCGCCTGTCCTGTTCACATCCACTGCGCGAAGTGCTCCTCGTACTCCTTTTCCAGGATCTCCTTGTGCCGCATCTCCTCGCGGGCAAGCCGGCTGAAGAGGGCCTCGAGGTCCGTGCCCCGGTATTGATCGAGGAGCCCCCCGTAGAAGTCCATGGCCTTCTTCTCCATCTGCATGGCGAAGACCATGATGTCCTGCGGGCTGCTGTCCGGGGTCAGCTCGATTTCGACCATGGTGTCCGAGACCTGGAGGTCGCGACCCTTCGCCTTCGCCCCGACGCCCTCGATGGAGCCGCTGTCGAGCGCCTCCCGGATCATCTTCCAGTGCCCCATCTCCTGGTCCGCCAGTTCCTGCAGCAGGGCTTTGGCCGCGTCGTCCTTCACCCTGCCGCGAAACAGCCGGTAGAGCTCGTGGGCGTTCATCTCCTTGTCCATGGCGTACGTAAGCGCGTCCTTCAGCGTCGCAAATTGCATCGTGTCCCCCTTGATGATGGCGTATGGCGAAAGGCTTATGGCTTATGGCGAAGATGCAGGAAAAACCGCAGTATTCTTCCTTAAGCCCTATGCCCTGCGCCTTACGCCATTACTCTTTGTAATAAATCCTGTAGATCGCCCCGGCCCGGTCGTCGGAGACGAGAAGGGCGCCGTCGGGCATCACGAGAACGTCCACGGGGCGCCCCCAGGCCGAGATCCCCTCGAGCCAGCCCTCGGCGAAGGTCTCGTAGCGGACGGCCCGGTTTCCCTCGAGGCGCACCAGGGTGATGCGGTAGCCGATGGGCTTGCTGCGGTTCCACGAGCCGTGCTCGGCAATGAACACCTGGTTGCGGTACTGCGCGGGGAACTGGGTTCCCGTGTAGAACTTCATGCCCAGGGCGGCCACGTGGGGACCCAACTGGATCGACGGGGCCGTGAACTCGCCGCAGTCGCGGTTTCTCCCGTAGGAGGAATCCAGGATGTCCCCGTGGCAGTAGGGAAACCCGAAGTGCAGGCCCTTCTGCGGGGCGCGGTTCAATTCGTCGGGCGGCCGGTCGTCGCCCATCCAGTCCCGGCCGTTGTCGGTGAACCACAGCTCCCCGGTTTCCGGGTGCCAGTCGAAGCCCACGGTGTTGCGCACCCCCGAGGCGAAGACCTCCAGGTCCCTGCCGTCCGGTTTCATCCGCATGATCGAGGCGTACCGCCCGTCCTTCTTCTCGCAGACGTTGCACGGGGCGCCCACGGGGACGTAGAGCAGCCCGTCGGGCCCGAAGGCGATGACTTTCCAGCCGTGGTGGCGGTCCTTCGGGAACGCCCGGCTCACGACCACGGGCTTCGGGGGGTTGTGGAGGCGGTTGGCGATGTCGTCGAGCCGCAGGATGCGGCTCACCTCGGCCACGTAGAGGGCTCCGTTGCGGTACGCCACCCCGTTGGGCATGTTGAGACCGCGGGCGATCGTGAGGATCTCGTCGGCCTTCTGGTCGCCGTCCTTGTCGAGGACAGCGTAGACCTTCCCCTCGTTCTTCGTCCCGACAAAGAGCACACCCTTGGGCCCGAGCGCCATGGAACGGGCGCCTTCGATCTTCGAGGCGTACAGCTCGATCCGGAAGCCGGGCGGCAGCTTGATCGTCTCCAGCGCGGGCCCCGGCGCCTTCACCGTGGGCATGATCGCAGGAAAAACGGGCAGGACGCAGAGCAGCAGCCGCGAGGGCCGCAGCCTCGGGATCAGCATGGGCGTGCGCGACCGGTACTCCCGATAGGCCTCTCCCAGCCTGCGTTCCAGCTCGGGCTCTTCGATGAGCTTGAACTCGAGCAGCGCCGCGAGGATGAACAGCGGGGTGAAGACGCAGGTGAGCGACCACGACCTCATCAGCACCCCGAGCCCCAGGAGCATGAGGAACACCCCCCCCAGCATGGGGTTGCGGACGTGGCGGTAGGGGCCCTCCTGGATGAGGCGGGGTGGCGGGTCGAGCGGGATGGGGGTCCCCTTCGCCCGAACAAACTGCGCGGCGGACCAGAGCCAGAGCGCCCCGCCCGCGGCCAGCAGCGGAAGGGCGAACAGGAGCGAGCCGGGCCACGACCCGAGCGGCGGAAGCGCGAGGAGGCGGTCGGCGGCAAGCGCGGCGGCGATCACGAGCAGGATCACGCCGAGAAAGAAGGCGCCGCCCAGGGGGGCGAGCCGCTTGCGCACAGGGGCGGGCGCCGTGGCCGACCGGTAGATGAAGTCGATGATGGATTCCCGCAGGGATGTCATGAGACCGCTCCCGGAGCTGTGGAAAACGCTCACGATTCTTTATAACACAGGCGGGTGCGGTGAGAAAAGAAGTTCGAAGGGCACGATCCGGAAACGGCTCAGGCGAGAATGTCGAGCAGCGTGCCCTGCATCTCGTCTTCCGCCTGATCGTCTTTACGTTGGCGGCGAAGGCGTGCCGGGTCGTGATCAGATCGACGAGTTCCTCCTCCACGGAAACGTTGGACATCTCGTGGCCCTCCCCGAGGATCTCGTCTGCGGGCAGCGGGGTGCCCGGGGTTTCGACGCGGCTGATGGTGACCTTGAGGCCGGCCGGCTCCGTCTCCTCGAAGGAGGCCCTGCTTTTCTTGAAGTCCTGCGTGTTGGCGTTGGAGAGGTTGTTTGCCGTGACATCGAGCTTCCTGAAGTTTGCCCTCAAGGCCGAAAGGGCCGTGTTGATCGCTTCCGACATGTTGAACCCCCCGGGTCGTCCTTCACACTGCTATCGGCAGCGGCACGGCAAACTTGAGGGGCTCAGCACTCTTCCCAGTCGGCGAGGCAGGCCGGGCAGGCGCCCTCGTTCGCACGGTCCCAGTCCGGCCATCCCGTCTCGCGCTTCGTCACGGCTCCGGCGGCATCCTCCGCCGTCTCGAACGAGGCCAGCTTGAGGCCCCCGATGCAGAGCTTGACGATGTCCCAGTCCGCTTCATCGGGTTCGATCGTGAAGGTGCCGGCCCCTGTCCGCAGGATGTACGTCATGTTTCTTCCCTCCGCTTCCGTCGTATCCGGGATGACCCTCTCTATCACATCCCCCGCGACATTTCCACGGGCGGGGGCGTAAAGCGTTGACAGCGAAGCCGGATTTCGTCTATAGGAAGGCACAGCCGACACCAAGAACCAAAGGGGGTGCCCCATGCCGAACCGATCCCTGTGTTTCGCGGCGCTGATGGTGCTCGTGATGGCCTTCTCGGGCTGCATGGTCACGAAAAGCGCATACGACCAGAAGGAAGAGGAAGCGAACCTGCTGGCCAAAACCGCCTCGGACCTCGAGCGCCGAAACAAGGAGATGGCCGCCCTCAACGAAACGTTACGGGCGGAAAACGAAGACCTGAAGAAGCAGGTTGCCGCCAAGGACGACATGTTGCGGCTCAAATCCGAGGAGATCGCAAAGCAGGATGCCAAACAGGCCGCGATGGTCAACGAGGTCGACCGGATGAAGACCCATCTCGCCAAATCGGGCGACGGGGACCTCCGGCATGCCGCTCCGGCGGGCCGCCCGACCGGACTCAAATCCATCCGCCTCAAGGTGCTGTCCGGCGAGGGGAAGATCGACTCGGCCAGGCGGATGGCCAAGCGCCTGGCGGCCATGGGGTACAAGGTGGAGAGCGTCGGGATGGCCGAAAGCTCCGATTATCCCGCCAACACGGTCTACTTCGCCGCGAAGCACAAGAAGGAGGCCCGGGCCCTCGCCTCCAAACTCGGCAAGGAGACCATCGTGAAACCCCTGACCTGGAAGTCGGTCTTCAGCCTCATCGTCGTCACGGGGGGATGAAACAGGGTATTGGGGGACGAAGGGGGATTTTTATGAACAAAAGGCCGGGGGGATGCCCTCCCGGCCTTTCGCGTATATGGTTCGCGGCGGGCGGTTACTGTCCGCCGGCGGTTGCCTGCCGCTCGGTGATTTTCCCCTCCACCAGCCGGCGGTGGGCGACCGTGTCCTGCACGATTTCATCGGCGAGCAACCGAAAACCGCTGTCCTCGGTCTGAACGATTTCGGTGAACTTTGCCTCGATGATGGCCTGCTCGATGTCCAGGGCAAGGCGCAGGGCTCTGGAGGCCGGGACGTTGACCTGCTTGACGCTGTCGATATCCCGTTCGATGCCGGAGATGAACGTCTTCAGCGCCGGCGCGCTGAAGGGCCGCCCGGGCTGAAACCGGCCAGGATTGGCGGTGACGATGGCGATCATCGATCGGATGTGCTTCGCGTGGCGCCTTTCTTCCCCGGCAAGCCCTCGCCAGAACTCTTCGTCCTCCTTCCAGACAACGGCACAGGTCGCGTAAAGGCGTTGAACGGCTTCCTCGGCCCGGGCCATCAGCTCCAGGGTTTCGAGGGTCCGATCCAGAACGGAAGTTTGCATCGGTTCCTCCGGGTCTCATGAAAAAGCATTAGTTCTTTCCATCTCTATCGGTTGCCCTCCGTCCTTCCTTAAGTCCCGGTTTCCGCCGTGCGGGGGCGCACAAAGTGCTTGACAAAAGAGCGGCTGCTGGGGTATCCGGAACGCGGTGATGGAGTTCGCCCTTAACCGCCCACCAGGCTGATAACTCCTCTGAGGTGAATGCCCCGGAGGAGTTTTTTTATGGGTCAACCAGCGGAGATCATGACGTTGCCCCCCGTCCAGCACGTCGCCCAGCAAGCCCTCCAGCAGGTCCGGGATGTCTGTGGCCGGATGCAGATCCTCTCGCTCGACCGCCGGCTCGAGGCCTGCGAGGCGTTGTTCATCGAGAACCCGCCCATCGACGTGGCCATCCTCGGCCAGTTCAAGGCCGGCAAGAGTTCCTTCGTCAACAGCCTGATCGGGCGGGATGTCCTTCCCGTGGGCGTCGTCCCCGTCACGACGGTCATCACCCGCCTGCGGTTCGGCGAGCGCGAGCGGGCCGTCATCTCCTTCTACGACGGCACGACAAAGGAGATCCCCGTAAGCGCCCTCGACGAGTACACCTCCGAGGCGAAGAACCCCTCGAACGAGAAGAATGTGGAAACCGTCGACGTCGAGTTGCCGAGCCTGACCGAGTACGCGGGGCTGCGGCTCGTCGACACTCCCGGCCTGGGAAGCGTCTTCAAGGCCCACATGGAGGTGTCGGCCAACTGGCTGCCCGAGGCGGGCGCCGCCGTCCTGGCGGTGAGCGCCGACCGGCCCCTGTCGGAAAACGATTTACAGCTCATCCGCGAGCTGACGCAGTACACGCCGAGGATCGTCCTGCTGCTCACCAAGGCGGACCTGCTCACGCCGTCCCAGCAGGACGAGGTCGTCCGGTTCTTCGAGAGCACCCTGAAGCGGGAGCTGAACCGGGAGTTCCCCATCTACCTCTATTCGACGAAGGCGGGCACGGAGACGTTCCGACACCGGCTGGAGGCGGATCTCTTCTTCAAGCTGGCCCTGAACCGGGACTTCGAGTTCCGCAAGATCCTCCAGCACAAGGCCAACTCCGTAATCCGGGGATGCCTCGGCTACCTGGAACTCGCCCTGAAAACCTCCCTGCAGGCCGACGAGGACCGCGAGAGCCTGCGGCGGCAGATCCTCGACGAGAAGGTCAGCTTCGAATCCATGCGGGAGCAGCTCTTCTTCATCGCCCGGGAGAACCAGAAGCAGACACGGGTCTTCATCATGAACGTCCTGCAGGGGCTCATGCGGTCCCTCTGGACCGATGTCATGCAGCGGCTGGGAGCGGAGATGAAGACCTGGCGGGGGAACCTGTGGCAACTCACGCGCCGCTACGAGCAGTGGGTGGCCGACGCGATGACCGAGGAGATGCGCCGTGTCTCCAGGAAGGAGCACGGGCACTTCTACGGGACGCTCAAGAAGGCCCATGCGGGTCTCGCGCGGTCCCTGGAGGCCTTCCGCGTGATTCTCAACGGCAACGTGCAGAAGGTGCTGGGCGTGAGCCTCGCCGAGGCCGAGTGGGACATCAAGATCGCCGAGCCCGAGCAGCCCGACATCCGGACGTTCCGCGCCTCGAACTACAACCTTGACCT
>JADHED010003145.1_pt1 | contig 10293 bp, 12 predicted proteins | sample 8952041 | NCBI WGS metagenome assembly JADHED01 (sample SAMN16124423, study PRJNA663239) | bioreactor sludge metagenome | isolation source: sludge (control) | place: India:Bengaluru | collected 2018-09-08
CACAGCCGCCATACCAGCGGCGCCCGGGATAGCCTTCCGCGTATTTGTTCGTGAGACAGGAACCCTGGGCCTGCATCACCGCCTGGCTGGTGAAGTTTTCGGAGGCGATCAATTCGACATGCTCGAACTGGCGTTCGCGTTCCCGGGCGATGGCCCCGGCGATTTGAGGGTCGGTGGCGGCGAGGGCCGCGGTGTCATTGGCGGAGTCGGATGTGGTCATGGGTGATTCGTTGGTTTTCTTGAGAACGGCAGGCAGGGCGCGGGCGATGGTGTCCCTGCATTTCTGGTACACCGCCCGTCCCTGTCCGATGGGATCGGGGACGTCCGGGCTTCCCGGTTCGTCTCCCCGCAGGAGAAAAACTTTGTGCGAAGCCTCGGGAAAAAACAAGTCGAGGAGACGCTGATGGTCGCGGGTCATCACAAAAACGTGGGTGGAACGTTCGAGCAATTCCTCGGTGACGGGCTGGCTGCGAAACTTGGAGATGTCGATGCTGTTCTCCGCAAGCACCCGCACGGCATCGGTGCTGGGAAGCTGGCCCTTGGCGGCACTGAGCCCTGCGGATTCCGTCGAAATATTCCCAAGGCCGGCTGTGAGTTTCCGGAACAGGCCTTCGGCCATCGGGCTGCGGCAGATATTCCCGGTGCAGACGAAAAGGACATGTCGGCGTGAAAAACTCATGGAGGCGCAACTTTACCCTGCAATTGGAAAAGGAAAAGCGGCTTTTCCCGGTTCTTGTGGGACGGTGATCCGGAGGAATTGGGAATGAAAGCTTGCAGGGGATGCGAAAAGCGTTTTATGGTTCGTTGAACTCCGGGTGATTCCGGGAGTCCCCCCCTCCGTTCCCTTTGTGGAAGCGGCGGGATTTGAAATTCCCCATGTTGTTTGAAACGGAAAAACGTCTGCTGGTGGTGGATGATGATGAACAGATTCATCGTCTGTTCGAATTCTGCTTTTCCGGGGAATACCGTTTTGATTTCGCCAGCACGGGAGAGGAGGCCCTGAATCTGGTGGGGCAGCGGGAATTTCCAGTCATTGTTCTTGATTTGAACCTGTCCGGGCGATCGGGGTTGGAGCTTCTTCCCGCTTTTCGCAAGGCTTCCACGCACCAGAAGATCATCATCCTGACCGGGTATTCCAGCAAAGAGAGCGCGATTCGGGCGGTGAACTCGGGGGTGTTCCGGTATCTTGAAAAACCATTCACCCACAGCCAGATCCGCCAGGTGATCGAGGCGGGATTTGACAGCTACTTTGAAGAACGCCTGAACGCGACGAAGTCTCCTCCTTCTTCGCTCTCGGAACTTGCTCTTCTCGGCCTGAGCCGCAGGGAGGCGCAGATTGCCAGCCATGTGCTGAAGGGGGAGACGAACAACGAGATTGCTTCCCGGTTGTCCCTTTCCCCGCGCACGGTCGAAAAATATCTGGAGAGCGTTTTTTCAAAATTGAAAGTGCATTCCCGGATGAAGCTCCGGCACAAGGTGAGGGAATTGCGGGCGGTCATCGAGTAACCGACGCTTCCGGCTTTCCCCGGGCATTTTTTCCCGATAACGATGAGGGGCATGGTTTTCTTTCGAGCCGGATGCCTGGTTTTTTCCCTCTTTGCCGCTTCGGTGTTGGGCGCGGCAGAGTTCGGTCAACCGGTCACATTTGCAAAAGGCCGACCGGTGGAGGTGGGAGGGCTTGTCGTGGAGTATCTCGGGGACCGGCATGTGGATCACCCGGTGTTCAAACCCGGGTTCACCTTCCAGGATTTCCAGATTGGGAATGGAAAAGAATCGAAAACGGTTTCCTGGTCGAGCGGGACCGGGTGTATCGGACCGGTGGATTTTTCCCTCGGGGGAGTGACCTACATGCTGGAGCTGCGGGCTTCGGTGGCCCGGAAAGGGTGGCTGAAGGACAACCAGCTTGTGCTGTGGACGGAGAAGGGATTTCTCGCGGCATCGCACAAAGACCGGTGAGTTTCCGCGGGGAGGAAGTGATCCTGTGGAGAAAAATCCGAGCGGTTGTGCTTGCAGCCGACGGGCGGTGGGGGTAGAAAGTTCCTCCCAATTGCGCATCCCTAGCTCAATGGTAGAGCAGTTGACTCTTAATCAATTGGTTCCCGGTTCGAGCCCGGGGGGGTGCACTTCTTCCGGCGGTCCGGGCCCATAGTTCATGGAACAATACCATCGTCTTCTTCGTCTGGTTCTCGACAAAGGCCGTTTCAAATCCGATCGCACGGGCACAGGCACGTATTCGATTTTCGGAGCCCAGGAGCGGTTCGATCTCCGGGAAGGCTTTCCGTTGCTGACGACGAAAAAGCTGCACTTGCGTTCGATCATCCATGAGTTGCTCTGGTTTCTTCAGGGGGACACAAATGTGGCCTACCTGCGCGAGAACCGGGTGACCATTTGGGACGAGTGGGCGGATGCCGGGGGGGACCTTGGAAGGGTTTATGGAGCGCAATGGCGGGATTGGCGAAAGCCGGACGGTTCCTCGCTGGACCAGATCGCGGCGGTGGTGGAGCAGATTCGGAAAAATCCCGACAGCCGCCGATTGGTTGTTTCGGCATGGAATCCCGGGGAACTTCATCTCATGGCCCTGGCCCCCTGCCATGCCCTGTTTCAATTTTATGTGCAGGACGGGGAACTGAGCTGCCAGCTTTACCAGCGGAGCGCGGATCTTTTCCTCGGGGTGCCGTTCAACATCGCATCCTATGCCCTGCTGACCATGATGGTGGCGCAGGTGACCGGGCTCAAACCGGGGGATTTTGTCCACACGTTCGGAGATCTGCATCTTTACTCGAATCATCTGGATCAGGCACGGGAACAGCTCGGTCGCGCCTGCCGCCCGCTGCCTCGAATGATCCTGAATCCCGGGGTGAAGGCTCTGGAAGATTTCCGTTACGAGGATTTCACCCTGGAAGGCTACGATCCGCACCCGGCGATCAAGGCTCCGATTTCCGTATGATTGCCATTGCCGCGATGTCGCCGGAGCGGGTGATTGGAGCCGCGGGAAAAATCCCGTGGCACCTTTCCGAGGATTTGAAATTTTTCAAGCGCACCACGCTCGGAAATGTGATCGTGATGGGACGGAAGACCTATGAATCCCTGGGGAAGCCGCTTCCCGGACGGGAGAACTGGGTGCTTTCACGCACGGCCTCCTTTCCCGGGGTGAAGGTTTTCCGGGATCCTTCGGAGATCGTGCCGCCGGGTGATGGTCGGTCCGTGTTTGTGATCGGAGGGGCCGAGCTTTATGCCGTTCTGTTGCCGCGGTGCACCGAGATCCTGCTGACCCACGTGGGGATTTCCGTGGAGGGGGACACTTGGTTCCCGGAGTTTGAGAAGGATTTTGACGCGGGTGAGGTGGTGCAGAGGGGGCCGGACTATGAGATTCGCAGATACCGCCGGTTACCAGCCTCCGCCGCCTCCCCCACCGCCTCCGCCGCCTGAAGAGCCTCCCCCTCCGCTGCCGGAACTGGAGCCGGGAGCTGTCGAGGCCGAGGAAATGGCGCTGCTGAACGAGTCGGTGAATGAAGCGGTGGCCAAAGGCAGAACGAATGGCCTTGGGCGGGTGCCTGATTGCAAGTCCTGCGAAGAAGCGGCGGCAAGGATGTCGGAAAATTGTTCCGACCAAGCCTGTTCCACCCCCAGGGCGAGGGCATAGGGCAGGAATTTCTCAAAAAGCTCCGGAGTCCGTTCCGGGGGATTTTCCAGGCCCAGGCGTTCGGCCTCGGCCACGGAGAGGTATTTTTTGAATCCTTGGATTCGGTCGCGGAGGCGTTGGCCTTCGGGGGTCGGGCGTTTGAGAAGATGCTGGAAAAGGATGCAGAGGGTGATGCCTGCGACGTAGAGTATGCAGACCCATGGCGAAGCGGCTTTGATCAGAGCCGTGATGCCAAAAACCCATCCGCCCAGAAAGGGGATGGAGACCAAAGTGAGGGGGATGGCGTTCAGTTTGTTGGAAGATTTCCAGGCTTTGAATGCCGTCATGGAAAGAGCGGCGCAGCCGACGGACCAGATGGACAGCCAGAGCATCATGAACACGGCTCCTCCCTTTTCCGGAGCGTTCGCGAGAGAAAGGCCGAGGGGAATGAGCGTGGCGAGAAGGCCGGCCACCCAGATCCGGGTGTTGCGGGCAAAATAGGGGCCGATTTTTTTCGCAAGGTCCTTTGCAAGGACGGACTGGGCCGCCTGGAGAGTGGCATGGTTGCGTTGTTCCAATGACAGGAAGGAGCCGCTTTTGAAAAGCGTTTCGATCAGGTGGGTCTGCTCGGGATCGGAGGAGCGGGAATTTTCTTTGACGAGAGAGTACGATTTTTTCCCGGCCTGTCTGATGGAGATGTCTTTTTGCACGGCCAAATGCAGGACAGCCGCCGCAAAGCCGGTTTGGTCACAGGTACCCAGGCCGTTCAAATACCTCACGTCCTGGGGAGTGAAGCCTTCCGGTGGCTCGAAAAGCGGAACAATGATGCCGCTTTCCGGATCCCTGCCGAACAGGATCCAACTGATGAGAAAATAGCCGAAAACCAGCACGATGCCGAGGATTCCTGCGATGAGGCCGGCGTTTGACCCGACAACGGCCTGTATTCCCGCGCTTGGGGAGGGCTCCTCCACAAAGCCCTTCGGCCAGGTGACGACAATCGTGAGACCTTCGCCGGGAGAGAGCGGCGCGGTCGTGACCATCGAGGCATCGCAGCCGGAATGCCCGACTGTCTTGTAGTCCGACCTCTTGCTGCCTTGGGGACCGGTGTAAGCCTCGATTGATCCGACCTTTGCACCGGGAGGCAGCTCCACGCAGGCGGATGCGTGGAGAATGGGGAATTTCCATCCGTTGCCGGTGACATTCCAATACAGCTCGTCAAAATCCTTGAAAAAGCCCAACTGTCGACCGGTGCGGTATTTGATCGTGTAGGTGGTTTCTCCGGGAGGCACAAAGACATCTTTGCTGCCGATATAGATGCGGAGGCCGTTCGATCGGGTCTCTGTGTGCCAGGGCTCCGGTTTTCCGTCGCGGAGGACTTCGAGCAATTCAAAGGAAACCGTGGAGCGCAGTCCGAGCGGACCGGAATAAAGGGTGGGAAAATCCCGAAAGATTCCGTGTTGGATGTTGATCCCTTCCGCCTGCACCCGGATGGTTTCCGTGACAACAATGTCCGAATCTTTCTTTATTTCGATGTGGCTGGAGAAGTCCTGGATGACTTCCTCGGCGACAGCCGGAAGCAGGGTGACGGTGAGAAGAAAGGCGAGCAGGGTTTTCACAGACGAACTTCCGGAGTGACGCGTTCCAAGACAGTTTCAATCTCAAAAAAATCTGCCGGCTGAAATCCAAAAATCCCGGCAATGACATTCGAGGGGAAAGATTCCGAGAGATTCCGAAAGTCCCGCACCGAGCCGTTGTAGTAGCGGCGGGCATATTGGAGATCGTCCTCGATGAGGACGAGTTGGGACATAAGCTGGCGGAAGTTCTCGGCTGCCTTGAGATCCGGATACCCTTCGGCCACGGCAAGGAGTCCGCGGAGTTCCCGGGCCACATCTGCGGGAGTGCGGGCCGTGGCAGTGTCGCGGAATGTCGAGCTTTCGTGGATGCGGTAGGCGGAAACGCATTCCACCAGGCGGGGGACAAGGTCCGCGCGTTTCTTGAGCTGCACATCCACGCCGCTCCACGCTTCGGCCTGCTGGTTTCTGGCCCGAATCAGCCGGTTGTAGGCCAGGGCCACCCAGGCAAAAAAAACAAGAATGGGCAAAAGTACAAACAACAGGCTCATGAGACATCCTCCGGCAGGGTCACTTCAAACACGGTGGCCCCGCCCTTGCCGGAGCCTTCGTGCGGTTCGAGTCCGAGTTCCTGGTAGGCGCGTTCCAACGCCCTCGGGTCCAGGCGGAGTTCGGGATAGATTTTTTTCAACCGTTCCTTGACCCAGCGTTTGGCGAGCATCCGGTCGATCGGATGCAGGGAGGGTTCTCCCTGGAGCTTGCTGCGGAGGAATTCGAAGATCGTCATGGGAGGTGAAGGTGGGCGACGAGAAAAAGGGTGTTCATGCCGATCCACGCCAGCAGGCCCGTACTCCAACGGCTTCGTTTCAGGTGTGGATCGACAGGGCAGGCAAATATCATGGCAAAGGAGGCAATGGCCAGAAGAAGAAGCATTCCGGAAAGTCCGCCGGGGGCATTCTCCGGGTTCCACTTCCACCAGATCCGGTTGGTGGAGAAGAAGGTCAGGCCGTTGAGGACGGAGAGCAGGAAGGCAGCGGTCGTTGCCAGAGCCAGGACAGCCCGTCCCGCGCCCGGAAAGGCAGATTCCGCGGTCTGGCCCGATACGGTGAGCATGGCGAAGGCCAGCAGAGGCAGGACCAGGGGAATGGCCCCGCCGATTTGCAACCCCGCATTTTCCGTGAAGTTCAGGGAACCCGAGAATCCGGCGGCTCCAAGAAGAACGGCCATTGTCAGAATGACAATCCCCGCAGTCGTCCGGGCGGCGGAGAGTCCCATGCGCCCGGCAAGATCCGCATACACCATGACAAAGAAAAAAAAGATCCACACGGAATCCCACCACGGCCATGCGCCGGGACCCAAGAACGGCAGGATGGTCCCCACCGCTGTTGCCGTCCAAAAAAGAGCCCGAAAAAACCGTGTCATGACAGGCTCTCCCGGGTTCTTTCATTCCGTTTTTTTTCCCGATATTGCAGGAAGGTCAGCATGCCCGAATAGGCAATCACCGCGGCCGGTATCGAAAGAAACAGCGAGCCGACGAGCAGGGGCAGGCCGACATTGAAAAACGTCGTCCATTTGAGCATCTCCTGAAAGTGGAAATGGTGCATTTCCACTTTGGGCGGGAGATGGTGGAAATGCCGGAGAATCCAGGTGCCGATATCGTATTCCACTTTCAGAAGGACCGGCCAAAACGGGGTGACCACGTCGTGCAAAGAGACGGCAATGACGGCGGCAATCTTGCTGCAACGCAGGGCGTAGGCGAGAGCCAGACAGAGCAGGGTCTTCAATCCGAAAAGAGGGGTGAAGCCAATAAACATGCCGATGGCCACCCCGCCGGCAATCGCATGGGGAGTGTCACGCAGCTCCAACAGCCTGCGGCCAAGGGAGGCGAAGTAGGCGAGGAGTTTTTTCATGTGCCATCAGTGAGGACAATCCCTGCCGGGCAGGCAAGCTGCAATTTTCCACCTGAAACCTGGAATCGCCCGAGGAAAGGAGAGCCCCCTTTTCCTTTTGGGTTTTCAAGCCGGAGAGGAGAGCAGTTTTTCAAAATAGAATTTGCTCCCGGTCATAAAAAGTGAGATTGCTTCTCAACTATTGATCGGAATGTGTGTAAGGAAGATGCAATGAAGAACAAGGGAGAGAAGAGTTTGTCTTCGGCCCGTTGTGGCGAAAGGCTGCGGATCACCGCAGTGCGTCAGGATTCTTCCGCGACTCTTCGGCTTCGGGAACTGGGTTTCTGTGAATCGGCCGAGGTCTGCAAGGTGGCCGATCATGGAACCTGTCTTTGTCTTCTGATGGGAATGCGGGTGGCCATCGGCCGCGATCTTGCGGAGCGCGTGATGGTCGAGGGGATTTCTCCCGCGGCCTGATCCCGGCTTCTGTTGCGCCTTTTTCTTTGCGGTTTCGTGGGCACCCCTTGGCTTCGGGTTTATTCGTAGCGCAGGGCGGAGATGGGGTTCAGCCTTGAGGCGCGGAGAGCAGGGTAGATGCCCGAGAAAAAGCCTGCCAGCACCGCGAAACCAACGCTGAAGAGAATTCCATCAAAGGTCATGATCGGGGAATTTTCGCTGGGGGCGATGAATTTGAGAAGTTCGATGAGCCCGAACGAAGCCACCACCCCGAGGAGACCGCCAATCATGGCAATGCTCATGCTTTCGACGATGATCTGGATGAAGATATCCTGTCCTCTGGCACCCACGGCAAGGCGGATGCCGATTTCCCGGACGCGTTCGGAAATGCTGGCGAGCATGATGTTCATGATGCCGATGCCGCCCACCACGAGGCTGATGGTGGCGATGAGTCCTCCGCTCAGGCGGGTGGCCCGGATGCTGGATTCCATGCGGTCGAACCACTCTTCCCGGGTCTCCAGATCGAAATCGTCCACCCCGCGGTGGGTGACTTCCAGAACCGAGCGGACCTGTCCGAGGGCGGAGCGAAAATTCGTGAGATCCCCAACCCGCAGGGTGAGATTGTCGAGACGGATGGACTCCATCGAATCCATCGGGGATGTGCCGGCACGGAAATCAAAAAACATTGTGGAAAAGGGGATCAGAATGGATTCGTTTTTTTGACGGAACGGATCCCATCGGCGTCCGGAACGGCTGATGGGGCCGCCTTTTCCGGCGGCTCTCCGGCGCTTGTCCTCGTCCCGTTCGTATTTGGGGAGAATTCCGACCACTTCAAAGGGGCGCCCATTGATGAGGAGAGTCTTGCCGAGCACGTCCGCCGGCCTCAGTTCCGGCCAGAGGAGATGAAGAATCTCGTTGCCGATCACCACACTGCGGAGTCCCCGGTCGACATCCAGATCCGTGAGGAAGCGACCGGCTTCGAGCTCGTGCCGGGCCACGACAAAATGATCCGGAAACACCCCGCGGACCACCTGGCGGTCGGAGATCGAGCCGGAGGATACGGCGGCACTGAAGATGAGTTCCGGAGAAACGTGGGAAATCAACGGGGAGGCGGCGGCAATCGCCTGCGCGTCGAGCAGGGTTCGTCCGGGGGAGAGATTCCAGAAGTCGAACATCTCGCTGGAGATTTCCTTGTTGACGACGCTGACGTATTCCAGGCCGCCGACCTGCTGCATGAACGCCCGGGTGCCGAGTTCGATGCCTGTGGTGAGGGCGAGAGTGGAGATCAGGCTGCTGACTCCGAGCACAATGCCCAGCATGGAGAGGAAGCTGCGGAACTTGTGCGCCGCGATCTCGCGAAGGCCGATTTGCAGGGCGACAAGGAGGTTCACGGACAGTATTCCCTCCGGATTTTTCCGTCCCGGATTTCAATCACCCGGGGGGAGACCGCCGCGATGTCGGGGTCGTGTGTGACGAGGACGATCGTTTTCCCGGCGGCGTTCAGACTTTTGAACATCCCGAGAATCATCTCCCCGGTGGAGGAGTCCAGGTTGCCGGTCGGTTCATCACCGAAAAGAATGCTCGGGTTGTTGACGAGCGCGCGCCCGATTGCGACGCGCTGGCACTGCCCGCCGCTCAGCTGGACCGGGCGATTGGCCATGCGCGATTCGAGGCCGACTTCCCGGGCGACCTGCTCCGCGCGCCGCCTCCGTTCCGTGGCGGGAACTCCGGAATAGACAAGCGGAAGCTCGATGTTCTGGATCACGTCGAGCTTGGGCAGGAGATTGAAGGCTTGGAAGACGAATCCGATCTCGCGGTTCCGCACCCCGGCGAGTTGGTTTTGCGAGGCGGTGCTCAGATCGTTTCCGCAGATGACCATTTTTCCCGATGTGGGCGCATCGAGGCAGCCGAGCAGGTGCATGAGAGTGGACTTGCCGCTGCCGCTGGGACCGATGATGGAGACGAACTCGCCTTTTTCGATGCGCAGGTCGATGGAGTCGAGAGCCCGGATTTCCTGATCGCCGATGCGGTAGGTCTTGCTGACGCCTTCGAGGTGGACGAGCGACACGGGGTGGATCAGGATTTTCCGGGGAAAATCATGGCCGGTTCGACGAGAAGAATTTCCTCGCCTTCCTCCAGCCCGGATTTGATTTCGGCGCGGGACAGGTCGGTCAATCCGACCGCGACTTTGCGGCGTTGGATTTCCCCGCCTTTGCGCACGTAGACAACCTGGTCATCCTTTTCCTTGAATACCGCGGAAACGGGAACGGTGACGACCTGTTCCGCATGTCCGATCGGCACATCCATGCTGACCGACATGCCGGGCTTCAGCGCCCGCTCGTTTTTTTCAATGAGTGCCTGGATTTCAAATCCCTTGATGTTGTTCTTCACCGTGGCGACCGGGGCAATGAACTCAATGCGGGCCGTGGCATCCGCGGCACCGTCATCGCCGAATCGGATGGACATGGCCTGTCCAACCGTCAGTCGTCCGGCGTCGAGCTGGTTCACGTGGGCGTAGATGAGCAGGCGGGTGAGGTCGGCGAAAAGCAGGAGGGTTGTTCCGGAATTGACGCTGGCGGCACCGACCACCACCTGTCCCTCATTCACATTCACGTCAAGGATCGTGCCGTCGCCGGGAGCGAGAATGCGGGTCTTGCTCAGACGGTCGGTCACGCTCTGCAACTTGCGTTCGGCTTTCTCCAGAGTGTTTTCGGAGATCCGGAAATCGGCTTCAAGATTGGCGTAGACTTCCTTG
>JADHED010003147.1_pt1 | contig 10288 bp, 3 predicted proteins | sample 8952041 | NCBI WGS metagenome assembly JADHED01 (sample SAMN16124423, study PRJNA663239) | bioreactor sludge metagenome | isolation source: sludge (control) | place: India:Bengaluru | collected 2018-09-08
AAGACCTGACCAACACGCGGAACGCCCCCACCTCGATCGAGGTGGGGGCGTTCGCATTGGTGGGGGGCTGCTCATGTGAAGGCCAGTGTGCGTGGGGAAAGGGATGACGTGCTTACCCACAGGACGGAGAAGAAGGAGGGATACGGTATGGACACGCCATAGCGGTTGAAGCGATACGGCTGTTCTTTCATAGGCCGAGATGGGTGACCTGTTGTGTGGTGATGCTTGCGGGGCACAGCTTTCGGCGAAGGCACCAGAGCATGCCGATCGGATGGTAGGGAATGCCTCAACGGTATGTCCACCGAACAGGAGGTGGACTCGAGAGGATCGGCCCTCGGTGCCCCACAAGAAGGTTCAGGTCGGAGAGGTGGTGCCAAGAGGGCCAGATGCACGTCCATTCTTGGAAGGATGTTGGCCCCGAACACGATGCCCCAGGGCTGTCGGAGGTCCGTGATGCGCCGGTGGTTCAGCGGGTCTGGTCATCATGAGGGGACGAAGCACGGCACACGAAACCTCCCAGAAGAGCGGGAGGTGGACGGGACGGTCCGTTCAGGCTGGGGTAGGGAAAGGTGGGTTTTCCGCCGGAGTCCTCAACTTTGTGCAAACACGTTCCTCCGAATGCGCCTATCTACCCTTTCCCTCTTCTTCGCCTTGGGCACCACCGTGCTCGCACAGGACCCCTTCGAACGGATCATCACCATGCCCGGTGCCCTGGAGAGCAAGGGTGTGGCCATGGATGGCGAAGGTCATTTCCTGGTCTCTTCCGTGAACGAGGATAATATCCAGATCACGCGGTTGGCGCCGAACGGCGATCATGTCTGGACCAAGAAGTATCCGCACTTCAACGAGGAAGGGCTCTACGGCAATGCGATCGCCGCCGGCCCAGAAGGGATCGTGGTGCTGGGTTATGCCATGGGCATGGGAACGGCTTCACGCGATGGGTTGATCATGCGCATCGGGCTGGACGGTACACTGCTTTCTTCCAAGATCATCAATGTGGGAGGGAGCAATGCTTTCCACTACATGAAGGCCACCGATGATGGCTTCATCGCCAGTGGCCGGTCCGACGTGGGCGGGAACGAATATGACATGCTCCTGGCGAAATTGGATCTCGCTGGCGATGTGCAGTGGGTGCGGACCTACGGAACCACGGAGTGGGACTGGGGGTACGAGCCGACCCAGTTGGCGGATGGCGGCTACGCGTTGGTCGGCTTTGGTGATGCACTCGGAACGGGCTACGCGCCTTCGGCCTATCTGGTCCGGACCGATGCCATGGGCAATGAACTGTGGGCCCGGAGCATCAGCAGCGGTGCCGGTGTGGATGAGGGGTATTGCGTGGTGGAAAGCAACACGGGCGAGCTGTACGTGGGAGGGCGATCACTCGGGTTCTTCACGGGTACGGTCTCCGCCTTCATCACTAAACTGTCCAGCACCGGTAACCATATCTGGACCCGCGTACTGCAGCAAGGCATCGAGACCGTATCGTTGGCCGCAACGGACGACGGTGGCGTTACCTGGTTGGCGCATCCCCAGTACATCGAAGGGGGACCTGGTGATTACGAATTGGCCTGGGGTAAGTTCGCCAGCAATGGCACCATGCTGAGCACCAAGTTCTACGGTAGCGAAGGGTCGGACAACGCCACCACCTTCTTCCCGATGGAAGATGGCAGCATCGCCATCCTCGGCTTCTCCAACGGCTATTCGGACGAATGGGCCGGTCTGGTGATCCGCACCGATGCCGACCTGAACGCGGCATGCAACAACATCGACCTGGACATCGAGTGGACCGAAGCCACGGCCCTGGTGCAGCCGTACACCAGCCTGACATGGTCGGGAGCCTTCACCGAGACCGCGTACAACCTCGGTACCGAGAACGTGACGATCAGCACCTTCGATCCCTGCTGCTCGGTGTATGCCGATTTCGATCCCTCCAACGATGGTTACGAATGGACCTTCACGAACACCAGCACCGGAGCCGATAGCTACCTCTGGGATCTGGGTGATGGCACCTTGAGCGAGGAGGAGTCGCCGGTGCATACGTATACGGCCAATGGAACCTATACCGTTTGCCTTACCGCATACGGCGATTGCGGCGAACCCACCTACTGCGCCGATATCGCCATCACGGTTGGTCTTGCGGAGATCGACCGGTCGTCGGAGATCGCGGTGTTCCCCTCGCCAGCCAGCGATGTCTTCACCGTGCGTTCCAGCGACCAACGGATCCGTAGTGTGGAGTTGATCGATGCCAGTGGGCGTGTCGTTGGTGTATACCCCGTTCCGGCCGTCCAACAACATGTGATCCGGGTCGAGGGCCAGGCGACGGGTGTGTACACGGTACGGACCACTCTGGTCGATGGTGCACGTGGGATCTCGCGTCTCGTGATCGGTCAGTAACACCTCCTCTCTTGTATACCATCCTCCCACCGCGCTCAGCTTCGTGCGGCACGCTCAAGCGGGCGTGGTGGGCGATGGTCTGCCTGCTCGTGGGGCAAGGTCTGGCCGCACAAGAGGTGTGTGACAACGGGTTCGATGATGATGGCAACGGCCTGGTGGACCTGAATGATACGGCCCAATGCCCCTGCACACTCGCCCCACCAACACCGAACCTGATCAACAACGGGTCCTTCGAGGAGAACACGTGTTGTCCGCAGGGCATCCACGACTACTTCGATTGCGTCACCGGATGGATGAATTACTTCGAGAGCGCAACGGTCGATTACTACAACTGCGATTTCGTACCCGCCGCGATCCCACAGCCACTGCCCGATGGCTCCGGGGTAGTGGGGTTCGGTGCTTTCACCGATTGGGCGTGGAACAGCAGCTACTACGAGTTCCTGACCACCTGCCTCAACGCACCGATGCTCACCGGGCAGACCTACGAGCTCCAGTTCTCCTTGGCGGCAACAAGGGTGGTCGTCATTCAATCGGGCATCCATGACCTGATCCCGGTATCGCCACTGAACATGGGGCCGATCGACTTCGCTATCTATGGCTATGCGAGCTGCATCACCGAGCCCTATGTGTACTACGATCCGGTGTTCGGCAATCCCATGCCCGCAACGTATTGCGCCACCGAGTTCGGCTGGACCGAACTGGCCCATGTGACGTACGACCCTGCCACCACCTGGCAGGAGATCAGCTTCACCTTCACGGCGCCTTTCGATGTGCAGGGGATCATGTTCGGCCCTACCTGCCCGGTGCCACAAGACTACATCTCCACACAGAGTTCATGGCCCTACTTCTTCCTGGATGCCATGGAACTCGCCGAGGTAACGCTCGTGGTGAACCACACCGGACATCCCTGTACGAACGACTTGGTGCTCTCCGGTGCACCGTACGATCCGTTGAACACCTATCAATGGTACTTCGATGGCGTGGCCATCGTGGGCCAGGTGGGTGATACCCTGCACGCTTCAGCGCTGGGCTATGGTGAAGGGGTGTATGCACTGCGTGTGATAGCCCCCGACGGAAGTTGTGTGTATGATGAGGAGGTGGTAGCGGTGGAGTACCCTCTGCCCTTGGCGGACATCACCCCTGCTGCGGGTTGCGCACCCTTGAACGTGGCGTTCACCAACCAGACCACTCCAGCCCTGAGTGCCGTGGTGCAGTGGGACCTGGGCGATGGTTCTTCGGCGACCGGACCCTCGGTGCAACATTCCTATACCGATGCGGGTGTGTATGACGTGACCTTGACGGTGACCTCTGCGCAGGGCTGCACGGCGGATACCACCTTCGAAGATGCTGTGACCGTGCATCCACGCCCGGTGGCCGCTTTCGAACCCGATATCACTGAAGCGTGTGCCGGCGAGGCGATCACCTTCACCAGCACCACCACCCCGGCAGGCGACCACACCTATGCGTGGTCTTTCGGCGATGGCGCCATGGGGGCAGGTAGTCCGGTCTCCCATACCTATGTCGCAGCGGGTACCTACAATGTGATGCTGCAGGTCACCAGTGCTTTCGGTTGCGTGGATGATGTGATCATGCCACAGCTCATCCAGATCCTGGACACACCGGTACCCGATTTCAACTTCACCATCAACAACGGATGCGTGCCGCTGGAGGTCCGCTTCAATAACGAAACACCAGGCCAGGATCAGCTGACGACGGCATGGGACTTGGGGAACGGAGAGACCCCGACCACGCCGGACGCCATTGCCGTGTATTCCGAACCAGGGGTGTACTCCGTGTCCCTTACCATGACCAACGCGCTGGGATGCAGCGGTAACCTGACCATGCAGGATACCATCATGGCGTATGGCCTACCCGTGGTCACCTTCTTCGTAGAGCCGGATTCCGGTTGTGCACCACTGGATGTGGTGTTCACCAATACCACTGATCCCGGTATGATCGGTGGATGTGATTGGGATTTTGGCGATGGTGGGACTTCCACCGATTGTGGCACCGTGCATACCTACGTACAGAGCGGATCGTACACCGTGTCCCTCACGGTGCGCTCTCCGGAGGGTTGTGAAGGCGATACAACCCTGTACCACATCGTCCATGTGGATCCGTCGCCCACTGCGCGATTCACCTTCGGCCCACAGCCCACGGACTTCTATCACCCGGAGATCACCTTCACCGATGGATCCTCGCCGGATGTGTTATCCTGGACATGGCGTTTCCCTGATGGGCATCCGGCATCCAGCTCCGAGCCTTCGCCGGTGGTGCGGTTCCCAGGTGAAGCAGGTGTTTTTCCGGCGGAATTGGCCGTGGTGAACGAGTACGGTTGTACGGATACCATTTCGCAACTGGTGGTGATCGATGGTGTGTTCTCGGTGTTCGCACCGAATGCGTTCACCCCCGATGGCGACGCGGTGAATCCGGTGTTCCTGCCGATCGTGCGCGATGCGTTCGCCGAGGATCACGAACTGCGCATCTTCGACCGATGGGGACGTGAGGTGTTCAGCACGAAGGATCCAGATCAGGGTTGGGATGGATCCGTCCTCGGTGCGGCGCCCAAGACGGACGTGTACGTATGGAAGCTCAAGGCACGAAGCACCGTGGATCGGATCACGCGGGTCTACACCGGCCATGTGACGGTACTTCCTTAGTCATACCCCATTGAACGGCCCACACCGTCCGATGTGCCACCCTGCCTGTGAACCATGCATCTTGTGAAGACTTGTAATGTGACCATGCCCTCCTCTCCTGTGCGGACCCTCCCGACCTTGATCGCCAGCGTGCTCCTCGCGACCTCGACAACAGCGCAGTTGTCCGTGAATAGCTCACTCACACCGGCGCAGTTGGTCAACGGCATCTTGGTGGGGCAGGGGGTGGCCGTGAGCAACCTCACCTTCAACGGCGGCCCACCCGATACGGTGAATGATCAGTTCGCGGCGTACAGTACCAACATTTCAAACATCGGCATGACCGATGGCGTCGTGTTGTGCACCGGCCGGGCGGTGATGGTGTCCGGATCGAACATGAATCCAGGGCTGACCCTCCCGGCCAGCGCACCGATCCATGTGGCCGATCCCGATCTGGCCATGATCGTATCGCAACAACGCAGTGTGGCGGTGGTGGAGTTCGATTTCATCCCCACCGGTGATTCGCTTTCGTTCCGGTTCGTGTTCGGTTCCGAGGAGTACCCGGAGTACGTGTGTTCCATGTTCAACGATGTCTTTGGCTTCTTCCTGAGTGGTCCGGGCATCAATGGCCCGTTCACCAACAATGCGATCAATCTGGGTGTACTGCCAGGTACGCAGACACCCATCGCCATCAATACCGTGAATAGCGGGTCGGCAGGAATGCTGAGCGGTGGCCCTACGGGTTGTGCCGCGTCGGATCCGAACTGGCAGGCCAACGCCATCTATTATGTGGACAATGCCAATGGCGCGACCGTGGAGCTCGATGGCTTCACCGTACCCATCCGTACCGGTGCTGCCGTGCGTTGCGGCGAGACCTATCACATCAAGTTTGCCATCGCGCATGCCGGCGATGGCAGCCTGGAATCGGCAGTGCTCATCGAGGGGGGTAGTTTCACCTCCACCAGCTTTGTGAACGTGGAGGCAGCTACCCCGATGAACGATGCTGTGCTCACAGAAGGTTGCGCTCCGGGGTCGATCACGGTGTCCATTCCACCGCAACAAGCGGATGCCACCGTGCAACTCGCATTCGGCGGTGCCGGGATCCAAGGAACGGATCTGGAAGGACTACGCAGCGAGGTGCTTCTGCCAGCTGGAACAACATCGATCTCCTTTCCACTTAACGCGGCCGGTGATGATCTGGTGGAGGGAAGCGAGGCGCTGTGGGTGGTTGCCACTTGGAATACCGCCTGTGGGTCGATCTTCAAGGATTCGGTACTGTTGACCTTGCGAGACTATGTCCCACTTGAGATCTTTTCACCGGATATCTACCTGGGATGCAATACCGACCTGGTGCGCTTGGAGGCCACGGCGACGGGCGGATCAGGGAACGTGACCTTCACCTGGCCCGATGGTACGCAGGGGGCGTACATCATGGTCCCCGGACTGGTGACCGCCACGTACGAAGTGCAGGCCACCGACGAATGTCCGCAGACCGCCACCATCTCCGTGCTGGTCGAGTCGGGCTGTTCGCTCAACATACCCAACGTGATCACGCCCAATGGAGACGGGAAGAACGACGCCTGGGTGATCGGCGGGCTATATGGCACCAAACATTCGGTCACCGTGTTCAATCGGTGGGGCCAGGTGGTGTTCGAGTCCACGAATTACAACAACAACTGGCGCGCGGTGGGCATTCCGGATGGCACCTACTTCTACGAGGTGTTGAGCGAGCGAACGGATGAACCTGCTACGGGCACCCTCACCGTGTTGGGCAACGGCCATCGGTAGGGCCCCCTCGACATGCCCGGTAGGGCCTACGGAAGATCTACTCAGGCGGAGAGAAGGAAACGGCCTCTGCACGGAGGGATCCGGGTAGCGGGTAGGAGAGGATGGTCGCGGCTTCCGAGCCTCCTCACTTCCTTTTTTTCATTTGGACATCCAAGACCGGCTGGTATAGGATGTTCAAATGGTATCAAGACCGGGCGGAACAGACCGCTGGTATAGAGCAATGCGCACGGCCCGAAGGATGTTGTGCGCGGTGTGTGCTCCGACGAGGATACGCTTTCACCAACATCAACGTTCCATCCCGTCCGGCCGGACCTCGGTCCTGCATCCCGATACATTGGTTGCACAAGGGATATCCTTGAATTGCCTTGCTCCCTAACCAAACCAATCAAACTCATGAAGAACCACGACCCGGCCACACCGACCATGCGCCCCAGTTGGCGTAGAGGGCTGTTGGCCCTGGCCTGTAGTGCGGGCCTCCTTGGTGTTGTACAAGCACAGACGGTGAACTTGTATTCCTTCTCCAGCGGCAGCGGTGCTTCCTTGGATCCGATGAGCGGTGCCTCCACCTTGCTCGGGTCGAGTCAGGATGACGCGGCCTCGGCGGTCACCAACATCGATTTCGCGTTCAACTACGAAGGCACGAACTACACCCAGTTCTCCGTCAACTCCAACGGAGGGATGATGCTCGGTGGCACAGCGATCACCGCCTATGCCATCAACTACAACCTCACCAGCAATGCACAGGTCCTGTTGCCCTATTCCGGCGATGGAACGACCGCCTCGGGCAGCGTGACCACGGTGCTCACCGGTTCCGCACCCAATAGGATCCGTATCGTGCAATGGAACGTGGGGATGGACTACAATGCCACTTCACCGAACGTGTTGTATCAGGTGTGGTTGTATGAGGGGTCCAATGTGATCGAGTTCCGTTATGGCGCGGGTGCGGCCACCGGGACCAATTCGGGTGGGATGTACGTGGCCATCACCGGTGCCACGCCGACCAACTACCTGAACGTGCTCTCCGGGCTCACGGCCACCTCGTCCAGTACCGACGTGTTCAGCAACGGAGTTGCCAATGCTTGGCCGGGGAACGGCACCGTGTTGACCTTCAGCCCACCCGCCGCATGCGTTGCCCCGAACCCGGGGAATACGTTGGCCACGATCACTTCGGGTTGCCCGGGTATGGCGACCGCTCTGAGCATCGATGGTAACACGCCGGGATCGGGTGTCTCATACCAATGGCAAAGCAGTCCCGACGGTTCTACTTGGAGCAACATCAGTGGAGCGGTGTCTTCCACCTACAACAGTGGTGTCCTGAACACGACCACGTGGTTCCAATGTGCGGTGACCTGTGCCACCGGTCCGGCCACTTTGGCCAGCACTCCGGTGGAGATCGTGGTGAGCACGCCGACGCCCACGTACTATGTCTTTTCGGGTACGCAGTACACCGAGGATTTCGCGGGCTGGGCCAACCGCTGCAGCACCAACGATGTGCCCGATGGCGCCAGCTATTGGACCAATACCCCGGCATTCGGTGCAGGTACATGGCGTCGTAGTAACACCACTATGGCTGAGTCGGGCTGGAATAATATTTCTGGCTATTTCTATAGCGATGCCAACGGTGCCGTGGCACCGGCGGCACGCTTCCACAGCCGCCAAGGAGGATCCGCCACGGGCACCTTGGATTTCCATGTGGACATGTCCGCAGGCACCGGAACGGAGATGCTCCGGTTCGAATACATCAACACGGGTAATGGAACCTTGGAGGTGCTCGTTTCCCAGAACGGAGGAAGCACGTTCACCCTTTTGGGCTCACACAACTATGTTGGAGGTAGTCCCTGGTCCACCAAGGAGTACACCATCGGATCAACTTCGGCGCAGACCGTGATCCGCCTCAAGGGATCCACCGTCGCTGCTGCGAACAGCAACGATATCGGGGTGGACAACTTCCGGATCATGCCTGCCCCTACCTGCGCCAAGCCGACCGCCCTCGCAGCCAGCGTGACCGGCCCGGGCCAAGCACAACTCACCTGGACCTGCGCGGGTTGTACAGGCAGCTATATCGTCGAGTACGGACCCACCGGATTCGTGCCTGGTACGGGTGCATCGGCCGGTGTGAACGGTACCGTGGTGAACGTGGCTGGTAGCCCGGCCTCCCTCTCTGGACTGTCCGCTGGTGTGTATGACGTGTATGTGCGCCAGGATTGCGGCGGCGGTGATATCAGTGAGAATGCCACCAAGACCTCCTTCACCATCGTGGCGGGCGACTTCTGTGTGAACGCCATCGACCTGGTCACGGTGCCCCATGCGGATTGGTCCACTATCGGCAACACCACCGGCGCGAGCAATGACTACACCACCTCGGCATGTGGAGTGGCCCAACCCGGTGGGGACATCGTGTTCTATCATGATGTGGAACCTGGAGCGACTCTTTCACTTGGCGTTTGGAGCAGCGGGAATCGGCTGACCATCGCCACCGGCGGTGCGTGCCCCGGTACCACCAGCCTGGCTTGTGCGAACCTCGGTGGCTATCTGGCCGGTGCCTATGTGCAGATGGTGAACGGCTACGAGACCGTGATCTGGACGAACAACGGATGCAACACGGAACGCGTCCATCTCCTCGCTGATGCGATCACCCCTGGTCCGGTGTACATCTTCAACTATGCGTACACGCCAGCACCCAGCCCTGTTTGCAACGCGGTAACGGGTATTGCCGTGAACACCGTGAATTCCGGTACCGGAGCCACGGTGAACTGGACCGCCACGTGCAGCGGCAACGCGGTCGTGGAGTATGGCTTGGCTGGATTCACGCCGGGTACCGGTGCGGTTGCCGGTCAGGGCACGGTGATCGCCGCCAACGGCACCAGTGCAGCACTCAGTGGATTGAGCCTCGACGTGGCGTATGACGTGTATGTCCGGAATGACTGCGGTAGTGGTTCGTACAGCGCGAACGGCACAGCCGTCCAGTTCACCCTGATCCATGGTGATGACTGCTCACGCGCCATCGACCTGGCTACGGCCACTGCGCCGTTCGAAGGGACCACGGTGGGCGCACGCAACGATGTGTCCGCACATCCCTGTGGCACCTTCGCCGGCGGCGACCTGGTGCTCTACCGTTCGCTGGCCCCCGGAGGCACGATCTCCTTCTTTGCCTCGCACGACTATGCGTCGAACGTGAGCGTGCTGTACGGCACTTCCTGCCCCGGTACCACGGTGCTTACCTGCGAAGCCGGTCTGGAAGAGTACACCTGGACCAACAATACGGGTACCGCACAGAACGTGTACTGGATCCAGGATGGAGCCACTACGGGCGAATTCGTGATCGAGTGGCTCGTGGACGAACCATGTGCCCAACTAGGGCAGCCTTGCTATGCGGGTCCGTTGTTCACCTCGGGCACGTTGGATGAGGACTGTCAGTGCGTGGGCTCCGGTCCTGTGCCCTGCAGCAACGATCTGACGCTGGAGTTCCA
>JADHED010003148.1_pt1 | contig 10288 bp, 7 predicted proteins | sample 8952041 | NCBI WGS metagenome assembly JADHED01 (sample SAMN16124423, study PRJNA663239) | bioreactor sludge metagenome | isolation source: sludge (control) | place: India:Bengaluru | collected 2018-09-08
CCGTGGTCCAGGCTGGCCGAGAAGTTCGGGCCGGCCAGGAAGTTGTCGCCGCTCGAGACCATGATCTGGCCGTCGGTGGTCGCTGCGGCTCGCAGCTGGTCCAGCTTGGCCACGAAGGCCGCTGCGCCGCCGAAGCCCGCGGCGTTCGGCAGCAGCGCGCTCTCGCCGTCGTTGTTGTGGAAGACGGTCAGCGTGTAGGCATCGGCGCCGCCGGCCATCGCCAGCGCGGCCAGCAGCGCGAGCGCCGTGAGGATCGATCGCCACTTGAACATATGCACAACTCCCCCGTGGTTGACCTGTCGGCTGGGTCGCCGCAGGCGCGCGGGATGCGGCACGCATCCGTTGCCCGCGACGCTCCGTAAGTGCGGGGAGTCTACCGCCCGATTGTCAACGGACGGTCTGCCGACGGCCAGAAGCTCGTGAGAAACCACGCGCGCGGGACGCCGACGCTGACCCTCCGCTAACCGGAACCTGACCGTGAATTCGCGCAGCGTGAACGGCGGCGATACAGGCGATGCCTAGACTGTCGGCCAACCGGGGAGGCAGCCATGCGCGTCGCGATCTTCGCCGAGACGTTCCTGCCGAAGTGGGATGGTGTCGCCAACACCGTCTGCCACCTGCTCGACCACCTGGCGGCGCGGGGGCACGAGTCGCTGATGATCGCGCCCGAGGGCGCGCCGCCCAGCTACGCGGACACGCCGATCCTGGGCCGCCCGTGCTTCGCGCTGCCGATGTACCCCGCGCTGCGGCTGGTCACGCCACGACCGGGCATCGGCGCGGAGATCCTGGACTTCAAGCCCGACATCGTGCACCTGGTGAACCCCGCGCTGCTGGGCATCAGCGGCCTGCATCGCGCGCGCGAGGCGGGCGTGCCCGTCGTGGCCTCGTACCACACCGACCTGCCGGGCTACCTCGAGAAGTACAACCTGACGGCCTTCCGCGACTTCGTCTGGAACTACTTCCGCTGGCTGCACAACCAGGCCGACCTGAACCTCTGCCCGACCCGCTTCATCCGCCGGCAGCTGGCCGACCACGGGTTCGAGCGACTGGAGATCTGGGGCCGCGGCGTCGACAGCCAGGTCTTCTCTCCCGAGCGTCGCACCCGCCTGTGGCGCGAGCGCCTGACCGGCGGGAACCCCGAGGCGCCGCTGCTGGTCTACGTCGGTCGCCTGGCCGTGGAGAAGCGCGTGGATGTGATCCGCCCCGTGCTCGCTGAGTTGCCGGATGTCCGCCTGGCGATCATCGGCGATGGTCCCGAGCGGACGCGCCTGGAGGAGCTCTTCGCCGGCACCAACACCGTGTTCACGGGTTATCTCACCGGCGATGACCTGCCGGCCGCCTACGCCGCCGGCGACATCTTCGTGTTCCCGGGCGAGAACGAGACCTTCGGCAACGTCGTCCTGGAGGCCATGGCCTCCGGCCTGCCGGCCCTGGTCGCCTCCCACAGCGGGCTCAAGGACCACACCCACAACGGCTGGAACGGCTTCCAGTTCGAGCCGGGCAACGGGGCGCAGCTGGCTACGCTGGTCCGCTGGCTCCTGAGCGATGCCGACTACCGGGCCCGCCTGGCGGCCAACGCCCTGACCTATGCCCGTGGCCTGACCTGGGAACAGAACCTGGACGGGCTCCTCGGCCACTACGAGCGCCTGGTGGCGGCCAGCCGTGCCGACGGCGCCCCGGCGGCCCGCAGGCCCACCGGTCCCCCGGTCGGGGTGGCGCCGGCCTCCCGCCTGGCCTAGACTGGCCCGGGGCTCCGGACGCTGTGGTCCGGACCGGACCGGGAGGTCGGGATGGGGGAGAAGGGCCGCGCCGCGGAGAACCGGACGCTGTGCAAGTGGAAGCCGGGCCAGTACGAGAAGGAGCGCGAGCTGCTCGCCCGGATCGTCGCCGAGCCCGTGTTCTTCTGCACCGACTGCGGCCGGGTCGCCGCGAAGAAGAAGTGGCTCTGCGAGCCCGAGCGCCTGCTCAAGGACGAGTGATGTCGTCGGCCCCGTCCCCTGGGGCCGCCCCGAAGTGCCGCACGCGCCCCCGCCCGCGCATGAGGATGTCGTGGGCGCTCGTCAACGCCTCGCCCTCGCCCGCCGCCACCTGGACGTAGGTCCCCTCCGGCGTCATCTGTCGCAGCTTGAAGTTGTCCTGCCGGTAGGCCTCCAGGGCCACGTCGCGCAGGTAGCGCCGATGCGCCGGCGCCTCGACCGGGAAGACCACCTCCACGCGCCGGTTGAGGTTGCGCATCATGAGGTCGGCGCTGCCCAGATACACCTCTTCGTCGCCGTCGTTCAGGAAGTAGAAGACGCGGCTGTGCTCCAGGAAGCGGCCGACGGTGCTGGTCACCGTGATGTTCTCGCTGATGCCGGGCCACCCCGGGCGCAGGCAGCAGATGCCGCGGATGTACAGTTCGACCTTCACGCCCGCCTGCGAGGCACGGTACAGCAGGCGGATCACCGCCGGGTCCACCAGTGCGTTGGCCTTGAGGATGATGTGCGCGCGCCGGCCGCCCGCGGCGTGCGCCGTCTCGCGCTCGATCAGCTTCTCCAGGCGCGCCCGCAGCGTGACCGGCGCGATCAGGAGCTTGCTGTAGTCCTGCTTCGTGGAGTAGCCGGTCAGGTAGTTGAACAGGTCGGTCGCGTCGACGCCCATCGTCTCGTCGCAGGTGAAGACTCCGATGTCCTCGTACATGCCCGCGGTGACGGGGTTGTAGTTGCCCGTGGCCAGGTGCAGGTAGCGGCGGATGCCCTCGCCTTCGCGCCGGACAACCATGGCGATCTTGCTGTGGGTCTTGAGCCCAACCACGCCGTAGACCACGTGGACGCCGGTCTGCTCCAGCAGGCGGGCCCAGCCGATGTTGCTCTCCTCGTCGAACCGGGCGCTCAGCTCGACCAGGACGGCCACCTGCTTCCCGTGCTCGGCGGCCTCCAGCAGCGCATCCACGACCGGCGAATTGCGGCCCACACGGTACAGCGTCTGCTTGATGGCCAGGACCTGCGGGTCGCGCGCGGCGGCGCGCAGGAACTCCACCACCGGCTCGAACGAGTCGTAGGGGTGGTGCAGCAGGATGTTGCCGGCGCGAATCGCGTCGAAGATGTCGGCACCGGTCGCCTTGCGGAGCTCCTTGGGCACGAACGGCCGGTAGGGCGGGAACTTGAGCTCGTGGCGCTCGACGCCGTTGTAGACCTGCCACAGCGCGCTGAGCCCGAGCGGACCGTGCATGACGAACAGGTCGGAGGCCCGCGCCTCCAGGTTCTCCAGCAGCACCTCGCGAACGCCGGCCGGCATGTCCTCGTGGATCGAGACCTGGACCACGGACCCGAACTTCCGCCGGCGGATGCCCTGCTGCATCGTCTCCAGCAGGTCGTCCGCCTCGATCTCCTGGATCTCGATGTCGGCGTCGCGCACGACCCTGAACGGGTGCGCCGAGACCACCTCCATGCCCGGGAACAGCGGGCCCAGGTTGGCCTGGATCACCTGCTCGATCCAGACGAAGTAGTGGTGGCGTGGCAGCGTGCCGTCGCGGCGCTCGCCGCCGGACGACTTCTTCAGGGGGATCAGCCGCGGCAGCGTGTCGGGGACCTTCAGGCGCGCGAAGCGCTCCTGTCCCTTGGGATCGCGCACGACAATGGCGAGGTTCAGGCTCAGGTTCGAGATGTGGGGGAACGGGTGCCCCGGGTCCACCGCCAGCGGCGTCAGCACCGGGTGGATCACCTCGCGGAAGTAGCTGTCGGCGCGCCGTCGCTGCGTGTCGTTCAGGCGCGCGTAGTCCAGCACGTGCACGCCCTCGCGGGCCAGTCGCGGCAGCAGCTTGCGGCGAAGGAAGCCCAGGCCCTCGGTGTAGAGCTCCAGCGAGAGCTTGCGGATCGCGGCAAGTTCCTCGCGCGGCGTCAGGCCGGCCGGGTCGGCCGTGGCGACGTGCGACAGCACCTGGCGCCGGATGCCCGAGACCCGGACCATGAAGAACTCGTCCAGGTTGGAGCCGAAGATCGCCAGGAACTTGGCGCGCTCGAGCAGCGGGTTGCGCTCGTCGCGGGCCTCGTCCAGCACGCGCCGCTGGAACTCCAGAAGCCCCAGCTCGCGGTTCACGTAGAGCCGGGGGTCGTCGAGCGGCAGGTCGCGCGGTCGCGGGGTCATGGGCGGGTCTCCCGGCGCCGCGGTCGCGCGGCCAGCCAGGGGAACGGCGCGGCAGGTTCCGCCCGCCAGAACCCGGACAGCGCCGCGCGGCTGGCCAGCCACTCGTCGAGGGCCTCGGCGCGCAGGCGGGTGTAGAAGGCCAGCGCCGCCGCGGACTCGAAGCCGGGATTGCCGGCGGCGCAGTCGCGGGCCAGCCCGAGGAATGTCTCGGCGTCCTGGACCCGGCCCACCAGCGTCTGGTAGGTGTGCAGGCGCGCGGCGTGGTCCGGCGGCAGCGCCGGAACGGCGGGCTGCACGATCTCGAAGCGATAGCGGAACTTCTTGAAGGCCAGCCGCACGCGGTGGATGGTTGCCGTGTCCTGGGGATCGGCGGCGGCGTCACGGCTGACGACGCGCGCGTACGCCTCGTCGACCGGCGCGAACGGGTCCAGGTCCGGGTCGGGCGACCGCAGCTGCTCCGCCAGCCGCGCGCGCAGCCGCTTCAGGCGGTCCTTGAGCTGCCTCGTCCCGAAGCTGCGCGCCGCGCGCCGCGCGCCCCGCAGCAGCTCCTGCTCCTGCGCCAGCAGGTGCTCGCGCAGCGCCACCAGCGACGGCTCCTCGCGCAGGTGCTCGTCCAGGCTGGCCTGCATGACCTGCGTGTCGCGCAGCTCGTCGAAGCCGTCGATGAGATCCTTCAGCTGCCTTCGCGCCCGCGACGGCTTCCCGCGACCTTCCAGCAGCCCGGCCACCTCCACGAACGCGATCAGGCGCCGTGCGGCCACGCGCAGGTCGTGCACCGATGCCTCGGAGAAATCCTCGCGGCATGCCTTCAGGCGCACCAGGAAGTTCTCGCGGCGCCGGTCGAAGGCGTCCAGGAAGAGCTGCGCCGCCTCCATCACGCCCGCCTCATGCGATCGCCAGTTCGACGCCGAAGACGTCCTGGAACAGCGCGCGTCGCTTGGTCAGCGTCCACTTCTCCAGGGCCAGGTCGCCCTCGCCCTCCAGCGTCAACGTCCAGCGCGAGCGGGCGCCGGTCAGCCCGACGCGCCGCACGCGCCCGGCATGGCCGGTGTCGATGCCGTCGGCCAGCCGCAGCAGGGCGCACAGCTTGTTGACCATGACGCGGTCGCGGGGCGCCAGCGCCTTGAAGTGGCCGTGCTCAAGGGTGGGGGCCGTCTTGCGGTGGTAGCGCACGATGTTCGCCACCACCGCCTGCTGGGACTCCGAGAGCCCGAACAGGAAGCTGTTGTGCAGCAGGTAGTGCCCGTGGCGGTCATGGTCGATGGCGTTGACGAAGTAGCCGATGTCATGGAGCAGCGCCGCGACCTCCAGCACCAGGCGTTCCTCGGCGCCCAGGCCGTGGAGCGTCGTCGTCTGGTCGAAGATCTGCGTGGCCAGGTCGGCGACGATGCCGCCGTGCTCGGCGTCGAGCGCGTACTTCCCGCCCAGGTGAACCGCCGACGACCACACCTGCTCGCGTCGCGGCGGCCGCGGGTCGGCCTGCGCGGCCAGGTCCCACAGGACGCCATCCTTGAGCCCGACGCCCGGGATCAGCACCTCGCGCACGCCGGCCGTCTTCACCAGGCTCTGCAGGACCACGCACGCCGGCATGATCACGTCCGCGCGATCCGGGCGCAGGTCGTAGCGCGCGGCGCGCTCGGACGGCGTCAGCGCGCCCAGCAGGTCGCCCAGGTCCCGCAGGTCCCGCTGGGTGATCAGTCGGGCCGAATCACGGCGGAAGATGCGCTTCGCGAGCTCGCCCATCTCCTCGATGTTGCCGCCCGTTCCCACGCAGAGCTCGATGCCCTGCCGCCCGATCTCGCGGTCAAGCCGGCGGCGCGTGGCCTCGGCGTACTCCTTCACCATGCGGTTGAACGACTGCCACGACCGGCCGTTGCCGTCGAACTTCTGCAGGAGCCGCACCGTGCCCATGCGGTAGCTCTCGGAGGAGACGATGTTCTCGCCCTCGGTGAGCGTCACCTCGACGCTGCCGCCGCCGATGTCGATCAGCATCGCGCGCCGCCTGCCCAGGTCCACGACCTTGCCGATGGCCAGGTGGATCAGGCGGGATTCCTCCTCGCCGCTGATGACCTCGACGTTGATGCCCGTCTCGCGCGCGATGAGGTCGACCAGGACGTCGCTGTTGCCGGCCTCGCGCAGCGCGCTGGTCGCCACGGCCCGCAGCCGGGTGACCATGAGGTCGGCCGCCGCCTTGCGGAAGCGGACGAACGTCTCGGCGGCCGCCTGCATCGTCGGTTCGGAAATCTGGCCGTGGGCGAAGGCGTCCGCGCCCAGGCGCACGGGCGCGCGGGCGGCGCTGAGGACCTGCATCCGCCCGTCCGGTCCCAGCCGGGCGACGGCCATGCGGATGCCGTTGGAGCCGGCGTCGATGGCGGCGATGTTCTGCACGGGGCTCTCCCACCGCCCAAGGGTGTCGCGGACGCTGCCGGTGGAACTCTACATTCAATACAGAGGCGGGTCCGGTGTCCACCGGGCGGGGAGGCGCTTGCAGAAAATTAACATTCAGGCGCCGGCGGGAGGCCGGATCCTCAGATCCGGGCGTCGGTCAGCAGCTCGTCGACGGACTTCCCGTCACCCTCCGGCGCCTCGTCCGGGGCGCCGGCCACCGGCTTGCCGTCGGGGTCGATGCTCACCGACAGGAAGTCCGCCACTTCCAGCTTCTTGTTGTCGGCCAGGTCGATCAGGAACTGGTCGTCGCGTTCCAGGCGGCGGCCGGTCTTGTCCTTCGTGATGCGCACCAGCGGGCTGTCCCACTTCGAGCCGCGCGCGGTGACGTAGCCGCGGCTGCCGTCGTTGAGCACCACCTCGCTGCCCGGCGGATACAGGCCCACCGCCCGCACCAGCGCCATGAGCGCGTTGGGGTGGAAGGCTGAGCGGTCCTTGAAGATGATCTCGAAGGCGCGCCGCGGCGGCATCGGGTTCTTGTAGGGACGCGCGGCGGTCAGGGCCTCGAACACGTCGCTGACCTTGATCAGCCCGCCGATGGGGCTGCGCACTGCCCACTCGGGCATCTTCGGGTAGCCGCCGCCGTCCTGGCGGATGTGATGGCCCCAGGCCGCGGCCAGCACCATCGGCGTCACGTCGGGGCGGCCCATCAGCAGGCGCGCGCCGATCTCGGCGTGCGACTCGGCGAGCTTCCGCTCCTCGTCGTCCAGCTTGCCCGGCTTGTAGAGGATCTCGTCGGGAACCTTGGCCTTGCCCAGGTCGTGCAGCAGGCCGGCGGTCGCCAGCTCGCCCAGCCGGTGCTCGGGCCAGCCCATCTCGCGCCCCACCGTCAGCGCCAGCGTCGACACGCGCACCGAGTGCCCGATCGTGTAGCTGTCGTAGTCGGGGTAGCGCATCAGGTTCATGATGTCCATGGTCTCGCGGTCCGCGCGGACCTGCAGCTGCTCGCTCACCGATTGCGTGCGCGCCAGGTCCAGCTCGCCATCGCGCCCGACCACGGCGTGGTTGCTGGCCACCGTCTCGTACATCGACTGGAAGATGGGCAGCAGCGGCGCCAGGTCGTTCTGGATGGAGCGGCCCAGGCCGCCCTCGCCGTCCTCGTCGTCCTCGGTGAAGTCGAACTGGATCAGCGACGGGTCCACCGTCGAGAAGTCCACCTGGTCCACCGGCCGGTTCGGGTCCGCCTGCCGGAAGTGCGGCGTCAGCTCGATCAGCCGGATGCCCTCGGCGCGCAGCATCGCCATCGATTCGTCCAGCGAGCCGGTGCGCTCGCGAAGGCCGGCGGCCAGGCGGAAGAACGCGGCGACCTCGTCGGCGGTCACGTGCTGCTGGAAGAGGAAGCCGCCGCAGCCGAGGCGTTCGGCGAACTCGATCAGGCTCCGCCCCGCGATGGATGGCCCCACCAGGAAGCGGCCGTCGCGGATGAACTTGCCGTTCAGCACGCCGAAGAAGAAGGCGTTCTCTTCCGACTCGCGCAGGCGGGCATCCAGTTTCGCCGCGAAGTCGCGGCCCAGCGCCTGCACCTTCGGGTGCGCGTCGAAGTAGAGCCGGCGCTGCGTGATGCCGCTCGAGAGCATGATGATCAGGTCGCTGAAGGTGGCGCTCACTTCGATTCCTCCTGCGGCGTCCCCTCGAGCTTCTCCAGGGCCGCGCGGGCGGCGTCGCGCGCGGCGGCAGGCCAGACGGGGATGAACAGCCAGCGCCTTTCCGCAACGATGTCGCGCAGCACCTCCGTGGCCCCGCCCACGCGCAGGCGGCTCAGCCATTCGATGGCTCCCGGCACCCAGGGCTCGGCCAGCTCGTCGTCCTCCAGCCGGGACACGATGCCGCGCAGGTAGCGGCCGGCCTGGTCGGCCAGGGCCGGCACCACGCGTTCGGCAACGCCCTGCTCGAGCATCGCCTGGTAGAGACGCAGGTGCGAGCGGTCCCAGCCCCCGAGGCAAGCCACCAGCTGCCGCACCAGCGGGTGCGCGTCCTGGCGCGCCAGGCGCGCCGCCAGCAGGGGCCCCAGCTCCTCGCTCAGCGACGAGCGCAGCAGGAGCCGGTACACGGGGAACAGCAGCGGCGCCGGCGCGTCCAGCAGGCGGGCATCCACCTGCTTCCCGCGCAGCGCCGGCAGCTCCTCCAGGCGGGCCAGCAGGTCCAGGCGCTCGCGGACGTCCAGGTCGGTCAGCTCCGCGAAGAGCTGCAGCCTGCCCGCCGGATCGTCCCACTCGATGCCCAGCAGCAGGTCGTTGACCAGCAGCGGCCAGGCGGCCTCCTTGTGCGCCGCCTCCAGCAGGCCCTCCCACACCGCCAGCCACAGCCAGCTCAGCTTGCCCGGCCGCACCATGCGCATCGGCGCCAGGATCGCCCGGGCCAGGTCCGGCGTCTGCGGGCTCCAGCCCTGCTGGAAGGTCGCGCGCAGCGCATCGCGTGCCGCGTCCAGGTCGCGCGCCGAGCAGTTGTCGCCGGCCACCATCGATTCCATCAGCGCGGCAACCTGCTCGGTCAGCTCCGGCGACGGCGCCGCCGCCAGGATCTGGTAGCAGATCGCCAGGCAGTCGGCGTTGGTCCCGGCGTCGAGGTCCTCGATGGGCCGCTCCGAGGCGGCGACGGCATCGACCAGCGCGCCCAGCTGCGCCCGCGTCATGGTGTAGGTCACCGGCGTCCGCTTGACGCCGCGCGGCCGGGGCCGGTTCTCCAGCAGGGGCCGCGACTCGCCCTTCACCTCGCGCTCGACGCGCAGGCGCTGGAACGCGAGCTCGACCATCTCGCTGTCCCCGGTCAGCTCCAGCGCCTTCGTGGCGTGGGCCACCAGGGCCTCGAGCACCATCGGGTCGGAGTTCGTCTCGGCCAGGCGGTCGATGATGTCCTTCATCGCGCGGATCGCCGCGTCGGGGATCCATTCGCCCAGCACCTGCGTGATGCGGTCGATCGGCGTCTCGTGCAGCCGCTGCAGTTTCTGCGGGTCGGCGCCGGTCATGATGCCGCGCACCACGGCCAGGAACTCGCGCTCGAGCTTCTGGCCATCGGGCGTGGCGACCAGCATCGCATCGGGGATCGTGTTCGGGTCGAAGGCGTCGACGTTCGGCCGCGTGCCGCCGCTGCCGACCATCTTGTGGCGCATCTTCACGTAGAGCTGGCGGCTGGTCGCGCGCACGCTCGCCGGCAGGCCGGTGACCTCGATGGCGCGGTAGGCCCGCGACGACCCCAGCTCCGACTGCTGCTTCTTGAGCGCGAGCAGCGCGGCGTGCAGGTCCTCGGCGCTCGTGTCCTGGTCGATCTCCAGCAGGGCGATGTCCAGCGGCAGCAGCAGCTTGTGCAGGCGCTTGGCCTCGCGGCCGTCGGCGGGCGCCAGCGAGGGGCCCATCGTCAGGCCGGCCTCGCTCACCTCGATGGCCACCACGCCCTGCGGACCGGCCGCGCGCGCGACCGCACGATGGGCGGCCTTGGCCACCTCGCGGTATTTTTCATGGCCGGGCGGGTAGTACGAACCCACCGTCAGCATGCGGTCGAGCGCCGCCAGCAGCTCGGCGTGCTCGGGCGCGAGCGTGGCGGGCGTCTCGCCGGCCGGCGACGGCAGGTCCTTGTCGGCGATCGAGGACAAGCAGGCCCCTCCCGGGTCTGACACGGTTACGGCTGACGGGATCGGCCGGAAAATCGTCGGTTTTACACTATTTCTCGTTCCGCCCGGGTTCAGGCCACACGAAGGGACGCCCCGGCAACCTCAAGGAGC
>JADHED010003149.1_pt1 | contig 10284 bp, 6 predicted proteins | sample 8952041 | NCBI WGS metagenome assembly JADHED01 (sample SAMN16124423, study PRJNA663239) | bioreactor sludge metagenome | isolation source: sludge (control) | place: India:Bengaluru | collected 2018-09-08
TGATCGCCGATATCACGGGCGGCATCCAGACCGTGGCCACCGCGTCGACCTAGCTGTCTTCCGTGGCGGTCAGCATGTCGTCCGGCGTCATAGAGATGAACAGGCTGGCCGGCAGCATGAACGACACGGCCAGCGTCTTCAGCGCCGGTGCGCAGGACGTGGCGGCCAACATGCAGCAGGCCACCGCCAACCTGCACACGGTGGCCGCGGCCACCGGTGAGCTGAGCGAGACGGTGGGCAGCATCGCCAGCAGCTCCGAGCGGGCGCGCTCCGTCAGCGAGGATGCGTCGCGGCAGGCCCAGGCGATCAGCGCCACGATGGCCGAGCTGCAGCGGGCGGCGCGGGAGATCGGCAACGTGACCGAGACCATCGCGCACATCTCCTCGCAGACGAACCTGCTGGCGCTGAACGCCACCATCGAGGCGGCGCACGCCGGCGATGCCGGGCGCGGCTTCGCCGTGGTGGCCAGCGAGATCAAGGAGCTGGCGCGCCAGACGACAATCGCCGCCGACGACATCCAGCAGCGGATCACGGCCATCCAGGACTCCACCGGCAGCGCGGCCGACGACATCGGCTCCATCACGGAGATCGTGGCGCAGATGACGGAGTTCACCGGCACCATCGCCGCGGCCATCGAGGAGCAGACGGCGGTCACGCGCGAGGTCGCCGCGAACATCGCGGCCGCCAACCACGGCGTGGCCGGCACGAACAGCCACATGACCGAGATCGCTGCCGGCTCGGAGACGATCGCCGACGGCATCCGCCGCGTGAGCACCGGGCTGGTCGAGATCGGCAGCGCGGGGCAGCAGGTCGACGCCAGCGCCACGGAGCTGTCGCGCCTCGGCGAGGTGCTGCGGGTGTCGGTCAGCCGCTTCCGCTACGAGGAGCCCGTCGGCGCCGGCAGCCGCTGATCGGCCGCGCACGGGTCGGGACAGGAAGGACGCCGCCCGCGGGGGCGGCGTCCTCTTCGTCGAGGCGGCAGTGACGACCGCGAACCGGATCAGGTCCGCGCCGACGCGTTGCCCCCCAGTTCGACACGGGCGGTCGAGCGCGCCCCGCCGCGCTCGAGGCTCCAGCCGAACTTCAGCCCCGCCATGAACCAGACGAGGCTGCCGACGCCAACCAGGAACACCGAGTCGCCCACGATGCGCAGCCAGCGCAGCGTCTCGACCCACGGCTGCTGCAGGAACTCGGCGCTGCGCGCGTACCACAGGCCCTTGTCCACGCTGGCCACCGCCTGCGCCAGGCCGATGGGCAGCAGGCTCAGCGCGATCATCAGCGCCAGGCCGATATTCAGGCACCAGAAGGCGATCGCCAGCGGGCGCTCCTTCCAGGCGACCTCGCCGGTCAGCCGGCGCGCCACCAGCAGCACCAGCCCGATCGACAGCAGCCCATAGACCCCGAACAGCGCGGCGTGGCCGTGCACCGGCGTGGTGTTCAGGCCCTGCATGTAGTAGAGGGCGATGGGCGGGTTGATCAGGAACCCGAAGACGCCCGCGCCGACGAGGTTCCAGAAGGCGACGCCGACGAAGAAGGTGATCGGCCAGCGCAGGCGGCGCACCCAGGGTGCGGCGTGCTGCAGGCGCCAGGTCTGGAACGCCTCCAGGCCCACCAGCACCAGCGGCACGACTTCCAGCGCGCTGAACGTGGCGCCGACCGCCATGATCGAGACCGGCGTGCCGCTGAAGTACAGGTGATGGAACGTGCCGGGGATGCCGGCGAACAGGAACAGCGCGCTGGAGGCGATCACGGCGCCGCCGGCGTGGCTCTCCCTGATGAGGCCGAGCCGAGCGAAGACGAAGGCGATGGCCGCGGTGGCGAAGACCTCGAAGAAGCCCTCCACCCACAGGTGGACCACCCACCAGCGCCAGTACTCCATCACGGACAGGTGCGTGCGCGCGCTGAACAGGAAGCCGGCCGCATACATCAGCCCGATGGCGGCGCTGGCACCCGTGAACATGAAGATGAGCGAGCGCGAGCCTTCCCTGCGCTGCAGCGCCGGCCACAGGCCGCGCAGCATCAGCGTCAGCCACAGCAGCAGCCCGACGAAGAGCGCGATCTGCCAGCCACGCCCCAGGTCGACGTACTCGTAGCCCTGGTGGCCGAACCAGAAGCCGGCATCCAGGCCCAGGCGCTGGTGGATGGACAACGCCTCGCCGGCCAGCGAGCCGGCCACGACCAGCAGCAGCGCGCCGAACAGCACGTTGACGCCCAGTCGCTGGAAACGCGGCTCGCGGCCGCCCACCAGCGGCGCCAGGAACAGGCCGGCGGCCAGGAAGGCCGTGGCGATCCAGAAGACACCCGTCTGGATGTGCCAGGTGCGGCTCAGCGCGTAGGGCAGGTACTTGCCCAGGGGGAAGCCGAAGAACGACTGGCCCTCCACCGTGTAGTGGGCGGTGACGGCGCCGAGCAGCGCCTGCACGGCGAACACGGCGATGACCACGGCCACGTACTTGCCGACGGCGCGCATCGACGGCGTGACCATCGTGAGGGCGAACGGGTCGGCGTGCGGGGGCGTGACGGCCGGTTCTTCCGACGGCCGGAAGGCGCGCCACCAGACGATGGCGCCGACAGCCGCCAGCAGCAGCACGACGCTGACCATCGACCAGGTGAGGTTGGCGCCGGTGGGACGGTTGCCGACCAGCTCGTCGGCGGGCCAGTTGTTGGTGTAGGTGATGTCGCCGCCGGGTCGCTCGGTGACGCAGGCCCAGCTGCTCCAGAAGAAGAACTCGGTCAGGCGCGATAGGCGCTGCGGATCCGTCACGGTGACGTCCTGCATCGCGTAGTCGTCGCGCAGCTTCGCCAGCGAGGGGTCGCCGCCGAACAGCGCGGCGTAGTGGGAAGCCGTGCGCGCGACGGCTTCGGCGCGGTCGGCATCGATCACCAGGGCGCCGGTCTTCTCGTCGTAGGTGTTCGGGCGCAGCGCGCCGGGCAGCCGCGACTTCAGCGCGGCCTGTTCGGTCGCGGGCAGCGCGGCGAACGAGGCGGCGCCCTGCCTCTCGGCCCAGATGTCCAGCAGCGCCAGGGCCTCGCGGTGCAGCCAGTCAGCCGACCAGTCGGGCGCCTGGTAGGCGCCATGACCCCAGATCGAGCCCAGCTGCTGCCCGCCGGTGGATTGCCAGACCTGCTGGCCGGTGAGGATGTCGTCGCCGGTCATCAGCTGGCGGCCGTCGGTCGTGACGACGCGCGCGGGGATCGGCGGTTTCTGGCGGTAGACCTGGGCGCCGAAGACGCCCAGCACGGTGAAGGCCAGCAGCAGCGCGCCGCCGAGCAGCCACCACAGCTTCCTGTGTTCGTGCAGCATGTGAGGGGTCCTTTCTCGTCCCTTTCCAGCGGGGGAAGGGTCCTGCGGGGGGAACGCCGCGCCGGGCGCGTTGGGGGCCTCGGGGCGGCGCACGCTTGCGGGCGTCGAAGAGCAGGGGTTGTGCCATTTGTTAACATAATAAAAAACAACAAGTTATAACAAAGGTTATTGACTTGATAGCGCCATGATGTTATGAATATGATGGCAAGGTTATAGAAAGGACTACCGTGCCGGACCGCAACTTGACGCCGCTTCTGGATATCGCCCGCGACCTGACCGCGTCGCTGGCGGCCGCCGACCGCTACCAGCGCCTGCTGGCGGCGGTGCAGCGCCTGATACCCTGCGACGCGACCTGCCTGCTGCGCCTGGAAGGCGACGCGCTGGTGCCGTTGTCGGCGGTCGGGTTGGCGCCCGAGGCGATGGTGCGCCGCTACGTGCGCGGCGAGCACCCGCGCCTGGACGCGATCCTCTCGGCGCGCGAACCGGTGCGCTTCGCCGCCGACTCGGGTCTGCCCGATCCCTTCGACCACCTGCTGGCCGGCAAGCGTGGCGAGCGCGCCGATGTGCACGCCTGTCTGGGCAGCGCGCTGTTCCACGACAACCGGCTGGTGGGCGCGCTGACGGCCGACGCGCTGGACCCGCACGCGTTCGACCGCGTGGACCTGCAGCTGCTGGCCACGTTCGCGGCGCTGGCGGGCGCGGCGTTGCGCACGTCGTCGCTGATCGAGTCGCTGGAAGCCGCCGTGGCGCGCCGCGACCTGGTGGCGCGCGACCTGCAGCGGACCGCGGGCCAGGTCGCGGGCGAGCGCATCCTGGGCCACGGGCCCGCGGTGCGGGCGCTGCTGGGCGAGCTGGCCACGGTGGCGGCCTCGGACCTGACGGTGCTGGTGACGGGCGAGACGGGCGTGGGCAAGGAGCTGGTCGCGCGCCACCTGCACGAGAACTCGCGGCGCGGCGCGCAGCCGCTCATCCAGGTCAACTGTGCGGCGCTGCCCGAATCGCTCGCCGCCAGCGAGCTGTTCGGGCACGTCGCGGGTGCCTTCACCGGCGCCGCGCGCGATCGCGCCGGCAAGTTCGAGATCGCCGACGGCGGCACGCTCTTCCTGGACGAGGTGGGCGAGCTGCCGCTGTCGCTGCAGCCGGTGCTGCTGCGCGCGATCCAGCAGGGCGAGATCCAGCGCGTCGGTTCGGACCGTGCCCATCGCGTGGATGTGCGCATCATCGCCGCGACCAACCGCGACCTGCCCGCCGCCGTGGCCGGCGGCCGCTTTCGCGCCGACCTCTACCACCGCCTGGCCGTGTTCCCGGTGCACGTGCCGCCGCTCAGGGAGCGACGCGAGGACATCGCGCTGCTGGCGGCGCACTTCGCCGACCACGCGCGCCGTCGCCTGGGCGCGCCTCCCGTGCGCCTGGGCGAGTCCGCGCATGCGGCCCTGGCGGCCGCCGACTGGCCGGGCAACGTGCGCGAGCTGGAGAACGTGGTCTCGCGCGGCGTGCTGCGCGCCGCCAGCGAAGGACGCGACCCCGTGCTGGTCGAGCTGAGGCATCTGGACCTGCCGGCGGGGGCGGAGCTGGTGGCGGCCGGTGTCGGCGACGACGCGAGGGATCTCGGCGCGGTCGGCGCGGCGGACCATGCCGGCCGAACGGCGGCGGTCCGCCCGGCTCCGCTGCGCGAACAGGTGGCCGCCTTCAAGCGAGCGCGCATCCGCGCAGCGATCGAACGCAACGACGGCAACTGGGCCGCCGCCGCGCGCGAGCTGGGACTGCAGCGCGGCAACCTGCACAACCTGGCGCGGCGGCTGGGGCTGCGGTAGGGCCAGGTCCCGGCGAACGCCGGGGCGTTGACGCACCGTGGCTAATCGGCGACAATCTTCCCGCAGTCGATGATGACCCGCAGCCGGAAGCCGGACATGCGCCCTGCCCATAGCCGACGAGCGAACCGCCCGCCCGAGCACGCGCCCTGCCCGGCGCCGAAGCCTTGCACGTTTCAGCGGCCCCGCCTCCGGTTCCGCTTCAGCCCATTCGCCGTCCTGGGCGCGGCGCTGCTCGTTGCCATCCTGCCGGCCGCCTGCACGACGGTGCCCGACGAGGCCATCGTCCTGTCCGGCTACGGCGTCGTCGAGGGCCGCGTGCTCGAGTGCGGCCTGCCCGTGACGGCCACGCTGTCGTTCAGGGCGCTCGCCGATGGCCGCGTCGAGACCAGGGCGGAGGCGATGACCGACACGACCGGCTGGTACCGCGCCGAACTGCCCTTGGGCGACTACGAAGTCGATCTCCGCACCACGGTCGAAGAGCTCTTGTACATGGACACCTACAGCCACGCGGACACCGTGCGGGTCGGCCGGGCCGTCCGCCGGCGCGACTTCCAGCGCGGTCGGGTGAGGGCCGAGATCCGCCTGCCGGAGCGGTTGGAAGGACGGAATGCGACGCTGCGTCTCACCCGCCAGGAAGGCTACGCCTCGGGGCGGGCGGCGGTCGTGGACGGCGTCGCGACCTTCGACCTGCGGCTGGTGCCCCGGCTCGACTTCGTCATGCGGCTGAGTCCCGGCGACGGCGGCGACCAGTTCCTGCTGCCCGGCACCTTCCTGGTCGCCGGCGCTGACTCCGTGCATGTCGGCGGTGCGCCGGTCGACTACGCGGCGGACGTGCGCGGCCGCTACGCACGCGTGGAGGGCCGCGTGACCGGCAGCTGGCAGGACAGCGGGATGTCGATGTTCGTGTCCGCCATGTCGGCGGCCGGCGTCACGCGCAACCGCGTCGAGTGCGCACCCGACGGCTCGTTCGCTCTGGAGCTGATCGCGCCCGACTTCGTGCGCCTGAAGTCGAGCTGCGGATCGGTATCGCGCTGGTTCGGCGGCAGCACGGCTGGAGCGTCGCCCCTGCATTCGCTCGTGCCGGGACAGGTGATCCAGGGGATCGACCTGCGCGAAGGCGGGTTGCGCCTGCGATTCGAGGGCCCCGGCCACCTGGCCGACAACGTCGGCACCATCGAACTGGTGCACGCGGACGGCACGCGCCAGAGCTTCGATCCCGGAACGACCAATCCGGTGCTGTTGCCGAACCTGGAAGCCGGCGAGTACCGTCTTCGCATCCCGGGATGCTGTGAACGGAATCCCTGGCGGACCCAGTGGTACGACCGCGTCGTCGACGAGGCCGACGCGTTGCCGCTGACGGTATTCGAGGACGCCTTCACCGACGCGACGGTCCGCCAGGAGGCGGGAGGGGCGTTGCGCGGCACATTCGTCGGCGACGACGCGTCCGTCATCGCGGGCTTCCATGTCCGCGTCCACGAAGCGGACGGCTCGCTCGTGTGCGGCGAGTACGACACGTACTGGACCCAGGGCGCCGATTTCGGCTGGCCCGGGCTTGCCGACGGAGACTATCTCCTGAGCACATTGCTGTACGGCCAGACCTGGTGGTATCCCGGAACCTTCCTGCAGGGCGAGGCCGGGGTGCTGACGATCGAAGGCGCGGGGACCGTCGAAGGGCTGATCTGGCGACTCCCCGCGACCGGAGTGGTGATCCGGTGATGAATCGACCGTCACGGGCTCACCGGTGCCTGGTCGGCCGGGGTGAACGCGCATCCGGCCGCCGGTTCGCCGCTTCGACGGTGATCATCGTCGTCGCCGTCAGCATGGGATTGTTGCCGGCCGGCTGCGGCAACGAGACCGCGCCAACGCGGCCGCCACTGGCGACGGCCTTGCTGGAAGGGCGCATCGGCGCCTTCGAGCCGGGCATCGACATGGATATCGAGTTCGCGCGGCTCGACGCGCCCGGCATCACCTACCGCATGCCGATCGACGATGCCGGCTGGTACCGCATCGAGCTGCCGGTCGGCGACTACCGGGCCACGCTCTTCGGGGCGTTCTCCTACTACACCTATGCGGCGCGCGGCGGCGGCGTGACCACCGTCGAGGCCGAGGCCGAGACCCTGCGCCTGAGGGCCGGGGACGCGCTGCGGCGCCGCGACTTCGGGACGGGCGCGATGCATCTGGTCGTCGACGGGCTGGAGGCCCTCGATGGTTGGCGCGGCTACGCACTCCTGTACAAGGTTCCGGTCGACACGGTCTGGGCCTGGTCGACGGGCTCATCGGGCGCCGTCGTGAGCGACGGCGTGCTCGAGCTGCGGACGCGCCCGACTCCTCCCGGCACCTATCAGCTGCGCTTCTCCTTCGAAATGGTGGCCCGGCCCGGTAACCACACCGAGATGTTCTGGTGTTCCTCGTCCGGCGATCCTTCGGTCCCGGACGAGCTGCGCATCGGACCCGATTCCCTGACCACGCACGAGCCGACGCTGCCGCAACCGGCGACGCTGGCGGGTCGTGTCACCGGCGCCTGGCAGGAGCTCGGCGGCGAATCGCCGGAAGTGGAGGCGATCGACACCGCCGGCGTCGTCGTCTGCAGCAACCGGACCCTGGAAGCCGACGGTTCGTTCCGTCTCGTGCTGCCGCGGCCGCGACCGGTGCGCGTGGCCATCGGCGACGACCGCGACATCTGGATCGGCGGCACCTCCGCGGAGACGGCCACCGTGTTCTCGCCCGGGGCCGGCGCGGTCATCGGGGGGATCACCCAGACCGTGTCGGGGATGCTCGTGCGCCCGACGGCCGAGGTTCCGCTCTCGCAGTCGGACCAGTACCGCGTCGAGCTCCACGATGCGCAAGGCCTGGCCCCGATGCGCAGCTTCTGGGCCAGCGGCGGCGTCCGGGTCAGTGTCGGCAGCCTGCGGCCGGGCACCTATCACGTGCGTCTGGTCGGCGACCCCACGCGGAGCCTCTGGCGCCCGCAGTGGTACGACCGGGCGGCGACCGTCGACCTTTCCCTGCCGGTCGTCATTCCCGACGACGGCAGCGTCGTCGTGATCGACCCCGTGCTGGAAAGAGGCGGCCAGATCTCGGGTACGGCGGCCATCGGCGGCACGGCCTACTGCTTCGTGCTGATCACCGGTGTAGACGCGGCGATCGTGACGGCCTACACGCGTGTCCGTGCAGACTCGCCCGGGTTCCGCTGGACCGGCCTGGCGGAAGGGCGCTACCGCATCGGGCTCCACTGGGGTGAGACTTGGCCCGTGTCCGGCGGCGCCCCGCCCGCGGGCACGCACTGGTACCCGGGCGTGGCGGACTGGGCCGCGGCGGCCGAGCTCGAGATCGTCGATGCCGGCGTGATCACCGATCTGGAACTGGGCCCGCCGCCGGCGCGCTGAGGTGCGGGTGGGGGACGGGGCCGTGCACAGCTATCTGCCGACCCCCGCCAGCAGCTCCAGCTCCGCCACCGCGACGCGCATCGCCTCAGCCTGTGCGTTCAGCTCCTCCGCCGCACTGGCGCTCTGCTCGGCGCCCGCGGCGTTCGACTGGGTGACCTTGTCCATCTGGCCCACGGCCAGGTTGACCTGCGAGATACCCACGCTCTGCTGGCGCGAGGCGCCGGCCACCGACTCGGCCAGCTCGTCCACCTCGCGCGCGTGCGACACGATCTCGTTCAGCGCCTCGGCCACCTTGGCGTTGATGTCGACGCCCTGGTGCGTGCGCTCGACGGCCTCGCCGATGCGGCCGGACGATTCGCGTGCCGCCTGCGCGCTGCGCTGCGCCAGCGCGCGGACCTCTTCCGCCACCACCGCGAAGCCGCGGCCCGCCTCGCCGGCGCGCGCGGCTTCGACCGCCGCGTTCAGCGCCAGGATGTTCGTCTGGAAGGCGATCTCGTCGATGGTCTTGATGATGCGCGCGATGTCGTCGCTGCCGGACTGGATCGCCGACATCGCCTCGGACATGCGGCGCATGTCGTCGGCGCCGCGCTCGGCGGCGTCGCGCGCCTGCCGGGCCAGGCCGTTGACCTTGTCGGCGTTGTCGGCGTTGTGCGCCGTCACGCTGGACATCTCCTCGATGGAGGCGCTCGTCTGCTCGATGGATGCCGCCTGCTCGCTGGCGCCCTGGGCCAGCGACTGCGCGGCGCTGGCCACCTGGGTGGCGGCGGCGACGACCTGGCGCGAGCCGTCGCCCAGCTCGCGGCTGACACGACGCAGCACCGTGTTGATGCCGCGCGCGATGCCCAGCGACAGGCCGATGCCCAGCGCCAGCGCGACGGCCACGGCGATGACCGTGAGCACCGTCGTGCGCCCGCTGTTCGTGGCGATGGCCGCGGCCGAGGCCTGCGACTCGGACTCCTCGAGCGCCCACAACGCGTCGATCGCCGCGGCGTACTGCGCCACCAGCGGCTGCAGCTCGTCGCGGGCGCGGGCCAGCAGGGCCACGGCGGCCTCGGGCGTGTCGATGCCCCGGCTCAGTTCGAGGATCTGACTGCGCTTCTTCGAGGCCGCCTCGCGCTTCGTGTTGAGGTCCGCCAGGAGCGCGGCTGCTTCCTCGTCGTCGACCAGTTCGGAGTAGGCCTCGAGAGCGGCGCTGTTGACGGCGCGGGCCGCCTTCATCTCCTCCTCGAGCGCCTTCTTCTCGGCCGCCGTCTGCGCGCCGATGTGGCGGTAGACCACGGTCATGTTGTCGCGCGCGCCGGTCGCCAGGACCGAGACGTGGCGCAGCATCGGCAGGTTGGCGGCGATCTCCCGGGCATCGCCGCGGATCGCCAGCATCTGCAGGGCGGAGAAGGCCCCGAGCATCGCCATGATCGTCAGCACCGCGCCGAACCCGACGATGATGCGCTTGCCGATAGTCCAGTTCCTCATCATGCGCTCCTCCTGAAGCGATCCATCCTGCGGCGGCGCGGCATCAGGTGCGTGCCCGTCACGAGGGACGCCGCCCGCGTGCGCGGGCGCCTGCGCCGTAAAGGCACGCCGCGAAAGGACTATCGGCGGGCGGTAGCCAATGATAAGGAAAACATGCATTCAACAACTATGGTTGCATTGGTTCGCAACTGTATGTCGAAGACGGGCAACGGATGTTGTCCGGCCGGGTGAAGGTGTACCCCCGGTTCGCCGGCATCAGCGTCACCGGGTGAGCGAAAGACCGGCCGGGCCCCGCGCAGGACCCGGCCGG
>JADHED010003150.1_pt1 | contig 10283 bp, 7 predicted proteins | sample 8952041 | NCBI WGS metagenome assembly JADHED01 (sample SAMN16124423, study PRJNA663239) | bioreactor sludge metagenome | isolation source: sludge (control) | place: India:Bengaluru | collected 2018-09-08
TTCATCATGCTATGGTTGCAAAAAAACAATCAGGTAATTGTAAAAATGCCTGAATATCTTATTCGCTTCCAAAACGCTAATAACGATTTATACTTTCTATACGCAGGTGGATGGATGAAGTATGCGCTCGAAACAAAAGATACAGTACAACGGAACTGTTTTATGGCAGCGGTAAAAAGTGTGCTAAATTTCTATGCTGTCAATCCGTCCATTAAACGCACCGATTTTGTAGATAACGTATATGATGTCTACAAGCAGGGAAAGCTTGAAACACTCTACGATAATGGCTCAATACCAGCAACTACTTACCTGAGGTTAGTAACACCAACCAAACAAGACTTTGCCCCTCATGAAAACTACTTCCATTTCAGATATAATGCCGCAAATCTATCAGATTTTAAATCTATCAGATACCGGTATAAACTAACAGGATACTATAACAAATGGATTGAAACCAATGAAGAATCAGCTACTTTCCCAAGCTTGCCAGCAGGTGAGTATACATTTGTCATACAAGCAAGCTTAAAGCCTGACTTTAATAACCCAGTTGAGAAATCATACAGCTTCACTATTGCCACACCGTTTTATAAACAGGTATGGTTTATGGCACTTGTAGCAGTATTACTAATTACATGTGCTTATATAATAGTAAGATATAGAGAAGCAAACCTTAAGAAAATGGCTTTGCTTGAGCAAGAACGCATTGTGTTTGAATATGAGCATCTTCGCAGTCAGGTAAATCCTCACTTTCTGTTTAATAGCCTTAATACACTTACGAACCTGATAGAAGAAGACCCCAAAACTGCTGTACAATACTCCGAACGTCTGTCAGACCTATACAGAAACATGCAAGTGCATAGTAGTCGCAATCTTGTTTCACTGCAGGAAGAATTAGATGTTCTTGATAACTACATACACATTCAAAAGAGTCGTTTTGGTGATGCACTGCATATACATATTGATATTTCAGACACATTGAAACAAACCCGTAAAGTAATACCACTTGCACTGCAAATGCTGGTTGAAAATGCCATTAAACACAGTGTAGTCTCAAAAACACAACCTTTACACGTCTATATATCTGCAGATGGAGCAGAACTGATTGTACGAAATAAAATACAGGAAAAACACAGTAAGGATAAGAGCAGCGGTTTAGGGCTCGCAAACATAAGCAAACGCTATGCATTAGCTACAAGCAAGGCAGTACAGTATGGTATTGAAAATGGCGATTATGTAGTACACTTACCGCTTTTGCAATATTAATCCTTGTGCTTACCGCCAAATAGCTTTTCACCTGCTTTTACAGCTATGCTCATTCTATTCTCTATTGGCGGGATAGGACAATTGTAGCCTGTTGCATATGCACAGTAAGGATTGTAGGCTTTATTAAAGTCAATAATCAGTTTGTCCCCTTTTATATCCTTTATCTCTAGGTCTATATACCTGCCACCGGCATAAGTTTCAGTATACGATGTACCATCTGTAAAAGGAATAAACAAGTGGTCTTTATGCTTTTTATCTTCCAGCAGTTTTATGTTCTGATAAATGCATAGTGTAACAACAGTATCATTCAACACAAACATAGCAGTCCCATATTGTTTGAATGTCTTTGTTTTTCCACTGTAGGTGGGCATTTCAAAAGGCTGGCTATCAGGTGTAGCATGAAACTTGGCAGTAATTTTATACGTTTCATCCGTTTCAAAAAAGCGTAATGATACCGTATCATTTGCTTTCAACGGGCTACGTTCTTCTTTCACAAAAGCCTCTTTGTACTCTTTTCTCCACTTAGCAATTTCAGCTTTGTAGTTTTGTGCTTTGATGCTCGTAAAAGGAGCTAATGCCAATAATACCAATAACGTATACTTCATAATAAAACAGCCTTGCAAATTGCAAGGCTGTAAATATATAAAAGATGTACTTTTCTTAGTTACCAAGATAAGATTTCAACAATTGGCAACGTGTAGCAGTACGCAGTTTTGTGATTGCTTTATCTTTAATCTGACGAACACGTTCGCGAGTCAGTGAGAATTTCTCACCTATATCTTCCAGACTCATAGGATGCTCTACGCCAATACCGAAATACAGCTTAATAACATCGCGCTGACGGTCTGTAAGTGTACTTAGAGAACGTTCTATTTCAAAACGAAGTGAATCGTAGTGCTCCAGTTCAGAATCAGCTGAATCTGAATTTGGGTTCTCCAATACATCAAGCAGGGTATTATCCTCACTATCTACAAACGGAGCATCAACAGAAACGTGGCGTGCAGCTACACCCAGTGTTGTTTCTATTTCTTCTGTTCCAATATCTAAAAGTTCCGCTAATTCCTCTGTAGATGGTTCACGTTCATATTCCTGCTCCAGTTGAGAATATGCTTTGCTGATTTTGTTGGAAAGACCCACTTTATTAAGTGGCAGGCGAACGATACGTGATTGTTCTGCCAAAGCCTGCAGGATAGATTGACGAATCCACCATACTGCATAAGAGATGAACTTGAAACCGCGTGTTTCATCAAAGCGTTGTGCTGCTTTGATAAGGCCTAGGTTACCTTCATTAATCAAATCACTAAGCGATAAACCTTGATTTTGGTATTGTTTTGCTACCGATACTACGAAACGGAGGTTGGCTTTTGTAAGTTTCTCCAGTGCACGCTGATCGCCTTGTTTTATTTTGATGGCGAGCTGCACTTCTTCTTCAGGGGTAATCAAATCTACTTTACCGATTTCCTGGAGGTATTTTTCCAGTGATTGGCTCTCACGATTAGTAATGGATTTCGTGATTTTGAGCTGACGCATTGACATAGGCAAATCAATTTTTTAATCGTTAGAGAATAGAAGAATAAACGTAAGTAATGGTCTTGATTTTTACATTGCTATGGCAAATCTAACGTTCTGAGTAATTCAACCCAAATAAAAATTAAGAAATTCTTAACAGCAAAAATCAAACCAATTTTTAACATCCTGCAAGTATTTTTAAATATTTCTCTCAAAAAGATTTTGATTGTTCATTCCTTTTTTTATTATTGCAGCAGTGTTTACCTCAAGAGCTTAAATTCAATAGATGAGTAAGAAAAAGACAATGTACACGCTCGAGTTTCCCATTAGGTGCTCTCCATCGATACTTTTCGAGTTTTTATCGACACCTGTAGGGCTGCAAGAGTGGTTCGCGGATAAAGTAGATCAAAGAGATCATACTTTCTATTTCAGCTGGAATGGTAGCACAGACGTGGCAGATATGGTAGAAGGATTGGAGAATGAATATGTAAGGTACAGATGGGATTATTATAACCCGGATGAATTCTTCGAATTTAGAATTGAACAAAGTCCTATTACAAATGAAACCATTCTGAAGATTACTGATTTTGCCGATAAAATCGACCTTAAAGATCAGGAACGTTTGTGGCACACACAAGTTACAGACCTGAAGCACCGCATAGGTAGCTAATTACATTTCTGTAAAAGCCTGCAGTAACGCATTGCAGGCTTTTTTGTATCTGTATTTTAAAACGTTAAATAGTGGCTTATTCTTTACAATACAATAGCCATTGCAGCCGTTTTTGTGTAGGTTTGCACAAATTCTGAAATACTATTGCTTAAGAAGCTTGACATACTCATTCTGCGGAGCTTTATAGGCCCGTTTATAGTCACTTTTTTCATTACGCTGTTCGTGTTGGTAATGCAGTTTTTTTGGCTGTATATGGACGAGCTGATAGGCAAGGGATTGGGTATCTGGATGATCGTACAGCTGCTGTTCTACATGTCTACTACAATGGTGCCACTAGCATTGCCATTAGGTATTTTGTTGGCATCCATCATGACATTTGGTGCTATGGGGGAAAACTTCGAACTAGTAGCTATAAAATCTGCCGGTATATCACTCTTGCGCTTTATGCGTCCTTTGTTATTCTTCATCATGTTCATAGGTGGTTTAGCATTCCTCTTCAATAATAATGTCATTCCATTTGCAAACCTGAAAGCACTGTCTCTGTTATACGATTTACGTAACTCTAAACCCACATTTAATATTAGGGCTGGGCAGTTTAATAAAGATATTGATGGTTTTTCAATTCGTGTTGGCGAAAAAGATAAAGATGGCAAGACAATACGAAATATCATCATTTACGACCATACTTCTGGATTAGGCAACGATAGAGTGGTAATCGCCAAGCAAGGTGAGATGATACCAAGTGCAGATAAACACTATCTGATATTCAGGCTAAGAGATGGATGGCGCTACGAAGAGTCTGTAAATACTAAAGATGGTGTAAATAGTTATCAACAATACAGAATGTACTTTAAGAAATGGGATAAGGTATTCGACCTTTCTTCATTTAAATTGACACGTACTAGCGAAGACCTATTCAAAGATGCTTATCAGATGATGGACGTAGTACAGTTGAACGAACGCATTGATAGCTTTGGGAGATATGAGAAAAATCTAGCAAAGAATTTAGGTATTTATCTTAGCCCTAATATTGAAGCGATGGGCAATGATAGCCAAATGACCATGCTTACTAAACGGATTATTGCGGCAAAAAGAACATTAACATACAAATCATCTTTCCTCGATAATATACCCGACTCACTAAAAGGTAGGGTAGTTGCATCTTCTATCAATACAGTTCGAAATAGTAAAGGTATGATAGATATCTCCTCAAACGACAAAAGCCTGCACCACGAAAACTTTTTGCAATTTAATGTAGAGTGGCACAGGAAATTTACTTTATCCTTCGCTTGTGTATTGCTATTCCTTATTGGTGCACCTTTAGGCGCTATTATTCGTAAAGGTGGTTTGGGTATGCCTATGGTCATTGCAGTAGCATTCTTTGTTGTATTCCACATCATGTCTATAACAGGCGAGAAATTGGCTAAAACAGGCTCATTGCCTGCTTGGCTTGGTATGTGGATGGCTACAGGCATGTTATTGCCGATTGCATTTATACTAATCAATCAAGCACGCAACGACTCTCAAATATTCAGCAAAGAATGGTATATGCGCTTATGGACAAAATCCATTTCTGTTTTCAAAAAATCAAAATAGATGGCACAAAAACCATACACATCATATAATTTATATTTTCTACTACCTTTTATCGTTTGGATTGTTGGCGGCGGTATAGCATTGACAGTGAACGATAAAGAGACGCTGTTCAAAACCTTTAATACCAACCACACCCCTTTTCTGGATAGTATCATGTTAGGTATAACCACATTAGGTGAAGGCTGGTTTATTGCGCTTGTGTTATTGGTATTGTTTGGCTATACATCACTGCGAAACTGGTGGTATTTCATCACAGCTGCAGCTGCAACAACGTTGCCATCCATTTTCACCCAAATACTAAAGAGTCATTTTGGTGCAGCAAGGCCGCTTAAGTACTTTAACGAAGCTGCATGGATACATACACTACCTGAATGGCCCAGACTGATGGAACGAAGCTTCCCTTCAGGACACTCATGCGGTGCATTCAGCCTTTACACTTTGCTATCTATTTTACTATTACCACGCTACAAGTGGCTGGGTAGTATATTATTTATCTTTGCAATAAGTACAGCCTATTCCAGAATGTACTTGGCAGCTCATTTTTTCGAAGATGTGTATGCAGGAAGCATCATAGGTACATGCATTGCAACTATGGTTGTTATCATCATGAATGGATTGGCACCTTATTTCTTTAAACGACCAAAGACTTTACAATAATGACAATGCCTAATGTATTACGATACATAACAATCTTCCTGATAGGAACTTTGTTGTTTGTACCGTTTCTGGGGCAGGTTCACCTGTTCGACTGGGACGAAATAAACTTTGCAGAGTGTGCAAGGGAAATGATTGTATCTAAAGACTACCTGCGGATGCAAATTAATTATAGGCCATTCTGGGAAAAGCCACCGTTATTTATATGGTTGCAGGTGATTAGTATGAAAACGTTTGGTATCAACGAATTTGCAGCCAGATTCCCGAATGCGATGGCAGGTGTTATTACACTAATAGCCTTGTACTACACCGGTAAACGAATAGTAAATGAGCGCTTAGCTATTTGGTGGGTAATACTCTATACTGCTACATGGCTACCACATTTCTATTTTAAATCGGGCATTATAGATCCCATATTTAATCTCTTTATATTCCTTGCTTTTGTACAGGTATATTTTATCAAGTATGGTCAAAACAAATACCTGCATTCCTTACTATCTGGCGTTTTTCTGGGGCTTGCAGTAATGACTAAAGGGCCTGTAGCAATATTAATAGCAAGTTTATCATTTACAACATACTTGATTGTCAACAAGGGCTTTAAGGGCTATAGATTACTGCATATACTTACAATAGCTATTGCAACTTTACTTACAACGTCTTTATGGTTTGGAGTAGAAATACTGCAACATGGTTTCTGGTTTGTGAATGAGTTCATTACATATCAAATAAGGCTTTTTAAAACAGAAGATGCTGGCCACGGCGGACCATTCTTTTATCATTTTATTGTCCTATTAGTTGGTTGCTTCCCTGCTGCACCTTTCCTATTTCAATACTTCAAAAAACAGCGTGCTGAAAATACCCAACAAGCAGATTTCACCAAATGGATGTGGATTATGTTTTGGGTAGTGTTACTTCTATTTTCTATCGTAAAAACTAAGATTGTACACTACTCATCACTATGTTATTTTCCACTTGCATTTCTGGCTGCATTACAGTTGTATAGAATAGCAGAAGGGCAGGTATCACTCCTTAAGCCTGTTAAAATAACACTTATAGTTATAGGCATAATACTTGCTATTGCTATTACTTGCCTACCATTAGTAGGGCTTAACAAAGACATACTAATACCACTAATCGATGACCCGTTTGCAGTCGGGAATTTGCAAGCAAATGTTTATTGGAGCATAACAGAAATTAGCTGGGGGCTTATATATCTTGTCGGTATTATAACTGCTGTAATACTTATGCAAAAACAATTCAGAAAAGGAATGTTGGTTTTATGTGCAGTGCAGGTAATAACCATACAAGTGACGGTATTGCACTTTACTCCAAAAATAGAGGCTATTTCCCAGCGAGCCGCTATCGAATATTTTCAAAGCTTCATTGGCAAAGATGTTTATGTACATGTATTGGGGTATAAAAGCTATGCAAATCTTTTTTATACCCAAAAGCAGCCACAAACAAACAACAACTATGACAATGAAGAATGGCTACTAACCGGCAATATTGACAAACCTGCTTACTTTATTTGCAAAATAATGGATGCTGATAAATATAGAGCATTACCTCAACTGGAAGAAACTGGAAATAAAAACGGATTTGTATTTTTCAAAAGAAAATAGGAACCCAAGAAGAATAACCAACCCATCAAATTTGATAGGTTGATTATTCTTTTGGTAAGCACAAACAACATTGATAACTAAAAAGCATCCAACAAAAAACCTCTATTCTCAAACTGGTATTTAGTTTAAATGCTATCTGCAAGACCTCAAAAAAGCATTGTGTAATTTCTATTAGTATAATTAAATAAAAACACCCCGAAATCGGGGTGTTTTTATTTAATTATCAGAAAAGTGTGTTGACTATCGAACCAGTACAACCTCACCTTTATTTTCCATCATCTTGCCATCACACTTATATGCAACGTAGTAGAAATAAGTACCCATATCAGCAGGTTTACCATTAAAAGTACCATCCCAACCAGTCAACTCATTAACTGTTTCAAATACTACCTGACCGTAGCGATTAACTACTTTTATAGTACGAACATCTATCTGGCGTTGTACACCAGGTGCATTTGGTATAATGCGGAACAAATCATTCCTGCCGTCACCATTTGGCGAAAATGCACTTGGTAGATTTACATTGCAGCACGCTTTAGTCGTAACCTTTATACTGTCGCTGTTGGTACAACCATACTGGTCTTTTACATCCAAACGCAAATGTGATGTAAAATCAACTCGCGCATATGTACTTGATTGATCACTATACTCATCAAAGAAGCGAGTAGGAGACCATGAATACTGACTACCGCTATTTATAGTATTAGCAGTTACTCTCATACTATCACTGTTACAGTAAACTTTGCTAGCATCAAAACCATCAATTTTAAAGCTGGCATCTGGTTTTGCGTGTACGTAGGTAGAATCAGTAACAACATTGCTACATAGCTTATTCACTAAACGTAGCTTAACATATTTCTTACCTGAATTATCCCAGATTACACCATTAGGACCTTGGTCTGTAGCACCAAATGATACTCTACCTCCATCCCAATCCCAGAAGAAAGAATCAGCAGATAATGTATATGAGTACAGAGATACGAGCTCTATTTGACCCAAACATATATTTTCACGCAGACCCATTTCAGCAGTTGGTAATGTATCAACACGTATTGATTTATTTAAAAGATCGCTGTAACAACCGTCATGACCAACTTGAAGTTTAATATCTCGCAGACCAGCGCTATCTAATGCTATTTTAATAGAACGTGAGAAATTAGGGTCTACTGACAATACCTGTGTTCCGGTAGGGAATGTCCAGTTAAAACCTGAACTGTCATAAGCACTACCATAATAAGATAATGTCAAGGTATCTTTTTGACACAGTTTATCTTTACTTGATACAATCAAACCATTAGGCTTAAATGTTACAACAACTTTGATTAATGAACGATTACTTTCACAACCTCTGTTTGATTGAGTAACATAATAGTTATATTCATTTTTAGCAGTAGTATTCGGAGTTGGTGCTATCAGAGAAGGAATACCGCCAATAGGATCGTAATACCATTTCAATTGATTACCTGTAGCTGTAAGTGGTTGTGCCAAATCATTCTCACAGAAGTATAATGGCGTTGTTACCAATGGTGGATTAGGTTTCGCAGAAGCTCTGTAAACTACAGGTGTTCTATCTTTACTTTCACATCCATCAACAATCTGAGCAAGATAAAAAGTTTCTTGTGAGACTGTAGTTGTATTAAATGGAGTAGTAAAAGGAATAGGTGAACCACCTGTACTTGTATAATACCATCTTGCAGAACCACCACCCGCAACTGTAACAGGAGTAAATGGCTCATTTAAACAGAAGTCTGTTTTACCTTCATAGTTAGGTGCAGGAGGATCCCCGATAGTAATTTTTAATGTCGCAGGTAAACTTTCAGTATTGCCACAATTAGGATCCTTAACAGTTACAGTATATGTACCTGCATCACCAGGCTGCATGTTAGTTATAGTGATTGAAGTACTGGTACCTGTATATATTACAGTACCACTAGGATTTCTTACAGTAAAAACACCAATACCATTAAGATAAGACGGAACTGATATAGTAAAATTACCATCAGTACCACGACAAACTTTTAGAGAAGATACATTCAACTTAGGTGCGGCAGGTGCAGCAGATCCCGGATCTATAAACTTAATAGAGCCACAAAAAGCTGGAATGGTACCAACAACTGAGTTTGCACCCGGACCTGGCATTGCCCCCCAATAACTAATACCTCCACCTGTATTTACTGTAACTCCGCTTGCTGTAAAAGCAGTTGGCGCAACATTTGCGAAGTAAGATATGGTGTCAGTAGACATCAAAGCTAAACGAATAGTCGTAGCCGGAGGTACAGAAATATTCAACCCAGTAAGTATAGGTATAATAGATCCAGGCACAGTACCATTAAATATTGGAGCACTAACACCTTCCGGTATCCAGCCATTAGCTGCAGATATATTTGGACCACCGCCCACTGCTGGTTGTTGTTTCCACAGAGTATATATAGCTCCATTCATACTATGTTTAAAAGTACCATAAGTGTTTTCACCCACATGATACCAATGTAGCTCGGTAATTGTTATGGGACAGCTATTACTATTTGTAACATTAAAAGTAATAAAATGAGGAGGAGCAGGAGCCCCTGGTCCCGTAACATATGTATGTGCAGGGGTATTGGTAAAATTGGTGGTAATTGTAGTGGTAGGTTGCGAATGTGCAACAAACATACAACCAGCAATTACAGAAGCTGTCGATAAAAACCTTTTGAATAACTGTTTTACCATGGGTTATTATTTCTGATAATTAATTTTTATTCTGCAAGTATTTTTCTAAAATACTGTTACTGACTATAATATATAGACAGACATGCCAACATATTGGTTGGTTTACATCCGTCATACTATTGTAAGCACAGCATAATCAGACGTAAAATAAGTATAATTCTTTGCTTTGCAAACCCTTTGTTAAAAAATAATAGCTGTAAATCAGCATATTTCCATACATAATATGTAGATATGTTTTAATGAAATTTTAATGCCTTATT
>JADHED010003151.1_pt1 | contig 10280 bp, 10 predicted proteins | sample 8952041 | NCBI WGS metagenome assembly JADHED01 (sample SAMN16124423, study PRJNA663239) | bioreactor sludge metagenome | isolation source: sludge (control) | place: India:Bengaluru | collected 2018-09-08
GCTGGTCTGCCTGCTGCTCCTGCCCGAGACCAAGGGCAAGCCGCTCAACAGCTAGAGCGCGTTCCGCAAAAGTGGAAACCGGTTTTGCGATCAGCACGCGCTCAAACCTTTGAGTTAGAGCCTTTTCATCCCGTTCAAACGATTCCGTCTGAACGGGAAAGGCTCTAGCGGCCCGCGCCGTCCAGCTCGGCGACGGTGGCGTTGGACGGCGGGGTGGTGGCCTGGAGCTTCCTCGCCACCGCCTCGGCCTCCTTGAGCGCCCGCAAGGCGTTGCCCCCGGCGAGACCCGCGAGCTCGGCGTCGCTCCAGCCGCGGCGGGCCATCTCGGCCAGCAGGGCGGGGTACTTGTCGACACCCTCCAGGCCCTCGGGCGTCTCGGGGATGCCGTCGAAGTCGGAGCCCAGGCCGACGCAGTCGCGGCCGCAGACCTTGCCGATGTGGTCGATGTGATCGGCGACCATGGCCAGGGTCACGCGGGGCTTGGGATGGGCCTTGTCCCACTCGGCGAGGGCGGCCTTGGCCTTCTCCGGCTGGCCGATGTAGAGGCCGCCGAAGGGCGGGGCGTTGTAGCGGGCCTGCTCGGCCGAACGGTCGGCGGACCAGACGGCCCGCTCGCGGGAGACGTAGTTCACCGCGAAGTTCACCATCACCACGCCGCGGTTCTTCTTCACCAGGGCCAGGACGTCGTCTGGGACGTTGCGGGCGTGCTCGGCGACGCCGGCGGCGCCGGAGTGGGAGAAGATCACCGGGGCCTGGCTGACCTCGAGAGCGTCGCGCATGGTCTCGGCCGAGACGTGGCTGAGGTCGACCAGCATGCCCAGGCGGTTCATCTCGGCCACCACCTGCCGCCCGAAGGCGGTGAGGCCGCCGTGCTCGGGATTGGCCGTGGCGCTGTCGGCCCAGCGGGTGTTGAGCGAGTGGGTCAGGGTCATGTAGCGCGCGCCGGCGTCGTACATCTGGCGCAGCACCGGCAGGCTCTCGTTGATCTGGTGACCGCCCTCGATGCCGACGAGCGAGGCGATCTTCCCGGCCTTGTGGATGCGGGCCACGTCGTCGGCGGTGTAGGCCATCTCGAAGACGTCGGGGTAGCGGGCCGAGAGGCCCTTCACGATGTCGATCTGCTCGAGCGTCGTCTGGACCGCGGTGGGGCCGGTAATGCTGGCGGGGATGTAGACCGACCAGAACTGGCCGCCCATGCGCCCGGCGCGCAGGCGCGGGATGTCGGTCATCAGGCCAGGCTCGCCCGGGGCGGTGAGGCCGGTGGTGTCCTTCGTCAGGTCCAGCTTCTCGGGATGGTCGCCGAACCGCTGGCGGGCGGCCCAGGGGATGTCGTTGTGGCCGTCGATCAGCGGGGTCTTCGCCAGCACCTTGTCGATGCGGGCCGCAAGTTTCGGATCCGCCGGCTGGGCGTTCGCCGTCCCCGCCATCAGGAAGGCCGCCAGACCCACAGCCACAGTCATACGCATCGGACGCTCCCCGGAGAACTTGAGGGCGCGATGCGGCCCGGCGCGGCCGCCGCTGTCAAGCCGCGAGCGGCTATGCGCGGACCGGACGCACCTTGCCGGCGGCTTCGCGGGCGCGCTCGCGGGCGATCTCCACGTCGGCGCCGCGGGCGAGGGCGACGCCCATGCGGCGGCGCTCGAAGCTCTCGGGCTTGCCGAACAGGCGCAGGTCGGCCCCGGGGACGGCCAGGGCATCGTCCACACCCTCGAAGGCGACGCCCTCGGCCTCCATGCCGCCGTAGATCACCGCGCTGGCGCCCACGTCCCGCTGGGCGACGTCGACGGGCAGGCCGAGGATGGCGCGGGCGTGCAGGGCGAACTCGCTCTGGAGCTGGGTGACCAGGGTCACGAGGCCGGTGTCGTGCGGCCGCGGGCTGACCTCCGAGAACCAGACCTCGTCGCCCTTCACGAACAGCTCGACGCCGAAGATGCCCAGGCCGCCGAGGGCGCCCGTCACCTTCGCGGCGATGTCGCGGGCGGCGCTGAGGGCCTGGGCGCTCATCGCCTGGGGCTGCCAGCTCTCGACGTAGTCGCCCTTGACCTGACGATGGCCGATGGGCGCGCAGAAGCTGGTCTCGACCTGTCCGTTCCGCAGCGCGCGGACGGTGAGCTGGGTGATCTCGAAGTCGAAGTCGACGCAGCCCTCGACGATCACGCGCGGCTGCTCGACCCGGCCGCCTTCGAGGGCGTAGCGCCAGGCGGCGGCGATCTGGTCCGGGCGCTCAACGTAGGACTGACCCTTGCCCGAGCTGCTCATCACCGGCTTCACGAAGCAGGGGAAGCCGGTGACCTCGGCGGCGGCCCTGGCCAGCTCGGCCTCGGACGAGGCGAAGGCGTAGGCGCTGGTCGGCAGGCCGAGCTCCTCGGCGGCGAGCCGGCGGATGCCCTCCCGGTTCATGGTCAGCTGCGCGGCGCGGGCGGTCGGGATGACCGTGGCCAGACCGTCGGCCTCGATGCGGGCCAGCTCGTCGGTGGCGATGGCCTCGATCTCGGGCACGATCAGGTGCGGCTTCTCGGCCTCGACCAGGGCGCGCAGGGCGGCGGCGTCGGTCATGGCGACGACGTGGCTGCGGTGCGCCACCTGCATGGCCGGGGCGTTCGGGTAGCGGTCGACGGCGATCACCTCGCAGCCGAGGCGCTGCAGCTCGATCACCACCTCCTTGCCGAGTTCGCCGGAGCCCAGGAGCATGACCCGGACGGCGGTGGGCGAGAGCGGGGTGCCGAGGCGCATGCGCTAGAGCTTCGCCTTGGCCGCGGCGACGATCGCCTCGGCGGTGATGCCGAAGTGCTGGTAGAGCACCTTGTCGGGCGCGCTGGCGCCGAAGCCGGTCATGCCGACGAAGGCGCCGTCCGAGCCGATGAAGCGGTCCCAGCCCTGGCGGACGCCGGCCTCGATGGCGACGCGCACCGGGGTCTCGCCGATCAGGGCTTCCTGGTAGTCGGCCGGCTGGGCCTCGAAGAGCTCGAAGCAGGGGACCGAGACGACGCGGGCGCCGATGCCGTCGGCCTCGAGCTGGTCGCGCGCGGCCAGGGCGACGGGAACCTCGGTGCCGGTGGCGAAGATCGTCACCTGGGCCGGATGGCCGGCGCCGACGAGCTGGTAGGCGCCGCGGGCGCAGCGGTTCTCGCCGGCGTCGGTGCGGACGGCGGCGGTCTTCTGGCGGCTGAGGGCCATGACCGACGGCGTGCGGCGGGCTTCCAGGGCCAGCTTCCAGCACTCGGCCGTCTCGATGGCGTCGGCGGGGCGGAAGACCATCAGGTTGGGCATGGCGCGGAGCGAGGCCAGGTGCTCCACCGGCTGGTGGGTCGGGCCGTCCTCGCCGAGGCCGATGGAATCGTGGGTGCCGACGTGGACGACGCGCACGCCCATCAGCGCCGCAAGGCGGATGGCGGGACGGGCGTAGTCCGAGAACACCAGGAAGGTGCCGCCGTAGGGGATGACGCCGCCGTGCAGCGCCATGCCGTTCATGGCGGCGGCCATGCCGAACTCGCGCACGCCGTAGTTCACGTAGCGGCCGGCGTAGTCGGGGCCGTCGAAGACCTGGGTGTTCTTGACGTAGGTGTTGTTGGAGCCGGTGAGGTCGGCCGAGCCGCCCACCAGTTCGGGGATCTGGCCGAACACCTGCTCCAGCACCGCGCCCGAGTGCTGGCGGGTGGCGGCGGCGGGCTTGTCGGCGGCGGCCTTGGCGATGAAGGCGTCGAGGGACTCGAACGCGTGCCTGGGCAGGTCGCCGGCCATGGCGCGCTCGAACTCGGCCTTCAGCGGCGAAGCGTCGAGGCGGGCCTGCCAGGCCTTGCGGTCCTTGGCGCCGCGCTTGCCGGCCTTGCGCCAGGGCTTCAGCGCCTCGTCGGGCACGGTGAAGGGCTCGTGGGGCCAGCCGAGTGCTGCGCGGGTCTTGGCGATCTCGTCCTTGCCGAGGGCCTTGCCGTGGACGTCGTGGGTGCCCTGGAAGGTGGGCGAGCCCTTGCCGATGATGGTCTTGCAGGCGATCAGCGACGGCTTGTCCTGCTTGAGGGCCCAGGCGAGCGCCTTCTTGATCTCTCTCTCGTCGTGGCCGTCGATGCGCTTGGTCGCCCAGCCGGCGGCCTTGAAGCGCGCGATCTGGTCGGTGGCGTCCGAGATGCCGACGTGTCCGTCGATGGTGATGTCGTTGTCGTCCCAGAGGACGGTCAGGCGGCTCAGCTTCAGGCGGCCGGCGAGGCTGATGGCCTCGTGGCTGATGCCCTCCATGAGGCAGCCGTCGCCCGCGATGACCCAGGTGCGGTGGTCGACGAGGTCCTTGCCGAAGCGGGCGGCGAGGCTGCGTTCGGCCATGGCCATGCCGACGGCGGTGGCGAGGCCCTGGCCCAGCGGGCCGGTGGTGGTCTCCACGCCGGGAGTGTGGCCCCACTCGGGGTGGCCGGCGGTGTTGGAGCCGAGCTGGCGGAAGTTGCGCAGGCTGTCCATGGTGACGGCCTTCACGCCGGTCAGGTGCAGCAGGCTGTAGAGCAGCATCGAGCCGTGGCCGGCCGACAGGACGAAGCGGTCGCGGTCGGCCCAGTCGGTGGCGCCGGCGTCGTACTTCATGAACTTCGACCAGAGGACGGTGGCCACGTCGGCCATGCCCATGGGCATGCCGGGGTGCCCGGAGTTCGCGGCCTCGACGGCGTCCATCGAAAGCACGCGGATGGCGTCGGCCATGAGCTGGGTGGGAGCAGGCATCTGGGCGTCGAGTCTCTTCTGGCGAGGAATTGGCGGCGGCCTCGCACGCGGGGGCGGGCGGGTCAAGAAACCGCCCGGATTTCCACAGACTCACACGGGCGGGTTATAGAGAGCCCGACGGCCATCGGAGGATCGGATGAACCCCGGCGAGAGCGCCCTGGACGCGGCGGCGAAGCGGCTGGAGAACGCGCTCCACGTGCTGGAGCAGCGCCTTGCCCAGCGTGCGAAGCAGGCCGGGGGCGAGGCGGGGGACCTGTTCGCCCAGGACCGCGCCAATCTGGCGGCCGAACTCGACGCCGCCCGCGCCCGCGAGCGCGAGCTGGAGGAGGCCGGCGCCCAGGCCTCTGCGGCGCTGGGTCGCGCCATCCAGGAGATCCGGGCCGCCCTCAACGGCCAGGCGCAGGAGGTCTGACATGGCCCAGGTGAACGTCGACATCAACGGCCGGCCCTATGCGGTCGGGTGCGAGGACGGCCAGGAAGCGCACCTCCTGGAGATCGCCAAGCTGTTCGACCACCAGGTCCGGCAGGTGAGCCAGGACATGGGTCAGCTCGGCGACACGCGGCTGTTCCTGATGGGCGCCCTGCTGCTGGCCGACGAGCTGTACGACGCCAAGAACCGGCTGGGGGCCATGCAGGCCGAGCTCACCCGGCTCCAGAACGAGCGGTCGCGGGTGGAGACGCGGGCCGTCAATGCGCTGGAGAGCGCTACCGCGCGGATCGAGAAGCTGGCGGTCTAGCGCCGCCCCATCCGGCCCCAGAGGCGGCCGAGGGCGGGGAACAGCTCGCTCTGCTCCACCGAACGATAGACGTGGTCGGCCGGCAGCGCCTTGACCAGCCGGCGGTGCGCCTCGCCGAGGTTGTGGTAGGGCAGGCGCGGCATCAGGTGGTGCAGGGCGTGGTAGCGCAGGCCCACCGGCGCCCACAGGAACGGCAGCAGGGCCGGCGGCGGCACGTTCACGGTGTCGCGGAACTGGTCCAGCGGGGCCATCTGGGCGCCCTCGTTCTCCCAGTAGTGGGCGACGGCGGTGCGGAGCTGGTTCAGGAAGGTCATGATCCCGAAGATCGCGGCGGCGACCAGCACCGTCTTCAGCGGGAGACGGTCCGTGGCGACGAGGCCGACGAGCGTCCAGCTCCACAGCCAGCAGGCGATCTCCTGGGCGAGCCAGGCGGGGCTGCGGGCGCGGTCGAAGTCGTCGCGGGCGAAGCCGGGATTGATGACCATGCCCGAGGTGCGGGCGATCACGAAGCGGCGCAGCGGCGGGATCGCGAAGCTGAGCGGCGCCAGGATGCCGAAGCGGATCAGCACGCCGACCGGCGCCAGCAGGGCGATGCCGAGGAAGACCAGCAGCTCGTGCGGCGGGCGGTGGGCCAGCGGATGGTACTCGGGGTCGCGGGCGGTGCCGTAGCGGTCCTTGGCGTGGTGCAGGATGTGCACCCCCTCGTACAGCAGCGACGGCGTCAGCCACGGCACGCCGATCAGGACGTTCCAAGCCAGGTGGAAGCCCGGGACGTCGTCGGTCCTGAGGTGGGTCAGCTCGTGGATGAAGCTGATGCCGCGGTAGAGGGCGAAGATGCAGACCATGCCCGCCGTCAGCGCCCAGGCCGGCGAGGCCGTCGCGGCGATCCAGAGGCTGAGCCAGGTGACGGTCGCGGTGACCGCGAGGTCGAGCCAGTAGATGCGCGGGTTGGCGCGCGCCAGGTCCCGGGCCAGGTCGTTGGCCTGGCGGGCGAGGCTGACTTCGGCGGTGGCGGTCTCGGTGGTCACGGTCGCCAGCCTTTATGACGGGAACGCCGCCGCCCCAAGTCCAATTCGCCGGTCAGCGGCCTCAGGCCGCGTAGACGGCGCGCTCGACGGCGTCGAACGTCTCGAGGATCCGCGGGTCGGCGAAGGGCAGGACCTGGGCGAACAGGGCGCCGGCGACGCCGCTCTCCGGATCGGCCCAGTAGTAGCAGTTGGCGAGGCCGGCCCAGGCGAGGCTGCCGGCCCGGCGGCCCCCCGGCAGGTCGGCGAGGTTCTGCATGAAGCCCAGCGTCCAGCCCTTCTCCACGCCGGGCATGTAGCGGAAGTGGTGGCTCATCTGCGGCAGGACGCTCTCGATGTCGCCGATGGCGGGGCCCGTGAGGTGGGGGGTGCGCAGATGCGCCACCGCCGCGGGGGAGAAGACGTCCGCCCCGCCGTCCAGGATCGCGCGCAGGAAGCGCAGGTAGTCGGACGGCGTCGAGACGAGGCCGCCGCCGCCGCGCAGGCCGGGCGGCATCGGCGGGATCGGGTCGAGCGGCATGAGGCTCCCGTCGGGCAGGCGGGCGTGCAGCCCCGCCCGGCGGGCGTTCTGCTCGGGCGAGGGGTCGAAGCTGGTGTCCGCCATCCCGAGGGGATCGAACACGCTGGCCTGGAGGTGCTCGGCGAGGGAGCTTCCCGTGACCGCTTCCACCACCTGGCCGGCGGCGTCGATGCCGACGCCGTAGCGCCAGCCCTCGCCCGGCTCGAAGACCAGCGGGAAGCCGTGGGCGCCGGCCGTGACCAGGGACAGCCCCTTGGCGCCGAGGTACTGCAGCGTCTCGGCGCTGTTGAAGTCGTAGGCCAGGCCGGACGTGTGGCTGAGCAGCATCCGCGTGGTCACCGCCCTGCGCGGGGCGCGGAGGCGGGGGGCGCCGTCGGCGTCGAAGCCCTCCAGCACCTGCAGGTCGGCGAAGTGGGGCAGGAGACCGCCGACCGGGGCGTCGAGGTCGAGGCGGCCCTGGGCGGCGAGCTCCACGGCGGCGGCCGAGACGATGGCCTTGGTGCAGGAGGCGATCCAGAAGACCGTGTCGGGGGCGACCGGCGCAGGGTCGGCGGCGCCGCGGACCCCGGCGACGAAGGTCCGGACCGGCCCGCCCGGCCGGGTGACGGCCGCGGACAGGCCCGGCGCGACGCCCTCGGCCACGGCACGGTCCAGCACCGCCTGGATGTCGGCTGCGTTCATCGATCTCTCCCCCTCGGTCGCGCGCGACTTGAGCCCGTCGCGTCTCGTCACTACCTTAGCCCCCGGCGGGTCCTGCTGCGGCTCTCGTCGAAGGCGACATATTCCAGCGACCTTAATTCACTCATAGGGAGCTGTCCCTGTCCGGGACCGTGGTCTCGGGCAAACGGCGCCCACCTGGTCTATCCAGGTCGAGGGAATGAAACAGTCCTTCACGGCTCTACGCGGCGCCGCCACCTTTTTCCCGCTATAGGGCGGGGGTGACCTCCAAGACCCTGCTCCGCACCAAGATGCGCGCCGTCCGCCGCCGGCTGGCCGCAGAACACCCCGACGCCGCCGCGCGGCTGGATCGCAACCTGCCGCGCGACCGGCTGCCGCCCGTCGCGGTCTACAGCCTCTATCATCCGATGGGCGCCGAGCTGGACCCGAGCGGGATCCGGCTGGGCGATGCGGCGGTGGCGCTGCCCGTGGCGATCGCCCGCGACGCCCCGCTGGTCTTCCGCCTGCGCCGCGAGGGGGAGCTGATGGTGACCGACGCCTTCGGCATCCCGGGCCCCTCGGCCAAGGCGCCGGCGGTCATCCCCGATGTGATGTTCACGCCGGTCCTGGCGTTCGACCGCCGCGGCGGGCGGCTGGGCCAGGGCGCCGGCTGCTACGACCGCACGATCGAGGCGCTGCGGCGGGAGAAGCCGGTGTTCGTGATCGGCGTGGCCTATGCGGGCCAGGAACTGCCCGAGGCGCCGATGGAGCCGCACGACCAGCGGCTGGACGCGATTCTCACCGAGACGGACTTCATCGTGGTCGGTAAGGAAGCCGGATGAAATTCGCCTTCTTCGGAGACGTGGTCGGACGGTCGGGCCGCGAGGGGCTGGCCGAGCACCTGCCGCGCCTGCGCCGCCAGCTCGACCTCGAGTTCGTGATCGTCAACGCCGAGAACGCCGCCGCCGGCTTCGGCATCACCGAGAGCACGGCCAACGAGCTGTTCGACGCCGGCGCCGACTGCCTGACCCTGGGCAACCACTCGTGGGACCAGAAGGAGGCGCTGACCTACATCGTGCGCGAGCCGCGGCTGATCCGGCCGCTGAACTACCCGGCCTTCGCCGCCGCGCCGGGCCGGGGCGCGCAGCTGTTCGACACGCCGTCGGGCAAGCGGATCCTGGTGGTGAACCTGCTGGGCCGGGTGTTCATGGACGCGCTGGACGACCCGTTCGCCGCTGTCGACAAGGAGCTGGAGGCCTGCCCGCTGGGCGCCGTGGCCGACGCGGTGATCGTCGACATGCACGCCGAGGCGACGTCCGAGAAGATGGCGATGGGGCACTTCTGCGACGGGCGCGCCAGCCTGGTGGTGGGCACCCACAGCCACGTGCCCACGGCCGACGCCCAGGTGCTGCCGGGCGGCACGGCCTATCAGACCGACGCAGGCGCCTGCGCCGACTACGACAGCGTCATCGGCAACCAGAAGGAGGAGCCGCTGCGGCGGTTCACCACCCGCATCTCAGGCGGTCGCTACAAGCCCGCCGAAGGCCCGGCGACGGTGTGCGGGGTGTTCGTTGAGACGGACCCCGCCAGCGGCCTCGCCCGCCGGATCGAACCCATCCGCATCGGGGGGCGGCTGAAACAGACGGTGCCGTCGCTGGAGACGACGGCGTAGGGGGCGTTGGGGCGGGCGAAGTCATCCGAACGTCGCAGAAGGGTGGGGAGGGGACGTTAAGACCAGTGATCCATGCGAAGGCGCAGCTTCAGACGCTCTATGACCACGCGAGTTAAGCGCTCAGCTTCTGCAACGCGCTCGATGAACGCCGGGCGATCGACGCTGACGTTGACGCGCTCACGGTCGCCGTCGTCAGGATCGCTGTCGAGGAAGTAGAAGCGCTCCTCGGCCCGGAAGGCGCGGAACATCCAGCCCTGGTCTGTATCCAGAAAGCCCGTGCCTGATGGCCCTTCTTTCAGCCACCTGAAGAACGCGGCTGCTTCTCGGACCCGGTCCCACCAGGGGAACCCGATCTCGGTGCCGGTTGCGGAACTCTCCAGGCTGAGACGAAGCCAGTAGTTCGGAGAACCAGCGTGCGGAGGCGCGAGCGCACCAACTCGCCTGTAGTAGTCCGCCAACTGCTCCTCATGTCCGATTATCTCGGACGACGCAGGACGGAGTTGCTGCTGTCGGGGAAACTCCGGGAGCGCGATCCGGGGATTGTAGGCCGGGTCGTTGAACTTTGAGCCGTCGTTCGGATCTCCAACATAGACGTTCTCGCGGAGAAGGAAACGAAAGCACGGCGCAAGATCGTCCGCAGGACGAGAGTTGCCGATCCAATCGTGGTCATCTGGGTGGTAACCCTGCCCCACATTCACTCCCTGCTCAGAAGATGCCTCCACGGCGAGTGCCGACGTTCCGCAGAGAGCGACGATCAAGCCGAGGCCAAGTTCGCGACGGTCCATTCCGAAACTGTACCGCTTCACCACTTAGCCGCGAAGGTCCGCTGAAGGTCGAAACCGGAGATCGGCCTTGGCCCCCAAAGGCTGACGCAGCCCCGGCCGGCACCCTAAGCCGCGGAAGCGGCGCCGTCGCCCGCCAGCGCGCGTTCGGCGCGGGCGGTCATGACGTCGCCGATGGCGCCG
>JADHED010003152.1_pt1 | contig 10280 bp, 8 predicted proteins | sample 8952041 | NCBI WGS metagenome assembly JADHED01 (sample SAMN16124423, study PRJNA663239) | bioreactor sludge metagenome | isolation source: sludge (control) | place: India:Bengaluru | collected 2018-09-08
CACCTGCGTCTACAACTTCGCACTCATGCACCGCAGAACGGGCTGCGCCTACCGCATTCCGCTGAGCGAACAGCTCCTGGGAATCGCCGCCGCCATAGCGGACTATAACGGCGTGTCACAGGCGCCCCATGTCAAGGAAAAGATAACCGAGATCGTCATCTACCTCGAGACGCTGAACGCGCTCTCCCGTTCGGCCTGCCTGGATCATACCATGCATGCGGGCATCCCCGTGCCGAACCCGATCACGACGAATATCGCCAAATATCATTTTGCGCACAACTATCACAAGATCGTGGAAATCATCCAGGACCTGGCGGGAGGCCTCCTCGTAACCGCGCCGACCTACAGGGACTGGCAGAACCCGGAGACCCATGACGATATCGATAAATATCTCAAGGCGAACCCCGACGTTCCCACGGAGCACCGGCTGCGCATGTTCGACCTGATACGGCGCCTGACCGCCGGCGATCTGGAGACCATCTGCCTCCATGGCGAAGGGTCCCCCTTTGCCGAGCGCATGACGATTCTCATGGAAGCGAAGAAGGTCGTCGCCAAGGCCAAGGTGCTCGCTGAGGAAATGGCCGGCATCAAAAAATAAGGAGCAGCGGGAGGATGCTATGAGCAAGCTCAAGGGAAAGATTGCCATTATTGGCATCGGTGAAATCCCGACGGGAAGATATCCCGATACCGCCGCGATCAGCTACGCGATCGAATCGGCCCGTATGGCCATCAAGGACGCGGGAATCAAGAAGGACGATATCGACTACGTGCTGCCGACCGCGTCGCTCTTCAGCCCCGTTTTCAACACGGAGCTGGTCACGTGCCGCGTCGTCGAGGAGCTGGGACTGAAAAACGTAAAGCGTAATTGCCAGATTTTCGCCGGCGGCTCCTCGAGCACCTGCGCCCTGGAGATCGCCGCCAGTCTCATCAACAGCGGCGGGGCGACCACGATCCTCTTCGTGCACGCGGACAAGCTGGGCACGGGCGTCAGCCTCCAGGGCGGCATCGACCTTTTCTCCACCGCCGGCATATCCGGCGAGTGGGAGGTGCCCTACGGCATGCACTATTCGGCAATAGCGGCCCTGGCGACAATGCGCTACAAGCACGAAACCGGGACGACCGACGAGCAGCTGGCTTCGATCTGCGTCTCCAACCGCAAGTGGGCGGAGCTCAACCCGAACGCCTTTTTCAGAAAGCCCCTGGCCCTGGAAGAGGTGATGGCGAGCAAGATGCTTTCCACGCCGCTGCGGGCGAAGATGTCGAACATGCTCTTTGACGGCGGCGCCGCGTTCATCGTGACATCGGCGGAGCGCGCCCGCGATCTCACCGACAGGCCGGTTTACCTTCTGGGAGAGGGCGGTGCGGTGACGCACTTCGTCTACTCCCAGGAGCCGGATATCAGCAGGTTCGGCTGGGCCAGGGCCGGGAAAATGGCCTTTGACATGGCCGGGATCGGTCCCAGGGACATCGACGTGGCGGAGATATACGACTCCTATCCCATTTACCAGCTCATCGGATTCGAGGAGCTGGGTTTCGCCGAACGGGGCCAGGGCGGGAAGATGTTCTTCAACGGCGATACCTGGCCGGGGGGGAAAATGCCCTGCACCACCAACGGCGGAATGCTGTCGCAGGGGCACACCGGCGCCGGCGGCGCCGTGGCCCTTATGATCGAGACCGTGCGGCAGCTCATGGGCAAGGCCGGGGATCGGCAGGTCGCAAACGCCCGGTTTGGCCTGGAGACGGCCACCGGAGGGACCTACATGGACGCCCAGGTGACCATCCTGGGAACCGAGATTCCATGACGAGAGGAGGATTGCAATGGACAAGCCAAAGAAGCCGGTACCGGTAATAAATCCGTGGGCCAGGCCCTTCTGGGAGGCCGCGAAGGAAGGAAAATTCATCTATCAGAGATGCAAGGATTGCGGCACGAACATCTTTTATCCCCGCATCGCCTGCATCAACTGTTCTTCGGATAAGCTCGAATGGGTGCAGTCGTCCGGCAGGGGCACCGTCTATTCCTATACGGTGGTCGAGAGCAACTGCCCGTCGGCTTTCGTGGACGATATGCCCTTCGTGATCGCCATAGTGAAGCTCCAGGAAAAGGGCGTGCAGATGCTCACGAACATAGTCGGGTGCGATCCCCACGATGTGCGCTGCGACATGCCGGTGGAAGTGGTCTTCGAGAAGCTCACGGACGAGGTCACGCTGCCGAAATTCAAACCCGCCGCGAAATAGGGGCGGGGGCTCGAGCCGTGAGAAAATTAAGCATGAATGAAGGAGAATGACATGCCGGATAAATATTGGGAAGATTTTGATGTCGGATTCTCGTTTGTGACGCCATCGATAACGGTGACCGAGACCCATGTCGTTAACTGGGCGGGACTGACCATGGATTTCTATCCGATCCACATGGACAAGGAATACGCGGCGAAATCGCCAATGAAGGAACGGCTGGCCCACGGGCCCCTCATATTCGGCATGGCCGTCGGCATGGCGGGACTGGCCAGGGTGGAAGGCGGCTCGATGATCGCGTGGATGGGAACGGACAATATGAAGATGGTCGCTCCGGTGAAGATCGGGGACACCATAACCAACAATGTCTCTGTCATAGAGAGGCGCGAGACGACCAAGCCCACCCAGGGGATACAGACCTGGCGATACACGATAACAAATCAGCGGAACGAGACGGTCATGGTCTTTGACATGAAATTTCTCATGTTCCGCAAAGGGGCCCAGTAGTAAAAACGAGCCTGATGCCGAGGGCCGCATTTCCGTATCCGATAGAGGCGCGCGGAAACCGCCCCTGGAAGCGATCATAAGGAGACATTAACCGTGGATTTTAAATTTACCGAACAACAGGATCAACTGCGCGAGCGCATCCGCAACTATGTGGAGACGGAAATACCCCGCGCCAGGGCCCGCGAAATCGACCGTGAGGGGAAGTTTCCCGCGGACCTGGTGAAGAAGTTCGCCGACCTGGGCCTGTGCGGAATCAACGTGGCAAAGGAATACGGGGGGATGGGCGGCGATGTTTTCGATCTCATGATCATCTTCGAGGAAGTGTCTCGCAGGCTGCCGGTGCTCTGCTGGGCCCTGGGAAACATACTCCTGTACGGAAATGAGATCATCTCCGTCAACGGAAGCCAGGAGCAGAAGCAGGAATTCCTGCCGAAGCTCGCGAAGGGCGAGATCATGTTCAGCTTCGCCATCACCGAGCCCAACGCGGGATCGGACGCCGCCGGCATCATCACCAAGGCGGAATTCAAGGACGGGCACTGGCTGATCAACGGCAGCAAGATGTTCATCACCGGCGCCGGGGTCACGCAGTACACGGTGACCTTCGCCCGCACGAGCTCTTCCAAGTACGGCGGGATCACGTCGTTCATCGTCGACACGAACCAGGAAGGGTACACGACCAGGGAGATCGACAAGCTCGGGTATCACGGTTCGAACACCTGCGAGGTCTATTACGAGAACGTGAAGGTATTGCCCCAATACATACTGGGCGGCCAGGAGAAGGGGCTCAACAACGGGTGGAAGCAGGAGATGAAGCTCCTCAACCAGGAGCGCCTGATGCTCTCCGCCTGCGCCATCGGCATGGCCCAGGCCGCGTACGAGGACGCCCTGGCCTACGCCATCGAGAAGCTGCAGCGCGGCAGCCAGGCGGTGGACACCCAGGCGATACAGCACACCCTGGCGAAGATGGCCACGGAGCTCGAGGTCGCCCGGACCTTCGCCTACGCCACGGCGTGGAAGGAGGTCGCCGGATTGTCGCCGACCAAGGAGACCTCGATGTGCAAGTATTTCGCCGCTGAAACGAGCAAGAATGTCATAAAACAGGGAGTCAACATCCTGGGGATGGACGGATCGTCGATGGACCATGATCTGCAGCGCTATCTGCGCGACATACTGATCCTGTCGATCGGCGGCGGAACGTCCCAGATCCAGAAGAACATAATCAGCAAGGTCATAGGGTTGAAGGGCGTCTGAGCGCCGGAAGACGCGGCGTCTATGTTTGAAACATGGAGGGCTCGATGGGCGGAATGAATGATTACGCCGGTGAGTTCAGGCCGGACCTGAATTGGGAATCCTTCAGCGAGGATATGAAGCTCAGGGGGATTGAACTATATCGGAAAATGTTCCTGGCGGTGGACGGATTCTGGTATCTCGCGGCCAAGGAGAAATTCGGCAACGAGACGGCCATGGAGCTGGACCTCCGGGTGTGGGAAAAGCACATGCGCTATGAGCTGAAGCATGTAACCAGGATGTTCAACATAACCGGCAACGATGTTGAGGCTTTTTTCAAGGCCACGCAGTTCATGGCATGGTCCGGGAACATTGAGGCGGAGCTCGAGCTGATATCGAAAAACCACGGGGTCATTCGGGTGACCAAATGCCCGACGATCGACGCCCTGGTGAAGGAAGGAGAGGGCCGGGAGGGAAGCTTCTGCCGCATTATCGAGCAGCGCATGTTCGATTTCCAGGCCGCTTACTTCAGTCCGACCATGAAGGCCCGTCCCAGGAAAATACCGCCCGAAACGCTGGGCTGCGGGGTCTATTGCGAATGGGAGATCACGTGCTGATGGCGGCGCTCGACCGTATTCGATGGATGTTCACAGGCGGGAGAGGCTGTCCGGCAGAATTGATGTTATAACGTTTTAAGAACAATCAAAAACAGGGTAGAGGGGTCACTATGGCAAAAGTATTCAATCTGGAAAAGCAGGATGATCTGGCAATCGTTCGGTTCGACGTGGCCGGCGACGCGGTCAATACATGGACCGATCAGGCAGTCGAGGATTTCGACGAGCTGATCGGACGACTCGAGAAGGAAAAATCGAATTACAAGGCCGTTATTTTCATCTCCGGCAAGAGCTCCTTTCACGCCGGCGGGGACCTGGCCCTCATTGAAAGCATAACCGATTATCCTAAATTCCAGGCCCGCTGCATGCGTTTCACCCAGCTATTCCTGAAAATGGAAAACCTCGGCATACCGACAATCGCGGCGATCAACGGACAGTGCATGGGCGGCGGCTACGAGTTCGCTCTGGCCATGACGGCCCGTATCGCCACGGACAGCCCCAAGACCCTGGTGGGACTGCCCGAGATATCCGTGGGCCTCATGCCGGGCGGCGGCGGCACCCAGCGCCTGCCGCGGCTTATCGGGTACGCGGCCCTGGAAATCATACTCAAGGGCCAGGTCATGCCGGCGAAAAAGGGCCTGGAGGCCGGTCTCATCGACAAGATCGTTCCGGAAAGCGCCGATCTCCTGGCAGAAGCGAAGGTCTTCGCCAAGGATGTCGCCGGTGGCACCGCGGCGTTGAAGCGCCCGAAACAGGACCTGTCCGGCCTGGACGAGGTGATTGCCACGGCCGCGAAGGGCGTTCTCAAGGCGTCGCGGGGCAGGGAATTGCCCGGGCCGAAATACGCTCTCAAGGCCATTAAAGAAGGACTCAAGATGCCGATCGCCGACGGACTGGCGCTGGAGGTCCAGTGCTTCATGAACGTGCTCAGGTCACCCGAAGCGAAGGGCATGATCAATACCTTCTTCCTTAAAACATACTCCGACAAGCCCCAGGCGATGATACCGAAGGGATTCGCCGTGAAACAGATAAACAAGCTCGCCGTCCTCGGATTCGGCATCATGGGACGCGGCATTGTCATCGAAATATTGCGGCGCCTGCAGAAGCCGGTGGTGGTGAAGGATCTTCCCGCCGCCCTGGAACCGGGGAAGGCCGCGGTAAAGAAGGTCCTCGAGGGGATGGCGGAAAAGGGAAAACTCGCGAAGCCGGTCGACGATCTCATGAAGCTCATCATCCCGGTGACGGACTGGACCGATGATTTCAAGGATGTCGACGTGGTCATCGAGGCCGTGTTCGAGGACCCCGCGGTCAAGGACGAGGTGTACCGCTCCCTCTGCACGGTGGTCCCGGACAACTGCATACTGGCGAGCAACACCTCCAGCCTCCCGGTCAACCTGCTGGCGCAGAGCGTGAAAAATCCCCAGCGCTTCGCCGGCATACACTTCTTCTCGCCGGTATGGAAGATGGAGCTCGTGGAGATCATTCGCGGCAAAGATACGTCTGATGATGCCATTAACAACATCATCGCCCTGGCCGCGGCGCTCAGGAAGCGCCCCGTGGTCTGCAACGACAATCCCGGCTTCGTGGTCAACGCCATGCTCTTCCCCTACTTCATCAAGACATACGAGCTTCTCGGGGAGGGCGTCAGCATAGAAAGCATCGATAACGCCATGATGAAGTTCGGGCTCCCGGTGGGGCCCATACGCCTGACCGACGAGGTGGGGATAGATACGTCCTATCTGGTCCTCACGAAATCCCTCAAGAAGACCGCGCCGCCGGCGATCGAGAATCTTTACAAGGCCGGACGGTATGGACGCAACAAGAACGGCAAGGGCTTTTACGACAAGGAAGGGAAGGTCGACGTCGAAGCGCTGCCGCTCATCAATCCTGACGGGAAAAAGAAAGAATACAGCGAGGAGCAGATACAGGAGATGCTCTTTACTCCCTTCATAGCGACGGGAAACGAGCTCCTGGAAAAGAAGATCATCAACGATCCCCGGTCGATCGATATCGGCGCTGTGTGGGGGATCGGCTTCCCGGCGGACAAGGGAGGCCCGATGAAGTGGGCCGATCTCACGGGATTGTCAAAGACCATGTTCAATAAGAATTTTTATAAATAACGCTATGGGTATTGCCATGATGGTGGATCAAAAAGATCATTTCTATCTTTATGCAGGGTTACTGGGGGTGGATGCTATGATGGATTACAGTGTTGGCGATCTCTATGACAGGTGTGTGACGTTTTACAGGCACAATTGCGCCATCAAGTATGGAAACGTATCGTATACCTATGCGGACATGCAGGACAAGGCCTATCGCATCGCCGATGCCCTGACGAAGCTTGATTTCAGGAAAGGCGACCGCATATCATTTTTGATGGCCAATTGCCCGGAATACATCTTTACCGAATACGCCCTGGCCAAGTGCGGCATCGTGCGGGTCCCCCTGGCGGTGCTCCTTTCGAACAACGACCACATCTACATGATGAACAGGGCCGAATGCAAGGCCCTGATTTACCACGAGAAGATGGTGGGGCGGGTTATGGAAATGATCCCTCACCTGGAAACGGTGAGGACCTTCATCTGCATCGCCGATGACGCTTCAAAGGTCCCGGAGGGGCATATCCGCATGCAGGACCTCATCGAGTCATACCCGGCCCAGGTCCCCGATGTTGAAGTCCAGCCCAGGGACCTGTGCGGCATATATTTCACCGGGGGAACCACGGGTCTTCCCAAGGGAGTCATGCTGTCCCACCGCGCCTGGGTGGGGACCTTTATAACCGAGCTCCTTGAGTTCCGTATCAGTTACAATGAAGTGTTCTGTTTCGCGACTCCCCTGACCCACGCCGGCGGCTGCCTCATGATCCCGATACTCATCCGTGGCGGCATATGCCTCATCATGGACCACTTTGATCCCAAGGAGTTCCTCGAGCTGACGAAAAAGGAAAAGATCACCTCCGCGTTCCTGGTCCCGACCATGCTCTATGTGCTCATGGATCATCCGGATATCAGCACCTACGATACCTCGAGCTGGCGCAATATCATCTACGGCGCGTCGGCCATCGCCCCGGAGCGCCTCAAGCAGGCCATCACCAGGTTCGGGCCGATTTTCACGCAGCTCTATGGCCAGACCGAGGCCCCCATGGCGATCTGCTGTTTGCCCAAGGAAGGCCATGTCATAAGCGATCCGGAAAGGGAGCGGCGGATATTCAGCTCCTGCGGCAGGCCAACGCTTCCCTGTCAGATACGGATCGTGGACGATAAACTGAATGACGTTCCCGCCGGGGAGGCGGGCGAGATCATCGTCAAGCATATCAACATGATGGACGGCTATCTCAAGGACCCGGAGATCACGGCTGAAACGATCAGGGACGACTGGCTCCATACCGGCGACATGGGGAAATTCGACGAAGAGGGCTACCTGTACATAGTGGACCGCTGCAAGGACATGATCATCAGCGGCGGATTCAACATCTATCCCCGTGAGATCGAGGATGTCCTCTACGAGCATCCGGCGGTGAGAACCGTGGCCGTCATCGGGGTCCCCCACGACAAGTGGGGAGAGGAGGTCAAGGCGATAGTCGCGCTCTATGAAGGAAAGGGCGCGACGGAAGAGGAATTGATCAAGTTCGTCAAGGACAGGAAGGGCAGCCTCGTAACCCCCAAGACCGTCGAGTTCTGGAAGGAAATACCGGTGACGAATCTCGGGAAGATCGACAAAAAGGCCATTCGCGCGAACTACTGGAAAGGGAAAGACCGTCTGGTGTGAGAGCATGCAGGATTTGTCAGTCCCTGTGTGAATGAACAAGTCAATATAGATCAATGGAGTGGGTGATGAATTTTGCATTGAGTGAAGAGCAGCAACTGATTCGAGAAACCATACATAATTTCGTCGTCCGGGAATGCAGCCGCGACAGCGTCAAGAAAATGGACGAAAGCGGGGAGTTTCCGGCCGGTCTGTTCAAGACGATCCAGACCATGGGTTTTTGCGGCCTCATAGTCCCCGAAACGTACGGCGGCGGCGGGCCCAACACCATAGGAGCGGTGCTCGTGGTCGAGGAATTGGCCGCATTGTATCCCTCCCTCGCGGCGATTTTCATCGCGTCGACATTCTGCGGCGGAAATATCATTTCCGCCCTCGGCAGTGCGGACCAGAAGAAGCGATTGCTGCCGGCGATTGTGGAGAAGGCGTCGCTCTTCGCCTATGCCCTCAGGGAATCGGATGACGCCTACGGCCAGTTCTCGGCCAAAACAAGGGCTGCAAAATCGGGAAACGGCTTTGTCCTGAACGGCGCCAAAGTCGGCGTTCGTCTGGCCGACCGCGCCGATCACTTTCTCGTGCTGGCAAGCACGGACCCGGAGAAGGAACCGGAGCACGGGCTTACCGTGTTCATCGTCGACTCGAAGAAGAAAGGAATTACGGTGAAGTCCGTGGACAGGGTCGGGTTCGATTCGATCAATATCGGCGCCGTTGAGTTCAAGGATGTCGCTCTGGACGCGTCGGATGTCCTGGGCGGGCCGGAGATGGCGAACAAAGGCTGGACGCAGCTGCAGCGCATAATGGAATCCGAGAACATTGAAGTGGCCAGCGCCGCCCTCGGCATGGCCCAGGGGGCCTATGAATACGCATCCCAGTATGCCAGGGACCGCGTTCAGTTCGGAAAACCGATCATCGATTTCGGCGCGGTCCGGCACATGCTGGCGGACATGGCCATCCAGATCAGCGGGGCGCGATTGATCGCCTACCAGGCGGCATGGCTCAACGACAAGGGAGAGAATCCGGCCATTGAATCCGTCATGGCGCGCTATCACGCGGTCGGGGCAGCCAACACCGCTGCGTTTAACTGCGTCCAGATCCTCGGCGGGTACGGATACGCGCGGGAATATGACGCTCAGCGCTATTTGCGGGACGCGATCGTCATGCTGACCGGCGGCGAGTCGGTGGAGATCATAAAAGAGAATATCGCGAAGTCCCTCGCTCTGGAGGCGTAGGAGTAATACATGTCTCAGATGCATGGCAACACTGTCATTATGATATGGATCATGTCATTGTCAAAGGACGCGGGTGATTGATGGGCGGCGATTCACAACATCAGATCCGGGGTTATGAGGATATCAGGAAGGAGATCGAGCTTCGCGGGACATTCGGCGTTGACTGCATCCCGCGCAAGGGGATGTGGCGCGACGCGGTGGAGCGGCTTCATCCGAAGCGGTTGAAGCTTCGCGTCTCCGAGATTCATAAAGAAACGGACTCCGTTGCCACGCTGCGGCTGGTGGCGGATGACAGGCCCCTTCCTCCGTTCCAGGCCGGACAGCATATCACGGTCCTGGTCGAGATCGACGGGGTCCGCACCGGCCGTCCCTACAGCATCTCGTCATCGCCCTGCCAGACGGCGTATTACGACATTACGGTAAAGCGCGCGCCTCATGGCTTCGTTTCATCCTACCTGCTCGACCGGGTGCGTGTGGGGGACGTCCTTGTTTCCACCGGCCCGGCGGGACATTTCCATTACAACCCGCTTTTCCACGGGAAGAACCTTGTCTTTATGGCGGGGGGCGGCGGCATAACGCCCTTCATGAGCATGATCCGGGAAGTTACGGACCGCGGCCTTGACCGAACTATCAGCCTGTTATACGGCTGCAGGACCCCGAAGGAAGCCATCTTCCATGAGGAACTGTCAGCACGGGCGCGCAGATCGGA
>JADHED010003153.1_pt1 | contig 10280 bp, 9 predicted proteins | sample 8952041 | NCBI WGS metagenome assembly JADHED01 (sample SAMN16124423, study PRJNA663239) | bioreactor sludge metagenome | isolation source: sludge (control) | place: India:Bengaluru | collected 2018-09-08
TTTTTCTTGAGCAAATGTAATTGCGCTACAAAGTAGTAAAACTGGGAAAATTGTCTTCTTCATATTTATCGGTTTATTTATTAGACAACTTTCGCAAGTGTTTTGTTACATTTTTTAGCAATATTAATCTTGTATCTTTTAATGTAAAATTATTTCATATAAAAAGAAAAAACCTGTGAGCTAGGTCACAAGTTTTATATGAAATTCATTCAATAAAAATCTACTCTAGAACAATTAGAGTAGATTTTTTTATGCTATGAAGTTCAATTAAATTTTATATCCTCCAGAAACTTCAATTCTTTGAGCATTAATCCATTTAGAATCTTCAGAACAGAGAAAAGCAACCACACTTCCAATGTCGTCTGGCAAACCAACTCTTCCTAAAGCTGTTTCAGAGGCAATGTGCTGGTTTAAATCTGAAATATCTCGAACAACTCCACCTCCAAAATCGGTTTCAATTGCTCCTGGTGCGATAGAATTTACTCTTATTTTTCTGCTTCCTAATTCTAAAGCTTGATATCTTGATAGAGAATCTATTGCAGCTTTCATGGCACCATAAGCAGAATATCCCGCAAAAGAAAATCTTGCTAAACCAGAAGAAGTGTTTACAATGCTGCTTCCATCATTTAATAATGGTAATAATTTTTGAGTTAAGAAATATGGTCCCTTGAAATGAATATTCGTCATAGCGTCCACTGTTTCTTCGGTAGTTGTTTCAAAGCTTTGGTTGATTCCTATTCCTGCATTATTAACCAAAGCATCTAGTTTTGCAGAATCAAATTGAGTATCCAAAATATCTTTTACTTCGTTAGCAAATTGATTGAAACCTATTGTTGTAGAAATATCTAAAGGCAAAGCAAAGGCTTTTTGTCCCATGTTTTCAATTTCTTTTACCACTTCGTCTGCAAATTCTCTTTTTGTTTGATAGGTGAGAATAATGTGGAATCCTTTTTTTGCTAATTGTATGGCTGAATCTTTACCAAGTCCTCTACTTCCACCTGTTACTAATGCTATTTTACTTGTCATTTTTTTAATGTTTTAATTATGGGACAAAGTTGAGAAATAGTAGGATTGTCTTATTTGTATAAATCAAATGAAATTTTGCGAAAATCAAACAATTGATGTTTCTCTGTAATTTTGTGGAGATTGTTGACTGTGTTTCTTGAAAAAGTTAGAAAAATGGGCTACTTCTTCAAAACCTAACGAAAATGCTATTTCAGAAATGTTCCATTGTGTTTGGGTGAGCAGTAATTTTGCTTCCTGAAAAATTCTACTTCCAATAATTTCGCCAGTGGTTTTTCCTGTTGTTTCTTTTAAAACTCTGTTTAAATGATTGATTTGAACGCCCAATATTCCTGCAAAATCAGCTGGTGTTTTTAGTTGTAAAAGTTGGCTTATATTTTCTATTGGGAATTGTCTTTCAAGTAATTCTATAAATAGTGAAGTGGTTCTAGAAGATGCAGTTTTGTTATTTTCAAGAGGTAAAATAGGTTTTAATTTTTGTCCAAAATGAATTAATTCCATTACATAATTTCTCAATAAATCATATTTGTACACATAATCAGAGGTTATTTCTTCGTGCATTTTAAGAAAAATTGCCTCAAATTGATGAAACTGTTCTGTGGAAATTCTAAAAATAAAATCACTCTGAGGAGAGAAAACAGGAAGTTGGTCTAGTTTTACTCCAATTTTTGTGGCAGGTAAGAAATCTTTTGTGAAAACACAAAAATGACCAGCTTGTTCTGTGCAAAGATTGGTATAATTGTAAGGAATTTTTGGGGAAGCAAAGAGAATGGCACAATCTTCAATCTGAATCGTTTTGTTGGCATATTCTACTTTATTTTTACCTTTAATTAGACTTATTTTATAGTAAGTTCTTCTGTTATATGGCATTTCGGTCTTTGATTTGCAATCTCTGTGGATTTCAGAAATATCAAAAACATTGAAATGACCAATATCTTTATGAATATTTTCATTTAGAAATTGATGAATATCTGGGCAAGTATCGCCCAAAATATCCTGATAAAACTCTTTGATGGTGATAGAATTCATTTTATTTGTAAAAATCAAATGTACCAGTTTTTATTTGTTCTCAAAATAGGAATCATAGCGTATGCTGATTAAGAACTAATCAATATCATTAGAACTTAATTTCTGAATGAGAATTTTTTATAAATAATATTTTTTATTTTTTTGATCTATTGTCATAGATATTGACATAATGAATGGGTATATTTTGGCATTACTGGTGATGATTTGCCTAGAGCTCTTAACTTCACTTATGAACCTTATCCTTGGTTTAAGTTTTAAAATATTTTATAAATAAAAAAGGTGGCGGTAGATAAATTTTACCTATCGCTTTTTTATTTTTTGATGTATGTAACCTATGTTACTGTATGAGAAAAATCACTCTTATACTTTTGTTGAAAATTTTATATCAATGATAAGATTACTGATTTTTACCATTACATTAAGTCTATTTTCTAAAGTCTCTGCACAAGAAACAGTTTCGGTTTCTAAAGAAGAATTGCTACAAAAAGTTACAGAAAAAAACTTTCAAGTAAAATTAGCAAACCAAGAAGTTGCCGTAGCCAAAGCAGAATTGTTGCAAACCAGAGCCATGTATTTGCCCAATGTAAATGCTTCTTACACCGCCATTACCACCAATAATCCTTTGATGGCGTTTGGGTCTAGGCTCAATCAGGAGAGAATTACCATGCAGGATTTTGACCCTGCAAAATTGAATAATCCTGAAAATATTTCAAATTTTGCGACCAAATTAGAACTGCAACAACCTATCTATAACCAAGATATGGTTTATCAAAAAAAAGCTGGACAAGTAAAAACCGAAGCGCTTTCTATTAAAGCAGAGAGAACTTCAGATTATATAAAATTTGAAATTCTGAAAGCTTATATGCAGCTTCAATTGGCGTATAAAGCACTAGAAACTTTAGAAAATGCTAAAAATACCACTCTTGCCAATAAAAAAGTAATCGACAATTATTTCAAAAACGGAATGATTCAGAAATCTGATGTTTTGTACATGGATGTGAGGGTTTCGGAGATTGAAAGTCAGTTGCAATTTGCAAAATCTAACGTGAGAAATGCCTCAGATTATATTTATTTTTTGTTGGGAGAAGAAAATAACAATCGCATCCTAAAACCTACTGAAAAGTTAGATTATCAAACCTATATGCTAGAAGAAAATACCAAATTAAATTCTTTTAGAAAAGATATTTTAGCCTACGAAAAATCTCTAGAAGCCTACGATTTAATGATTAAATCTGCTAAATCTAAATTTTTACCAAGATTAAATGCTTTCGGAAGTTTTGAAGTGTACGATAACAAACCTTATCAGTTCGATGCCAATGGTTATTTACTCGGGTTACAATTGTCTTGGAATGTTTTTGACGGATTGAAATCTAAATCAGAACAAGAAAAATATAAAACCGAACGCATAAAAGCAGAAACAGAATTACAACAATATACACAGCAATCTCAACTCGAAATCAACAAAGCTTCTAGACAAGTGAAAGATGCTGATAACAAAGTAAATCTTACCAAACAGGCTTTAGAACAAGCGAAAGAAGCTTATAGAATCAGAAAAAATAGATACGACCAAGGTTTAGAAAAATCATCAGATTTATTGGTTTCAGAAACCATTATGTCTCAAAAAGAATTAGACTACAATCAAGCTATTTTCGAGTACAATACAGCATTAGAATATTTTAAATTTTTGAAAAAATAGATAGAAGTTAAAAGTCAGAAGTCAGAAGTCAGAGGTATATTGTTAATCAATCATCAACCATCAACTATCAACTATCAACCAACAACCATCAACCAACCATTATGAAAAAACATATTTACACTACATTAATTTTAGGAACAATAGCTTTAGTAAGTTGTTCTAAAGAAGAAAAATCAATAGAAAATCAGGATGCTCCAATTGCTGTTACGCTTAGTAATACTACTTTTAGTAATACTTCTTATGCTACGGCAAGTGGTAAATTGGTTTCAAAAAATTCGGTAAACGTTAGCACCAGAATGATGGGCTACATTACTTCACTTCGTGCAGAAGTAGGGCAACATGTTTCTGCGGGGCAAACCTTGGTTAGTATTAATAATACCGATATTCAAGCGAAAGGCGGACAAGCTTCTGCCAACATTGCACAAGCGCAAGCCAACTTCAATATCGCCAAAAAAGACTACGAAAGATTTCAAAATTTATATAAAAACCAAAGTGCTTCTCAAAAAGAATTAGACGATATGCAAGCACGCTACGAAATGGCAAAAGCAGGTTTACAAGGAGCTCAAATGATGAAAAATGAAGTAAATGCACAATACAGATATACCAATGTTACCGCTCCAATCTCAGGCGTTATTACTGCCAAATTTGCGGAACAAGGTGATATGGCAAGTCCAGGAATGCCAATTCTGACTATAGAATCGCCTTCTGTTTTACAAGCGCAAGTTTTGGTTTCGGAACAAGATATTACCCTCATAAAACAAGGAATGTCTGTAAAAGTGGTAGTGAAAAATACCAACCAAGAAGTAAATGGAGTTGTAGCAGAAGTAAGCATGTCTGCTGCCAATACAGGCGGACAATATATGGTGAAAATTACAGTCGCTAATGCAAAAAGTCTTCTTCCAGGAATGTATGTAAATGTACAGTTTCCTTTCAAAAGAAGCGGTAGTGTAAATGCAGATTTCCAGCAAGGAGTTTCTGTGCCTCAATCTGCAATTGTAGAAAAAGGTCAACTCAAAGGAATTTATACCGTGAGTTCTAGCAATACCGCAGTTCTTCGTTGGGTGAAAACAGGAAAAACTATTGGGGATGAGGTAGAAATTCTATCAGGTTTGGATGCTAAAGAACCTTACATTGTTTCTGCACAAGGAAAATTGTACAACGGAGCTAAAGTTAGTGTAAAATAAGAGAAGAATTAAATTCGATTTTATAATTTTTATACAAATCTGTTATCCTGAGCGAAGTCGAAGGATCAAAACTTAAATTAAAAAAATTATGCAACAAGGATTTTCAGGACGTATCGCCGAGTTTTTTATCAATTCAAAATTAACTATTTTATTGATGATTGCGCTTATGATTATTGGCGTTTATAGTTCTACATTAATACCAAGAGAAGAAGAACCGCAGATTATTGTTCCTATGGCAGACGTTATGGTAGGCTATCCTGGTGCTAGTCCTGCGGAAGTAGAAAATCGTGTGGTAAAACCTTTAGAAAAAATTATTTCGAATATCAAAGGTGTAGAGCACGTGCATTCTATGGCAATGAATGGTAGAGCGATGATTATTGTGCAATTTTATGTAGGTCAAGATACCGAACGCTCTTATGTGAAATTGTATGATGAATTGATGAAAAATAAAAACATCTTTCCGAAAGGTGTTTATGAACCTATGGTAAAAACCCGTTCTATTGATGATGTGCCAATGCTAGGTCTTACTCTTTGGAGCGAAAAATATGACGATTACCAAATTCGACAGATTTCCGAAGAAGTAACTTCTGAAATTAAGAAAATTAAAGATGTTTCATTAACTAGCGTTATTGGAGGAAGAGCTAGACAACTCAAAGTGATTTTGGATAAAGATAAAATGGCAGAAAGCAACGTAGATGCTCTAGGCGTAATGCAGATGATACAAGCCAATAACGGAAGTTCACAATCTGGAAGTTTCAGTAGTAACGACCAAGAATTTCTTTTAACCACGGGTCAGTTTTTGGCTTCGCAGGAAGATGTAGAAAACTTGGTAGTAGGAACTTCTCAAAATATGCCCGTTTATCTGAAACAAATTGCCAAAGTAGAAGACGGAGCTGCTTCGCCAAGCAACTATGTGAGTTTTGGATATGCCAATAATGTTGAAAATGCTAAGAAATTTAAAGACGAATATCCTGCATCTACCATTTCTATATCGAAAGTGAAAGGAGCGGATGCGATGAAGATTTCGGAGCAAATTCTAGAAAAAGTTGAGCAACTCAAGAAAACTATTATCCCGAATGACGTACACGTAGAAGTTACCAGAAACTACGGCGAAACAGCTTCTCATAAAGTTTCCGAATTATTGATGCACTTGGGCGTTGCTATTTTGGCGGTTACGATTTTGGTAATGCTGGCAATGGGATGGCGTGGTGGTTTGGTGGTGTTCTTTTCAGTTCCTTTAACGTTTGCATTAACTTTATTTAGTTATTATATGCTGGGCTATACACTGAACAGAATTACGCTTTTTGCCCTTGTTTTTGTAGTTGGAATTGTTGTAGATGATAGTATTATTATCGCAGAAAACATGCACAGGCATTTCCACATGAAGAAATTACCTTTCAAACAAGCGGCTATTTTTGCGATTAATGAAGTAGGAAATCCAACTATTTTGGCAACGTTTACCGTAATTGCCGCAATTTTACCAATGGCTTTCGTTTCTGGGATGATGGGGCCTTATATGTCGCCAATGCCAATTGGAGCTTCCATTGCGATGATGCTTTCACTTTTTGTGGCATTAACCATTACGCCGTATTTAGGTTTTCATTTATTAAGAGTAAAAGAAGAGCACGAACATAAAGAAGAACAAGGTTTAGAAACCGGTTGGATTTATAAATTCTACAAAAAAGTAGAACAACCGCTTTTAGATAACAGCAAAAGAAGATGGACAATGTTGGGAATTACCGTTGTTTTGTTAATGATTTCGGTAATGGCGTTTTTTACCAAATGGGTTGCCGTAAAGATGCTTCCTTTTGATAATAAAAATGAAGTACAAGTGGTAATAGATATGCCGGAAGGAACTACATTAGAAAGAACCAATGCCGTAGCCAAAGAAGTGGCGCAATACCTAAAAACGGTTCCAGAAATGGTAAATTATCAATCCTATGTTGGTTCTTCTGCACCTATTACTTTTAATGGATTGGTAAGACATTACGATTTGAGAGGTGGCAGTAACACAGCAGATATTCAGGTGAATCTTTTACACAAAGAAGACCGCAGCGAACAAAGCCACGATGTTGCCAAAAAAATAAGACCCGAAATTCAAAAAATTGGTAAAAAGTACGGTGCTAATATCAAAATTGTTGAGGTTCCGCCTGGTCCGCCAGTTTTGTCAACCATTGTTGCAGAAATTTATGGTCCTAATTACGAAGACCAATTAAAAGTTGCCGACCAAGTACAGAAAATTCTTCAAAATACCGATGATGTGGTAGATGTAGATTGGATGGTAGAAGCGCCTCAGACGGAATTCAAATTGGTGGCAGATAAAGAGAAAAGTATGTTGAATGGCGTTGCGCCAGCTCAAATTGTTGGAAACGTAACTTATCTTTTGGGCGAGCATCCTGTATCTTATCTCTACGACGAAAAATCGAACCAACCGGTTAATATCGTCATGAAATTAAGTGATGCTGATAAAACCAACCTTCAAGATATTACCAGTTTGAAAGTAAAAGGTCAACAAGGAAATATGGTTCCTGTAGCGGATTTGGTGAAAGTAGAAAAAGATTCTTTGGCAAAAACCATTTACAGAAAAGACCAAAAAAGAGTAGCCTATGTTTTAGCAGACATGGCAGGAGGTTTAGAAAGCCCTGCGTATGCAATCTTAGGAATGGAAGATAAACTGAAAAATATCAAATTACCTGCAGGCTATAAACTGAACGAACTCTACATGAACCAACCAAACGACGAAAGCGATTTCACGGTAAAATGGGACGGAGAATGGCAAATTACCTTAGAGGTTTTCCGTGATTTAGGAGCTGCTTTTGCGGTGGTAATCATCGTTATTTATATGTTGATTGTAGGTTGGTTTCAGAATTTTAAAACACCAATGGTAATGATGGTCGCCATTCCGCTTTCTTTGGTGGGAATTGTACTAGGACACTGGTTATTAGGTGCGTTTTTCACTGCCACTTCTTTCATAGGGATGATTGCTTTAGCAGGTGTAATGGTAAGAAATTCGGTGTTGTTAATCGATTTTATAGAAATTAGATTGAATGAAGGCATCCCTATAAAACAAGCAATTATAGATGCCGGAGCGGTAAGAACCACTCCAATTTTATTAACTACAGGTGCGGTAGTAATAGGAGCAATTATTATTTTATTCGACCCTATTTTCCAAGGATTAGCGATTTCATTAGTGTTCGGAGCTATTGTTTCTACACTCTTAACTTTAATTGTAGTACCATTAATTTATTATATGTCTGAAAAGAAAAAATGGGAGAAAATTCATGCCGAAAATAATTCAGAATTTAATGAAAATGATTCAGAAATTAAATCCAACGAACTCTAAATCTCATCAACTATCAACTATCAACTATCAACCATCAACTATCAACCAACAACCAACATTATGAAACTACTATTAATTACCACCATCAAAGAATTTGAGAAGAATGTAAAAAATCTTTTGGTAAATTCTGGCGTGAGTGTATTTTCTTACACCGCAGTAAAAGGTTACAAAGCAGACCAAAAAGCAACTGTTGACAATTGGTTTGCCGCAGAAATTACCGAAAGCAATTCGCTTATGTTTATGGCATTTGTAGAAGAAGATAGGATAGACCACATCTATACGAAGGTGAGCACATTCAATACCAAGCAAGAGTTTCAATCTAAAATACACATTGCAACTCTAGAAATAGAAAAATCAATTTAAAGAATATGAAGACAAGAATTATACACGCAGTAGCTGGTTTTTTGGTACTCTTGAGTCTTATTTTAGGTTTAAAAGTAAGCGAAAACTGGTTCTACTTAACAGGTTTTGTAGGTTTAAATTTATTTCAATCTGCATTTACCAACTGGTGTTTACTCGAAAAAATATTAAAGAAATTCGGGATAGAAGATTAATGGTTTCTCCATTATAAATGAAAGCTGTAAGAGATAGTTCTTGCAGCTTTTTTTACCCTTTTTGCATTCTATTTACAACAATGGTAATGCAGAAAGGGTTTGTTTATTTCTTAAATCTTTTGAGTCATACTTTTAATTATATTCTCTAAATTTGTTGGAAACTAATGGATTGAAAACATTATATTTTTTAATTAGTTTTTTTTGATAGGATTATAAGAAATTAAACATGGAACAAAAAACATACAAAGATTATTTAGATAAAACTTTTCTTGAAGAATTAAATTATAAAATTTGGTCAACAAAAGGAAGTAGATTTAATGCAAGCACTAGGCTAACTCAAACATCACGTCTATCAAATTTGTCTATAAATTTATTATCAGTATATCTTACTGCTGTTGGACTTCTTGGAGTTTACAATCTTCATTTTAATCAATTAAACGAAGATTTAATAGCATATTCTATTACAAGTTTATCAATTCTTGCATTAGTTTTTGGGCAAATTGAAAGTGCAAAAGATTTTGCATTAAGGGCAAAAGAATTCCATAGTTGTGGTCTAGAACTTTCTGAAATTTATAATGAATTAAGAATTTATAAAACTTTAACTCTGAATCAATCTTTAGAAGATAAGGAAAATTTTGCAAAAAAAAATTTCTGACAAATATCAAAGAGTATTAGAAAGATATGATAATCATTTGCAAATTGATAATAATATATTCAAAACTAAAACAGCGGGTTATCATCTATTATCTAAATTTGATGTTTTCAAAATAGAATGTGATTATTATTTTCGAACTAAACTTCTATATCATTCTTTAATCATATTTCCTCCAATAATAATTTTATTATTGTTATTGAATACTAAATAATAATTTTATTTCTTTATAAGTATTTTGATGCAACTTTCTTATTCGTTTTTATAAAACAAAAAAATACCTTTTAAAATTTCCCGCCGATAAGAACTAAAGTTGGTTTGCTCCGTCGGAACTCCCGCCAATAAGAACTAAAGTTGGTTTGCCCCGTAGGAACTCCCGCCGATAAGAACTGAAGTTGGTTTGCCCCGTCGGAACTCCCGACGATGAGAACTGAGGTTGGTTTGCCCTGTCGGAACTCCCGCCGACTAGAACTAGAGTTGTTTTGCCCCGTCGGAACTCCCGACGATAAGAACTAAAGTTGGTTTGCCACGTCGGAACTCCCGACGATATGTTTCGTATGTTTTTTACTTGTATTGATTATTAAAATCTAATTCCGAAAATTTTTAATGCTTTACTTGTCTGTGTTTTTGCTTTTATAAGAAAAGATGTAGATAATTGTTGAGGTTAATTTGAACTAATTTATCTAAAAGTTAAGTAAAAGCGTGAGATTTTGATAAATGTCATTTTAAATGCTTTTAACAAATTAAATCATTTTTCAGATTTATTTAAAAAATAATTAAAATGGAAAGCTTTAATAAT
>JADHED010003155.1_pt1 | contig 10272 bp, 8 predicted proteins | sample 8952041 | NCBI WGS metagenome assembly JADHED01 (sample SAMN16124423, study PRJNA663239) | bioreactor sludge metagenome | isolation source: sludge (control) | place: India:Bengaluru | collected 2018-09-08
CATCGGGGGCGGGCGGGGGGGCGGCCCCCCGGCCCCCAGAGGCTGCGATAACGGGTCGTCGGCTACCGCGGCAGCGACCCCAGCGGCGGGACGTAGACGTTCTGCTCCGACCCGAGGCGCCCGACGTAGTGCCAGTCGAAACTGTAGCCGTTCGCGCCGGCGCCGCTGATCAGGTCCCAGGCCTCGCGCGAGTCGCACCGCACGATCACGTCGTCGGACGGCGGACGGCCGCCGCCGGCGTCCTTGACGCACCAGTTCCGGTCACCGCCGTTCGGGTTGTAGACGGGGTGGCCGTAGTGCACGACGGCCGCGGCCGCGTAGAGCCACTCCACGCGGCTCTCGCGCGTGCTGTTGCGGCCGAGGTCCACACCGCTGCGATTGTGGTAGTTCACGATCAGGCCGAACGCCTCGTTGAAGTCGATGGTGCGCTGTGGGCCGTACGGCTGGCCAGCCACGAAGCACGTCGGCTGCACGCCCTTGCCGCTGATCTGGTCCTCGATCTTCTGGATGGTCTCGGCCTGGCCGCACCCGTTCGTGCGGTAGCGCAGGTACTCCTGCGTCCACACGACGTCGCCCTCGGCGTCCACCGCCGTCTGCACCGGCTGCCGGTTCAGGTGGTTGCGGTACTTGTCCTCGAGGCGCAGGCGGAAGTTCAGCGACTCGTTGCGGGCCGGGAACGGCGCGGTGCCGTTGCCGCACAGCGCCGGGGCGGGCCGGCCGTCGATCTGGTCGAACACCCGGTTCACCGCGTCCTCGTGGCCGCACTGGCCGAGCCGGTACCGGAGGTACTCAGTCGTCCAGACAATGGCGCCTTCGACGTCGGCGTAGGACGGCGCCGGCGTCCGGTTGAGCCCCGTGCGATACCTCTGCTCGAGGTAGTTCGCGCGGAAGTCGAACGCCTCGTTCCGCGGCGGAAACGCCACGTTCGACGCGCCGCTGACGCCCTCCGCGGGCAGGCTCATCGACGACCCGGCAGGCGTCCTGGACGCCGCCGCGGTGCTGGTGGTAGAGGCCGAGGAGGCCCCGCTCGAGGGCCCGCCGGTGACGGCCGTGGGCGCCGTCGGCGAGGCGAGGATCGGCGTCGAAGTGCTCTTGCGGTCGCTGCCGCCGCAGGCCTGGGCGAGGACGGCCGCGCCGACGATCAAGAACGCGGTAGTTGTGTGACGAAGCTGCACGCGCATCACCCTCCATGCCCGGGCGACGGGCGCTGGCGACCTCGGCCCGGGACGTGTACACGACCGCGCGCGGGCGGACGTGCCCCGCGCGCGGAGGGAGGGTAACACAGAACGGCGTCAGAACCGTCCGCGGCTGGTCCAGCGGCCGATGGTGCCGGCGTTGGCGGTCACCTGCGTCTGGTCGATCCAGGCCGGCGTCGGGTTCGGCCCGCAGTGGCCGCCGAGGATGTCGATGATGTAGACCTGCGTCGTGCCCTCGTCGGGCTGCGACCCCCAGTTGTAGTCCACCACGTCCATCGACGGGTCGCTGCAGTTGCCGCGCTTGCAGTTGTAGCCCCAGCGCGTGTCGTACTGGCGCAGGCGGTCCACCACCCGGTCCATGAACTCCCACGTGCCGCCGTGCTCCTGGCAGGAGCGGGCGAGCGCGCCGGGGTAGTTGCGCGCGATTTCCTCCACCACCCAGGCCATGTTCGGCAGCGGCAGCCGCTGCCCGGCCGGCGGGTTGGGCGTCCGGGCGCCGGGCGTCGGGCCGGGCGACGGGCTCGGCGTGGGACTCGGCGTCGGGCTCGGCGTGGGGGTGGGCGTCGGGGTCGGCGCGGGCGGCGGCGCCGGGGCGGCCGGCGTCTTGAAGCTCTGCACGGCCGTGTAGGCCGACGTGATGACGCCGTCGCTGCCGCTCACCCGCCAGAAGAACTCGGTCGAGTAGGGGAGGCTCCCCAGCGTGGCGCGCGTGGTACCCGACGGGTCTCGCGGCACCGTGACCACCGCCGCGGTCGAACTGAAGGTCGGCACCAGCGACACCTCGAACCGGTAGGTCACCTGGGCGGAAATGCCGGTCACCGTGCCGTTGGTCACCACCATCTCCGGGGCGTTGGTCGCCGACGTCGAGGCGTTGACGGGCGAGACGGGCGTGGGCGGCGCGATGAACGCCGGCACGACGATGTCGAAGCTCGCGGTGGCGGACCAGGCGCCGGTGTTCGCGCCGTCGAGGCCGCGGCTGCGCCAGTAGTACGTGCGGCCGGCCTGCAGGGCCTCGGGCAGTTTGTAGCTGGTGCGGCCGCCGGCGCCGGGCGTCAGGCGCTGCGCGGTGTGGATCTTCGTCGCGAAGCCGTTGTCGGTGGCCACCTCGAGGTCGATCCAGACCGTGCGCTCGCCGTTGGTCGTCGGGCTCTCGATCAGCAGGGTCAACGGCTGCTTGTCGCCCTCGATCTTCGCGCCGTTCAGCGGCTCGAGCGCCTTGGGCGCGGTGATGGTGACGCCGGGGATGGGCCCGGCGACGTTCGGGCTCAGCGGGTTCGCGCTCTTCTCGGTCTCGCAGCCGGCGGCGAAGAGAGCGAGGGCGACCGAGGACAGGGCGAAGGCGCGGATGACGCGTGCGTGCATTGGCGTGCCACGATGTGAAGGGGACGGCCGCGGGGAGCGCTGGACGCCCGGACATTGGTTTTATCGGACCGCGCGGCCGGGACTACAGGGGCACGGGCGACGGCTCTGCTACAATCCGGGGTTCGCGCGACCGCCCATGGCCCGAGCCCTCGGCCTCGCGACGCGCCCAGGCGCCCGACACGCCGCCCGGCGCCAGCCGATGCCCGTGACCCCGACCGAACGCCCTCTCCGGATCCTGATGCTGGCGCCCGAGCCGTTCTTCGAGCCGCGCGGGACGCCGTTCAGCGAGTACCACCGCATCAAGGCGCTCGGCGAGCTGGGCCACCACGTCGACCTCGTCACCTACCCGGTGGGCGCCGACGTGGATCTGCCGAACCTGCGGATCTTCCGCAGCCTGCGGCCCCCGGGCGTGCGGAAGGTGAAGATCGGTCCGTCGGCCACCAAGCTGCTGCTCGACGGCCTGCTGACGCTCACCGCCTGCCGGCTGGCGCTCACGCGCCGCTACGACGCCATCCATTCGCACGAGGAGGCGGGGGTCCTCGGCGTCCTGCTGTCGAAGGTGCTGCGCCTGCCGCACCTCTACGACATGCACTCGTCGCTGCCCCAGCAGCTGTCCAACTTCGAGTCCACGCGGTCGGGCCTGGTGCGGGCGGTGTTCGACCGCGCGGAGCGCCTGATGATCGGCGGGTCGGGCGTGGTCGTCACCATCTGCCAGGACCTGCAGGACACCGTCGTGGCGATGGGCGCCGGGGAGAAGGCCATCCTCATCGAGAACGTGATGGGGGGCGACGTCTCGCCCGAGGCGGGGCCGGGGCGCGAGGCGGTGCGCGCGCGCTGGGGCATCGCCGCCGATGCGCCGCTGGTGCTCTACACGGGGACCTTCGAGCCCTACCAGGGGCTGGACCTGCTCGTGGAGGCGGCGGCCCGCATCGCGCCCGGCCACCCGCGGGCCCGCGTGCTCGTGGTGGGCGGCGCGCCCGACCAGGTGGCGGCCCTGCGGGCGAGGGTCGAGGCGCTGCGCGCGCCGGTGGTGCTGACGGGGCAGCGGCCGCCCGAGGAGATTCCGCACCTGGTGGACGCCTGCGACATCCTGGCCTCGCCGCGCATCTCCGGCACCAACACGCCGCTGAAGATCTACTCCTACCTCCGCTCGGGCCGGCCGATCCTCGCCACCGACCTCCACACGCACACGCAGGTGCTGTCGCCCGCGGTGTCGCTGCTGGTGGCGCCCACGGTGGACGGGTTCGCCGAGGGCCTGCGCCGGCTCATCGACGATCCGGCAGAGGGACGACGGCTGGCGGAGGCCGCCCGCGCGCTGGCAGCGGAGCGGTATTCGCGCGAGGCCTACCTCGCCCGCACGCGCGAGGCGTACCGGCGCCTGATGGGCTGGCCGGTGGACCAGCCGGCGCGCGCCGCCGTCGGCGAACCGGCGGCCGCCGCCGACGGGGTGCGCCCGTGACGGCGCTCGTCACCGGCGCCACCGGGTTCACCGGCGGACACCTCGCCCGGACGCTGGCCGCCGGCGGCACGCCCGTCCGCGCGCTCGTACGTCCCCGCAGCCTCGAGAAGCCCGAGGTCGCGGTGCTGCGCGCCATGGACGTGCAGGTGGTCGTGGGCGACCTGACCGACGCCGATCGGGTGCGGGCGGCGTGCGACGGCTGCGACGTCGTCTACCACGTCGCCGCCACCTACCGCGAGGCCGGGCAGCCCGACAGCGCCTACGCGGCCATCAACGTCGAGGGGACGCGCCACGTGCTCGAGGGCGCGCTCGCCGGCGGCGTGCGCCGCGTCGTCCACTGCAGCACGGGCGGCGTCCACGGACACATCGAGGACCCGCCGGCCAACGAGGACGCCCCCTTCGCGCCGGGGGACGTGTACCAGGAGACGAAGCTCGCCGCCGAGCGGCTCGCGCGCGAGTTCGGCGAGCGGCGCGGCCTCGAGGTGAGCATCGTACGGCCGATCGGCATCTACGGGCCCGGCGACACGCGCTTCCTGAAGATGTTCCGCGGCATCGCGCGCGGGCGCTTCCCGATCCTCGGCGGCGGCCGGGTGTTCTACCACCTGACGTTCATCAGCGACCTGGTGAACGGGTTCCGGCTCGCGGGAACGCGGCCCGAGGCCGCGGGCCGCACGTACATCGTCGCCGGCCCGGAGTACACGACGCTCAACGAGCTGGCCGAGCGCATCGCGCGCGTGGTCGGCGCGAAGCCGCCGTGGATCCGGCTGCCCGCGTGGCCCTTCTGGCTCGCGGGCGCCGCGTGCGAGGCGGTGTGCGTCCCGCTGCGCGTCGAGCCGCCCCTCTACCGCCGCCGCGTGGACTTCTACACCAAGAGCCGCGCGTTCGACACCGCGCGCGCGCAGCGCGAACTGGGCTACGAGCCGCGCGTGCCGCTCGACGAGGGCCTGCGCATCACGGCGGACTGGTACCGCGCCCGAGGCTGGCTGTGAGCACCCTGAACGTCGTCCACATCTGCGATCACCTCGGCTGGCCCGGCTCGCGCATGCACGGCGTGAAGCGGCTCTTCGCGTGGATGATCCCGCGCTTCGACACCTCGCGCTACCGCGTCACGCTCGTCAGCCTGCGCAAGAAGGACCTGTCGGCCGACACGCTCGAGGAGTTCGGCATCGAGGTGGACTACCTGGGCCGGTCGAAGTTCGACCCGGCCACGTGGCCCGACCTGCTGAAGCTGCTCGACCGCAGGGGCGCCAACCTCGTCCACCTGCACGGCTACGGCGCCACCACGTTCGGGCGCCTCGCCGCGGCGCAGCGCCGCTGGCCGGTGGTGCTGCACGAGCACGCGAACCACACCACGACGCCGTGGTTCCAGCAGGTGGCCGACCACGCGCTCGCGCCCTTCACCGACATCGCCATCGCGGTGTCGAAGTCCACGGCCGACTTCGTCGTCAACGCCCGGAAGATCCCGGCGGAGCGCGTGAAGGTGGTGTATCTCGGCGCCCCGCTCGAGGAGTTCTCGCGGGCCCGGACGCCCGACGAGGTGGCCGCGGCACGCGAGGCGCTCGGCGTCCCGGGCGACGCGCCCGTGGTCGGCACCGTGACGCGGCTGATGCCCTCCAAGGGCAACCAGTACTTCGTGGAGGCCGTGGGCCACCTGACCGCGCGGCTGCCCGACGTGCGCTTCGTGGTGGTGGGCGAGGGCGAGCTGCAGGCCGAGCTCGAGGCGCAGGCCGCCGACCTCGGCATCGCGGATCGCCTCGTGTTCGCGGGCTTCCGCCGGGACGTCGCCGCGGCCTACTCGGCCTTCGACGTCGCCGTGTTCCCGTCGCTGTGGGAGGGCACGCCGCTCACGGCCTTCGAGGCGCTCGCCATGGGCAAGCCCATCGTCTCGACCGACGCCGACGGGCTGAGCGACATCCTCACCCCGGGCACCGATGCCCTCGTCGTGCCGCGCCGCGACGGCCGCGCGCTCGCCGAGGCGATCGCCACGCTCGTGGACGATTCGGCCCACCGGGCGCGCCTGGGCGAGGCCGCGGCGGCCACGGGCCAGCGCTACGGCATCGACCGCTTCGTCCGCCGGATGGAGCAACTCTACGACCTGCTGCACGCCACCTCGCGGACGACGAAGCGGCGCGGCGTGCTCGACGCCGACCTGCGGTTCCTCACCGAGGCCTGATGGACGCGCCCGTCGATTCCGGCGCCGCGCGGTGGTGGCGAGACCCCGGCCTGCTGGTGTCGGCCGTCGCCGGCGTGCTGCTGTGCGCCTTCGCGCTGACCGTGAACTTCCCGAAGGCCGCCTTCGGGTTCCAGAGCGACGGGGCCACCTACTACGCGCTCGGCCACAGCCTCGCCCGTGACGGCGACTTCGCCTTCGAGCGCGACGACCTGGTGCGGGTGTGGGAGGAGTTCCCCACCGGCCCCGAGGGCATCTTCCTCAAGAAGGGCCGCGACGTGTCGATCGCGGTCACCGGCCGCTTCCCGTTCCTCGCCTGGCGCACCGCGCCCGACACGCGCGAGGACCGCCTCTACTTCGCCAAGTCGTACGCCTACCCGCTGGCGGCCGCGCCGTTCGTGTTCCTGTTCGGCACCAACGGCTTCCTGCTGCTGCACGCGCTGGTGCTGGCGCTCTGCCTGTGGCTGGGCTACGTCTGGCTGGCGGCCACCTGCCCCCGCGCCGTCGCCATCGCCTACGCCCTGGCGTTCCTGTTCGCCTCGGCGGTGCCGGTCTACCTGGTGTGGCTCACGCCCGAGGTCTTCAACCTGGGCCTGATGTTCGCCGGCACCTTCCTGTGGAGCTACAAGCTGGTCGCGCCCCCCGTCGCCGGCGAACCGGTGGCGACGGGCGGGCTGGCGCGCGTCGGGCGGGCCGCGTCGCGGTTCGTGCGCCTGCCGGCCTCCGATCTCGCGGCGGCCGTGCTGCTCGGCGTCGCCGCCTTCTCGAAGCCGACCAACGTGTTCGCCATCGGGCCCCTGCTGCTGCTGGCGCTGTGGCAGCGGCGCTGGCGGCACGTGCTGGCGACCGGCGCCGTGTTCGCCGTCGTGATCCTCGGGATGTTCGCCGTGAACATCGCCATCACGGGCGAGTGGAACTACCAGGGCGGCGAGCGCAACACGTTCTATGGGGGGACGGGGTTCCCGTTCCAGCAGCCGGGCAAGACCTTCGACAACACGGGGCTGGTCCGCACCACCAACGAGGTGCCGACCGACGTGCTGTTCAACCGCGACGCGCTGCTGCAGGTGCTGCCGCGCAACCTGGCCTACTTCCTCGTCGGCCGCCACACCGGCCTGCTGCCGTACTTCTTCCCCGGCGTCCTCTCCCTCGTCCTGCTGCTGGCGTGGTGGCGCCGCGGGACGGCCGACCGGTGGTTCCTGGCGGCGAGCATCGCCATCGGCGCGGTGGCCCTGCTCGTCTACATGCCCTTCACGTACTCGGGCGGCGGCGGGCCCATCGGCAACCGCTACTTCCTCCCGTACTACGCGCTGTTCCTGTTCCTCACGCCGCCGTTGCGCTCGGCCTGGCCGGCGTTGCTGGCGGCGGCCGGCGGCGGGCTCTTCACCGCGCAACTCGTGCTGAACCCGTTCTACGTGTCGTTCCACCCGGCCGAGCACATGAAGACGGGGCTCTATCGGTGGCTGCCGGTGGAGCTGTCGCTGCTCAACGACCTGCCGGTGAACGTCAACCCGCCGCGCATCAAGCAGCCGCTGGCCGGCGATCCGCCCATCCTCGCGTATTTCCTCGACGACAACGCCTACAATCGCGAGGGCGAGTGGTTCTGGGTGCGCGGCCGGTCGCGGGCGGAGGTGATCCTGCGCGCCCCGGCGCGGCCCCGTCCCGACGGCGGCTGGGACAGCCTGAAGCTGCGCGGGGTGTTCGTGGAGGTGCGCACGGGCGACGCCCCGAGCCGCGTCGAGGTGCGCAGCGGCGGCAACCGCTCGGCCCTCGACCTCGGGGCGCAGGCGAGCGCCGGCGTGCGCATCGTGCCGGGGCCCGCCCTGCCGTACCGCGCCGTGCCCGGCCAGCCCACCAACTACGTCTACCTCCTCTCGATCTCGTCGAGCGGTGGCTTCGTGCCGATGTTCTCGTCGGGCTCGCGTGACAGCCGGCACCTGGGCGCGATGGTGCGCCTGGTCCCCGAGTACGAATAGCCCAGGCCCCATGGCGCGCATCGCCGTCGTCACCTCGCACCCGCCGTTCACCGAGGGCGGCCACCTGGTGATCGCGCGCGGGCTCGTCGCCGCGCTCCGCGACGCCGGCCACGAGGCCGACCTCGTCACGACGCCCCAGAACCGCTTCGGCCGCCAGGCCGCGGCCTACCTCGCCACCTGGCTCACCGACGTGGGCGAGAGCGACGGCCGTCCGATCGACCAGGTGATCAGCCTCCGGTTTCCCGCCTACGCCGTGCGGCACCCGCGCCACGCCTGCTGGCTGCTGCACCCGATGCGCGAGTACTACGACCTCTGGCCGCAGTTCCGCGCGCGCATCTCGCCGGCGAACCGCGTGAAGGAAGGGCTGCGCCGGCGCCTCGTGCACGCCACGGACCGCCGGCTGCTCGCGCCGGGGCGCGTGTGGCTCTTCGCCATCTCCCGCACGGTGGCGGCGCGCCTCGAACAGTCGCTGGGGCTGCGCGCCGAGCCCCTGCACCCGCCGCCGCCCGCGCGCCCGTACCGCCAGGAGGCCCCGGGCGAGGAGTTCTTCCTGGCCTCGCGGCTCACGCCGCTCAAACGGGTGGACCTGATCCTGCGCGCGCTGGCCGAGCCGGCGGCGTCGGGGCTGCGTGTGTCGGTGGCCGGCGAGGGCGAGGCGCTGGGCGACCTGCGGGCGCTCGCCGCCTCGCTGGGCCTCGGCGATCGCGCGCGGTTCCTCGGGCGCGTGGACGAGGCCGCCCTCGTCGACCGCTACGCCCGCGCGCGGGCGGTGGTCTTCACGCCGGCCGACGAGGACTACGGGTTCGTCACCGCGGAAGCCTTCGCCGCGGGGCGCGCCGTCGTCACGTGCCACGACAGCGGCGGCCCCACGGAACTGGTGCGCGACGGCGAGCAAGGCCTCGTGGTAGCGCCCGATCCCGCCGCCATTGCCGCCGCGATGCGCCGCCTCGCCGACGACGAGGCGCTGGCCAGGTTCCTGGGGCAACGGGCCCGGGCGGTGGCCGACACGATGACCTGGCCCGGCGTGGTCGATCGGCTGCTGCGGGCGGCGCGCTAGGCCGCCCGCGCCCGTCGCCTGGCACGCCACGCCGCGGCCGCCACGCGCCTTGGGGTAAACTCGTCGGACCGGCGCGGCCCGCCGGCTCCACCAGCGCATCGTGTCCTACCGCACGCCCCTCGAGGCGAAGATCGCCAAGAAGACCACGAAGGCCATCGTCGACTACGGCCTCATCGAGGACGGCGACCGCGTGATGGTCGGCCTCTCGGGCGGCAAGGACAGCTGGGCGCTCCTCCAGATCCTCGACGTGCTGCGGCGCCGCGCCCCAATCGACTTCTCCATCGTCGCCGTCAACGTCGACTCCGGTTACGAGGACTACGAGCACGGCACCATCCGCGAGGTGTGCGAGGCACGCGGCTGGGAGGTCCGGGTCGAGCACACGTCGATCGGCGAGGTGATGGACGACCTGCTCGGCGCCGAGGACACGCCGTGCTCGCTCTGCGCGCGCCTGCGCCGCGGCGTCCTGTACCGCCTGGCCGACGAGGTGGGCGCGACGAAGATCGCGCTCGGCCACCACCTCGACGACTTCGTCGAGACCCTGCTGCTCAACCTGTTCTTCGGGGGCGCCCTGAAGGCGATGCCGGCCAAGTTGGTTTCCGACGACGGGCGGCACGTGGTGGTGCGGCCGCTGGCGTACGTCACCGAGGCCGAGGCGCGCGCCTACACCAAGGAGAACGGCCTGCCGGTGATCGGCTGCTGCTGCCCCGTGTGCGGTGACCTGAGCCTGCAGCGCCAGCGGCTCAAGCGCCTGGTGATGGAACTCGAGCGCGAGCACCCGGGCGTGAAGCAGTCGATGCTCACGGCGCTCGGCAACGTCGTCCCCAGCCACCTGCTCGACCGGCGCCTCAACCCGCCAGCCGCGCTGCGCGCCGGGGTGCGCGCGCCGCGGCCGGGTGCGGCGGGCGGGTCTAGCGATCCGCTCGCGTCGCTGGGCGGCCGGCCGGCCGCCCCCGGCGGCGCGGCCCCGCCCGGCCAGCACCGGCCCACCGCGAACTGAAGGGCGCCCGCGTCCCGCGGGCGCGGGCAGCGGCCGGCCGGGGGGCAGGCCAGGGGGG
>JADHED010003158.1_pt1 | contig 10270 bp, 9 predicted proteins | sample 8952041 | NCBI WGS metagenome assembly JADHED01 (sample SAMN16124423, study PRJNA663239) | bioreactor sludge metagenome | isolation source: sludge (control) | place: India:Bengaluru | collected 2018-09-08
TTGCAGACTCTCTTGGACTTCTGCGGAAGTCCGCAGAATGATGCAGTGGAGCGGGGTGAGGTAATCAAAGCCGCCAATATTCGTATCGAATAACGCGGCGGCGCGCCATGGCGGGCCCGGCGTGCTGCTGCCCGGCCCCGCCATGGCGGCTGGCGCCTCAGGCCGACTGCGGATCACGCTGGCGACGCTGCTTGGCCACCTCGGCCTCTTGCAACTCGCGCCACAGGATCTTGCCCACCGGCGACTTGGGCAGGCTATCGACGAACTCGACCTGGCGCGGGTATTTGTAGGCCGCCATGCGCTGCTTGGACCAGGCGATCAAATCCTCGGCCGTGAGCTGGTCACGCCCCGCCGCCGTCGGAATGACAAACACCTTGACGGTCTCGCCACGGTAGTCGTCGGGTACGCCAATCACGCACACCTCCTGGATGAGCGGATGGGCATACAGGGCCGCCTCGACTTCGGCCGGATACGCCTTCAGGCCAGAAGCATTGATCATGCGCTTGGCACGGTCGGTGATGAAGACGTAGCCCTCGTCGTCGCAATGGCCGATGTCGCCCGTCCGGAACCAGCGTTTGCCCTCGATCTCGAGGAAGACGGCCGCCGTGTCGTCGGGTCGGTTCCAGTAGCCCTGGAACAGCTGCGGGCCACGCACCACCACTTCGCCACTCTCGCCTTGCGGCAGGACGACACCGGTATCGGGGTCGATGATGCGGCACTCGGTATCGAAAAACGGCACGCCGCCACTGCGTTGACGCGGCCGGAACACCGGGTTCAGGTGCGTCGTGGCTGCGGTCTCGGTCAGGCCATACCCTTCGATGAATGGAATGCCCCACGCCGCTTCCATGCGATCCCACACCTCGAGCGGCATGGAAGCGCCACCGGCGGTGATCCGGCGCAAGGCAGTCAGGTCGTACTCGCGCCAGTCGTCCTTGGAGAGGATGTCGATGACGGCGGTGGGCGGTATGCTGGCGTGACCAATCTGCTCGCGGTGCAGCAGCTGCAGGCCGAGCCGACGGTCCCAGCGTGGCAACACCACCACGGTGCCGCCGCTGTACACCGGCAGGTGCAGCGAGTGCATCATGCCAGACACGTGGTACATGGGCACCAGCCCCAGGAACGGCGTACCTGCCGCCGCCACATGCCACAAGGCCTGGCCGGCGATGTTGTGCATCAGGCTGGCGTGCGTGTGCACGCAGGCTTTGGGCTTGCCGGTCGAACCCGAGGTATAGGGCAGTGCGCAGATGTCGTCGGGCTGCGCTTGCGGCGGCCCCGCCCGCAGGTCGCGGGCCAGGGCGTCGGCCCAGGCCACCGTACCGGGCACGGCCTGGGCCGGCGCCGTGATCCAGGCCGGCAGGTCGTACTCGGGGGTCTGGGGCAGGTAGTCGGAGTACGCCACCGAGACGATGGCGTCGATACCCCCGGGAGGCAAGGCCGCCTCGAGCTCGGCCATCAGCTCCTGACCACAAATCACCACCCGTGCGCCACTGTCGCTCAGGTAGTGCGCCACCTCGGGACCACGGTTCATGGGGCTGACCGGCACCACCACCGCGTCGGCTCGCTGGATGGCGTAATGCGCCACCATCCATTGTGCCGAGTTTTGCAGATAGACCATGACCCGATCACCGCGCCGGACCCCGGCCGCCTCGACCAACCAGCCCGCCAGTTGCTCGACCTGCTCGGCAAACTGGCGGTAGGTCAGGCCGGCGCCAAAAAACCGCACCGCCGGCTGGTCGGGGTAGCGCTGCACCGTGTCGTTCAGCATTTGCCAAAGCGTGAGACGCGGGCAGGTCAGGTGGCGCGGCAGATGCCGCGGCCAATAGGGATGGGGTTCGGTCACAGCGTCACTCCAGGATCAGCGGGTAATGTTGGCGGCCTTGATCAGGTCGGCATACAGGGTAATTTCACGGTCGATGCGTTGCGCCAGCTCTTGGGGTGTGCTGGACTTGGGCGTGAGCCCCGCGCGCATCAGCTGTTCGCCCACCTTGGGATCGGCCAGCACCTCGACCAGCGCACCATGCACCTTGTCGAGCACCGGCTGCGACACCCCCGGCGGCATGATGACCGAGAACCACGACTCGACCGCGTAATCGGGCACGCCAGCCTCGGTCATGGTGGGGATGGTGGGCGCCAGGGGGGTGCGCTGGGCACTGGTCACGGCCAGTGCCTTGAGGCGACCGCTGTCGATGTGCGGCTTGGTGGAGGCGAGGTCGACCACCACCGCCTGGATGTGATTGGCCATGAGATCCATGACGGCCGGGCTGGTGCCCTTGTAGGGCACATGCACCATCCCCAGGCCGGTACGCTGGTTGAGCAGTTCACCCGCCAGGTTCATGGCCGTGCCGGGCCCCGCCGTGCCATAGCTCAGGCTACCCGGCTTGGCCTTGCCGCGCGCGATCAGGCCCTGCACGTCGTTGACGCCCAGATCGCTATTGACCGCCAGCACCAGGGGATTGTCGACGACCTGGCTGACCGCCGTGATGTCCTTGCGGGGATCGTACGGCAGGCTGGGCATCAGGGTGACGTTGGCCGTGAGGGCACCCGACACGCCAAACCCCATGGCATAGCCGTCGGGCTTGGCCTTGCTGACCAGGTCGATCCCGATGACACCGCCGGCCCCGGCCTGGTTGTCGATGATGACGGGCTGACCGAGCTTCTGGGCTAGCGCGGGCGCAATGATTCGCGCGGCGGTATCGGTGGAGCCGCCCGGCGGGAAGCCCACGAAGAACCGGATCGGACGATTGGGATACTCGGCGGCGGTGGCACCGGCCACCAGGCCGAGACCGAGGGACACCGCCAAAGCGGCGCGGGTGAGCATGTGCATGAGTTGTCTCCTTGCGATGAACGCATGTTGTGTTGCGGATACTGCGGGTGACACGGTGGCACGACGGCCGGTCAGACCGGCTCGAAGGCAGGGTAGCGCTGGTCGGGCGTGAGCGCTTCCCAGACCAGCCGGACCGGCATGCCGGCCCGGAGCTCACGATCCCGGACGTTGGCCAGATGGGTGATCATGCGCACGCCCTCGTCGAGCTCGATGGTGGCGCACCAGTAGGGCGTGCGATGCTCGTGCCCGGGCCAGGGCACATGGGTGAGGGTCCAGGCGTACAACGTGCCACTGCCCGAGACGGGCACCCAGCTGAGATCGCGTCGGCCCGTGACCAGGCTGACCGGCCGGGGCGGATACTGCAGGCGGCCGCTGACGTTGCAGCGCTGCATCAGCAATTGGCCACGCGCCACCCCCTCCCAGAACGGTTGGGTGTGGGTGTAATGCCCGGGCAATGGCAGGGGACGGTGCGGCTCGCTCATGCGGGTTCTCCGGCCTCGAGCACCATCGCGGCCGAGGTGCTCCAGTTGCGACCATACGGAATCACGCCGATGCCGGTCACGAGGGCATTGTCGGCCCGCGCGACCTGGCGGGCCTCGCCCTCGCCCAGCAACTGGCGGACGGCCTCGGTGAGGTTGACGCCACCGCCAGCCAACCCGGGCTGCCCAGCCGAAATCTGGCCACCGCCGGTGTTGAGGGGCAGCGTGCCGCGATACGATAGGTCGGTGTCGTGGATGAAGCGCGCGCCCTGGCCGAGCGGGCAGAAGCCGATCTGCTCGAACTGCATCTGAATGGCGATGAGGAAGTCGTCGTAGGGGTGGAACATGTGGATCTGCTGCGGTGTGAGCCCCGCCTGCCGCAACACCCGGGGACCCACCTCCGTAAACCCCGACTCGGTGATGTCGGCCAAGGGATCGCGTAGGTTGTGATGGGTGCGCTCGGCATAGGCCCGTACCCGCACCGACCGACGCACCGACATGCCACGCGCCACGTCGTCGGCGACGATCAGCAGGGCGCTGCCGCCATCGCACACCATGACGCTGTCGAGCAGGCGCAGCGGCTCGGAGACATAGCGCGACGCGAGATAGTCGGCCTCGGTGATGGGGCTGCGCAACTTGCTGCACGCCAGCGGGTTGAGCAAGGCATGCTGGCGCTGCACCACGGCCAGCTTGGCCAACGCCGAGGCATCCAGCCCGTACTGGTGGTGGTAGCGCTGGCTGAGCAGGCCAAACGCCCCCACCGGGCCGCGCAAACCTACCGGATACAGGAACTCGGGGCGGTAGGCCCCCTGCTCGGACGGATTGCGCGTGGCCTGGGCATCGACGGCGATGAGGACCACCGCGCGACACAACCCGGCATGAATGGCCGCCAGTGCCCGCGCGACACCGCCAACGCACGACACGCCGCCCAGATGCAGTGATTCGAGCCAGGCCGGGCTGAGGCCCAGGCTCTCGGCCAGGTAGGCGGGATAAAACGGGTTGGGGGCTTCGCTCATGGTGCCAACCACGGCCAGGCCGTCGATGTCGGCGGGATCGAACCCGGTGCGCGCCAGCAAGGCGTCGAACACCTCGCCCGCGAGATCGTAGGCACTGCGACCGGTCTTGAGGCGATTGGGCAGCTCGGCAAAGCCTACGATGGCGGCCGGAACATCAACCAAAGGCATGCAGTACCTCGTGTGGCGCGATGGGAGGCGCGGCAGGGGCTCCCAACATGGTGGACAAGTCGCGGGCAAACGCCAGGAGGGCCTGGGCTGCGGGCGTGCTGGGTGATGGCAGGAACGCGGGGTCCTGGCCGATCATGGTGATGACGTGGACCGGACGCCCCTGGGCATCGAAAACCGGCACCGACAGGGTGTTGATGCCAACATTGCGAAGGCTATGGCCCCAGGCACACCCCGCACGCCGGATCTCGGCCTGCTCCTCGAGCCAGGCCTGCACCGACAGCACGGCATCGGGCTGGGCGAGCTCGGCGGCCACCAGGGCATCGACCTCGACCGCCGGCAAAAACGCGGCAAACACACGCCCTGTGGTGGAGCCGGTGAGACGCAAGCGCAACCCGGGGCGCAAGGCCAGGAGGTTCTCGCCGGGTGGCTGCACCCAGCGCACCAAGGTACAGCCCTGGTCGAGCCAGATAGCCAGGCCACAGGCCTGCCCGACGCGCTCGACGAACGTCACCAGATGGTCGAGCACGATGTCGACGCGGGGGGTGTCGTGCTGCACATGCAGGCCGATCTGGTGCGCCAGCAACCCAAAGGCGTATCGGTTGCCGGCATGACGCCGCACCAGGCCGGCCCGCACCAGACTGACGAGGTAGCGGTGAACCTTGGCGGCGGCCTTGCCGGTGGCCTGCTCGAGGTCGCGCACGCGCGCCACCCCACCCAGGCGCAACAGCGCTTGCAGCAAGACCCCGGCGACCTCGACCGAGTCGACGCCGCGCTGCGGTGCGCGCGTGGCGGGCAATGCCATGGAATCGTGGGAGGGAATCGGGCTCATGCCAAGATGAAATTATGCATAAGGAAATTATTTGGCGCAGTTCGCGTTGAATGGTGACGGGCTCATCAGGCGAGCCCGCCGCATAGAAAACTGGCTCCCTATCCAGACTGACAGGGTTGAGGGAGGCAGGGGTGAGGACGGGTGAATTGAATCGGTTGCTGGTTGCGTTGCCGCGGCTGACGGCCGCTCAGCGCCAGCTGGTGCTGGAGCGGCTCGAAGGGGCGCGGTCGCTGGACGAGGCGACCGCCATCATCGAGCGGCGCCCGGTCGAGCGGCCAACGTGCCCGAAGTGCGCTGGCACGCGCATCGTGCGCAACGGCCTGGCCAACGGGCTGCAGCGTTACAAGTGCCGCAGCTGCGGCGTCACCTTCAACGCGCTGACCGGCACGGCGCTGACGCGCTTGCGCCACCGGGACAAGTGGCTGGGGCAAGCCGAAGTGCTCCATGAGGGGCTGAGCGTGCGCAAGGCCGCCGCGCGCCTGGGCGTACATCCGAGCACCGCATTTCGCTGGCGCCACCGCTGGCTGAGGGTGCCCTGCGAGGTCAAGGCCAGCCGAATGGCGGGTGTGGTCGAGGCCGACGAGACCTACCAGCTGCGCTCCTACAAAGGGCAGAAAGCAATGCTCAGGGCCGAGGCCGCGCGAGCGCCCCGTCGGCGCGGCGGCAGGGCCGCCAAGCGCGGGCTCTCGGCCGAGCAGGTGCCCATCCTGGTGCTGCGCGACCGCACCGGCCAGACCAGCGATTTCGTGCTGCCTGCGGCGCCGGGCAAGGCGGCGGTGATGGCGGTGCTGCCCGTGGCGGTGGCCGACGACTCGGTGCTGTGTACCGACGGCAGCAGCCTGTTGGCCACCGCCGCGCGCGAACTCGACATCGAGCACCAGGCGGTGAAGACCGCCCGCACACGCGGGCCGTGGCACATCCAGAACGTCAACGCGTACCACAGCCGCTGGAAGGGTTGGGTGCGTCGTTTCAACGGCATCTCGACCCGCTACCTGCCGAACTACCTCGGCTGGTTTCGGGCACTCGACCGCAACGCCCGGATGAACGCGCAGCCCGCGTCGTTGCTGGCCCTGGCCATCGGACCGTGAGCCTATCCTCAGCAAACGCGAACTGCGCCAATTATTTTCCATAGCCGTAATAAGTGTAGTGATCCCGCCCCGTGACCACAAGGGGGGTATCCCTGAGAGGGCTCGAATTCTGCTAGGGCATGCGAGGGCTGGCAGCGGCCGGGGCGGAGTGGGTCAGCCCGCGGTCGTGCCACCACGCCTGGAGGGCTTGCCAGGTGGCGTCATGATCCACCACCGCCAGATGGCCGACGCCCGGCACGATCTGGTACGTGCCACGTGCCGAACTGGCCTGCATGAGGGGCGCGTAGGCATCCGCCACGAAGGCCTCGTCACGCTCGCCCACGACCAGCAAGAACGGCGGCAACCGCGCCAGATCGGCCGTGTAGCGGCGCCGCGGCGCAAACGACACCATCATGCGATAGCTGTAGGCCGGTGTGGCGGTGTGTCCCAGTGGCCCATCGAGGATGGCCTGGGGAAAGGCAAACTGGACCGCCGTCAGGCCATCGAAGGCACGCACGCCCAGCTGATGCAACAGGGTCTGGCCAATGATGCGGCGAATCAGGGGGTGCGCCCAACCGCCGGACTGGGCACGCGTGGTCGGCGCATCGTGTTGCAGAAAAGGCGCCAGCACGATGGCGCCGTCGAGGAGCGCGCCATGCGGACCACCGGCAAAGCGAACCACCAGCCCGCCACCCGACGAGTGCCCCAGGAACACCACCGGCTGTCCCGGCTGGCGCCGGGCCTGCACCAGGTCGGCCAGGTCGTCTTCCAGTTGGCCCACATACGCGACATCACCACGCCGCTGCGGGCTGGCACCATGGCCACGCAGATCGGGCACTACCACCTCGGCCAGGCCGGCCTGCGCCACACGCGTGGCCAGGCCGTGATATTGCAGGCCGTGCCAACCAGAACCATGCACCATGACCAGCAGAGGCCGCACCGGGCCGGCCGGGTCAGCCCCATAGTGCCGATACCCCAGAGTCGCGCCATCGCGTGCCACGTAGGGCTGCAACGGCGGCACCTGCTGCCAGGCCGTCAGGCCACCGAAGTCGAGCCCCTGGCCACCGCGGGCCGCCAGCACGGGCTGCGGCGGCTGCGTCAGGATGAGGATCACCGCAACCAAGGGGACCGCGACGACCGCCACCAGCAGAGGCATCACCCCGAAACGAACCCAACGACTGGCCATCGTGTCTCCGATGAAGCGCGACCGCCCACAGCGGCCATGCGGTGGCCCCGCCGGGCGGGCTTGCCCTGCCGCACCGCGCGACGCCAGCGCCCTACGGCGGCGCATAGGAAATTCAAAAGGTCCCCGGAAGCCCCATTGGGAGCTGGGTTGGCAGCCGATACCGGCTTGACGGGCCTGGAACTGACGCCTGAGCCATTGCCTTGTGCGGATTCGAACGATTCGGCCCGCCTCGGCACTTCGGATCGGGCTTGGCAGGCCTTGATCCCGAGGTTGACGCCGAGTCATCCGGCGTCGAACCAACATGCGGCGCAGCATCCCCTGCAGCTGCCGCCAGGCTGCGCAGCCGGTGTCGTGATGTGTGCGCTGTCCGAGGTGGCCGGCGCACGGCCGGCGCCAAATGGCTTCAGCTTCAGTCGTGCCCCGCCTCGCGCGCCCGGCCCTTGGGCGGGGGCTGCGGGTCCAGGCCCAGGTGCGTCAGGATCTTCTCGATCACCGGCCGCTCCAGGATGACCGCGATGATCTTCAGTTGCCCGGCGCCGCAGTTCGGGCAGTGCTGCATGTCGATGTCGAAGACCCGCTCGAGCAGCCGCGCCCAGCCGATGCGCTGCGAGCGCGCCTGGACGGCCCCGGGCTCGCACTCGGCGCCCCCAGCCGCTTGCACGGCCGGCTCGAGCGGGCCCTGCGGCACCACCAGCGCCCGAAGTCTGGCGTTCGGGGCCAACACCCCATGGAACCGGATGAGGTGCAGCCGCGGCCGCGGCACCAGCGCGGCCAGACGTTGCATGAACTCCAGCGGGCTCATCACCACGTGCGTGGTGCCGTCGCGCCAGGGCGTCTTCAGCTTCAGCTGCACCTGCCCGACGGCGTCGAGCTGAATTCGCTCCTCGGACAGCGCCGGCCGGGTGATGTAGCGGCACAACTGCTCCAGTCGCTTGCGCTCATGCGCGTCGACCCGCACGGCGGCGTGCAGGCTGAACCCGTCGATGTCGGCGCACAGCGGCTGGCGCGCCGGGGCCTCGCGCGGCAGCGCGCCTCGCAGCGTCAACACCTTCTGCCCGGCGCGGGGTCCGAAGGCGATCCGGTAAGTGACCGCCGCCGCCTGCAGGGGCCGCAGGGTGCGCGCCTCCTCGCTGTCGGCATCAGGCGCGGCCAGCCAGGTCTGCCCCATCTCCTCGACCAGCACGCCCCGGCGCGTGAGCATCTTCATGAGCCGGGCGATGATGGTCTGCAGCAGCACGTGCAGCTGGTCGTCGGTCGGCGTACCCGCCTGGACGAAGTGGGGCGCGCCATCGGCGTCGCAGCGGTACACGCCGTCCAGCACCAGGCAGTGCAGGTGGATGTTGAGGTTGGCCGCGGATCCGAAACGCTGGATCAGCGTGACGGCGCCGCCCTGACCCTCGTTGGCGCGCAGGCCGGCATCGGTCAGCAGATGGTGCGTGATCCCGCGCTGCACCACCTGCAGCACCGGCGTGACCAGCTCGGGCTGGGCGGCCAGCAGCACGCGCAACGGGATCGGCAGCGACAGTACCCACTGCCGCACCGGCACATGAGGGATGACGTGGTCGACCAGGTGCGCCGCTGTCTGCGACATGCGCCGCGCACCGCACGACGGGCAGAAGCCCCGGCGCTTGCAACTGAAGGCCAGCAGCCTGTCATGGCTACACTGCCCGCAGCGCAGCCTCAGGAAGCCATGCGCCAGCATGCCGCACTCGAGGAAGGCGTCGAACTCGTCCTTGACGAACCTCGGCAGCGCCGATCCGGTGCCGGCCTCGGTGTGCGCGATGAAGCTGGCCGCGTGCTGCTGGACCAGGCGATACAGCGCCGTTCGCTCCGGGCGGTGGCGCTCGTAGTGGACGGGTGCACCATCGGGCAAGCGGCGGCGCTCGCCTGTCGGCGGCCGAGCTGCTGCGGCATGCATGCGAGACCTGCGCGGGGGCTTGCCCGCACGGTCTCAGTGTCGGCGCCGCTTCGCCATCATCCACATGACTGCGAACCGGTCCCATGGCGTAGGTCCGATGCCTGTAGCGGAAAGCACGCCGCCCACTGGCCGCCGGCCCGACCGACCCCGTGACCGAATCGCGGTTACAGCCGCCCCTGCTGCGGGCAGCACCAGCGTGTGGATCAACGGCACGGGCAACGAAGCTCCATGCTCCGCGCGACGTGCGCATCGCGCAGATCTCCGCGCTGCGGATTGCGCATTTCGGCGATCGTGACCGAGGCCGACTTGGCGGCGTACGATGCTCTGCGCAACGGGCAGGCGCACACGCTGGAGGCCGAGTCCATCGTCGGCATCGGCGAAGCGCTGATCAAGGCGCGCATCATGCGCAACCGCGGGACCACGCTGCTCACAACGACCTATGTCCCGGCCGAGCGGGCGCAGGCGCAGGCCATCAACGACATGACGATCTTCGTCGTCGGACTCTGCGGCTCGTTCGCGGCCGGCGGGCTGCTGGAAGCGTTCGGTTGGGAGCGCATGAATCTGGTACTGCTGCCCTGGCTGGCGCTTGCCGCGCTCGCTCTCGCCTGGCTCGGACTGCGGCAGCAGGCGCGGTTGCAGCAACAGGAGTAGGAGCCGGTCCATGACGCTTGCGTTCCAGGACAGCTACCCGGGCAAGGCGATCTGGCGGGCGACCATTACGAGCGAAACCGGCTGGTCGCACGCCTTCACCTTCCTGAAACTCTCGCCGGCGATGATCTGGGA
>JADHED010003160.1_pt1 | contig 10269 bp, 10 predicted proteins | sample 8952041 | NCBI WGS metagenome assembly JADHED01 (sample SAMN16124423, study PRJNA663239) | bioreactor sludge metagenome | isolation source: sludge (control) | place: India:Bengaluru | collected 2018-09-08
CCGAGCTGGCGGGCAAGAGCATCTACCAGCGGGTGATGGAGCTCGCCCAGATCGCTCACCCCAAGTTCCGCGAAGAGCTGATCGAGGTCGCCCGCAAGCGCCACTACATCTTCGGCGACCAGCTGCCCCCGTCGACCGACGACCTCATTTTCATAGAAGGGTACAAGAGCTCGCTGGACCTCGAGAACGGCAAGACCGTCGAATTCCGGCCGCTGCTCCCCTCGGACGAGTTCGCCTATCGGAACTTCTTTTATTCCCTCCACGAAAAGACGATCTACTTCAGGTTTTTCTACAAGATGCGCAACTTCACCCACGAGGTCGTCCAGAAGCAGGTGGCCAGCCTCGACTACCGCCACAACATCTCGATCATCGGCCTGACCCAGAAGGGCGGCCACAAGGAGATCGTCGCCATCGGCTCTTACGCCAAAGAGGACGACAGCCGGGCGGAGGTGGCCTTCGTCGTGCGCGAAGACCTGCAAGGCCAGGGGATCGGTGCCTTCCTGCTCGGCCTGCTGGAGCGCATCGCGCGCGAGAACGGCTTCGTCTCCTTTGCCGCCACCGTGCTGCGCGAGAACGCCTCCATGCTCAAGGTTTTCAAGAAGCGGTACCCGAACTGCCAGCTGCGGTTCAACAGCGGCAACGAAGTCATCGTCCACATGGACTTCGCCGACGCGTCGTCCCCCTCCGCGGCCGCAGCCGGCCCGGCGGAGGCGCCCCCGCCTGCGGCAACCGCCTAACCCGAACATTTCATGAAAATTTTTCAGCATCGACGAGATGGGCAACGATTTGCTGAAAATCGGTTTGTAGTGTAATTTGAGACGTATATGCCGCGGGCTGCCCCGGATCTCCAGGGCTCCCTCCATGCCGGATGGTCCGGTTCTCAAGTTTGAAGCGCATGTTGCCGAACTCATTCTGAAGAATGGAGAGCTAACGCCACCAAGGAGGGACCGGGACGTGTCCTACGCGCTGGATCAAAAACAGCTTGACCGGATTGAGGACATCCTCAAGGCGGACATGATCGACAACGGGGTGCGCTGCGTTTTTCTGATCGACATGGCCGGGAACATCATCACCAACATGGACAACGGCGAAAAACAGCACGACATCTACTCCCTGGCGGCGTTGGCCGCCGGCAACTTCGGCGCCGTGAGCGCCATGGCCAAGATCATCGGGGAAAACGAGTTCTCGCTCCTGTTCCACAAAGGCAAGAAGGAGAACATTCACTTCAACAAGATCTCCTCCGAGTTCCTGCTGGTCACGATTTTCGGCAACGACATTTCGCTGGGGTTTCTGCGGATGAAAGTGAGCGAGTCGGTCGAGCAACTGCGGCCCATCCTCGAACCGTTGAGCGCAGGGCGCATCTGACCCCCGGCTGCATTCGGGGTGACCGGGGTCGCGTGCAGGGCGCATGGCATTCATCAATCTCAAGAGCAAGATCATCCAGGTCAAGATCGTCTACTACGGCCCGGGCCGGGGCGGCAAGACGACGAACCTGGAGTACATCTTCCGCAAATTCCACGCGCGCATCCACTCCGAGCTCGTGACGGTCAAAACCCATGGAGACCGCACGCTGTTCTTCGATTTTCTGCCCTTCGACATCGGGGTCATCAACGGGTACCAGATCAAGATCCAGCTCTACACCGTGCCCGGGCAGGTGAAATACAACGCCACGCGCCGCCTGGTGCTGCGCGGAGTGGACGGGATCGTGTTCGTGGCGGACGCCATGGCCGTTCGCCGGGACAAGAACGTTCTCTCGCTGAGGAACCTGCAGGAGAACCTGGCGGGTTACCGCAAAACGCTCACCACCATCCCCTGGGTCCTGCAGTACAACAAGATGGACCTGGCGGAGCAGGGCATCCCCGTGCTGCCGCTGGAGGTGCTCGACCAGGACTTGAACCGGGACTTCAACCGCCCGCGTTTCGAGGCCAGCGCCCTGAAGGGCACCAACGTCGTCGCGACGCTCAAGACCATCATCTCCCTGAGCGTCGCGTCGATTCGCAACGAGCTCCTATAGGAGGAGGAACCGCCGTGGCCAACCCCGTAAAAACGGACCCGCTCGGCTCCGAGCTGCAGAACCGGCTGGACGAACTGTTCAGCGAGGACGGGCCGACGGACCCACCCCCGACTGCGGCGCAGAAACGCCGCGAAGAGGCCGGTCCCCTGGCCGAGCTGAAGAAGATCGTGCTGTCCATCGACTGGGAGATCACGGCCGAAGCGCTCGACAGTTTTCAAGACCAGATCACCCTCCTCAAAGAGGTGTACCGGCAGGACCGGACCGCCACGCTGCTTCTACAGATTCTCGGGACCCTCGGCCACTACGTCAAATCCAGCCGGTCCAGAGTGCACCCCTCCACGTTTCCGCTGCTCAACTCGGTCTTCGCGCGGTTGGATGAGATCGCGACGAGCCCCGGCATGAGCGAGGCGGCCAAGCGCAAGCTGCTGCAGGCGGAGGTGGAGGCCTACCAGAGCTTGCGCGGCAAGATCGCGCAGCGACGCCCGGCCACTCCCGCCGATAGCGTGGCGCGCGCCGCGGCGGCGCCGGCGTCGGAGTCCCCGCGGGGCCAGGTCGTCACCCCCGAGATGCTGGCGCAGGCGGTGCAGGAGCTGAAGGCCTTCGTCCGCTCCGAGCTTGACCGGCTCCGCCGGGAGCTGCACGGCGAGACGCGGTCGAGGTGAGCGATTGCGAGCGGCCGGGCGGGGTGACATCGGCACCATGGATCGCCACGTGATCGTCATCTGCGAAGAGTGCGGCCGGAAATACCGGGTGAACCCCGAGCGGATCCTCGGCCGGGCCGCGGGGTTCAGCTGCCGCGCTTGCGGGCACGCCATCCGGGTCGTCAAGCCGACCGACCCGCCGGCTCCGGCCGACCCGGAACGGGTCGGCGCAACGCCACCCGGTGCGCCCGAACGGCCGGCGTTTCGCCGCACCGGACTCGGGCTCAAGACCACGGCGTGGCTGGTCTGGTTTGCGGCCCCGGTGCTGCTGCTGGCGGGCGCGGCCGCATTTCTGGTCGAACCGGCCGCAGCGCCGGCCGGCGCCGGCGGCGAGGAATCCCGGCAGGTTCTCCTGCTGCTGGCGGCGGGCCTGCTGGCCGTGGCCGCGCTCGGTCTGGGTTTCGGGCTCCGGCTGGCCGGGAGGGTCGCCAGGCTGGCGGCAGCGGCCGATCGCCTGGCCTCCGGGGCCGGCGAGCCGGTTTCGGCGCCGGATTCCGGGGACGACCTGGACCGGGTCGCCGCCGCCCTCCGTGACGCCGCAGAAGAGCTGCGCTCGCGGCGCGGGGCGGCCCCGCGCTGACCGCTTCAGGGGCTGCGCGTGTGCACAACGACCGGGCTTCGCTCCGACGGGGGGCTGCCGTGAACGACATCGTGCTCCTGGTGGACGACGATCGCGAGATGCTCGTCGCGCTGCAAAAAGGGCTGGCCCGCTTCGCCCCGGGCCTAGAGGTGCAGCTGGCCGGCGACGGGGTCGAAGCGCTGGAGCGAATCCGCAGCCAGGACGTCTCGCTCGTGGTCACGGACCTGAAAATGCCGCGGATGGACGGCTTCGAGCTCCTGGCGGGCGTCGTGCGCGGCTACCCCGACATCCCGGTGGTCATCATCAGCGGCGTCAGCACCCCGGACATGGAACGGCTCGCGCTGCAGGGCGGCGCCGTCGCGGTCGTGGCCAAACCCTTTCTCGTGGAGGAACTCGCCCGCCGGGTTCAGGCGTCGTTGCGACGCGCCTCCGATGGCGGCGTCCTGAACCGGGTCTCTCCGGGCATGTTCCTGCAGCTGATCGAGATGGAGCAGAAGTCTTGCGTCATCCGTGTCGAGAACCCCTCCGGAGGACGCAGGGGGGTGCTCTTCTTCCTGGACGGGCGACTGGTCGACGCCCGGGTGGGCGACCGGCAGGGGGAGCCGGCGGCCTACGAGGTTTTCTCGTGGGACCCGGTGAGCCTCTCCATCCAGAACGGGTGCTCCATTCGCGAACGGCGAATTTTCAAAGACCTGAACGCCCTGGTGATCGAGGCGGCGCGACGTCAGGACGAGCGCCGGGAGGCGGGTCCGGGTGAGCCCGGCGCCCGTCCGGCCGGAAAGAGCGGCGCAGCGACCGCCGATCCCCTGGTGCGGGTGCGCGCCGGGCTTGCCGACGCTTTCGGCGTCGCAGACGGCATCGGGGCCCTGCACACCGACGAAAGCTGGGACTACCGCCTGAAGCGCCTCTCCCAGTCCGGAGAGCGCCTGGGTTTCGGAAAGCTGCTGGCCGGATATCTCGTGAAGGGGGAGGGGGCCGGCGTCGTCGTGGCCCCGACCACTCCCACCCGGGTGCTGTCGGTCAGCCCCAAGAGCCCGCGCGACCGGCTGCTGCAGTTCATGGCGAACGAAGCCGGAGGCCCGACGTGACGACCGATCCCCTGCAGATGCTGGCCGCCGTGGAGGGGGTCAAGGCCGTGATGTTCTTCTCGGCTGCGGGCGAGCGCGTTTTCGCGCACCCCGCAGCAGAGAGCACCGGATCGCCCGCCGCGGGCCACTGGGCCGGGCTGCTCGAATGCCTCAGGCCCCTGCCCGAGGCCGAGCTCGTTTATGCCAGGGCCGTGGTCTACGCCCGATCCTCTCCCGCCGGGACGCTGATTGTCGTGACGGGCCTGGTGGCCCCCTCCGCGATCATCCGCCTGAACTGCGACATCGTGCTGCAGGAGGTGAACGCCCCCCGAACCGGCAAGGGGTTCCTCGCGCGCCTGAAACGCGGGACGGGCAGGCTGGGGGGGCTGGTGCAGCTGCCCGAGCTCTACGAAAACCGCGATTGACGGGCTTGCCTTCCCCCTGCCGCGCGCCGCACCGCACGGTCCTTCAGAACGAAGATTCAACTGTCCGGCAATTCTGCCGATAGTACCCTCAGGCGCATTGCGCGTCGTAGCCCACCTGCGCGAAAGGTCCTGTCAGCGAAATGAAATCGGATATCGAATCCAGGATCAACGAAGCCGAGGTCTGCCGCTCCATGGGGCTGTACTCCGAGTCCCTGGCCATCTACGAAAAGATCCTTCCGTCCGTGCCCGATCAATCCGCGAACGTCCTGGAGACCATTCGCGGCCGCATCGGACTGCTGCGCCAGGAGATCGCCAAAGAGGACGCCACCTCGGTCCCCGGGGTCTCCGCCAGGGAGATCTCGTGGATCCGCGAGGCGATCTCCAGCTCCGGTGACCTCTCGGCCGTCCTCGACAGCGCTTCGGCTTTCCAGGAGATGGGCCTGCACGAAGAGGCCGTGAACGAATACGCCAAGCTCCTGGGCGAGAAGTTCCCGCTGGAGAAGGTCGTCCCCGCCCTGACCGAAAGCCTGCTCAAGCTGCACTCGCCCGCCCACGTCGCCGCCGGGGTGAACGCGCTGCTCGAGTCCGCCCCGCTCGACAGCGGCAAAGCCGCGCAGGTGAAGCACCTGGTGGGCGTGGAGCTCGAAAAGCGCGACCAGCGCGACGCGGCCCACGACCTCTACAAGGGGGCGGCCGAGCTGAACCCCTCGGACCCGGAGATCGCCAAGTCCCTCGCCTCCGTGGCCGCAGCCTTCGCCTCCGGGTCCAAGTACGACTACCTGCTGCGCGAGCGGATGGTGACGACCGACCAGCTCCAGAAGGCCTTCGGCCTGGCCAAGAAAAGCAACCGCAGCGTCGAGCACGTGCTGATCGAAACCTTCAAGATCAAGAAGGAGGCCATCGGCAAGTCCTTCTCGCTCTTCTACGGGTGCAAGTTCCGGGCGTTCGACCCGACCATGCAGGCACCCTTCGAACTGCTCGCCAACCTGAAGAAGGCGTTCCTGCTGAACGAGCTCTGGATCCCGATGTCGTGGAGCAAGGAAGGCATCGAGGTGCTGGTCGACGACCCGCGCAACCTCAACAAGACCGACAACATCAAGGCGTTGCTGAAAACCGCCAAGATCAGCGTCTCGGTGGCCATCCGCGAGGACATCCAGGCCTTCATCGGCCATTTCTTCGACAAGGAGCGCAGCGGCGAGACCGCCGCCCCGCCCGAGGAGAAGACCGACGACGTCGACATCCCGGACATCACCTTCGAGGAGGAGAAGGAGGAGACGACCGCCGAGGAGGCCGACGAGAGCTCGAGCCAGGTGGTCAAGCTGGTCGACCAGGTCATCATCGCGGCCTATCGCAAGAACGCCTCCGACATCCACATCGAGCCGTCGGTGGTAACCAAGGCCACCTCCATCCGGTTCCGGCTCGACGGGGTGTGCCAGGAGTACATGAAGATCCCCAATGCCATGGTGCGCGGCGTCGTCTCGCGCATCAAGATCATGTCCAACCTCGACATCGCCGAGCGCCGGCTGCCCCAGGACGGCAAGATCAAGTTCCGGCGCAAGGGCGTGCCGCCCTTCGAAATGCGGGTGGCGACGCTGCCCACGGCCGGCGGATTCGAGGACGTGGTCCTGCGCATCCTGGCCTCCTCGGGTGCGCTCAAAGTCGACGAGATGGGCCTGACCGAGCGCAACGTGCGCGTCATCAAGTCGATCGTCCAGAAGCCCTACGGGCTGATCCTGGCGGTGGGCCCCACGGGCTCCGGCAAGACGACCACCCTGCACGGGCTGCTCGGCCACATCAACAAGCCGGGGGTCAAGATCTGGACGGCGGAGGACCCGATCGAGATCACCCAGCAGGGGCTGCGCCAGGTGGAGGTCAAGCCGAAGATCGGCCTGGACTTCGCGCGCGTGATGCGAGCCTTCCTGCGCGCCGATCCCGACGTGATCATGATCGGCGAGATGCGCGACGAGGAGACGGCTTCGATCGGCATCGAGGCCTCCCTGACCGGACACCTGGTCTTTTCGACCCTGCACACCAACAGCGCGCCCGAGACGATCACGCGTCTGCTGGACATGGGGCTGAACGCGCTCAACTTCTCGGATGCGTTCCTGGGGGTGCTCGCCCAGCGCCTGACGCGCCGCCTGTGCACCAACTGCCGCAAGGAGTACCTGCTGACCCGGGAGGAGTTCGACGAGATGGTCCAGGACTTCGGCCGGCAGTGGTTCGACCGCACCGGGGTCGAATACGCCGAGGGGCTCAAGATCTACAAGCCGGTCGGCTGCGAGACCTGCTCCAGCACCGGCTATCGGGGCCGCATGGGCATCCACGAGCTCATGGAGGGGACCCCCGAGATCAAGCTGATGATCAAGAAGCAGGCCAACACCGAGGAGATCCTGCGGGTCGCGCTCGAGCAGGGCATGTGCACCCTGAAGCAGGACGGCATCGGCAAGGTGTTCAAGGGGCTCACGGACACGACCGAGGTCCGCCGGGTCTGCATCAACTAGCGAGTTGCAGTTTGGCGGGCGACGTGAGAGGGTAGGGGTTCTCATCGACCACCCGCAACCGCTTTGACCACCGATGGACATTGGATCGCCCGAATGGGCCCGGCTCATCGTCGAGGGCGCCGCCCCGCTCGGGGTGACGCCGGGCCCCGACCAGATCGCGCAGTTCGCCCGCCACGCCCAAGCCCTCCTGGAGTGGAACGCGGTCACCAACCTCACGACCATCACCCGGGCCGAGGACGTCGCCTTGAACCACTTCCTGGACTCGCTCGCCGGGGCCGCGCTCGTCCCCGCGGGCGCCGATCTGCTGGACGTCGGCAGCGGCGGGGGGTTCCCCGGGCTCCCGCTGCACGTGGTCGTCCCCGGACTGCGGACCACACTGGTCGACGCGTCGCGCAAGAAGGTCAGTTTTCTGCGCCACGTCATCCGCTCGCTGCAGCTGGAGCGGGCCGAGGCGCTGCACGCGCGCGTGGAAGACCTGGGACGCACTCCGGGTCAGGATCGCCGCTATGACGTGATCGTCAGCCGGGCGTTCGCGTCCATGACCGAGCTGCTGCGGGCCGCGTGGCCGCTGGTCAAACCCGGCGGCCGCGTCGTGGCGCTGAAAGGGATTCTGTCGCAGGCCGAAATGGAGGCGGTTCGGGAGGAGTCGGCCGGCGGCGCGTACGGAGCCGTCTGCCGGGTGGAGACGAGCCGTTACCGGCTGCCGGGGTTGAAAAGCGAGCGGATGCGGGTGGTGGTGCTGTGGCCGCCGGCGTGATGTGCACGACGACCGGCCCCCAGATCTCACTCCGGCAGCGGCACCAGTTCGGCCGAGACGCGCGGCCCCGTGACGTGCACCAGCGCCACGCAGGCGAACTCCCCGTGGCGCGGGGCGCCGGCGCTGCCCGGGTTGAGGTAGAGGACACCGTTGCGGTGTTCGATGGAAGAGCGGTGGGTGTGGCCGGCCACGACCGCCAGGCAGCCGGCGCAAACGGCGTCGGCGCGCAGCCGCGAAATGTCGTGGATCATGTGAACGACACGGTCGCCCAGCCGGAGAGACTCCTTTTCGGCCAGCCGGTCGGCCCAGGTGCCGCAGTCCATGTTGCCCCGAACGGCCACCAGCGGCGCCAGTTGCGCGAGGGCGGTCAGGATCTCCCCGGAGCCCACGTCGCCGGCGTGCAGGATGGCGTCCACGTTCCGGAACGACCCGAACACGGTCGGGGGCAGGTAGCCGTGGGTGTCGGCGATGACGCCGATGCAGTAGTCGGACTTGATGGGCAGTGATATCGGCATGCGCGCCACCGCGTGAGAGTGTCGGCCGGGGTCGGCGGGGCAAGACGGGAGCGAGATTAGATGAAGGGCTTCGACCCGTCAAGAGAGAAGTTGCCGCATCGTGAACGATGGGCCGGCTGCACCCGGTTCCACGTGGAAACACTCCGGCTGGGGGTTGGCGGCGGGTCGCGGCTCAAGGGTTTGGGGCGCCGCGCGGCAGGGGTTTGACAGCGGGCGGGGGTTTTGGGTATTGGAATTTGTGTTTGGTGTTTCGTGTTTGGTGTTTTGTGTTTGGTGTTTCGTGTTTGGTGTTTGGTGGCGGAAACAAGTGGTTGGGTGTGTTGAGGACGAATTCAGGAGGGGGACATGAAGATCGTGGTGGGATACGACGGCAGCAATTCCGCCAAAGAGGCGTTGAGGGTGGCGCGCCGTTACGCGCTGGCCTTCAAGGCGACCGTCGACATCGTGACGTCCATGGAGAAGGGCACGGAACAGGAGCAGCAGGCCATCGAGGATGCCGAGCGCGGGCTGGAGTGGGCCAAGACCATGTTCGACGAGGAGAAGGTCGCCTGCCGGACCCACCTGCTGATCCGGGGAATGGCGCCCGGCGAGGACATCGTCGACTTCGCGCGCGAGAACCAGTCCGACATGGTCGTGGTCGGGGTCAAGCGCCGATCGAAGATGGGCAAGCTCTTGATGGGCTCGACGGCCCAGTACGTCGTGCTGCAGGCGCCCTGCCCGGTGGTGACGGTGAAGTAGGCTGGGAGGCTTCAGGCTAGGAAGCTAGCAGGCTAAAGGCCATGAAGCTCTGCGACTATGAAGCTAAAAGCCATGCCCGTCTTTCAACTTTTAGCGTCCCAGCCTCCTGGCTTCCTATCCGCCTATCCGTTTTCAGTTCTTTAGACTGTGTATCGGCGCAGGTATGAACCCGCCGCGGCGGATGAAGGGGTTCTCCCCGGCGGCGTTGTTGACCGGGATGATGGTGGCGTGCCCCATCAGGCCGCCGAAGTAGGCCTGGTCGCCGGCCGCCTTCCCCGGCACCGGGATGAGGCGCGTGGCCGTGGTCTTGTTGTTGACGACCCCGATGGCGAGCTCGTCGGCCATGATGGCGGTGAGGGTTTCGGCCGAGGTATCCCCGGGGATGGCCACCATGTCCAACCCGACCGAGCACACGCTCGTGATCGCCTCCAGCTTCTCGATGCACAGGTATCCTGCGCGCGCCGCCTCGGAGATGTTCAGGTCTTCGCTGACCGGGATGAAGGCGCCGCTCATCCCTCCCACCCGCGAGCTCGCGAACGCTCCGCCCTTCTTGACCGCGTCGTTCAGCAGCGCCAGCGCCGCGGTCGTACCCGGCACCCCGATCGCCAGCAGGCCCAGGCTCTGGAAGATCTCGCCCACGCTGTCGCCCACGTTCGGCGTCGGCGCGAGCGAGAGATCCACCACCCCGAACGGGATCCCCAGGCTCTGCGCCACTTCGCGCCCGATGAGCTCGCCCACCCGCGTGACCTTGTAGGCGGTCTTCTTGATCAGCTCCGAGAGGCTGCCGAGGTCGAGGTCGGGGCGCGCCTCCAGGGCCCGGTCCACGGCCTTCTTGACCACCCCCGGCCCGCTTACGCCGACGTTGATCACCGCGTCGGCCTCCCCGATCCCGAGGTAGGCGCCCGCCATGAAGGGGATGTCCTCGGGGATGTTGGCGAACACGCAGAGCTTGGTGCAGGCGTAGCCGTCGT
>JADHED010003161.1_pt1 | contig 10266 bp, 8 predicted proteins | sample 8952041 | NCBI WGS metagenome assembly JADHED01 (sample SAMN16124423, study PRJNA663239) | bioreactor sludge metagenome | isolation source: sludge (control) | place: India:Bengaluru | collected 2018-09-08
CCATTCCGGGAGCTCCCATCGGTGCAGGGTTCTCCTCTTTCTTCTCGGCCAAAACGCATTCTGTGGTCAAAAACATTCCTGCAATAGAAGCTGCATTTTCAAGAGCGATACGGGTTACTTTAGTTGGGTCAATAACTCCTGTAGAGTACAGATTTTCATACTTGTCTGTACGGGCATTGAATCCGAAATCCTCTTTGCCCTCTTTAACTTTTTGAATTACAATACTTCCCTCTATTCCTGAGTTTTCGACGATGAGTCTGAGCGGCTCTTCAATAGCGCGGGCAACTATTGCTATACCGGTTGTTTCGTCGTCGTTTGAACCCTTAAGATCTTTAAGATCTTCAATTGCTCTGATGTAGGCAACTCCACCTCCTGGTACGATACCCTCTTCAACAGCTGCGCGTGTGGCGCTCAGTGCATCATCTACACGGTCTTTCTTCTCCTTCATCTCAACTTCCGTTGCGGCACCAATGTAGAGAACTGCCACTCCTCCTGCAAGTTTAGCAAGGCGCTCCTGTAGTTTTTCCCTGTCATAATCACTTGTGGTTGTCTCCATCTGTTTGCGAATCTGACCCACTCTCTTGTCAATAGCCTCTTTTTCGCCGGCTCCGTTTACGATAGTTGTGTTCTCTTTGTCGATGGATACTTTATCGGCTCTTCCAAGCATCTCTATAGTTGCGGCATCAAGACGCAGTCCTTTCTCTTCCGAGATAACTGTTCCGCCTGTTAGGATTGCGATATCTTCCAGCATCTCTTTTCTGCGATCGCCAAATCCCGGAGCTTTTACGGCCGCAATTTTCAATGTTCCGCGAAGACGGTTTACAACTAATGTTGCAAGAGCCTCTCCATCCACATCCTCTGCAATTATCAGAAGAGACATGCCTCCCTGGGCAACAGGTTCGAGGACAGGCATCAGATCTTTCATTGTGGAGATCTTCTTGTCTGTAATGAGAATAAACGGCTTATCCAGAACAGCTTCCATCTTCTCAGGATTAGTCATGAAGTAAGGAGAGATATAACCTCTGTCAAATTGCATACCTTCAACGACTTTTACCTCTGTATCGGTACCTTTGGCTTCTTCAACGGTAATGACTCCCTCTTTCTTTACTTTACCCATTGCCTCTGCAATAAGTTTCCCGATTTCAAAATCGTTGTTTGCCGAAATTGTTGCAACCTGCTCGATCTTTGTGATGTCATCTCCAATTGAGCGGCTCTGCTTTTTCAAAGAGGCAATAACCACTTTCACCGCCTTATCGATTCCTCTTTTCAGATCCATCGGGTTTGCACCGGCGGTAACGTTTTTCAGACCGACATTAATGATAGATTGTGCCAGAACTGTTGCTGTTGTTGTTCCGTCACCTGCCTGGTCGGCGGTTTTGGAAGCAACCTCTTTAACCATCTGGGCACCCATGTTGGCGAAGCGATCTTCCAGTTCAATCTCTTTTGCAACCGAAACACCATCTTTTGTTATTTGAGGAGAACCATATTTTTTGTCGATTACAACATTTCTCCCTTTTGGACCCAATGTAACTTTTACAGCATTTGCCAGGACATCCACACCCTCTTTCATAAGGTTGAGATCCTAAATGTTGAATTTTATCTCTTTAGACATATCTTCAGATTTTATTAATTATTAAACAATTAGATTATTAACCAATCACTGCAAGAACATCTGACTGACGCATCATCAGATACTCCTTACCCTCGACATTGATTTCAGTTCCCGAGTATTTTCCGTAAAGTACCAGATCTCCGACTTTTAACTCCATCGGTTCATCTTTCTTACCGTTTCCAACAGCAATTATTTTACCTTGTTGAGGTTTCTCTTTAGCTGTATCAGGGATGTACAATCCACTTGCTGTTTTTGTTTCGGCCTCTTTAGGCTCGACCAGAACTCTGTCTGCTAATGGTTTGATGTTCATAGATAAAATATTTTTAAGATTATTAGTTTTAGTATTATTTACCGGAGTGTTTCACAAAATGAGTGCCATTAAGATATACTGACAATTTGTCCTGTCTCCGGAATCAGGAGGTCAAATTTATAAATATTTGTTTTGTCCTCAATTAAAAATATCACTTTGAACGAATTCGTTATATTTGCGTTTGATATATAACACTGTTTCAATCACACCCCCCTTAACTTAGAGTAAGATGGAAGAGCATTTAAAATTCATGAAAGAGGCATTAAAGGAGGCTTTAAAGGCGCAGGAGAGGGATGAGGTTCCGGTTGGAGCGGTTATTGTTTGTGATGGAAAGATTGTTGCAAGGGCTCATAATCTCACCGAGACACTTAGTGACCCCACTGCACATGCCGAGATGCAGGCAATTACAATGGCAACAAATGCCTTCGGTGGAAAGTATCTGGAAAGATCGACCATTTATGTCACCCTTGAGCCATGTCCTATGTGTGCATCGGCATTGAACTGGGCTCAAATTAAAACGGTAGTCTATGGTGCTTCCGATCCAAAGAGGGGCTATACACTTTTCTCGCCCTCTCTGCTTCACCCTAAATCGCAGGTTATAAGCGGTATTTTGGAAAAAGAGTGTTCAGATATCGTGAAGAATTTTTTTAAGCAGAAAAGAGATTGAAGGTATGGTGGAATTTCTGCAGAGTATAGGCCTTCCCGGGCTTTTTATCGGCTCTTTTCTGGCGGCTACAATTTTTCCGTTCAGTTCGGAAATCTTGCTTGCAGGGGTGTTACTTGCCGGAGTTAACCCCATCGGGGCCTTTTTTGCAGCGACTTTCGGGAATTGGTTTGGAGGGATTACCTCCTATTATGTTGGCAGATTGGGGAAGTGGGATATTATTGAGAGGTGGTTTCGGGTAAAGGAGGAGAATCTGATTAAACAGAAGGCTATAATAGAGAGATACGGGAGTGTTATTGCTTTTTTTACATGGCTGCCTTTTATCGGAGATCTCCTTGCAATAGGTTTGGGCTTTTACAGAATAGATGTGGTAAAAAGCATTATTTTTATGTTAATAGGCAGGGCTGCAAGATTCGGTCTTTGGATATCACTCTATTATGTGCTGGGAGAGAGATTGCTTTGAAATAACTTTGTATTAAATATTTTTGGAGGAAATAAAAAAAGCGATATATTTGCAGTCCCAAAATAGAGGGTACTGACCTATGGTGTAATGGTAGCACTACAGATTTTGGTTCTGTCTGTCTAGGTTCGAATCCTGGTAGGTCAACATGAAAGAGATCGATTTTAAAAAGAGTCGGTCTCTTTTTTTGTGCATCCCCCTAAAGGATAGTGGCTAATATTTTGTTTAATGAAGCCTCTCTCACAGATATTGTGAAGTTCTTGTAAATTCTTTCGCTGTATTCAGATGATCTGTTTTGTGTAATAGCCTTTTTTGCCAGATCTGCAATATTTTGCATATCATCTCCATTTGCAATAAAACCGAGATTACCGGTTACTTCCGGCATTCCCCCTGTGTTGGATATTAATGGGACACATCCATAACTCATTGCTTCGGCTAACGAGAGAGAGAAGCTCTCTCTTCTTGATAGCTGACAATAGACATGACTGCTTTTATAGTAACCAACCAGGGCATTGTGCTCAATTTTGGGTAATAGATCAATATTTCCGGATGGTTTTATCCCTGTCTGCCGGAAAATCGATTCAGAACATCCGATCAGCAGGAATCGTCTGTCAGGCATCATTTGAGCCAAAGAGTTATAGCGATCTATTCCTTTGATATAAAAGGCTTTGGTTGTTGAAACCAGGGCAACGCACAGAAAATCATACTGTATCTCCTCTTCCTTTGATGCTATATTTTTATCCAGTGTGATTCCATTGTATAGCAGTGAGGTGTTTGCTTTGGGTGCAATTCTTCTGACTATCCGCTCTATATTTTTTGAAACGCAAAGATTTGTGGATGCGTTCCGGATAGAGTTAATCGTAAAAAACGCTCTCGGAGCATTTGTAAAACTGCCGTATTTCCACCTTTTTTCCCGGCAGATATCGTAACCGCCTATGACCAGAAAGACCTTCACTCCAAATAGTCTCCCTATTAGTGTTGGTATAAGAGAGTGGTAGTCGGCAAACCAGATGTAAACGAAACGGAATTTTCTGATATTGAAAAGCAGATAGAAGAGCTGGTATGTGAGAGAGAGAATAAGTGAAAAACCGGTTTTGTTGTTAACCTTGAAGTGAGTGACATTGTAGTTTTTGCTTAAGATACCGGCATCTCCCTTTACAAAGGTGGAGAGGTTTGTGTAAATCAAAAGAGCCCTGTTACTCATTGTTTAAGTTTACTATCTGACCATTATTATATTGGCGACTTTCCTTTCGCCCTTATTGTCAAATATCTTATTATCACTTGGACAATTAACGATTCCGTTATCGCTGAAACCTTCTATATACATTGTGGTTGATCCCCCTCCGTCAAGATTTATAATATCTTTTGCACCAAGCCAGCGAAGGGTCTTCTGCAACTCTTCAAGGGTCATTCCCTGAGACTCTTTGGCTCTCCCATCAACAGTGAACAGCATTATTGTCCCATCCTCCTTTATTGCAACAGCAGTACGTGGATGTCTGGTTACATAGAAGCTTGATTGCTCAAGTTTTTCATCAACACCTCCGACCCTGAGAATGGGGCCTGTTGTAATAATCTCCTGAGCTTGTATTAGTTTTTCCCACTCTTTTAACTCATCTGCCTTCAGGATGTATAATTTTGAATTAAAGATTGCTAGGGCTCCTCTCTGGTGCATAGATCTGTTTTTCCCTGTGTAGGTATTAGGAGCCAGGATTTTGTTATCTTTACGAATATAATCGACAGAATTATAGTCTTTTGTGTTTATCCCTTGTTCGAACTTGAAAAAGGAGCCGTTTATTGCACAAAAAGCTCCGTTTGATTTTGCCAGCTTACTGGTTTCAATTAAAACCGGGCTTGCAACTATTTCTATTACATGTTTTGACGATTTATCTATCTCAATTATGTTTATAAACTGACAGGACGAGAAGATTTGGTTATTGTCAAAATGTACCTGGAGGTGTCTGACTCCTGCTTTTATTTCCTGAACTTTCCATGGCCCGTTAATCAGGCTTAGTGAGTCTCCCGATGCATAGGAGAATACGGCGTACAGAAAAAATGTAACGAAAAGTAAAACCTTTCTCATAACGAAGATTTTATATAATATCCGGTTAATCCGGTTATTGAATCTCGATTATAGCTTCGGATACGTTAATTATATAGTCTCCAACCTTTTCGCACTCGGCAACAACATCCATATAGAAGACTCCGGTCTGATAATTATAGACATTATTTTCGAGATTAAGCAGATGCTCTTCCTTAAGGTGGTTCCTGGATTGAGTTTTCTGCATCCTCGGCAATGTTGATTGAGGTGATTTTTGTATAACCCAATTCAAGATTGAAAATCATCTGATTAAAGGCGTTTTCGAGGAGATCAAGCATATGGTCGAGTTTCTTCACCATGTTCTCATCGAACTTACTGTTATATACTTTTTTGCGTTGAAGTATTCTGGCAATATTATACCCTGAATCACCAATACTCTCAATTTCGCTTATTATTGTATACATTGCCTGCAACCTTCTGCCGCTCTCTTCGCTTATCTGCCCCTCAGAGATATTATTGAGATAGTTGGCAATTTCAAGCTCGACTCTGTCAGTTATCTGCTCATAATGTTCGAGTTTAGAAAATAGTCCATCAAAACTCTCTTTATCACACTCCTTTATAGCAGTACGCACATATTCGAACTGTTTCTGGGACAATCTGGCGTAATTGACAATCTCGTGTTTTGCCTGAGTAAGAGAAAGTTCTGCTGTGCTGAGCAGTCCTCCATGAATAAACTGCAGACGGAATACCTCTTCTACCTTTTTGGTCTTGATTACATAGCTTACTATTTTCACTATTTGCGGGGTAAACCATACCAGTATCAATGTGTTTGTCATATTGAAGAGGGTATGGAGGGCAGAAATACCGTATAGAGTTGACTCGGAAGAGGTAAAAGGATCTCCTCCTCCTAAGCTTTGTGTTATGTATGCTACTATCTTTAAAATAGGGCTATAGAAGGTCAGTACCCAAATAACTCCGAAAACATTAAATACAGTATGTGCAAGTGCTGCTCTTTTGGCCGAGACATTTGCTACTGCTGCCGCAAGATTTGCCGTTATTGTTGTACCGATATTCTCTCCAAGGACCATTGCTGCAGCCATTTCAAACGGAATCCATCCGTAACTGCACATAACAAGGGTTAGTGCCATTGTGGCGCTGGACGATTGCAGAACTATTGTAAGTAAAGTACCGAACAGGACAAATATAATAACCGAAAGAAATCCAAAGCTGGTCCACTCTTTTATAAACTCCAGCACTTCAGGAGTAGATTTCAGATCCGGAACAGAGTTTTTAAGAAAACTCAACCCCAAAAACAGTAAAGCAAATCCTATAATTAGCTCTCCTGTTGTTTTTCTTTTTTTGGATTTAGACATCATAAATGCAAATCCAATGGCTATTAGCGGTATGGATATTACGGAAATGTCTGCCTTAAATCCCAGTAAAGAGACTATCCATGCAGTTACCGTAGTCCCGATGTTTGCCCCCATAATAACTCCAATTGACTGGGCAAGAGAGAGTAATCCGGCATTGACAAAGCTTACAACCATTACGGTGGTTGCACTGGAAGATTGAATAATTGCTGTAATGAACAGGCCTGTAAGTACCCGCTTAAAAGAGTTGGAGGTCATTGCAGCCAGAATGCTTCGCATTTTGTCTCCGGCTACTTTTTGCAGCGACTCGCTTAAAAGGGTCATCCCATAAAGAAAAAGACCAAGCGAGCCAAGAACTTGAAAAATTTGTAAGATTATACTCATCTATTCCTGGCTTAATTTGTTGCAAATATAAACCATATAATTAAGGGACTCAAAAATTTGATCGCTTTTTGCTAACTTCGACAATAAATCCGTAGACTACTCGGGTGATTTGTGTTTAAAATGAGCGTTAAAAACAAGCTACTCTACATCTCTGTTTTATTAATAGCAGTTAACATTTTTGTAACAAAAACATGTTACTCTCAATTTTTCAGCCTTGGGACTGATCCTTCGCGAGTTCGCTGGAGGTATATTGAAACACCAAATTACAAAGTTATATATCCCGAAGAGATAGACTCACTTGCAAAACGTTATACATATCTTCTTGAAGCGTTGAAGTCTCCTGTTCTCTCCTCTTTGAATGTCTCTCCAAAAAAATTTGATGTTGTTTTACACCCATTCAGCACAATGAGTAATGGGATGGTAGGTGTTGCCCCTAAACGGGTTGAGTTAATAACCACCCCGCCTGCAAATGATAATTTTATTTTCAACTGGGAGAAACATCTTGTAATACATGAAACCCGGCATACGGGACATCTTTCAAAATTTGAGCAGGGTATATTTAAGCCTGCAAAATGGCTGGCCGGAGAGCAGGCAACTGCAATCGGAACCGGAGTTTTTATGAGCAGGTGGAAACTTGAGGGAGATGCCGTTGTGAGCGAAACAGAACTTACAACAGGCGGAAGGGGCAGAGATCCCGATCATCTTATCTACTATAAAGCTGCTTTTTTAAATGGAGATTACAGGAACTGGAGCAGATGGACAATGGGTTCGTTTGATAGATATGTTCCCGATGTTTATAGTTTCGGGTACCTCTTCTGCTCATTCGTGCGTTTTAACTCCGGGAATTACAACTATTTAGGAGAAGCAACCGACTATCTCATAAAGAGATTTTACGATATAGATGCCGATAATAAAGGCTATAAGTTATTTACTGGACTGACAAAAAAGGAGAATTTCGAGAGACTTAAAGAGGTTATGACAGAAAAATGGAGAAGGGAAGATTCTGTCAGAGCTCCTTTTTCAAAGGGAATAAAAATAACAGGTTATAATAAAGATTATACCAATTACTCAAACCCTGTTGAACTGGAGAGAGGCGGGGTTATGGCTTTGAAATGGGATTTGAACAGGGGTAAGAGGCTGGTTATTATTGAAGATGGAGGGAAAGAGAGAGAGTTAAGAGTTATGGGAAGAGTTAACTCTGCAATTATTAAGAGCGGAAATAATATTTACTGGACGGAGCATGTTCAATCGCCAAGATGGGAGCTGGAGAGTTATTCAGAGCTGTTTTCTTTCGACCTGAAAAGCGGAAAAACAGAAAGAATAAGCAAAGGAGGGAGGTATTTCAATCCAGCTGTTTCTCAAACGGGCGATACACTTCTTTCTGTTTTTTATCCCATCTCAGGTTCATCCTTTCTTAAATTGTTTAAAAAACACAGCAATAATCCATTTATGGAGATTGAAGCTCCCGGAAAGGGGCAGATTAGGGAGGCTGTTATTATCAGCGGAAAGATTTATATAACATCTGCATCAGATTCCGGATTGGCCCTATACAGATATGATGCTGGAGTAAAGGGGTGGATCGAAGAGATTTCTGCTCAAAAATCATCAATCTTCAATCTGAGATGCATAGGAAGCGAATTGCTGTATATCTCTTCTATTGACGGGGTTAATAATATTTATTCATATAATATTAAAAACAAAGATTTAAGGCAGCTTACAAATTCGAGATTCGGGATAGGTACATTTGGTATATCAGCAGATAATGAGACAATTTATTATACCGATTTTGACATAAACGGGTATGATTTAAGAAAGATCCGGTATAATTCAATGCTTTGGGAACCATCATCCCTGACCAACTTGATAAAAGATGATTTTGCAACTGTGCTTAGCCAGGGAGCCGGATTTAATGCTGATTCACTTTTTGTGCCGGATAATCCGGAGTTTATTTCAAAGCCTTACAAAAAAGGGCTTAACATTATTAAAATACATTCATGGGCTCCGGTTTACTACAATGTAGATGCAATTAAGAGTCTGTCTTACGAAAGTATTTACAGTGCGGTAAAACCCGGAATCATCCTTTTTTCTCAAAATTCCCTGGGAACAGCAAATATCATTTCGGGATACTCCTGGAAAAAAGGTTTTCACTCAGGCCATCTAAAGCTTACCTACAGGGGACTATTTCCGGTTATTGAGTATTCAGCAAATATTAATGAGAGGAATAAACATCATTATACAATTGTTAATGATTCAAATACTGGGAGATACCAGAAGAAAGATACGATTATGGGATCTCCTTTTTTCGGATCTCAGCTTACACTCTATGCCCCGCTTGATTTTAGCAAAGGGGGATGGAGCTCCGGTATAATACCGAGTTTGGTATGGAGGTACACAAATGACTCTTTTTACTCATATGAAAATAGCAGATTCAGTAATTTTCAGAGCATTAAGTTCGGAGTATCGGGCTATAGAGTTTTAAGCATGGCAATAAGAGACATTTTCCCTCTTAAAGGGCTGGGTTTTAACCTCCAACTCACCACAATTCCTTTTTCCGGAGAGAATTTCGGATCTCTTCTTTACGGTTCGGTATATTCATATTTTCCAGGTCTTTATTCCAACCACGGATTAAGATTTTCAACGGCTTATCAAAAACAATTTTCCGGGGGAAAGAACTACCTGATGCCTGGAATTCTGATATTTCCTGACGGATATGAAAACAGGTACAGCCGATGGGCATATTCCATTAATGCAGAATATGCTCTGCCATTAATAGTCAGAGATATGACATTAACACCTCTTCTTTATATTAAAAGAATTTATGCGATTCCATTTATGAGTTATTGCAGAAACAGCGGGGAGAAGAGCATGGAGACATTAGCCTCCTTTGGCAGTGATATATTATTGGATGTTAATTTATTGGGCATATCTTATCCCCTTACGATCGGCTTGAGAGGGGGGTATAATCTGGAGAAGAAGACATTTATTGAATTTTTATTTAAAACGCCACTATAAGATGCTGTATTTTAAGAGAATAAATACCCTTAAACCTTTTGACTGGTTTCTAATAGCGGGAGTGATAACTCTCAATTTTGTCTACTCCATTCTTGAGGGAGATTTGGATATTGCGGGCTCACTGACAGCAATTTCCGGAGTTGTGTGCGTTGTAATGGTTGCCAGGGGAAATATCATTAACTATCTCTTTGGAATAATCAATGTCTCGCTATATGCCTGGATCTCATTTAAAGCAGGGCTTTACGGAGATGCGGTATTAAATGCCGTTTACTATTTGCCGATGCAATTTATAGGGTGGTACAGCTGGGTTGGCAGGAGAGAAAAGCAGGAATCAGTTACAATCATAGCCAGAAGGATGAAGAAAAATGAACGTATTCTGGTTGCTTTTTTGGCAGTAATACTTGTTATAGTGACGG
>JADHED010003163.1_pt1 | contig 10262 bp, 8 predicted proteins | sample 8952041 | NCBI WGS metagenome assembly JADHED01 (sample SAMN16124423, study PRJNA663239) | bioreactor sludge metagenome | isolation source: sludge (control) | place: India:Bengaluru | collected 2018-09-08
TCACCGGCTGGCGGTAGGCGATGATGGCCAGGGTCTCCAGTGTGGCGCGCGTATACCTGGGCGGCTTCTCCGGGTGCAGGCGGTCGAGGTACTCGCGCATCTCGGGGCGGCTCTGGAATCGCCACCCCGTCGCTACCTGCACCAGTTCCACGCCGCGCAGCGCCCAATCCTGCTGCAACTCCAGCAGCAGCGCCTTCACCGTATCCGAGCCCAGCGCATCATCGAACAGGGTACGCAGTTCGCGTACCGATACGGGCTGCGGCGCGCAGATCAGCGCAGTTTCGAGAACCCGTTTGGCTTCCACCGAATTCATGGTCCAACAGTTCCAAAAAGGGCGGCCACGCGCCATGGGCGGGGCATTTACCTGGGGTTGGAGAATGTGCGACGCCAAAGTGGCGGCGAATGGCGCCGTACCTGCACCGGGCCGGCATGGCATCAACGGCATGAGGCCACTGCGCCGGCGGCAGGGCCGCTGGTCCCGCTAATTGTAGCGTAAGCCCCAGAAATCAAGGGCCTGGCGCATATCCTCGGGCAGCGGGGCGTGGAACTCCATGGGCTTGCCGGTCACGGGGTGGGTGAACGCAAGGCGGAAGGCGTGCAGGGCCTGCCGCCGCATGGGGCCGCCCACGGCACCGCCATACAGGGCGTCGGCCACCAGGGGGTGGCGGATGGACGCCATGTGCACGCGTATCTGATGTGTCCTGCCCGTGTGCAGCGTGCACCGGACGAGGCATACCTCTTCGCCGGACGCGAGCAGGTCGAAATCGGTGCACGCCTCCTTGCCGGCATGCTGGCCGAGGTCCACCACCGCCATGCGCAGGCGGTTGCGCGGGTCGCGCCCTATCGGCGCCCGGATGCGGCGCTGCGCCGGCCCCGGCCACGCGCCCCAGGCCAGCGCCAGGTACTGGCGGCTCACCTCGCGCGCCGCGATCATGCGCACCAGCGCATCCATGGCCGCGCGGTTGCGCGCCACCACCATGAGGCCGCTCGTGTCCTTGTCCAGCCGGTGCACGATGCCGGCGCGCGGCACCTGCATGGCCTGCGCATCGCGCCCGAGCAGGGCATTGAGGAGCGTCCCGCTCCAGTTGCCCGGCGCCGGATGCACCACCAGGCCCGCCGGCTTGTCGATGACGAGCAGATGCTCGTCCTCATGGACCACGTCCAGCGGCAGGCTCTCGGGCTTGAAGGCCCGGCTCTGCTGCGTGGGGCGCATCCGCACCGCCACCTGGTCGCCGGCCCTGACCTTGTGGGCGGGCTTGGCGGCGGGCTGGCCGTTGAGGCGCACGTCACCCTGCGCAAGCAGCTGCTGTAGATAGCTGCGAGAAAACTCCGGCACCAGTTCCGCCAGGGCCTTGTCCAGGCGCGCCTGGTGCTGCGCGGCGGGCACCATCACCTCGCGCAGCTCGGCGTCCGACTCCTCCTCGGCAGTGCGCTGCGGGTCGGACTCCTCGTCCGGCCACGGCAGCCCGTCGCCTGCCACCTGCCTGCTCAACGCGCGGGCAGGTAGCGTGCGGGATCCACCGGCTTGCCCTGGCGGCGGATCTCGAAATGGAGCTTCACGCGATCGGCATCGGTGCTGCCCATTTCCGCGATCTTCTGGCCACGGCGCACGTTCTGGTCTTCCTTCACGAGCAGCGTCTGGTTGTGCGCATAGGCCGTGAGGAAGGTGTTGTTGTGCTTCAGGATCACCAGGTTGCCGTAGCCGCGCAGGCCCGCGCCGGCATACACCACGCGGCCGTCGGCGGCGGCCAGCACCGGGTCCCCGGCCTTGCCCGCGATGTCGTAGCCCTTGTTGCGCACCTCGTCGAAACCGGCCAGCAATGTCCCCGAGGAAGGCCAGATGAAGCGCATGTCGTCGGCGCCACCGGCCATAGCGGGTGCCGGCTCGGGGGCAGGTGCGGGGGCCGGCGCGGCCGCCGCAGAGGCCGGTGCGGTTGGCGCGGAAGCGGCCGATGCGGTGGGCTTGGGCACGCTCGCGGGCGATGCGGACGCCAGGGGCGACGAGACGACCGGCCGGGTCACGACACCCGTGTCGGATGCCACCGATGCCGCGGGCGGGACCACCCGCAGCACCTGCCCCACCTCGATCAGGTTGGCGTTCTCCAGGTTGTTCCAGCGCGCGATGTCCTTCCAGCTCTGCCCGTTTTCCAGGCCGATGCGAATCAGGGTGTCTCCGGGCTTGACGGTGTAATAACCCGGCTTTCCGGCGTTTTCGGCGCCCGGCAGCGGCTTGGCCTCGGGGGCAGTGCTCGCCGGGGTCGCGCCACCATTGGCAAAGGTGCCGCGATCCACCACCGGAGCCCTGTTCACGGGGGCGCTGCAGCCGGCCAGCAAACCGCCACCCGCCAGCACGAAAACCCCCAAAGCCACAAGACCACGCGATACGAACATAAGCAATTCCTTCAAACGACCCCCGATTTTAGGGGGACGAAATGCACGGCTTCGAGCACCGTCTGCTCCAGGCCTTTCGGCGTTTTGTCAACCACGAGCAACATCTGGCGCCCGTCCACCCCCGCCATGGGGGCCACGAGGCGCCCCCCCATGGCAAGCTGCTCACACCACTGCGGCGGGAGGCTGCCGCCGCCCGCCGCGGAAATGATGCCCGCATAGGGTGCGCCGCCGGCATAGCCCAGCATGCCGTCGCCCAGGATCAGGTGGACGTTTGCCAGGCGCAGGGGGCGCAGGTTCTCGCGCGCCTTTTCATGCAACGCGCGCAGGCGCTCTATGGTGTACACCTCGCGCGCCAGCCGCGCCAGCACGGCCGCCTGGTAGCCGCAGCCGGTGCCGATCTCCAGCACCCGCCCCAGGCCGCCCGCGCGCGCGCACTGCGCACCCAGCAGCAGCTCGGTCATGCGCGCCACCACGCTGGGCTTGGAGATGGTCTGGCCCAGCCCTATGGGCAGGCTGGTGTCCTCGTAGGCCTGGTTGACCAGGGCGGTATCGACGAAGCGGTGCCGCTCCACGCTCCCCATGGCCTGCAGCACCGGCACCGCGGTGATGCCCGCCGCCGCCAGCCGCTGCACCATGCGCGCCCGTACCGCGGCCGAATCCAGGCCAACGCCCTGGGGTGTGGGCGGCGGCGCCTCGCGCCGGACACGCGCCGGCGCGAGGGAGGCAGCCGGCGCCGCATCCTTCGTCCAATCGATGCGCGCGGGGAATCCGGGACGGCGCTGCATCAGCCGCCCCCGTCCTGCACGCGCTGCGGCACCCGGCGCGCGGCGGTCTGCGCCCAATCGCCCCGGCCGTCGTGGTCGGTCAAGTCCACCTTCAGGGGCGTCATGGACACATGGCCGTGCGCCGTGGCATGGAAGTCCGTGCCCTCGCTCGCGTCCTTGGCCGGCCCCGCTCCGCCAATCCAGTACATCAGCTCGCCGCGCGGGCTTTGCTGCTCGATGACGCGCTCGGCCGCGTGGCGCCGCCCCAGGCGGCACAGGCGCAGGGGGCGCAGCGCATCGAACGGCATGTTGGGGATATTGATGTTCAGCAGCCATGGCGCCCCGCCCACCAGCTTGTGCCGCTGCATCTGCTCCACGATCTCGCGCGCCTTGCGCGCCGCGGAGTCGAGCTCCCCCCACCCCTTGTCCACCTGGGAAAAGGCCATGGACGGGATGCCGAACAGGTAGCCCTCCATGGCCGCGCCCACGGTACCCGAGTAGATGGTGTCATCTCCCATGTTGGCGCCGTTGTTGATGCCCGAGACCACGAGGTCGGGCCGGTAGCCCAGGACGCCGGTCAGCGCGATGTGCACGCAGTCGGCCGGCGTGCCGTTCACGTAGCGGAAGCCATTGGCCGCGCGATGCACGTACAGCGGCGAATGCAGCGTCAAGGCATTGGATTTGGCACTGTTGTTGTGCTCGGGGGCCACGACCTCGACATCGGCGATGGCCTTGAGTGCGTCATGCAGGGCCACGATGCCCGGCGCCTGGTAGCCATCATCGTTGGAAATGAGGATTTTCATGGTCACGGTGACTGAATGCAACCCATTGTAGGAGGCCATGCCCGCGCCCGCCGGAGCCGACCCGCAGAAGCCACGCTGCGCGGCATGGGCACGCCAGCTATTCAATGAAGCTGCGCTCTGTCACACTTCGCACTCTTTGCATCTTCCTGCCCATCCTGCAGATGGACTCCGCCAAATCTCCTTCCGAAGTCGCGCGTGAAACCCTCAAGCTCCTGGCCGCGCGCCGCCTCTCCCCCACCCCCGACAATTACCAGGCCCTGTACGAAGAGGTGTCGGGCATCCGCGCCGCGCCGAACTTTCCCACCGCACAGCTGCGCCACATCCTGCATGTGATGCCGGGGCAGACCCCCGGGCAGAAGCGCCTGCTGGGCCAGCTGGAGAACGCCGTCGCGCAGCAGGACTGGTCCATGCTGAAAAACGTGCTGGTGGGCTACGCCAACCTGGGCCTGTCGCCAGTCGCCACGCCGCCGCCCGCCAGCGTCAGCATCACCCAGCTGCCCACCACGCTGGCGCAGAACCTGGCACGCCTGGTGAGCAACACCCTGCCGGCCCTGGGCGAAGACGACCCCCGCGTGCACGAGCTGGCCGCGCAGCTGTGCGCCTTCCTGCGCGAGCCCGAGCGCCCCATCGCCACGGCCGAACTGATGCTGAGCGACTTCAGCTACCGCCTGTCCTTCGCCGCGGAGGACCAGGCCGCCATACGGCAGGGCCTGCTCGGGCTGCTGCGCCTGGTATTCGAGAACATTGCCGCGCTGAGCATCGACGAGCCATGGCTGCACGGCCAGGCCGAGGCGCTGCTGGCCGCATCCACGCCGCCGCTCACGCTGCGTCGGCTCGACGACGTGCACAAGCGCCTCAAGGACGTGATCTTCAAGCAGTCCGAGGCCAAGGACCGCACGGTCCAGGCACAGACGCAGATGCGCGAGCTGCTGGCCACCTTCATCGAGCGCCTGGCGCAGATGGACGAATCGAGCAGCACCTACAACGAAACCATGGAGCGCTGCGCCGAACGCATCGGCCGCGCAACGCAGCTGCAGGACATCATGCCGCTGCTCGAGGAAGTCATGGCCGCCACCCGCGCCATGGCGCTGAACAGCCGCGTGACGCGCTCCGAGCTGCAGGACCTGCGCGAGCGCACCGAGGCCACGCATGCCGAGATCACCCAGTTGCGCCGCGACCTGGACCACGCGAGCGCCCAGGCCCGCCACGACCCGCTGACCGGAGCCCTGAACCGCAAGGGGCTGGACGAGGCCATGGAGCGCGAGATCGCGCGCGCGTTCCGCCTGGATACCCCGCTGTGCGTGGCCCTGCTCGACGTGGACAACTTCAAGGCCATCAACGACCGCCTGGGCCATGCCGCAGGCGACGAGGCGCTGATGCACTTGGTCCGGGTCACGCGCGAGGTCATGCGGCCCCAGGACCAGTTGGCGCGCCACGGCGGCGAGGAGTTCGTGCTCATCCTGCCCAACACCCAGCTCGCCGACGGCGTGAAAGCCATGGAGCGCCTGCAGCGCGAGCTGACCAAGCGCTACTTCCTGAAGGAACAGGAGCGCCTGCTCATCACCTTCAGCGCCGGCGTGGCGCAGGTGGAGGGCAAGAACGGCAGCGCCGATGCCATCCGCCGCGCCGACGAGGGCATGTACCTGGCCAAGCGCTCGGGCAAGAACCGCGTGGTGGCTGCGTAGCGCGGCACGGCATGGACACGCCTCCCATGCCCACGCTCGCAGCCATGCACCGCCGCCGGCTTCTGCAGCAGGCGGCCTGGGCCGCCATGGCCACGCAACTGCCGCGCTGGGCCTGGGCCCGGCAGACCCTGCGGCACGACCCCTTCGGCCTGGGCGTGGCCAGCGGCGAGCCCTTGCCCGACGGCGTGGTGCTCTGGACCCGCCTGCTGCCGCCGGACCCGGCCGATGCCGCCGCGCCCTGGGCCGGCCCGCTCACCGTGCGCTGGGAAGTCGCCGACGACGCACAGTTCCGTCGCATCGTGCAGCACGGCAGCGCCACCGCCCTGCCCGACCTGGCGCACAGCGTGCACGTGGAAGTGGCCGGCCTGCAGCCGGGCCGCTGGTACTACTACCGCTTCATGCTGGGCGATGCCGTCAGCGCCGTGGGCCGCACGCGCACGGCCCCGGCGCCGCATGCGCTGGAGCGGCGGCTGCGGGTGGTCTATGCCTCATGCCAGCGCTGGGAGCACGGCTACTACGCGGCCTGGCGCCACGCCTGCGCCGACCAGCCCGACCTGGTGCTATTCCTGGGCGACTACATCTACGAATACGCCAGCCCCAAGGACGCGAATGGGCTGGCGCGCACGCACGGCCTGCGCCTGCCGCGCAGCCTGGCCGACTACCGCGAGCGCTACGCGCTGCACAAGAGCGACCCGGACTTGCAGGCTGCCCACGCCTGCGCGCCCTGGGTCGTGACCTGGGACGACCACGAGGTGCAGAACGACTACGCGGGCGACCACGGCCGGGGCGACGCCGCCGAATGGCTGCCCCTGCGCACGGCGGCATGGCAGGCCTTCTATGAGCACATGCCGCTGCGCGCATCGACGCTCAACTCGTCGGCCTTCCAGGGCCTGCAGCTCTACCGGCGCCTGCACTGGGGACGCCTGGCACGGCTGCACGTGCTCGACGCACGGCAATACCGCGACCTGCAGGCCTGCCGCAAGCCGGGCGGCGGCTCGGCCGGCGCGGTGCGCCCCGAGGCCTGCCCCGAGCTCACGGACCCGCAGCGCAGCTTTCTGGGCTGGCAGCAGGAGCAATGGCTGCAGGCCGGCCTGGCGCAGGACGCACGCGAGCGGGCCACGCACTGGAGCGTGCTGGCGCAGCAGACGCTGTTCGCGCCGCGCCACTACCCCTCGGGCCTGCAGTCCACCGACAGCTGGGACGGTTACCCCGCCGCACGCGAGCGCCTGTGCCACGCGCTGGCGCAGCAGACACCGCGCAACACCGTGCTGCTGGGCGGGGACATCCACCAGAACTACGTCTGCAACGTGCCGGCGCCCCCCGGGGCCAGCGGCGCGCCGCGCATCCTGGCCAGCGAGTTCTGCGGCACGTCGATCAGCTCGCGCGCCGGCACCACGCAGGACAAGGTGGACGCCATCCGCCGCCTCAACCCCCATGTGCTGCTGGCTCGCTGCGACGAGCGCGGCTACGGCCTGTGCGACATCACGCCCACGCTCTGGACGACCCGGCTACGCGCCATCCGCGACCCGCTGGACGCGGGCAGCGACGCGTACACCCTGGCCCGCTTCGTGGTGGAGGACGGCCGCCCCGGCCCCCGCCCGGCTTGAACGCACCCGGCTTCCATGAGGCGCCTGAAAGCCCTTTCATCGTTGGCTCACCACGCCGGTGAATACGGGGGACACTGAAAAATCCACCTGCGCCTGCGCCAATGGCCGCAGCGCCGCGATCAGCGCCCGCGCATCGCCACGCCGCCACTGAAAGGCGTAGTGCAGCGGCGCCAGCGGCATGCCTGCGCCCACGGCGCGCAGGCTCAGTGCATCCACCCAGTGCGCGGGCAGAAAGCCCACTCCCACCCCCTGGCGCAGCATGCCCGCCACGGCCCCCCAGCTGTTGCACACGATGCGTTCTTGCGCCGTCGCATGGTTGGCCAGCAGCCAGTCGTCCAGCAGCCGGGTCGTGCCCGCGCCATGCGGCAGCGTGACCAGCGGGTGGCACCGCAGCAGCGCCGCCGCGTCCAGACGGTCCGCGCCCGGCAGGCCGGGCGCGGCGGCCCAGGCGAAGTGCGCGGCCCCCACGGGTTGCGACAGCAGCGCGCTGCGCGAGGAGCGACCCGCGATCACGGCGAAGTCCAGCTCGCCATCGGCCAGGCGGCGCTCCAGCACGCCACCCACGTCCACGAAGGGCTCCAGCTCCAGCTGCGGGTGCGCCCGCCGCACGGCAGCCACGAAGGCGGGCAGCCAGGTCAGTGCCGAGAGATCGCCCACGCCGAAGCGGCAGCGGCCCGCGAGCGCCGCGCGCGCATCGAGTGTCTGGCCCAGCGCCGCCATGGCATTGAGCACGTCGAGCGTGGCGGGCAGCAGGCGCTCGCCCGCCTCGGTGAGTACGGCGCGGTGGCCGCTGCGGTCGAACAGCGGCTGGCCCAGCGTGGCTTCGAGCTCGGCGATGCGCTTGGACAGCGACGACACCGACAGGTGCACGCGTTCGGCCGCCGTCGCGAAATTGGCGCAGGTTGCAGCCCACCAGAAGGCTTCGAGCTGCTTGATCGAGGGCTGGGACATGGCAGTCCATCTTTCTTAAAAGCGAACGTATTCATTCTAAATATTTCGCTTTTCTTCAAAAACATGCTTACCTACAGTGCGGCCATTCCTTAGCCGCAACCCGCATCCCGCCATGGCTTCCTATGCCGAACCCTCACCCGTGACCGTGCCCGTCGCACTGCGCAACATGCTGTCGCTGCACGACTTCGAGGCCGCCGCGCGCCGGCGCCTGCCCCGGCCCATCTTCGGCTACATCGCGGGCGCGGCCGAGGACAACGCCTCGCTGCGCGACAACCGCGAGGTGTTCGGCGAATACGGCTTTGCCACCCGCGTGCTGCGCGACGTGTCGCGGCGCTCGCAGGCGGTGGAGCTGTTCGGCCAGCGCTACAGCAGCCCCTTCGGCATCGCGCCCATGGGCATCAACGCGCTGTCCACCTACCGCGGAGACCTGGTGCTGGCGCGCGCTGCGCAGCAGGCGGGCATCGTGTCGATCATGAGCGGCACCTCGCTGATCCCCATGGAAGAGGTGGCGCGCGAGAGCCCGGCCACCTGGTTCCAGGCCTACATACCGGGCGACCAGGAACGCATCGACGCGCTGGTCGACCGCGTGGCGCGCGCGGGCTTCGGCACGCTGGTGGTGACGGTGGACATTCCCGTTTCGGCCAACCGCGAGAACAACATTCGCACCGGCTTTTCCACGCCGCTGCGCCCCAGCCTGCGCCTGGCCTGGGACGGCATGGTGCGGCCGCGCTGGGTGGCGGGCACCTTCCTGCGCACGCTGCTGCGCCACGGCATGCCGCATTTCGAGAATTCGTTTGCCACGCGCGGCGCGCCCATCGTGTCGTCCTCAGTACTGCGCGATTTCTCGGCGCGCGACCACCTGAACTGGGGCCACATCGAAGCCATCCGCCGCCGCTGGAAGGGGCCGCTGGTGGTCAAGGGCCTGCTCAGCGTGGAGGATGCGCTGCAGGCCCGGCGCGTGGGCGCCGACGCCGTCGTGCTGTCCAACCACGGCGGCCGCCAGCTCGACGGCGCGATCTCGCCCCTGCGCGTGCTCGAAGCCGTGGTGGCCGCCGTGGGGCCCGACTACCCGGTGCTCATCGACAGCGGCTTCCGGCGCGGCTCGGACGTGCTCAAGGCCCTGGCCCTGGGCGCGCGCATGGTGCTGGTGGGCCGCCCTTTCAACTACGCCGCCGCCGTGGCGGGCGAGGCCGGCGTGGCGCATGCCATCGGGCTGCTGCAGGACGAGGTGGACCGCAACATGGCCATGCTGGGCGTGACGGGCTGCGCAGAACTCGGGCCGCAGCACATCGTGCGCCGCCGCGCCTGAATTCTGTCTTTTACCAACCACCAAAGGAGATGACTCACATGCCCAGCTTTTCCCTGCGCCCCGGCGCACACGCACTGATCGGCGGCCTGGCACTCGCGGCAGGAACTGCTGCGCTGGCCCAGGCAGCCTACCCGAGCAAGCCCATACGCCTGATCGTGCCCTTTGCCGCCGGCGGCACCACCGACATCATCGCCCGCGTGGTGGCCGACCCGCTGGGGCGCGAGCTGGGCCAGCCGGTGGTGGTAGACAACAAGAGCGGCGCCGGCGGCACCATCGGCGCGACCGAGGCCATGCGCGCCAAGCCCGACGGCTACACGCTGAGCGTGGCCACCGTCTCCACCACGGCCACCAATCCAGCCATCACGCCCAAGTTCCCATACGACCCCGAGACGGATTTCGTGCCCATCATCAACATCGCCGCGACGCCCAACGTCATCGCGGTCAACCCCAGGTTCCCGGGGCACGACTACAAGGGCTTCGTCGAGGAACTGAAGAAGAGCCCCGGCAAATACTCGTATGCGTCCACCGGCACCGGCAGCATCACGCACATGCTGATGGAGCTCTACAAGAGCATGGCGGGCGTGCAGATGACGCACATTCCCTACCGGGGCGCAGGCCCGGCGCTGAACGACGTGGTGGCCGGCCAGGTGAACATGAACCTGGACAACCTGCCCTCGTCGCTGCCCTTCATCAGGGACGGCCGCCTGATCCCCATCGTGGTGGCGGCGCCGCAGCGCCTGGCGGTCCTGCCC
>JADHED010003164.1_pt1 | contig 10262 bp, 7 predicted proteins | sample 8952041 | NCBI WGS metagenome assembly JADHED01 (sample SAMN16124423, study PRJNA663239) | bioreactor sludge metagenome | isolation source: sludge (control) | place: India:Bengaluru | collected 2018-09-08
CCACGTTGAGGTGGATGCGGAAACGCTTGGTCTCCAGGCCGTAGGCCAGGTCCACCAGCTGGATCTCCGTGAACGAGAGGTCCATGCCCGTCTTGAACTCGTTGTGGCCACCACCCATGAAGGTGTAGGCGCCCTTGAGCGTGTACGACTCGGCGTAGTGATCGTGCCAGCGGTCGGCGCTGCCGGTGCTGCCGAAGTCCAGCCGCCGGAAGGGCTCGTAGGTCGTGAAGTCGTCGTTGCCGTTCACGTTCGAGTGCTGCCGCGTGAAGCTGCGACCGAGCGCCACCTCGAACCAGGACTTCTCGCCCAGCACCTGCCGGTAGTAGGCCTGGGTCAGGATGTTCTCGTTGGTGAAGACCAGGTACTCGTCCAGTCGGTCCATGAACGTGAACGGGAAGCCCTCGCCGCCCAGGTCGAAGCCCTGGCTGATGCCGATGTTGCGGCTCACGTTGAGGTTGAACTTGCGATCCTGGTCCAGGATCCAGGTCCACTTCAGCATGCCGTTCCAGTTGTTGTCGGCGCGCGGCGTCCAGAAACGCTCGTCGTACATGGGCGACGACAGGCGGTCCTGCAGGCTGAACATCGGCAGGTGCCCGTCCTTGGTCTCGAGCGAGCCGCTGGCCAGGAGGTACTGCTTGCCGGGCAGCCGCAGGCCCAGCCGCCGCAGCCCCGCCGCCAGCGGGTCCGGCCCGGACAGGGAGGCCTTCACGATGTCGATATTCTGCGGCTCCGTGAAGTCCGTGTACTTGCGCCAGTCGAGGTAGTCGCCCTTCGGGACGGGGCTGAACAGGTAGTCGCGCTTGAAGCTGACGCGCGCCTCGAGGTAGTCGTTCCCTTCCTTGGTCGAGACGTTGACGACGCCGCTGACCGCCTGCCCGTGCTCGGCGTTGAAGCCGCCGGTCAGCACCTCGATCTCGTTGATGATGGCTGGATCCATCTGGTAGCCGTAGCCGCCACCGCCCAGCGGGTCGTTGACGGACATGCCGTCCACGATGAAGCTCGTGTCGTCCGCGCGGCCGCCGCGGATGTGGATCTGGTTGTCCTGCATCGTCACGCCGGGCTGGAGGGCGATCATGTCCACCATCTGCTCGAGCGGCATCGCCGACAGCTGCTGGGCGCTCAGGAAGTGGCTGCTGCCGGTGCGGTCGACCTCGATCAACTGGCGCTCGGCGGCGATCTCCAGCGCCTCGGCCAGGATGGCCTGCACCTCGAGGTGGAAGTCGAGGTTCACCACCTCGCCCGGCGAGAGCGTCACCGTCTTCGTGCCGATGGCGTAGGAGATGTAGGAGGCCTTGACCGTGTACGTGCCGGCGCGCAACCCGCGCAGGATGTAGAAGCCGTCCGTGAAGGCCATCGTGCCGGAATTCGTGCCCGCGATGAACACGTTCGTGTAGGGCATCGTCTCGCCCGACTCGGCGTCGAAGATGCGGCCCTTGATGGTGCAGGGCGCGAGCGGGTCGACGACCCCCGAGGCGGTACCGCCCGTCGTGGCGGTGCCCGTCTGGGCCGCGGCCCCGCCGGCCAGGGCGCAGAGCAGCGCCAGCGCCGCCAGCGCGCAGTGGAGGGGGCGCTTCATGGCGCGACCACCCCCAGCTCGGTATCGAGGATCGCGCCGATGGCCGCGTTGACGTCGGCTGCGTCGAAGACGTCCAAGCGCAGGCCCAGGCCGACGTATCTCGCGTGCGCCGTCGTCGCCCGTGAGGGCACGCGGATCCCGACGATCGGGGTGTACACCGTCGTCCCGGGGTAGTAGCAGTCGCAGGCTTCCAGGCGGTAGAGCGGCTCGTTGTCGTAGCCGGCCAGCTGCGTGAGGCCGACGCCGGTGGCCGTCGTCGTCTGGGCGGCGCGCAGCGAGGGCACCACGCCGCCGTCGGGGAGGGCGTACTTGCCCGCCGGGATGTTCAGGGCGCGGTTGTTCGCCACGCTCTGGCTGAGGCCGAGCACCGCCCGCAGGAACGCCGTCGTCAGCCCGTTCGTCTGTCCCACCAGGCCCTTGGAGACGTGGAGCATCCCACCCGGATCCGAGCCGTCGACGGGCCAGAGGTACTGGTGGATGACGCCGTTGAGGCCGGAATGCCGCGCCAGGTTCGACCCGCCCGCGCCGCCATCGACCCAGAACACCGCCTCGAAGCGGCGGAAGGTCTGCAGCAGGAGCGTCGGCGTGTCGGGCGCGTTCGTGATCCAGAAGTTGTACCGGTCCCAGTTCCCGGCGCCGTAGCGCGCGGTAAGCAGGTTCTCGTGGTACGTCCGCTGGGCCACGCTGAGTCCCTCGGAGATGAACAGCACCGGGCCCGCGGGCGCCCGCACCTGCCAGGTGTAGCGGAACCCCGCGTCGGACTGCGCCTGGTCCCGCAGCGACACGCGCAGCGTGCGCTCGCCGGGAGGCAGGTCCTCGACGCTGATCTCGAACTGCTTGATCTCCGCGCTGGAATTGAAGGGGACGCGCACCCAGCCCGCGTTCGGGTCGGCGGCGGGATCGTCGTGGTCGCGGGTCTCCAGCCCGTCGCCGTCGGCGAAGGTGTAGCGGTAGAAATCGTCCATCGTCTCGGCGCCATCGAGGTCGATGGCGAAGAGGCGGAAGTTCATCGGGCCCCAGTTGAAGTAGACCGTATCCACCGCCGCCGAGGGGTTCTGGGTCACGTTCCCGTTCACGTCGCGGAACTCGCGCTGCAGGTTCCGCAGCGGGTCGAAGTCGCTCTGGAAGTTCACGACCGGGGGGAAGTTGCGCAGCGGGATGGTCTGCACGACGGTGTCGCTGACGGCGCCGCGGTCATCGCGACAGGCCACCAGCAGCGTGGCCGAGGCCCGGCCCTGGGCGTCCGGCGAGAAGGTCATGGTCGTGTCGGTCCGCGTGGTGGTGTCCCAGGCCGCCGGCACGTCGGCCTGCGTGCGCACCGACACGTAGAACTCCCGGACCCAGCCGTCGACGTCGGTGCCGCTCCAGCGGAACGTGCGCCGGTAGTAGCTGGTCGGGTTCAGCTCGCCACCGGGAGTCACCGGCCCGACGAAGACGCGCGCCGTGGGCGCCGTGTTCGGCACCGACGACGGGTCGAACGGCTCGTTGGCCGCGCAGCCGGCGATCACCGCCGCTGCCAGGGCAGCGGCGGCAGCCAGTCCCGGGACGACCGGGCAGCGGCGCGACGGCAGGCGCCGGTTGGCGCTCAGCGTCCTCATTTGATGATCACCAGCTTCCCGCGCTGGACCTCGCCGGTGGCGTGGTCGGTGACGACGTAGATGTAGAGGCCGGTGGCGATCGCGCGCACGGGCTCGCTGATCAGGTCCCACGCCTCCTGGCCCGAGTTCGGGTCGTCGTGCTCAAGGGTCTTGACCAGGTCGCCGGAGAGGGTGAAGACCTGGATGCGGCAGCGGGCCGGCAGCCCGGTGAACCAGAGCTTGCGGCCGACCTCGTCGACGCCGGCGTTGGTGCGCGAGTCGAACATCGAGGCCGCGCGGTACGGGTTCGGGTACACGCCCACGCCCGAGTTGCCCGTCGCAGCCGCCGGCCCGGGGTACACCAGGCTCGAGTTCTCGTTGAAGCCGCTCTCGAATTCCGGCAGCCCGTCCTCGAGGTCGGGGGCGCTGAAGCAAGTCACGGCGTACCAGTACGGGAAGCCGTCGAGCAGGCCCGTGTCGACGAAGAGGCGCCGTCCCGACTCGTCCAGCGGCGGCAGGCCCGTATCGAAACCGACGCCGTCGATGCGGTCGTACTGGGCCACGAGCGTGGCCTCGCTGAACGGGTCGCGCGAGAACGTGGGGCCCTGGAACCGGTAGATGCGGTAGCCCTGGAAGTCGCCGCGCCCCGTGATCGAGCTGATGTGGTGCTCCGGCGAGCGGGCGGCCGCGTCCACGGGCAGCGGCTGGCCGTTGCCGTCGAGCGAGTCGCCCGGCGCCCAGCTCAGGATCACCGAGTTGTTGTCGGTGGCCAGCTCCAGCCGCGGCGAGGGGGGGCCCGTCGGGATCGAGAATCCCGCGTTGTAGGCCACCTGCGCGACCTTGCTGTTCGAGAGCAAACCCAGGGAATCCGGCGCCGCGACGATCGCGAAGGTGATCGACAACGTGTCGCCGGGCGCCCACGAGCGGAATGGCCCGATCGACATCATCGAGACCCAGTTGGACTGGGCAGCGAAGTTGTTCTCCTGGGTCTCGCCGACGTCGAAGTTGCCGTTGGCCATGACCTGGTACTTGCCCGGCAACAACGTCCCGGGCGCGTCGGGGGTCTCGTACTCGTCGTCACGCTCCGGCACGCCGCGGAATCGCCACATGTTGAACGACACCGGCCTCACGCCGGCCTCGGGCGTCGGCTCCCGGTTCGTGCCGAGCAGCCGGTAGCCGATCCAGCTCGTGGCCAGGCCCTCGTCACCATCCGCGTCGTGCTCGTACGCCATCCAGATGTCGGGATCGGAGGCGACGGTGTAGGGCTCGTCCACGAGCCCGACCGGCCCCCAGGCCCCGTTGTAGTCGTCCCAGAAGTCCCAGCGCACGGCCGCCTGCGGGTCGTAGGGCGTGCGGAAATCGGTGTTGCCGACCGAGGTGTCCACCCACAGGCCGAGATAGACATCCGTCAGCTCGACGCCGCCTTCACCGGTCTCCGGGTCGCCCGTGATGTTCACCAGCTGATAGTCCAGGATCACGAAGTCGTCCGCGTACGGCACGCCCCAGGCCAGCGCGCGCAGCCGCGCCTCCACGCCCAGCGGCGTATGGTTGCCGGACGGCGAGTCCATGTAGTCGTGCATGTACATCTCGAAATGGCGCGTGGCCAGCGCGCGCACGTCGAAATCGGTCGAGTTCTGGCTGTTCGACCACTCGCGAACGAAGTTCCGCGGGTTGTCCGGGTCCTCCGCATCGTAGAGGTTGGTGAACTCCCGGATGTCGTCGCCTTCCTGCAGGCCGTTGGCGTCCTGGGCGCCCGTCGAGACGTGCGCAATGCCGTCGGGCGTGCGGGCGCCGACCCACAGGCCGCCGCGATAGACGTGCTCGACGTGGCTGCTGCGCGGGTACTCGCACGAGGGCTGGTTGCGGTTGCTGAACGCGTTGCCGAAATAGCCCAGGTTCGTCAGCGTCAGGGCCATGAGGCCGACGTCTGTCGTGAGGTTGGTGCGCACCGCCTGCGCGATCGCGGGCTGCGCCACGGCGACGGCCAGCAGCAGGGCCGCCGCACGGGACAGGAAGAGGACGCGCTGTTTCAACGGCGACTCCGCGAACCCCGGCATCCCGGGCGGGGACACCGGAACCGGGTGCGTGGGGGACACCGGGCCGGTGCGGCGGCCCGCCTTGCCGGGGCGGTCCCGCCGACTGAAATTGCCCCCGGACCGAGCGTGCGGGGAAAGTCGGGCCAAGGTACCCTCCGACCTCCACCCGTGTCAATCCGCCAGCAGGCGCCGCCGTCCGGGGCGGTCGTCAGGGGAGGCGCGCATGGATCCGGCTCTCGCGCGCGGCAGCGCCCGACTGGCGCTGGCGCCCGTGACGATGCAGCAACCGTTCTGGCGATGCCCCGCCCTCTGGCCGGGCGATGCCGCCGTTTTCCTGCTGGACAGCGCCCTGGCCGACGGGCGGCTCGGCCGCTGGTCCTTCGCCGGCGGCGCGCCGCTGGCCGCGCTGGCGGGCGCGCGGCGGGAGGTGTCCGGGACGGGGCTCGACCTGGAGTTGACGATCTGGCGCGAGCCGGACGGAGCGGTTCCCGCGGCGCCGCGACGGCAGGCGTGGATCGGCGACCCCTGCGACGCGCTGCGCCGGTTGCGACTGGCCTACGCGCCGGCGCCGGCGCCGGAAGCCGACGCGTGCCCGTTCGCCGGCGGCCTCGTCGGCTGGTTCGGCTACGGCGCCGCCTGGGCGTTCGAGCGCCTGCCCCGCCGCGCGCCGGCAGGCACGGCCCGCGGCCCGGTGCCCGACCTGCTGTTCCTGGTCCACGACGAGGTGCTGCGCCACGACCATGCCACCGGCAGCACCTCCCTGGCGGTGACCGGGCGCGGCGCGGACGAACCCGCTGCCGTCGCCGACCTTTCCGCGCGGCTCCAGGCATGGCAGGCGCGGCTCGCGGCCGCCGCCGCGCCGCCACCGGCCGCGCCCGGCGCGGGCGCAGCTGCCGGCACCGGGCGTGCCGCCGCCTGCCCCCCCCCCGACGCCGCCGTGGACCTGGCGGGGCTGGCGACCGCCTGCGACGAGGCCGCCTACCTGGACGCCGTGGCGCAGTGCCGCGCCCGCATCCTGCAGGGCGACGCCTTCGAGATCTGCCTGACCCGCCAGCTGTCGGCCGCCACGGCGGTCGACCCGTGGGCCCTGTACGCCGCGCTGCGCGGGCTGAACCCGGCGCCGTTCGCCGCCTTCCTGCGGACCGGTGGCGTGGCCGGGCCCGGGTGCCTGGCCGTGGCCGGCGCCTCCCCCGAGCGCTTCCTCCGCTGCACGGACGACGGCCACCTCGAGAGCCGTCCCATCAAGGGCACGCGCCCGCGCGGCGCCACGCCGGCGGCGGACGCGGCCCTGCGCGCCGACCTGGCCGCGGCGGAGAAGGACAACGCCGAGAATACGATGATCGTCGACCTGGTGCGCAGCGACCTGGGGCGCGTCGCGCGCATCGGCAGCGTGGACGTACCCGAACTGCGCGTGGTCGAGACGTACGCGACCGTCCACCAGCTCGTCTCCACGATCACCGCGCAGCTGAAGCCGGGCCGCGACGCGCTGGACGCCGTGCGCGCCTGCTTCCCCGGCGGCTCGATGACCGGGGCGCCGAAGCTGGAGGCGATGGCTATCATCGAGGAGCTGGAACCCGAGGCGCGCGGCCCCTACGCCGGCGCCCTGGGCTGGCTCGGCTGGGACGGGGCCCTGGACCTGAGCATCGTCATCCGCACGTTCGTCTGCGCGGAAGGCCGCGTGTCGTTCGGCACGGGCGGCGCCGTGACCGCCGACTCCGACGCCGGCGCGGAGTACCGCGAGAGCCTGGACAAGGCGCGCGCCCTGGTCGCGGCCCTGCGCGCCGCCGCTCCCCCGCCCGGAAAGGATCCCGCATGAGCGAGCGCGGCCCGGTCGTCATCCTCGACAACTACGACTCGTTCACCTACAACCTGTTCCAGCTGGTGGCGCGGCTGGACGACGGCCGCGAGCCGCTGGTCTTCCGCAACGACGCGCTGACGCTGGACGAGCTGCGCGCGCTGAACCCCTGGCGCCTGGTCATCTCCCCCGGACCGGCGGGACCCGAGCGCCCCGGCTACCTGGGCGTCGGCTTCGAAGCCATCCGCGAGCTGGGCCCCGAGGTGCCCATCCTCGGCGTCTGCCTGGGCCACCTGGGCATCGTCGACGCGCTGGGTGGCCGCATCGTGCGCGCGCCCGAGCCCTGCCACGGCAAGACGGCGCTGATCCTGCACGACGACGCCGGCCTGTTCGCCGGCCTGCCGGAGCCGCTGGAGGTGATGCGCTACCACTCGCTCGTCGCCGACCGCGCCACCCTGCCGGACTGCCTGCGCCTGACCGCCTGGACCGACGAGGGGCTGGTGATGGGTGTGCGCCACCGCAAGTGGCCGCTCTACGGCGTGCAGTTCCACCCCGAGAGCATCGGCACGGAGCTGGGCCCGGCGATGGTGGCGCGGTTCCTGACCGACGGCTTCGACCGGGACGTGGTGGTCGACCGCGACGTGTAGTCGGCAGGTGGCTCGCCGGCGCCCCCGCTCAGCGCAGGTCGTGCGACGTGCCGCAGCGCGGGCACTTCGCGGCGGGCGCGGCGAAGTCGGGCGGGACGCGCAGCGTGGTGCCGCAGCCGCAGGCCAGGTTGCGGTAGCCGCCCTTGCGGTAGAAGAAGTCGTCGACCTGCCGCGCGTTCTCGCGCGTGGAGGGCGCCTGCGGGTCGGCCGCGGGCCGGGCCGACGCGGCCTGGGCGCCGTCTCCCGACAGCGCCGATCCGGGCAGCACGCCGTCGCGCCGCGTCACCTCGAGATAGCTGCGGTCGTAGTCGGCGTAGCCGGCGCCGGCCATCGCGCGCAGGATGCGGATGCGCTCGTCGATGGGCGGGTGCGTGCTGGTGGCGTTGGCCGCCGCCTGGCCGGCCCGCTTGAGCGGGTTGATGATGTACATGGGCGCCGTCGCCGAGGTGACCCCGCCCAGCCGCTGCGGCGCGCGGCTGATCTTCTCCAGCGCCGAGGCCAGCCCCTCCGGATAGCGCGTGAACGAGGCCGCCGAGGCGTCGGCCAGGTATTCGCGCCGGCGCGAGACCGCGAAGTGGATCAGCTGCGCCAGGACCGGCGCCAGGACCATCAGCACGATCGCCAGCAGCGCCACGACGCCGTTGCCGTCGCCGCCGCCGTCGCGGCGCGAGCGGCTGCGACCGCCGCCCATCCACATGCCACGCAGACCGGTCTCGGCCAGGATCACGATGGCGCCGGCCAGCACGCCCGCCAGCAGCATGAGCTGGATGTCGCGGTTGCGCACGTGCGCGATCTCGTGCGCGACGACCCCCTGCAGCTCGTCGCGGTCCAGCGTCCGCAGGAGCCCGCTGGTGACGGCGATCGCCGCGTTCTCCGGCCTGCGCCCGGTGGCGAACGCGTTGGGAGCCGGGTCGTCGATCACGTAGACCGCGGGCATCCGGCCCAGCCCCGCCGCCAGCGTCATCTCCTCGACGATGTTGAACAGCTGCGGGAAGTCGGCCTTCTCGACGCGATGGGCCCCGGCCAGCGACAGCATGATGCCGTCGCCCTGGAACCAGGCCGTGAGCGTCATCACCAGCCAGACGACGAGGGCGACGAGCACGCCGCCCGTGCCGCCGCCCTCGCCCAGGAAGTACTCGCCGCCGGCCCAGCCCAGCAGCCCCAGCAGCAGGGCCGCCGACGCCACCAGCAGGAGCGACTTGCGGCGGTTCGCCGCGATCTGTTCCCACATGGCCCGCGCGCCCCTAGTTGAAGGAGACCTTCGGAGCCTCGCGCTGCGCCTCGTCCTTCACCTCGAAGAAGGTCTCGGTGCCGAAGCGGAACATGCCGGCGATGATGTTCCCCGGGAACATCTGCACCTTGTTGTTCAGGTTCATCACGGTCTCGTTGTAGAACTGCCGCGCAAACCCGATCTTGTTCTCGGTGCTGGCCAGCTCCTCCTGCAGGCTGGCGAAGTTCGCGCTCGCCTTCAGGTCGGGGTAGGCCTCCGAGACCGCGAACAGCCGGCCGAGCGCGCCGGTCAGGCCGGCCTCGGCCTCCACCCGCTGCGCCTGCGTGCCGGCACCGGCGACGGCCGCCCGCGCCGCGGTCACGGCCTCGAGCGTCGCGCGCTCGTGCTGCATGTAGCCCTTGACCGTCTCCATCAGGTTCGGGATCAGGTCGAAGCGGCGCTTGAGCTGCACGTCGACCTGCGCCCACGATTCCTTGACGCGGTTGCGCGCGGCCACCAGGCCGTTGTAGACGCCGATGCCCCACATCGCCAGCACGGCGGCCAGGCCGAGCAGGACCAGGAGCGGGACCACCAGGAAAGCCATCACTCGCCACCTTTCGCCGGGAACATCCCGGCCAGGAAATCCCTCGCCGCCGCCGGCAGGCCGCCGGCAACCTCGACGGCGGCCGCCAGGGCCGCCACCTCCGCGTCGTCGAACCACAGCCCGCAGCCCTGCGGGCAGCGGTCCACCACTACCCCGGTGCCCGGCCCGATGTTCACCTTGTCCAGCGGCCGGTCGCACAGCGGGCAGGCCCGGGTCGGCTCGTCCGGCGCGGTCGCCGCGGCCAGCGCCGGCTCGTCGCCCAGCAGCAGGGCCAGCTCGCCGCGGTCGAACCAGACGCCGCCGCAGGCGCCGCACAGGTCCAGCTCGACCCGGCGGAACTCGGCAACGTACATCGGCACCCGGCAGGCGGGACACTTCATGGCGCTCCTCCGCGCCCCAGCATCCGCCATCGCCGCGGTTCGCGCAACGCCCGGCTGCCGGACCGGGGCGCTCCTGATGCCGCTGCTTGGTCGCGGTGGACGCCTCCGGGGCCGTGTACTATATCTGTGGCGCCGCCGCCGGCGGCCCCGATCGACCCGGCCCGCGGCGGGCCTGCGGCCGGCCCCGCGCGGCCCCGATCGCCCCCAACAGACAGGATGCGTCCATGAGCTACCCGGTGAACGACAGGCAGCTGATCCGCGACTGCGAGATCGGCGAGGGCACGAAGGTCTGGAACTTCGTCAACATGTACGGCTGCAAGGTCGGCCGCGACAGCATGATCGGGACGTTCGTCGAGGTGCAGAACGGCGTCGTGATCGGCGACCGCACCCGCGTCCAGAGCCACACCTTCATCTGCGAGCTGGTGACCATCGGCAAC